>LXNJ01002391.1_pt1 | contig 10360 bp, 10 predicted proteins | sample 809081 | NCBI WGS metagenome assembly LXNJ01 (sample SAMN04870510, study PRJNA318959) | sponge metagenome | biome: sponge; feature: marine sponge reef; material: water | host: Petrosia ficiformis | place: Greece: Milos, Mediterranean Sea | collected 2013-05-29 | depth 5-7 m
TCCTGTAGGAGCGACCTCCTGGTCGCGACATATTACGAACGGTCGCGAGCTGGAGCTCGCTCCTACAAGAAGAAAATCGAGCGGACAAGGTTTCCCTCCTACAAGAGAAAATCCAGCATTTTTTCTTAAGTTGACACCTATGGGTAGAGCAAAGCGAAACCCAACAATTCAACCGTCTTGACAGTCCTAAAGAGTTGGGTTTCACTTATCTTTTCGAAAATATCGACCTCAAATAGGTCAACAACCTCTCTTTACGGTCTGTTTTTATTCTCCATTTCCGTTCTACCCCACCGAATGCCATAGGCGCATTCGGTGTTGATTCCCTACGGGATTTATCAAACTCACGTTAATTTACTATAAAAGATGTGCCCACATAGAAACCGAGTGATACCATTCGTAAGGGACACACTTAAAGTTAATACGGAAGTAACGCTTATCAGAGAAACACGGAAGGGTGGTGGTTTATTGTGTTCCATTTCCCATCTAATACCAAATTAACTCGATCATTCTCGGTGGGAGCGTTTTGTAAACGCGCCTAATACCCAGTAAAATAAGATAAATCCCGTTAATTTGGTATAATACCCCAATAGTCCGTTGCAATTGGAAACCAATCAAAAGGAATTGATGATGAAAACTTTAGTTGTGAATCGAAATATAATTATGTCAATTTTCGTAGTCATTTTGTTGATATATGGGACACAAGGTATCAGTTACGGACAGGATGAAGCCCTGATTGAATTTGCTGATGCTAATTTAGCAAGGGCAGTCCGCGAAGCATTAGGTCTTGGTACTGGAGATGGCGTTGACCTTCTTAAAATTCCAAAAGTGGAATTGGAAAAATTAACAACGTTAGATGCCTCAGACAAAAATATAATTGATCTCACTGGCTTAGAACACGCGTCACAACTGACAGAGTTATATCTTGATGAGAATCAAATCAGCGACATCACCCCTCTTGCACAACTTACACAACTGACGAGGTTAAGCCTTCGGGAGAATCAAATCAGCGATGTCACGCCTCTGGCAGGATTGATATCTCTTAAATTGCTCCGCCTTTTGAATAATCCTATTAAGAGTCAGTCCCCACTTCACGCGCTCCGGGATGCGAATCCAGATGTGGATTTAGATATTACAATCTATGATTATATAGAAGGTCCGTGGCTCTGGATGATTGCACCTGGTGGACTCTTAAACGCTGATAATCTCGCCGCATCAAGTGAAGGCATGATTACGGAGACGCAGATCGCTCAAAACGGTGTTAGTGAGGGAGATCACTTTAACTCGTTGCAATGGACAAGCGGACGTTTACTGCCAACCAGAGTTTGCGGTATTTTCTTATGTTCGTCAGATAATGTCATCAATGTGGTTAGACAGATTGGGTTGACCGATAGTAAGCAACTAACTCAATATTCTGCTTATGCCTTGATTAACCTTTTCTCTCCACGCGAACAAAAAAATGTTTTGATGGGGGTAGGAAGCGATGATTCTATTAAAGTTTGGCTCAATGGCGAGGTTGTTTACATAAACGATACTACAAGAAGGACAGCAGGGATACAAAACCGGTTTCGTGTAGATCTGAATGCTGGTAATAATCTGCTGTTAATTAAAGTTTGCAACCATGGTAGTTGGAAGCATTCTCTTTGGACTACTAATGATGATTGGGGTATGTTTTTTAAAATCTACCTTGATCCTGCGGATTATACCATATCTCTTCCAATGCGGGATTCCAATAGTCAACAACCCGTGACATCTGAAGTGCCTGAAGTAACTGAAACTCCTGAAACAATAACCACTGAAACAACCGATACCACGGTTAGTCTTATCCCTTCCTCAGTTGCATCTCCTGCTGTTGGACAACAGATAGAATTCAGTCTGAAAATCGCAGATGGCGAAGCAGTCGCTGGTTACCAAGCATCCGTGCAGTTTGACACAACTGCCCTTCGCTATGTTTCAGGTGTGAATGGCGATTTTCTGCCAGCAGGCGCGTTCTTTGTGGAGACGACTGTGAAGGGAAATCTCGTCCAACTCAACGCAGTATCTCTCGCTGGGGAAAATAATGGAGACGGTACCCTCGCTACGCTCACCTTTGAGATTATCGCTTTGAAGGCATCTACCTTGACGCTATCTGATGTGCTGCTTACTGACAATGCAGGGAGCACTTCTGTTCCTAATGTTGAAAATGCGGAGATAACTGACACACCACAGCTCAAAGGCGACGTGAACGGTGATGGGACTGTTAACATCGCAGATTTGGTATTGGTCGCCTCAAATCTCGGCAAAATAGGACAGAATGCTGCAGATGTGAACGGTGATAGTGTAGTCAACATTGCCGATCTTGTGTTGGTTGCTGGTGCGTTTGGCACAAGTGCTACTGCTCCATCACTGCATGCAAAAGATATGTCAATGCTTACTGCGGCGGATATCAAACAGTGGTTATCTCAAGCACAGCAATTAGGACTCACGGATGCAACGTCCCTAAGAGGCGTTCTTTTTTTAGAGCAACTCCTCACCGCGTTGACTCCTAAAGAGACAGCATTGCTTGCAAACTACCCTAACCCGTTCAATCCTGAAACGTGGATACCCTACCACTTAGCAAAAGACGCGGAGGTTACACTGCATATCTATGCGGTGAACGGCACATTTGTGCGGACGTTGACGCTTGGACATCAACCTGCCGGGTTATATCAAAACCGTTCTCGTGCGGCATATTGGGATGGCAAAAACGAATTCGGTGAAGCTGTGGCGAGTGGTGTCTATTTCTATACGCTTACTGCAAGTGATTTCTCTACTACGCGGAAGATGCTGATACGGAAGTAAACCCAACCATGTTAAGCCCTGAATTTCTCACCAAACTTGAGCCACTCCGCATCCATTGCCAACAACCGTTTCGTGGGAAATTCAGAGGTGATCGTCGCAGTCTTAATCGTGGAACTGGGGTGGAATTTGCTGATTACCGTCTCTATGAACATGGGGATGATCTCCGTTATCTTGACTGGAATGTTTATGCTCGTTTGGAAAAGTTGTTTATCAAATTATTCCAAGCAGACGAAGAATTGGCGATCTCTATTTTGATAGATACAAGCCGTTCAATGGAGTTTGGCGATCCTTCGAAGTTAACCTATGCAAAACAGATTGCTGCTGCGTTAGGTTATATCACTTTGGCAAATTCGGATCGCGTGTCGTTATATACTTTGGCGGAGCGTCTGTTTTCGGCATTACCATCCACTTATGGAAAATCACAATATCCACGTTTTCAGAAAGCACTTGCGACGATTGAAGCAGATGGGACAACGCATTTGACAGAATGTCTAAAACATTTGGCAGCGTCCCAACCGAAAGCGGGTGTTACGATCATTCTGAGCGATTTCTTGGATTCTGCAGGTTATTCAGAGGGTATCAATTCGTTGTTAGGACGTGGATTCGTGCTAACATTAATCCACGTTCAATGCCCTGAAGAAATTGATCCACCACCTCCCGGTGAGTGGCGGCTGGAAGACGCTGAAACCAACGAGACAAAAGAAATTACGATCAACGAAGAGACTATCGCGCACTACCTAAACCGTCAAAAAGAATTCTGTAATAACTTACACCGATTTTGTATAGAGCGGGGTATCGGCTATATCCGAATAAATACGGATGTCTCGTTTGAGGCTGTTATTTTACAGGATATGCAACGTGCAGGGTTTATTCAGCGAAAACGTTGAAAACCATTGTGGTATTTAGCGAGGGTAATGATATGCAAAAACAGTTTACACAAGCAAAATTAGAACTTGTCCAAGGTGATATAACGAAAGCAGAAATTGATGCGATTGTAAACGCAGCAAACGAAAAACTGATCGGTGGCGGCGGTGTAGACGGAGCGATTCGTAGGGCTGGTGGGGATGCGGTTGTAAAGGCGTGCGACGTAATTCGTGCGCAGCAAGGAGGTTGTCCGACAGGCAAAGCAGTTATTACCACAGGCGGCAACTTACCAGCACAATATATCATCCACACTGTTGGTCCGATTTGGCAGGGAGGCAATGCGGGTGAGGCTGCGCTTCTCGCAAGTTGTTATAAAGAGAGTCTTCAGTTAGCTGCAGAAAACGAAGTGAAATCAATCGCTTTTCCATCAATTAGCACAGGGGTTTATGGATACCCAACAAAAAATGCGGCGAGTGTTGCACTTGAGACCATTCGTGACTTGGCAGAAAGTAATGCTATGATACCAGAACTAATCCAATTTGTTTTATTCGATGATGCAACCTATAGTTGTTACGCAGATGCGCTTTCGGATATTTGAACAGTGGGATACATTGTGTTATATGAGATAGAATCCACCTACCGTCAAGCATGTTTCTGCTACGATTATACTTATACCATTTCTAAAAAATGAGACTTCATTGTGAAATTATCGGTTCAAGCTGAGTTGAAGAATGTCCGAGGCGCCAAATGCCAAACGCAGAATCAACGCCGAGCGCGCGTATGGCACTCGTCGCATTTGGCGTTGATTTGGCAATGAATTGTGCGACTACAAACGTGTTTTTTGTTAATGAAGGCGATCAATTAGAAATGGTATTACAAGACGTGACTATTACGCAAAACCTCCGACGTACCTAAGGGAGTCGCTCAAGTTTGGCATCCAGCAATTTTAGCCGGGCATCATTAATTCTGCCCATCTACCTCCCTGCCTTACTTCTCTCAATAGGCGCGGGGATCATCTCTCCAACACTCCCTATCTATATCAAATCGTTTGAGTTATCCTATACGTTGACGACTTTCGTAATTGCAGTTGGCGTTGTAGGGAATATCCCTGCTGGTGTGTTAGTAGCGCGAATTGGCAGAAAACCTGCGATGCTGCTTGGCTTGGTAATGATAGGTTTTTCAGCAATTGGTATGGGAACAGCCCGAAACATTTGGCATCTTTTCGGGGCGCAGTTAGTTGGGGGTGTCGGTAATGCGTTGTGGATGCTCTCTCGACATGCCTATATGGCAGATGTAATTCCGTTGGCAAAACGTGGAAGATCAATCGCGTTGTTTGGCGGTGTCAATCGGATGGGAACTTTCGCTGGAAAGTTTGGCGCAATCTTCCTTGGGGTGAACCTACGTCTCCCATTCTTTGTATATACAGCATTTGCTGTGATAACATTAATCATCTGCTTCTTCTCTATACCCGGAACAAAACAGGAGTCAAAGGCTCATCCGCAAAAAGCCCAACAACCCTATCTAAAACAACTTCTTCATGTGTCAAAACAGCATTTTGAACTCTTGGCAACAGCTGGCATAGGACAGGTCTGTGTTCAGACACTACGGCGCGGATGTCATATCATCATTCCGCTTTATGCAAATGATGTCGCAGGTTTAACGACACGAGACGTGCGTTTAGTAGAAATGATTTCTTCGTCCGTTGATATGTCAATGTTCCCTGTGGCTGGGTTTATGATGGATCGTTTCGGTAGGCGATACGCAACGGTGCCGGGTATCTATATCTTTGCTACGGGTATGGTGTTGATGCCATTTACGCATACGTTTACATGGCTTCTATTGGCGGCAATTGTGATGCGATTTGGTAACGGAATCGCATCAGGAACAATGATGACACTCGGTGCGGATTTAGCACCGAAGGAAGGTACTGGAGAATTCCTTGGGTTGTGGCGACTTACTGGGGATTTTGGTGGTTCCGCGGGACCTGTCGTTGTTGGAAATATCGCGGATCTATTTGGATTGGGTTTTTCGGGTTTTGCTTTAGGCGGAATTGGTTACCTTGCGGTCGGTATCTTCCTCTGGTTAGTTCCAGAGACGCTGCAAAGGGAATAACATGCCGGGAAAGGGACTCGAACCCTTACGCGCGAAATGCACACTAGAACCTGAATCTAGCCTGTCTACCAAATTCCAGCATCCCGGCTTAATAGATACTACAAGTATACACAGATTGCTGAGAAAAGTCAAATTAAAAGCGTAAATATGGTATAATCTTAATATGATATTGGGTTGATGCAAAATGGTTTTGGAGTAGCATAATTACAAAGAAGTCCGCAAATGTAACGGAGAAAAAACGATGAAACGTTACCTATATATCCTCTTACTGATATGTGCTTGCGTAATAGTTTTGGGATGCCAATCAAAAGCATTCCAAATGCTAATTGAACCGCAGGAATAGGAGAATCTTTCGGTTGCAGATGGTGTAACCTGTACTGCGCCAGAAATGATAGATGGTAATCTAAAAACAGTTGGGTATGCGAAGGGCAGATGGATTCATTTGACACTCCCCACCCGAAAAACTATCCATCGTATTATCATCCGTGGCACAAACATTACAGATGCAATTTTGTATAAGCAGTTAGAAGGTGACGGACGTTGGCAAGCGATTCTGGTGGTTCATAACAACCGAGGTAATGCGATTGAGATGCGTAGGAGTATTGTGGCACAATCATTACGTATTTTTGTCGGTGGCACATCCGAAGATAAACGCAGAGTCCCTCAATATTCTCATCTGCATGGCGGCATCGTGCAGCGAAAGGCATTAAGTAAACCGTTCGCTCAGGAAATTGAGGTATACGGACTTATATCAAAGGACAAAAAATGAAACGTTTGATTTTTGAAGACATATATAGTTGGTCGATGTTTAGCGAGGCACGGCAGATTGATTTTAACGGACATTTATGGGTTAGAGACGAGGGAAATATCGCAATTGATCCAGTTGCAACGTGCGATGCCGACCGTGTCCAATTTGAAGGACTTGGTGGTGCGAAATGGATTGTTATTACAAATCGTGACCATGAACGAGAAGCTGCTGCCTTACAGGAATGGACAGGGGCTGAAGTGATTGTGCATGAAGCGGATGCTGATTTGCTTGAGATTAAACCGTCTCGAACAATCCGTGATGGCGAAACTATTGTTCCCGGATTACAAGCTGTGCATCTCCCGTTTGGCAAAAGCCCTGGAGAAATAGCGCTCTATTTTTCTCAGAAAAATGCAATCCTTTTTGGAGATATAGTTGCTGGTGAACCGATGGGACGCTTGACACTACTTGCAGATGATAAATTAGAAGATGCCCCAAAAGCTGCGATGCAACTGCGCAAGGTGTTAGCACTGAATTTCAACGCAGTCCTTGTTGGAGACGGACACTCCCTCTTTAGAGAAGGACGGCAAGAATTGGTGGAGTGTCTGCAGGCACGGAGCGATATCTATATCAATCGTATCAACATTGATGAAATTGAGTGGGCGCATAGAGATGCACCAAACCCTTACGGTTTTGAATATAAAGACATTGACCCGCTTATCGGTGCTAAAAATATAGGATACTGCGTTTACCGTCTACAACCGGGCAAGGCGAGTTTCCCGATGCACCTGCACCATTTTGGCGAGGAGATGTGTTACGTCATGGAAGGCACTTGTACACTCAAAACGCCGCGGGACGATCTTGAAGTGCGACAAGGCGATTTCATTGCGTTTCCACCTGGTCCGGTCGGCACACATAAGTTCGTAAATGAAGGTGATGCGCCAGTTATACTGTTTATACTTGGTACTACTACCCCACACGATGTGAGTGAATATCCGGATTCTAACAAGGTGTTACCTTATGTGATTAGGGAAATTTATCGGAAAGGTGAGAGTCTAAATTATTTTGATGGCGAGGTGGAATAGTTATACCATTTCTAATTGACGAATTGTCCCGACCTACGAAATAATGTCCTATTATCATATAGAAATGGTATTAGGTATGCCTACCTTGCGACCTACGTGCCTCTTGGTTTTCTTTTGCTCGCGCATCTTCAAGATCAGGGTCAACAATAGCATGCAGAGCATCTTCTAATTCACTACGTATTGCAGCATATTCAGGCATTAACGCCAAATCTTCGTTTTCAAGTGGATCAACCTCCACATTGAACAGCTGCGGTTGGCTTCCGACGTAGTGACATAGTTTGTAATCCCCACGTTTGAGCATAAATCCAGCGTTTAGCATGCCCATGTGGTGGTATTCTGAGAAGACGGAACGCGTTGTTTTGCCTGATTGTTTATTGGCAATTTCCAGTAGACTGTCACCCGGTAAATCGGACGGTTTTTCCAGACCGGCAATTTCTAATAAAGTTGGTAAAACATCTACCAAAGAGACATTTTGCTTTACACGACCAATTTTACCCGAAGGCAAGCGCAACATTAAAGGCGCTTTTACTGCCGGTTCGTAGAAACACTGCTTTTGCCAAATGCCGTGGTACCCTCCCATTTCACCATGATCGCTGGTGTAGATAACGACTGTGTTTTCACGTAACGGCGACGTATCAATGGCTTCTAATACCCGTCCAATCTGCGCATCAAGAGACGAAACAAGCGCATAATAGGAGGCTAACGCACAGCGGACAGTTTCTTCTGGTGGCGGAATGTCGTTACGCCACGCCCAACGGTGGTGCTGGATTACGGGGTGCTGTGATTCAAGTGGTTCGTTCCACGTCTCTGGCAGCGCAAGTGTGTCCGGATCGTACCATGAGAAAAACTCAGGTGGTGCAATCAGTGGAAAGTGCGGGTGCATGAATCCACAATAAAGCAGGAAAGGTTTATCGTCTGGTGCATCAACTTTTCTGCGGAGAAAATCTACTGCCAAGTCCGCAACCTTTCGGTCATACCTTGTGTGTTCGTGATCTCCTGGACCACATTCAGTAACGTGTGAATTGGAACCCCGACGTGCATCCGCAGTGCGTCGTGGCGGATTCCCTTTTATGTTGCACCACCGTGGCAGATCATCCAATAAGCGATCAGAAAAACCGAGAAGCCGATCCGTCCCATTGAAATGTGTGCGTCCACACAACACGGTCTCATAACCCGCCTCTGTCAAATAATCTCCCCACGTTTTGTATTTCCGATCAAGTATTGCCCCTAAATCCCATGCTTCAATCTGATGCAGATAACGTCCTGTAAGCATAGACAAACGTGATGGCGTACAGATTGGGCTATTGCAATACGCGTTATCATAAGTGTAGCACTGTTCGGAAAGACGGTCAAGGTGCGGTGTACGGACAACTGGATGTCCGCTATGCCCCATCATCGTTCCTGTGTGTTCATCTGAGAATAGAAAAACGATATTCATTAAATCTAATCATCATCGTCATCATCGTGGTCGTCGTCATCATCATCGTGGTCGTCGTCATCATCATCATCATCGTCGTGGTCGTCGTCATCATTGTCATCATCATCGTAATCATCGTGGTCGTCGTCATCATCATCGTCATCATCATCGTGGTCGTCGTCATCATCATCATCATCATCGTCGTAATCGTCATCATCGTCGTAATCGTCATCATCATCATCGTCATAACGAAAGTTAGGAAAATCTGCCGGGTCTTGCTGATTTATCCAATCAATAAAGAGTTGAATTTCCGCATTGGGCAACCGGGGTCCGTCAGGAGGCATTCTCCCTGAAACAATTTCTTCTATAATATCGCTGCTTCGGGCATTACCTGGGACAAATACATCCTCATCCTCTGCGCTTCTTATGAAAGTTTGGTATGTTCTGAAATCGAGATTGTCGGGTCCATTGGCATCATGACAACCAGAATAAGCACACTTTGCTGTGAGGATAGGTAACAGGTGTTGTTCAAAGGAAACTGTCTGGCCAGTCGGTACCGGGGTTTGTGGTTGAGGTGATTCATCAACGGGAGTATCAACGGTTGCCGCTTGATTATTAATCCAATCAGTAAAAGCTTGGATTTCTGCCTCGCTCAACTTGGGACCACCAAGCGGCATTCTACCTGAAACAATTTCTGCAATAATAGAACTCCCTTGAGCATCACCTGGAATGAATACAGGTCCTCCATCTCCGCCTTTTATGAAAGCTTGATATGTGCTGAAGTCAAGGTTTTTTGGTCCTCCAGCGACGTGACAACCCGCATACGCGCATTTTGCGGTGAGAATAGGTGAAAGGTTCTGTTCAAAAGAGACTTCAGCGTTAGCAGTTTCACCACTTCCCACATGGGGAGACTGTGTGTTAGGAGGCTGTACATCTTCGGATAAAATATTATCGGGCAGTAAAATATTACCTTGCGGAGAATCGCATCCAAAGAAACAAAATAACAATCCGACGGTTAGCAGGAAAAATCTCTGTATATCTTTAAACATAATAACCAACCTTTCTAATACTGTTTATGGTGAAATATGGAAATAATTGGACACCTCACCTGTAAATCAACGCCGAATACGCCAAATCAAGAAATCAATGGTATGAATCATGGCGAATGCCATACGGGGAATGCCAAAGGGCATTCATACCGTTGATTTGGCGCATTCGTCTTTATACCAAATTAACGGGATTTATCGCATTTTCCGGACGGTAGGTGCGGTTTCCTAACCGCTCCATAACTGTCAATTTAAGAAAAAAAGCGTTTGTAGT
>LXNJ01002393.1_pt1 | contig 10353 bp, 6 predicted proteins | sample 809081 | NCBI WGS metagenome assembly LXNJ01 (sample SAMN04870510, study PRJNA318959) | sponge metagenome | biome: sponge; feature: marine sponge reef; material: water | host: Petrosia ficiformis | place: Greece: Milos, Mediterranean Sea | collected 2013-05-29 | depth 5-7 m
TACCAAAGCGAACGAGGCCACCAAATGAACCCGCGCAACCCGGGGGGGTGGCCCAGTTTTAAATGTCGCCAGCGGCCCAGTTTTAGATGTCGCTTGACATTTGCGGCCGCGGGTGCCGGCTGAAGCTGGCGTTCCAGGCCGTTTGGGTTGTGGCGGGGGTTTTGGTTTCGAGGGGTTACGCCGTAAGGCCGATAGGGAGTCCGGTGGTGCTGGGCGTGGGTTCGGGGTCAATCCTCATTAATATGGAGGGTTCATGAAGAAGGTCGTTCTCGGGGTCACGGGGTGTATCGGGGCGTACAAGGCGCCCGACCTGGTGCGCGCCCTCAGGAAGCGCGGCCTGCGGGTGCAGGTGATCCTGACCCGCGCCGCCCGCGAGTTCGTCTCGCCGCTTTCGCTCGCGACCGTCTCCGGGGAACCGGTCCTCGAGCACCTGTTTCCGGACGCCGTGCCTACGGAAGCCGCAGGCGAGGGCCCGGACCCCACCGGCGGGGTCCGGCACATCTCGCTCACGGAGGAGACCGACATCTTCCTGGTCGCTCCGGCGACCGCTCACGTCATCGCGAGGATGGCGCTCGGGCTCGCCGACGATTTCCTCACCACCTTCCATCTCGCCGTCAGGGCGCCGACGTTCATCGCGCCCGCGATGAACACCAACATGCTGATGCACGAGGCGACCCAGGGGCACCTCAAGACCCTCCGCGAGCGGGGCGCGACGATCATCGATGCCGGCGAGGGAGAGCTGGCGTGCGGCTGGCTCGGGCCGGGCCGCCTGGCGGAGATCCCCGACATCGTGGAGGCGGTCGAGAACGCCCTCGACGAAACGGAGACGCCCCAGGACCTGGCCGGCCGGAAGGTCGTGGTGGCCGCGGGGCCGACGCGCGAGCCGATCGATCCGGTGCGGTACCTGACGAACCGCTCGTCGGGCCGGATGGGCTTCGAACTGGCGGAGGCCGCCGCCGGCCGCGGTGCGGACGTCACTCTCGTTCTCGGGCCGACGGATGCCGAACCCCCGGCGGGCCGAGAGGTAGTTCGGGTGGAGACCGCCCGGGAGATGCGCGATGAGACGGCAGCAGCCGCCGCGGAGGCCGACGCGGTGGTCATGGCGGCGGCGGTCGCCGACTTCCGGCCGGCGCACAACTCCGGGTACAAGCTCAAGTCAACGGGCTTTCGCCGGGACAACTCCACTTCCTCCCTCACGCTCGTCGCGAACCCCGACATCCTCGCCGAGTTCGGCGCCGCCCGGGCTCGGGATCCCGGGTCGGGCCCGGCGGTGCTGGTCGGTTTTGCCGCCGAGACCGGGGAGCTCGAAGGCGAGTCGATCCGGAAGCTCAAGGAGAAGCAGTGCGACCTGATCGTCGGCAACCGGGTGGGGCAGGGACGGGTCTTCGGCCTCGACTCCACCCAGGCGGTGCTGGTCGAGAGCCAGGACGGGGAGCCTCCCTCCATCAACCGGCGGGATCCCGAATCGAAACGCTCGCTCGCGGACGCCGTCTGCGACGTCATCGTCCGGCGCCTCCGAGCGGCGGCCTCCGGGGCCGGTTCGGCCGCTGGGGCCCGCCTCCCGGAGGAGAGCGGAGTCCTCTAGCCCGCCCCGGGGCCCTGACGGCGCGATGCCCGGTGAAGAAGTGGCCGGGGACGAAACCGATCCCCGCGCCCAGCTCGCGGCCCGCCTGCGGCTCCTCCGGAGCTTCACCGACTTCCTGCCGGGGCCGCCGGCTCCCCCGCCTCCCGCCGAAACGCTCGAAACCATCCAGGCGGATCTCGACGGGTGCACCCGCTGCCGGCTGTCCGAGAAGCGAAACAGCATCGTGTTCGGGGTCGGCCGGCCCGACGCCGACATCATGTTCATCGGCGAGGGCCCGGGCCGGGACGAAGACCGGCAGGGGGAGCCCTTCGTGGGCCGCGCCGGCGGACTGCTGACCGAGATGATCGAGAAGTGCTTCCACCGGCGGCGGCCGGACGTCTACATCGCGAACATCGTGAAATGCCGGCCGCCGGGCAACCGCGACCCGCAGGCGGATGAAGTCGCGACCTGCCTGCCGTTCCTGAAGCGGCAGATCGCTTCGGTCCGCCCCCGGGTGATCTGCCTGCTGGGGAGCGTCGCCGTCAAGGCGCTCTTTCCGGGGACCCGGGGCATCGGGGCCGCGCGCGGCAAGGTGTGGGAGTTTGCGGGGATTCCGGTGGTGCCGACCTTCCACCCCGCCTACCTGTTGCGCGCGGAGGGGGAGCGGCTGCAGCAACTGAAGCTCCAGGTCCTGGATGACGCGCGGGTGGCACTGGGAATCTTGGGGGATGGGGGTTGAGGATGGACGCGGTGACGGGGGGTGGAGTACCGAGGGGCTTGTGGTGTGACGGTGGGTAGCGATGAGACTTCCACGGCCCTCTCGGGCCGCGGGTGCCGGCTGGAAGCCGGCGCTCCGAGGGTTCTTGCTGTGGGGGTGGGTGAAGGGTGCGGTTTCGACCGCCTCTCGGCGGTCGATGCCGGCCGGAGGCCGGCGCTCCGAGGCGGTCCCTTCGTTGATCGCTGTTGAGGTCGCGGTGCCGCGTCCGGTGCCGGCGACGTACACCTACGAGGCGCCGCGCTCGCTATTGGAACCGGGTGAGGCCACGCTGCCGCCGGGAACCCGGGTGCGCGTCCCGTTCGGCCCCGGCGAACTGACCGGGGTGGTGCTAGGCCCCGCCGAACCCCCGCCGGCGGAATCCGGACACAAGAAGAAGGTTGTCCTCAAGGCCGTCCGGTCGCGCTTCGACGACCCGCTGCCGCCGCTCCCGGAGGATCTCCTCGCGCTCGCGCGCCGGCTCGCCGAGGTGACGGTCTGTCCGCTCGGCCTGGTCCTGAAGGCGATGCTTCCGGCCTCGGCGCCGCCCGGCCGGATGCTCCGGACCGCCGAGATCACGACGGAGGGCTCCGCGCGTCTCCGGGAACCCGACGACCGGGGAGCGGGAACTCGCGGCGGGAGCTCCGAAGGCACGCTGCCCCGGCTGAGCGAGGACGACCGGCGCATCCTCACGCTGCTCGCGGTTTCCCGCGGTCCGGTCCCGCTGGTCCGCATCCGGCGCGAACTCGACCTCTCGCCGGGGCGGAGCTTCGCCCGTCTCGAACGCGAGGGCTTCGTGGTCATCGGGGCCGAGCGGCTCACCCCCGCCGCGGCGCGCCCCGCCAGTCGGGCGGATGCCGAAGGCCCGGCAGAGCCCGAAGAGCAGGCGCCCTCACTCGCTCCGCCGCTCACCGCCCCCCAGCGCGAAGCCGCCGCCGCCCTCGAAGAGGCCCTCGCCGCCCGCACCTTCGCGGCCTTCCTGCTCGACGGGGTCACCGGCAGCGGGAAGACCGAGGTCTATTTCCAGGCGATCGCCGCCTGCCTCGAGACCGGCCGCAGCGCGCTGCTCCTCGTTCCCGAGATTGCGCTCGCCTCCCAGCAGGAGACGCTGCTCCGCGCCCGCTTCGGTCCCGGGATCGCCGTCTTCCACAGCGGACTCGGCGCCGCCGAACGCCGGGCGGCCTTCTGGCGGATCCGGAGAGGCGAGGCGCGCATCGTGCTCGGGGCCCGCTCCGCGGTACTTGCACCCATCCGGGACCTCGGGCTCGTGATCCTCGACGAGGAGCACGACGCCGCCTACAAGCAGGATGAGGCGCCCCGCTACCACGCCCGCCAGGCCGCCTGGCTGCGCGCCCGCGCCGCGGGGGCGGCGATGGTGCTGGGCTCGGCCACGCCCTCGCTCGAAGCGGCGCACGCCGCGGAGCGGAACGTGTTCACCCGTCTGCGGCTGCCGCACCGCATCGCGGGCCGCGCGCTCCCGGAGGTCGAGATCGTGGACATGCGTCCGCTTCTCCGCGCGTACTACAAGGACCCCACGCGGGACCCCGCGCGGGGGCCGCTGATCCTCGCTCCAGCGCTCGACGCGGCGCTCCGGGACACGGTCGCCGCCGGCCAGCAGGCGCTCGTCCTCCTCAACCGGCGCGGCTACGGGGGCCGGATGGGCTGCCTGCGATGCGGCGAGATCATTGAGTGCCGCCGCTGCGGCGTCGCCTACACCCTCCACCGCCGCGGGAGCCTCGCCGTCTGCCACGCCTGCGGGACGGGCATGGCCCCTCCCGAGGACTGCCCGGGCTGCGGCGGCGACGTGCTGCGGTCCGAGGGCTTCGGCACCGAGCGCGTCGAGGAGGAGGTCTCCCGCCTGCTTCCGGGCGTCCGAATCGCGCGCTTCGACCGCGACACCACCCGGGCCCGCGGCAGCCACGCGCGGACGCTGGACGCGTTCCGGAAGGGAGCGATCCGCGTGCTCGTGGGAACGCAGATGATCGCCAAGGGGCACGACTTCCCCGCGGTCACCCTCGTCGGGGTGGTGGCCGCCGACGGCGGCCTCGGGGCGGCGGACTTCCGGGCCGCCGAACGGACGTTCCAGCTCCTGACCCAGGTCGCCGGCCGGGCCGGCCGGGGGGAGCACCCCGGGCGGGTCCTCATCCAGACGATGAAACCGGATCACTACGCGGTCACTGCCGCCGCCGGCCAGGACTATCCCGCCTTCGCCGCCGTCGAGCGGGAAATGCGGCGCCGCTTCCGCTACCCGCCGTTCGTCCGCCTCACGAGCCTCACGGTGAGCGCCCGCACCTCGCGAAAGGCCGAGGCGGCCGCTACCGCGCTCGCCCGGAAAATCGCCACTCCGGACGCTCCCGAATCGATCGAAATCGTCGGTCCGGCACCCGCTCCGGGGCCTCGTCCGGAGGGCTCCTGGCGCTGGCAGATGCTCGTCCGGGCGGCTCCCGCGGCACATCCGGCGCTCCGGCGGCGCCTTCGCAGGCTTCTCGACTCCCCGGCGCTTGCGCGCGGACTTGCCATCAACGACGACCCCTAGAAAATGCCCCCCTCCATCCGGTGGCGTCGCTAAGAGACGCCGAACCCTACCGAGAGTCAAAATCTTGGCAACGCCGTGGCGTGACACCTGTAATGGCCGAAAACCACCGGCAGTTTCCGGGGCCGATCCGCCGCTCCGACGCCGCGGTTTCGGATTGTGGATCGCATGCGACACACGTGTCGCGTTTCGCGTACCATCCGCGCCCCATGGTGAAGGTGGACCTCATCAACCGGGCCATGGCTGCCACCGATTTGTCGGCTCAGGACGCCCGCGATGCCGTGGAAGCGCTGTTCGAGGGACTAAGAGTGGGTCTCGAACAAGGAAACCGGGTGGTACTCCGGCGGTTTGGGGTTTTCCACGCCGCGCCCCGGAAGACGGGGGTGGCGCGCAACCCCCGCACCGGCGAGCCGGTCGGCATCCCGCGGGGACGCGTGGTGCGATTCCGCCCCGGACAGAGCCTCCGCAACATCTCCTAGGAACGCTTCGGCGCCGGGACGGCGCTTTGGTGAGTGGCGCCGTGAGGGCAGTGTGGTGCGGTGCGGCTCCTGAGGGTGGGGTTGTCCGGTTTCGACCGCCTCTCGGCGGTCGATGCCGGCCGGAGGCCGGCGCTCCGAGCTCTCGCGCCGCGGGTGCCGGCCGGAGGTTGGCGTTCCAAGCCGTTTGGGCTGTGGCGGGGGTTTTGGTTTCGAGGGGTTATTGGTGTGATGGTGGGTGGGGGTGTGCGTCCCGCGGCCCTCTCGGGCCGCGGGTGCCGGCTGAAGCCGGCGTTCCAAGCCGTGGGGGCCGTACCGGGCGGGAGGTAATCTCGATGTGACGGAAACGGCATGAAGGTCGCGACATTGTTCGGACGGCCGAACGTCGGGAAGTCCACGCTCTTCAACCGGATTGTCGGCGGCCGCCCGGCCATCGTCCACGCGCGGCCCGGATCCACCCGCGACGGCCGGTTGGAGCCGGTGGAATGGCGGGGATTCGACTTCCGGCTTCACGACACCGGCGGAGCGGGAGCGCCGGACGCCTCGCCCTTCGCCCGGGAAATCCGCGCCCTTGCCGAGCGCACGGCGGCGCGGAGCGACGTCGTCGTGTTCCTGGTGGACGCCCGCGCCGGCCTGACTCCCGCGGACGAGGAACTGGCCGACGGGCTCCGCCGGGAGAAGGAGCGGCGCCCGGTGGTGCTGGTCGCGAACAAGGCCGAGGGCGTGCACGAGGCGGGGGCGGCCGAGTTTCACGCGCTCGGACTCGGGGACCCGCTTCCGATCTCCGCCGAGCACGGACTCGGGATCGCCGAAGTGCTCGACCGCGTCGTGGAGATCCTCGACCCGGGACCGGCCCAGGCGCCCGCGCCCGAAGACGCGGCGGAGGACGAGGAGTCCCTGCGGGTGGCGATCGTGGGGCGGGCGAACGTCGGGAAGTCCACGCTGCTGAACCGCTTTTGCGGCTACGAACGGGCGCTGGTCTCGGCCGTGGCGGGCACGACCCGCGACCCGGTGGACGAGCGGATCACCGTGGGCGGCCGGGACGTCGTGCTGGTGGACACCGCGGGCATCCGGCGGGGCGCCCGGCGCCGGGGCGCTCTTTCCGCCTCCCGGCATGCTCTTTCCGCCTCCCGGCATGCTCTTTCCGCCTCCCGGCGGGGCGAGGATTTCGAGGAAGCCGACGCGCTGGCGGTGCTGATGTCGGAGAAGGCCATCCGGCGGGCCGGGGTGTCCCTGTTGATTACGGATGCCGTCGAGGGGCCCACCGCCCGCGAAGCGCAGATCGCCCGGCTGATCGAGGACGCGGGCTGTTCGGTGGTGGTCCTGCTGAATCGCTGGGACCTCGTGACCTCGCGGGCGGCGCGCTGGGCGGAGCTCCGGCTGGACGTGCGGGAGCGCCTCCGGCACATCGGTCACGCACCCATCCTGCGCATGTCGGCGATGACCGGGCAGGGGGTGGCGGCGATCTGGAGGCAGGTCTTCCAGGTGGCGGCGGAGGGGTCGAAACGGATCTCCACTCCGGAGGTGAACCGGTTCCTGGCGCGCGCCTCGGAGCGTTTCGCCCCCCGTTCGCGCCGGGGCAAGGAAGTGAAGCTGCTCTACGGCTTCCAGTCGGGGGTGGCACCGCCCCGGTTCCGGGTGTTCACGAACTGCCCCCGCGCGGACATCCTGCCCTCGTACCCGCGCTTCCTGGTCGGCGAGCTGCGCCGCCGCTACGGCTTTCGGGGAACTCCGGTCCGGCTCAAGCTGGAGTACAAGAAGAAGCCGCGCCGGTAGGGCGCGCGGCGCTGTCCTACAATTCGTAACGTCGTTCCGCTCCGGGAGAGCGGGAACGGCGCTACGGGTATCCACATTGAACAAGGCGGATCTGGCGCAGGCGGTCCGGAGCTTCCACGGCGGAGTGACCGGGAACGAGGCCCTCCGGATCGTGGACACGATCTTCCGGAGCGTGGCGGACGGGCTGGCCACCGGGCAGGCGCTCAGGATCCGGCGGTTCGGGTCACTCGAGGTCCGCTCGCGCCGCCCCCGGCGGGGGGCCGGTCCTCCCCGTGGGGGCGATCCCCGCAGCGGGCGGATCTTCGTTTCCGCGGCCAACCGGACGCCCTTCTTCCGCCCCGCGCGTGGCCTGCTCGAGAGTCTTCAGAACTGATGACGGCCAGGGACGGCGGGCTCCAGATCCCGAACAAGCTCTATTTCCGGATCGGCGAGGTCAGCGAGATCACCGGGGTGCAGCCGTACACCCTGCGGCACTGGGAGATGGAGTTCCCGACGCTGAGTCCGAAGAAGAACGATTCGGGGCAGCGGCTCTACCGCAAGGAGGACATCGAGATGGTGCACACCATCCAGCGCCTCCTGCACAGCGAGGGGTACACCACCGCCGGCGCCCGGCGCCTGTTGAGCGCCAAGAGCGGCAAGCGCGCGCCCCGGCCCGCAGTCCCGAAGCCTCCCCCGCCTCCCAGCAAACCTGACCCGCCGCCGCTCTCGGCGGCCGCGCTCGAAGCGGTGACCGCGGCCCTCGAACTGATGGACCGGAACGACGAGCGGCTCGTCCGCCCGGAGAAACCGGAGGACTAGAATCCGGCCGATTCCGTCGGGACGTGGCGCAGTCTGGTAGCGCACTTGCTTGGGGTGCAAGTGGTCGTCGGTTCAAATCCGGCCGTCCCGACCACAATGCGGCTTCCGGAAGGGGCCGCGAATCCGTTCAGGTCTTTGTCGTCAGCTTTCGGTTCCGCGGCGGTTTCGCGCCGCGGGCGCCAGCCTGGAGGGTGGCGTTGCGAGTGCTGCCGGGGGGTGGGGTCTCGAGGCGTGTGGGCTGTGGAGGCGCGGGAGTTGTGCGTCCAGGAACCGGTGGTTGTCTGTTTCGTTGTTATCTGTTGTTCGTGCTCACGAGATTCCGCGGTTCGCCATCTATCCGTAATTCCTGTCGCGCCGCCGGTTGGCGTGGCGTGGTTCCGGGGGCCGTGAGTGGCGGCCTGGAGGCTGGTCAGCGTGCGTTCAGGCCGCGGTGGCGGCCCCGGGGGGTGGCGGTCCGGGTGGTTGCGCGGCCAGCCGGGGCCGGCGTTTCGGGCCAGTGGTCCGGGCGGTTTGGCGGCGGTCCGGAGGGGTATTCCCCCGCTACAATCCCACCCGGCCGCCGGGGCGTGGCTCAGTCTGGCAGAGCACCTGGTTCGGGATCAGGGGGTCGCAGGTTCAAATCCTGCCGCCCCGACGCGGCCCGTCCTTACCGGACGGGTTCCCGGCCCCGAGGCGGCCACGGCATCCGGCTTGTTCGGACGCACCCTTTTCCGTTCTTTCCCGACCAGGGACCGGGCGCCTTCTTTCCGGCACTCCACAATGGACCAAAACGTGTATATTCCGCGCTTCCCGCGGGGACCGTCCGGTCCTTGCGGATGCCCATTTTCTTGCTCTTGCTTCTTGACATTCCGGAATCGGGTGTGATGGAGTTAGCGCGCATGTTCGCCCAGAGCAGCCCTGCCCGTTCCACGTTCAGGGTGTTCTGCGGCGTTCGACATTGGGTTCTTGCCCCTTGATCCGGTCGCGCATATACTTGCCGACCGGATGGCGGGTGCGGGAACGCACTGGTTCATCCCTGTCCTACTGGAGGTAGGAACGATTAACACGAGACGGCGCTTGGCTCCCCTCGGGGAGGCCGAACCTGTCCCAGACGCCCTACAGGAGGTAGGCGAAATGACGCAGATCACAAGGAAGTCGGTCCCGATGCGCGGGCTGATTCTCCTTCTTACCGTGACCCTGGGCGCCGGTCTCGTGCTCTCGGGTTGTGGTGACGACGATACGGCGACGACCCCGGCCCCGACGCCGCCACCGCCACCGCCAGCTCCTGAGCCTGAGCCGGAACCGGATCCCCCCGAGCCCGAGCCCGAGCCCGAGCCCGAGCCCGAGCCCGAGCCGACTCCGCTTCTCGCACACTTCGAGCTGCCGGAGGATGCGGCCTCTCCGTATCCGATGGTTCCGGACGATGACGACAACGCCGCCACGGCGATGGCGAAGGTGAACAAGGACATGGTGATCGACATCAACATGCCGGCCATCGTGACGCCGACCTTCGTGGAGGGCGCCGCTCCGATCGGCCTCCTCGCGGGCGAGAACATGCCGTTCACCTACGTCGAATGGGAAACCTTGCAGTCCGTCGTCGCGACCGAGGGCGCGACCTTCGCGGTACAGGCCGTCGAGATCGGGGCGAACCAGGTTCCGGTTCCGGTCGGACCTGCGGTGTACGTCACCTGCGGTCCGTTCGAGTGCGCCGAGGACACCATGGATCCGCCGGCAATCTCGATCGCCAACTCGCCGATGTGCACCGAGTGGGACCCGACGATTGAACTCCAGGTCGGCAAGGTGGACAACGACGTGATGGACGACACCAACACTGCCGACGTAGACGAGAGCGCGAATGACGGAATTGACCTTGGTTGGGTAACCACATCCACTCTCGACATGGGGATCGAGCATGTCTTCTCCGGCGTGGCGAACGGAACGAACGTTTCGGGAACCACCCCGCAAGGGAGCAGTTCAGAGCCTGCGGGGGTCACCATGGTCGCGGTTGGCGAGGCGATCATCGCCGATGATGACATGGGCACCGTCGACGACCTGACGGACGACGTTGTGGCTTGCCGTGATGACTACGATACGGGTCGGGGCTCACTCTTCAAGCCTGAGGGCTGCTTCCGCCTGGTCGGCCCGAGCGCTGTGGGCACCGTGGAGGACGGCCCCAATTACCTTGAGGGTTACACCCTGGAGATATCCCCGGTGGGCGGGGACGTTAGCTGGGGCACCGTAAAATTCGAGGAGTTGACCTGCGAGTCGATGATGGTAGATGTGGCCGACCACGTCACCACCGATGACATCTGCGCCATGTTCGAGACAGAAGTGGACGCTGCCGTCGGCGATTGGAGCAAGGTGCCGACGACCCAGTGGACTGGCGATCAAATCCAGTCGCTGATGATCTCGCCCGAGAACAGTGGCGCCGAGGCGGCCGACCTGTTCACGACGCTCTGGTTCGACGCGGACC
>LXNJ01002394.1_pt1 | contig 10352 bp, 6 predicted proteins | sample 809081 | NCBI WGS metagenome assembly LXNJ01 (sample SAMN04870510, study PRJNA318959) | sponge metagenome | biome: sponge; feature: marine sponge reef; material: water | host: Petrosia ficiformis | place: Greece: Milos, Mediterranean Sea | collected 2013-05-29 | depth 5-7 m
GAATGCGCTCCTTCGTACTATGGACCGTCGCCGTGATCTTCATGGCCGGCGCTTCCGTCTACCAGCGAACGACCGGCCCCACCTATCCCAAGCGGGGCGACTTCACCGTAGCGGGCGAGAGCTACGACTACCGCCTGGTGCGAAGCCAGGAGACCACGGCGAAAGCACGGGTGGCGCTGCCCGGCCCCGCCGCCGGCGCCGAGGGTTCTCTCATATACCGGCGCTATCCGACCGAAGACGAGTTCACGGTCGTTCCGCTCGTTGAGGAGACGGGCGAGGACGGACCGGAAATGGTCGCCTTCCTCCCGTTACAGCCCGCCGCCGGCAAGATCGAATATCGTTTGGAACTGGTGGCCGACGGAGACCGGATCGCCATTCCTTCGGAGTCCGATGCGGAGACGATCATCCTCCGCTACAAGGATCCGGTACCGGACGCTCTGCTGATTTCACACGTGGTCGCCATGTTCTTCACCGTGCTTGTGGGCATGCGCGCGGGTCTCGGAGCCGTTTTCGCGCCTGCAAGTGCGCGGCTGATGTCGTGGATCACTCTCACCGGCATGACCGTCGGCGGACTCGTGTTCGGCCCCTTCGTTCAGAAGTACGCCTTCGGAGCCTACTGGACCGGCTTCCCCTGGGGATACGACCTGACCGACAACAAGCTGCTGGTCATGTGGCTGGTCTGGCTGATCGGCTGCCTTCTGGTGGGCATGCCCCGTCGATCGGGAACAGTGCCGAGGGGGCTTTCGCCGGCCGGACGCACGGCCGTTCTTTTCGCGGCCGCCACCATGATGGCGGTCTACCTCATTCCGCACTCGATGAGGGGGAGCGAACTGAAATACGCCGAGGTGGACGCGGGCACGCCTCCCGGCGAGGCGGTGGGCACGGGTCGGAACTGAGAGGTGGCGAGGCTGGGCGTTTGAACTCGGCGCACCTCCACCTGTTAACGGTTCATGTGCCGATCGTACTCTCGCCGCTCGCTCTGGTATTTCTGCTCGCGGCGTCCCGTCGCAGGCGCGGAGCCGGTACCGACCCCGGCGCGGACGAGATGGAGAGGATCGCCCACTGGTTGGTCGTCGCGGCGGCGGCGGCCGGCGCGATCTCGTTCTTCTCGGGACCGGGAGCGCTGGAGATCGTGAAGGACGAGCTGACCCGGCCGGAGATCGCCGATCTCCACGCCGCTTTCGGACGAGCGGCTTTCTTCCTGCTGGCGCTCGTCGCGGTCGGTTCGGCGCAGCGCCTGGTCAGGGCGAGCGGATGGAGTCCTCCGCAACGCGTCCGGCGCTGGTTCACGGTGCCGGAGGAGGTCGGGCGCGAGACCGCCGGCAAGCCGAACTCGACCCGCTCGACTGTCCGCCTGGCAAGGGAGGGTCGCAGCCGGCGCTCTAACGGAACCGGCGACCCGGCCCCGTCAGACCGTTTCCGGTTGGCCGTGACGGTGGGGCTCGCGTTGGCTTGCGCCCTTCTCTTCTGGAGCGGTTACCTGGGCGGAACCCTGCGTCACCCCGAGATCGGATGAACGGATGGCGAGGCAGCCCATCGCCTCGCATCGGCTCCAAGCCGAGACCAGGGTGTAATATTCATTCGAGCGATCCGTAGTACGCGCTCTCGTTTCGGCGGCGCTCCGCCTCCGAAAGCGCAAATCACCTGCAGAGATGACGAACAACCCATGAAGGACCAAACCACAGTAATCCACGGGGGTTACGAGACCGAGCCCACAACCAAGAGCGTGGCGGTGCCGATCTACCAGACGGTTGCCTACGAGTTCGACAACGCCCAGCACGGCGCCGATCTCTTCGACCTCGTGGTGCCCGGGAACATTTACACCCGGATCATGAATCCGACCGTGGACGTGCTCGAACGTCGCCTGGCGGCGCTGGAGGGCGGGATCGGTGCGCTCGGCGTCAGCTCGGGGAGCGCGGCGATCAACTACGCCGTCCTCACAATCGCCAAGGCCGGCAACAATGTCGTGACCACGCCTCAGCTTTACGGAGGCACCTACACCCTCTTCGCTCACATGCTGCCCGAGCTGGGGATCGACGTTCGGTTCGCGGCCGACGACTCCGCCGCCGCAGTGGCGGCCCTGATCGACGATAACACGGTCGCGGTCTACACCGAGTCCATCGGCAACCCGGCGGGCAACATCGTCGACATCGAGGCTCTGGCCCGGGTGGCGCACGAACGCGGCGTGCCGCTGATCGTGGACAACACGGTCGCGACTCCCGTGCTTCTCAAGCCGATCGAGTACGGCGCCGACGTGGTGGTGCACTCGCTGACCAAGTACATCGGCGGCCACGGGATCGCGCTGGGGGGCGTGATCGTCGACAGCGGACGCTTCCCCTGGACCGAACACGCCGAGCGCTTCCCGGGGCTGACGCAGCCCGAGCCTTCCTACCATGGCGTAGTCTACACCGAGGCCATGGGCGAGGCCGCCTACATCGCCCGCGCCCGGACGGTTCCGCTGCGCAATACCGGGTCGGCGCTCTCACCCCACAACGCCTTCCACATCCTTCAGGGTTTGGAGACTCTACCCATCAGAATGGAGCGCCACGTCGAGAACGCCCGCAAGGTCGCCGACTACCTTAGCGCGCACGAGCGGGTCTCCTGGGTTCGCTACCCCGGACTTCCGGACTCCGAGTACTACGAGCTGGCGCGGAAGTACACCGGCGGACGCCCGTCCGCTCTCGTGAGCTTCGGTGTCGACGGCGACTTCGATTCAGCGGTCCGGTTCTACGACTCCCTGGCGCTCTTCAAGCGGCTGGTGAACATCGGCGACGCCAAGTCGCTGGCGACCCACCCCGCATCGACCACCCACCGTCAGCTCACCGCGGAGGAACAGACGAGCGCCGGGGTGACCCCGAACCTCATTCGTCTTTCGGTCGGCATCGAGGACATCGACGACATTCTGGCCGACCTCGACCACGGACTCGCCAGGAGCGCCGTGACCCGGGCGGCCTAGCAGCCCGTGGACAATGCCTCCCACGGCATCACGGCGCTGCATCCGAAAAACGTCGTGCTCATCGTCACCGTCCTCGGGGGATTCGTCCCGGGGGCGGCGGCACCCGCTGTAACCGCGGCGCAGGAAGCCGCGACGACCGGACTGGTCGGTTTCACCGCCGACCGCGCCGAACGGCAAGCGTTCTGCGAAGCGGAGTTCCTCGGTCTGCCTTCGAGCGACTCGTTCCGCGAACACCTGCGCACCATCACCTCGGAGCCGCATCCGGCCGGATCCGAGGCCCAGAAGAGGGTCGGCGAGTACCTGGCCGCCGTCATGGAGCGGTCCGGGCTCGAGGTCAGGTCGCATCCTTACGACATTTACCTGCCGGAGCTCACCGACGACGTGGAGGCGCACATCGTCACGCCGACGGCCCTGCGCCTCTCCAACCGCGAGCCCGCGCTCCCCGAGGACCGTTTCAGCGGCCACCCCGATCTGCTGAACGGTTGGAACGCCTTTTCGGGTACCGGCGACGTGACCGGAGAGGTGGTCTACGCCAACTTCGGACGCAGGGAGGACTACCTCGCGCTCGACTCGATGGGCGTTTCGGTGGAAGGTCGCATCGTCATCGCGCGCTACGGCGGCAACTTCCGAGGCTACAAGGTGAAGTTCGCCGAGGAGCGAGGAGCCGCAGGCGTCATCATGTTCAACGATCCCGGCTTCGGCGCTACAGGCGACATCTACCCCCAGGGGCCGATGATGAACGGCGAGACCATCCAGAGAGGTTCGGTGCTGACCCTGCCCTGGACCGGGGACCCGCTTACCCCGTTCGTGCCCGCGCTGCCTGTGGACGGCGACCGTCAGGTGGAGCGGCTCGATCCATCCGAGATTGCCCTGCACACAATTCCCGTGTTACCTCTCGGTTCGAACGCCGCCGGAGAGATACTGCGCAGAATGGAGGGCGAGACGGTTCCGCCGGGATGGGCGGGCGGCATCGACGCCCCCTACCGGCTGACCGGCGGCACCGACCTCACCGTGCGCGTCCGAGTCAACCAACCCAAGCGGCTCACCCGGGCGGTAAACGTCGTAGGCACGGTACGCGGGTCGGAGTATCCCGACGAGTGGTTCGTGCTCGGCTCCCATTACGATCCGTGGGGCTTCGGGGCGATCGACCCCAACGGAGGCACGGCGATGCTCCTCGTCCTCGCCGAAGCTCTGGGCGAACTCCGGGAGCGGGGCTGCGAGCCTCGGCGGTCGATCATGATCGCTCACTGGGACGCCGAAGAGGCAGGCATCCTGGGCTCGACCGAGTGGGTGGAGGAGTTCCTGGAAGAGCTGGAGGCGAACGCCGTTGCCTACGTCAACGCCGATGCCGCCGTCTCGGGGGGCAACTTCGGAGCGTCCTCGTCTCCTTCCTTGAAAGGACCGATCCTCGAAGCGACGAAGGTCGTGGAACGCCCGGGCGAAGGTCGCTCGCTATACGACTGGTGGATGGAGAGGGCGCCCGAGGGTTCGGTGGAGCCCAACCTTGGGAATCTGGGGGGCGGTTCCGATCACGTCGCCTTCTACACTCACGCCGGAGTGCCTTCCGCCGGGCTCAGTTCGGGAGCGCCGAGCGGGGTCTACCACTCCAACTACGACAACTTCGCCTGGTACGAACGCTTCGGGGACGTCGATTTCGTCTTCGGCCCCATGGTGGCGAGGGCCGACGGCGTGCTCGCTCTGCGTTTTGCCAACGCCGACATCCTTCCGTACGACGTGGTCCGCTACGCCGACGACGTGCGCACCCACGTCGAGACCCTGTACGCCGTGGCCGAAGCGCGTCGGCTCTCGGTCGGCTTCGACGATCTGCTGGCGGCCACCGTCGGACTGGAGGCGGCCGCTCGCGAGCTCGACGGCGCCCGCGCTCGCGTGGTAGCGGCCGACCGGGTCGATCCGGCTCTGGCCGAGGGGGTGAACCGGATGCTGATCGGACTGGAGAAGGCCTGGTTGAACGATCGCGGTCTTCAGGACCGGCCTTGGTCGCGCTCCCTCTACGTCTCGCCCGACCCGTTCAGCGGCTACGCCTCCTGGATGCTTCCGGGACTGCGCTACGAGATCGAGACCGACGATCGCGGCGACCTTCCCGGCTGGGAGCGAGTCTACGTCAATGCCGTGAACGACCTCTCGGAGCGCATGCGCGCAGTCACGCTGGCGCTCGCCGAAGAGGGATAGCGCCGCAGCGGTGATCGCGGCGTTCGGGAGGTACCCGGTCAGGGCGATCGTCGGGCTGCTGGTGCTGATCGCCTGTTCCGGGGAAGCGGAGCCGGCGCCGGGCATGGCGGCCTCCGTAGGCGACCATGTTCTCACGGTGGAGCAGCTGGCGGAGGTTCTGGTTCTTGCCCAGCCGTTCCCCTTGGAGGTCGATCCGGCGCTGGAGCTCGTTCGGCACTGGGCGCTCTCCGCCGCGGTCGCGACCGCCTTCGCTGCCGGAGACAGTCTGAACGGTAAGACCGCAGTCGACGCGGCCACCTGGATCGCCCGCCGCGAGGCGGTTCTTGCTCTCGAGCGCGAGGACCGCCTCGGTCCGCCGCCTACGGTGGGCGATCCCGAGCTCGCCCGCGAGGTCTTCGACCGCGGCGAACTCCGCCTTTTCGCTCACGTCCTCCGGCGGGTCGGTCCCGAGACGCCGCCGGCGGAACGTGCGCTTCAGAGGCGGACGGCGGAGCGCATCCTCGCGGACCTCGTGGCCGGAGGCGGATGGGCGGCGGCCGTCGCCCAAAGCCAGGCCGACGAGACGCGAGCGCTGGGCGGGGTTCTCGGTCTCTTCGGCCCCGGCGAGCTTCCCGGCGAGCTTGACCGGGCCGGAGTTCGGCTGGAGCCGGGTTCGGTATCATCGGTGATCGAGACCGTCGACGGGTTTCACCTCCTGTACCGCCCTACTTTCGCCGAGGTGGGCGCCATCTACGCCGACCGCCTGGGCTCGCGCATGCTCGCCGAGGCCGACGCGGCCTCGGCCGAAGCCGCGCTCGCGGCGGCCGGCTTTCGGGTCGTGGAGGGCGCGGGGGCGGTCGTCCGCCGCGTCGCCGCCGCTCCTGCGGACTGGTTCGACCGGGAAGCCGCGCTTGCCACCTGGACCGCCGGCGCCCTCCGGGCTGCGACCTTCGCTCGCTACCTCGCGGCCCTGGAGGCGGGTGAACGGCAAGGCCTGGCTTCCGCCGACGACCGCTCCACAACCGCGCTCCTCAACGAGCTCGGCTATCGGGAGCTCCGGATGGCGGAGGCGGCGGCTCGCGGACTTGCACTCGACAGCGTGACGGCCCAGGAGCTCGCCGAGCAACACCGCTCCGACCTGGAGGCGTGGCGCGAAGCCGTGACCGGCCAAGGCGCTCTTGGCGTCCATCTGCGCGAAGTGGCGGCCAGGCGGACGGCAAGACCGTCGCTGGGTCCGGTCCTGGCCGCCGAGCTGCTCTCGACCGCCAGATTGGGAAGGGACGCTGCTGCGGCTGCGGTCGATCAGGCTCGCACACTCATTGTCGCCGCCATGGATGGAACCGAGCGGACAGGGTCCGTCCCTGTCGCTGCCGTTACCGAAACCGCGCTCGGCCGGCCGCTCCCCGGCATCGGCGACGGCGGCCGCGGTCGCTTCCTCCTCGGCCGGGCTCTCTTCGAGAGGGTCGCCACTCCCGACGAGGGTCTCGGACCGCTCTTCAACGCCGATCGCTGTGTGAGCTGCCATGATGATCCGGTGGTCGGGGGGGGCGGGCTCTCCATACCGGTCCGCAAGGCCACCGCCTTCATCGCGGGGCGCTGTGACCTGCTGCCCGCTCACGGGGGCGACAACCTCCAGGCCCGCGCCACACCGATGGCGCTCGCCGCCGGCCTCGCCCCCGAGACCCGGCCCGACGATGCCACCGCGTTCGCCCAGGTGGTCGCGCCTCCGCTCTTCGGTCTGGGCCTGCTCGAGGCCGTGCCCGACGAGACCGTTCTGGCCTTGGAGGACCCGGAAGATCTAGACGGCGACGGCGTCTCCGGTCGCGCCCCCAGACTCGCGGACGGTCGGATCGCCCGTTTCGGGCGCAAGGGAGACGCTGCGGACGTGCGCGGCTTCGTCGAGCAGGCGCTCAGAACCGAACTCGGACTGACCACTCCCGAGCGTCCCACCGAGGAGCGCGCCGGTGGCTCGCCAATTCCCGGCTCCGCCGACCCTGCGGAGGAACCGGAGATGGACGAGCGGGGCATGGACCTGCTGACCGAATACGTGCGGTACCTCGCCCCGCCCGCTCCCGAGCTCCTTCCTGCCGGGGTGGTGCGCGACTCGGTGGAGCGGGGCCGAGTGATTTTCGACCGGACGGGCTGTGCGGCCTGCCACGTGGCTGAACTGCGAGCTTCGCAAGCTGCGGAACCACCGCTTGCGAACTTGCGGGTGCCGGCCTACACCGATCTCCTGCTCCATGATCTCGGAGCAGGAGACATCGGTGGAGCGAGAGAGGACCTGTGCGGGTACGACGCCCTGCCGGGCGAGTACCGCACGGCGCCTCTCTGGGGGTTGCGCCACCGCTCGCGCTTCCTCCACGACGGCCGGGCGGCCAGCGTCGAAGAGGCCGTTCTGGCGCACGGGGGTGAAGCCGCCCGAGCGCGAGCGGCGTTCAACGACTTGATCGAGCGCGACCGAGCCGATTTAGTCCGTTTTCTCCTTTCGCTATGAAGTGGACGCCCGAGACCGCACGAGACGTTCCGGTAGTGGAGGTCGAAGAGGTCGAACGCCGGTTCGGGGCCAAACGGGCGCTCGGCCCGGTCAGCTTTTCCATCGCCCGCAAAGGCATCGTCGGAATCCTTGGGCTGAACGGGGCGGGGAAAACCACGCTCCTCCGCATTATGGCGGGCGATCTTCGACCCACCTCGGGTGTTGCGCGCATCGACGGTCTGGATCTGGCGAGGGATGCTTTCACGCCCAAACGGCGCATCGGCTATCTGCCCGAGAGTCCGCCGCTCTACCGGGACATGGGGGTGCGCTCCTTCCTGCGCTTCGTCGCAACAATAAAAGGGGTGGCAAAGGAAGATATGAGCGCGGCGGTCGAAACCGCGGTCGAGAGGGCCGGCATCGGAGAGGTCGCGGAGAGGCCGATCGGCCAGCTATCGCACGGATTCCGGCAGCGAGTCGGTCTGGCCCAGGCTATCGTGCACTCGCCTTCTCTGACAATCCTCGACGAACCGACGAACGGACTCGACCCGGTCCAGATCGTCGCCATGAGGGAGCTCATAAGGGAGCTCGGGCGGGAGAGCGCGATAATCGTCTCCTCCCATGTTCTCGGGGAGGTCTCGAAGACCTGCGACCGCGTGATCGTGATCCACCGGGGCAGGTTGGTCGCCGACCGGAGCGCCGACGACTTCGGAGTCGCCGGTGGAGAGCTTGAGCGTCTCCTCGTGGAACTGGTCGAATGAGAACGATCCGCGCCATCGCCCTCCGCGATCTGACCAGTTACTTCCGATCGACGACGGGCTACGTGGTAGCGAGCGCTGTCCTTCTTCTTGACGGTGTCCTCTTCTACGCCTTGGCGTTAGGCCCGGGGGCCGGAGAACGGCTCTCGGGAGAGGCTCTCGGGAGCTTCTTCTACTCCGCGAGCGGGCTTACGGCCGTGGCCGCAGCCGTCCTCTCGGCGCGTCTCATCGCCGAAGAACGGGTGACCGGCACCCAGGTCCTTCTCGACACCTCGCCCATTACCGACTTCCACATCGTTGCGGGCAAGTTCTGGGCGGCGTACGGTTTCGTGTCGGCGATCACGTTCGTGAGCCTCTACCTGCCCCTTCTCGTCTTCGTGAACGGGCGCATTTCGTTCGGGCACATCGCGATCGGCGTCATGGGCCTCCTCTTGCTCGGAGCTGCGGTCACCGCCATCGGACTCTTCGCGTCGTCGCTCACTTCCCGCCCCATCCTCGCCGCCGCGGTCGGTGGCGGCATCACGGCGATGCTGTTCCTCCTTTGGCCGCTCTCCCAGGCTGTCGATCCGCCGCTTTCGCGGGCCTTTGCCGCCTTGGCGATACACGGCCGCCACTTTGCGACCTTCCAGGCAGGCATACTCCACCTTCGCGACGTCACGCACTATCTCGCAGTGACCGCGTTCTTCCTGATCGCCGCCGTCAAGGCGCTGGAGGCCCGCAGATGGTCCTGACGGCAGGGCTGGTTCTCGTCCTGTTGAGCGAGAACGCCCTTGGCGACTCCACGTTCAGGGCGGCGTTCACCGGGATCGGCGTCGCCCTCGTGCTGGCGGCCGCAGCCCGCGACTTCCTGGCTTGGCGACGCGACCGCAGACGGGTCTCGACGATCCTCGCCGCCACCTCCGCCGGGTGTGCGCTCGCGCTCGCGGGTTTCCTCGCGGCGACCGAGAGCGGATCCGATCTCATCGGGCTTGACTTCGAAAGCGAGGCCGCCTTCGGAAGATACAGTCGCACTCTGCTCACCCTCTCGACGATGGCGATGGCCATCGGCCTGCTTCCGGCTCTCGCAACCCGCTGGGCTCGCACCCGCACTCAGGCCGAGGGGGTCGTCCAGGTGGCGACCGCCGCTCTGGCTACCGCCCTCGCTGGGTCCACCCTCACCTTGGTCGGGTATCTAGCGTCCGAAAAGGACATCGTGATCGATTTTTCCTACTTCAAGACCGCGATGCCCGGTGAAGCCGTCGTCAACCTGGCGGAGGCGATGGACGAACCGCTCGAAGCGACTCTCTTTTTCCCGGAGGTCGATCCCGTCAAGGACGAGGTTCTTCGATATTTCCGGGAGCTCCAGCGCGAGGTCCCGAGTCTCGAGATTCAGGTGATCGACCGGTTCGCCGATCCCCGCGCGGCTGAACGGTACCGGATCGCCAGGGACTGGATGATCGTCCTCGCACCGACCTCGACGTCGGACGGAGTCGATGGCGCGACTGATGCCGATGCCGAACTCGGACGCCACGAGCGGATCGGTCTTCCGGAGACGTTGGATGAGGCCAGAGGCAACCTGAGGATTTTCGACGGTTTCGTGCACGAAGCGCTTTCCAAGTTGACTCGTCGGGAAAGGGTCGCCTATCTCACCGCAGGTCATGGCGAGCTTAGCGACGGGTCCGCCGAGGGCCGTAACCTCGCTACGGGGCTGGAGAGCTTCGTCGAGACCGACCCCGAATCGGAACTGCCGCTCGCCGAGCTGCGCCGGCTGCTCGCGGCGCTCAACTACGAAACCAGGGATCTCGGCGTTCGCCAGGGGCTCGCCGAAGGGGTGCCCGCAGACGCGGCGATTCTGCTGGTCATCGGTCCCGAGCGTCCCTTCCTGGACGAGGAAGCGGCGTCCGTACGCGAATATCTGGCGCGGGGTGGTTCGGCGCTCTTCGCGGTCGAACCCGACTCCGACTTCGAGCTGGCTCCCTTTGCCGCGCTCCTGGGCGTGGACGTCGCCTCCGGGACCGTC
>LXNJ01002396.1_pt1 | contig 10349 bp, 14 predicted proteins | sample 809081 | NCBI WGS metagenome assembly LXNJ01 (sample SAMN04870510, study PRJNA318959) | sponge metagenome | biome: sponge; feature: marine sponge reef; material: water | host: Petrosia ficiformis | place: Greece: Milos, Mediterranean Sea | collected 2013-05-29 | depth 5-7 m
GCTGGAACTGCTGTCGGATTTCCAAATCACGATTCCCGAAGTCGGCACCATCGCCGCCGTTGACCGGCCGACCGTGGTGCTGACATCGAATCGCACACGCGAACTGCACGATGCCCTCAAGCGGCGGTGCCTGTACCACTGGATCGGCTACCCCAGCAGGGACGAAGAGATCGAGATTGTGCGACTGCGTGTGCCTGATGCCGTCGACACGCTCGTGCACAAGGTCGTCGCAGCGGTGCAGCGTCTGCGAGACATGGACTTGATCAAACCGCCCGGCGTCGCGGAAACCCTGGATTGGGTGGATGCACTGGGCGTGCTGGGCACCTCCGAACTCGACGCGATGTCTGCAGCCGACACCCTCGGAGCGGTCGTCAAGGACCGTGACGACCTCGAACTCGTCGGCGCCGAACTCGACAGGGTCGTCGCCGATGCCTGAGGAGGGCGGCGAGCTCGAGGCTGTGGCGCGACTCGTCGGCTTCGGCCACGCCTTGCGAAACGAAGGCCTGCCCGTCGGTTCCGATGATGTCATTACGTTCTGCTCGGCAGTCGCTGAGCTCACACCCAGCGACCTCGCCGACGTCTACTGGTGCGGCCGAGCCACGCTCGTGCATCGCCGGGAGTACCTGCGGGTCTTCGACGAGGTTTTCCGCCGGTACTTCCTCGGTCAATCTGCGCCAGCGGCCCCCGACGCCTCCTCACCCGAACCGGTGACGCAGGGACTCAGCGGCACGCTGCAGGTTCCCGACAGCGAGCCTGGCGAACAAACCGGTGACGACCGGCCGATGGTGCTCGGTCTGCAGGCCTCGACGGTCGAGATCCAGCGTGACAAGCGCTTCGCCGAATGCACCGACGAAGAGCTGGCTGCGCTGCGTCGGATCATGGCGCGCATCGGACTCGAACCGCCGCTACGCCGCACACGACGGCGGCGACCGGATCCGTCGGGTGCATGGCTCGACATCCGGCGGATGGCCCGAGACGCAATGCGTCTCAGCCACACAGCACCGAGCCTGCGCCGCCTCTCTCGGTCTTTGCGACCCCGGCCCCTCGTCCTCATTCTCGACGTCTCGGGTTCGATGGCTGACTACTCGCGCAACATGTTGCAGTTCGCGTACTCGATGCGCCGCGCAGCCCGCAAAGTCGAGGTCTTCTGCTTCGGCACTCGGCTGACGCGCATCACGCCGGCGCTGGACCGCCGCAACCCCGACGATGCCATGAAGCTCGCCGCCGCCCGAGTGCTCGACTGGGACGGCGGCACGCAGATCGGCAGGTCACTGGACGCCTTCGTCCGCAGATGGGGTCGCAAGGGCCTCAGCCGGGGGGCCACCGTCGTTGTCTGCTCCGACGGGCTCGACCGCGGAGACCCTGCTGTGCTCGCCGACGCGATGGAGCGCCTCAGCCGGCTCTGCCACCGGATCATCTGGATGAACCCCCTTGCCGGGGACGACGTCGATGTCCCGCCCAAGACGCTCGCCATGTCGGTTGCGACCCCCTTCATCGACGTCCTGCAATCTGGGCACGATCTCGACAGCCTCGAGTCGTTCGCTCGCAAGCTGCCCCAGATCGGCTGAGCCTGATGAACAAATGGAGCGTCTCCATCCAGGCAGAGGGCGACCGGCCCGTCCAACTCGACGAGGTGGTGTCGCTGGCGGATGCGGTCGCGCCGCTCGACGGCATCGCATCGGGCGTCGGCGCGATGGCGTACGGCGCTCAGATCGTGGTCGAGGCTGACACCGCTGACAACGCTGTCGAAGCGGCGATGGAGGCCTTCGCCGCGGCTGTCGAGACCGCGAATCTCCCGGCCTGGCCGATGACCCGTGCTGAGGTGATCGGCGAGGACGAGTTCGAGATCGACGAATGACCCGGCCCCGATGATCCGACCCCGATGATCCAGCCCCGATGATCCAGCCCCGATGATCCGGCTCGGCTCGCTCGCCGGCTACCCCTTCGAGGGACCACGAGTGCTCGGCGGCTGGACGCCGCCTGCGGTAGCGGCCGTGTTCGCGATCCTGTACCGGGCCGACCCCGACGCCAAGCCCAACGACTACGCCGTGCTCGACGTCGATCACGCAGACAATCTGGCTGCCGTCGGGCTGCCATTCGGCCACCAGCGCGTCAAGTGCTGGGAACGGCGCGCCGGCAACAAGTGGAACCTCCACATCTGCACCTACGAGGTTCCAGGTGGGCTGCCTTCACACCGCGAACAAATCGTCCAAGAACTGATCGCCGTCTACCGGCCCGGCTGCGCGCCCGACCAATTCGACCAGGTGTGGGAGGACGAGTGGATCGGCAGCTACCGGGCCCCCACCGCAGGCCCGCTCACCACCACTCGCGATCCTGCCGGCTCAACGGGGCGAGACCCGGAGCCCAACGAGAGCTGATCGCTGACGCCTACTCGGGGTGGTAGCCGACGGCGTCGTGCAGCCGGCTGCGGCGCGTGCCCATCGCGGGCCGGGCCGGCACTGGCTCGCGAGGCTCGGGTTCAGGCTCGTACGTGGCGCCGGCCACGATGCCTTCGGCCATGCCGTACAGCAGCGGCAGCGCGCCTGCGATGACGCCGCTGGTGCTGTTGATGCGCTCGACGCCAGGCTCGACGGCTCCGGCGTCGGCCTTGATCTTCCACACGATCTGCGAGCACTCTTCGAGCAGCCCGGCGATTCGGGTCAGCTGATTCCCGACGATGAACAGGTAGAAGGCCAGACCGGCGATCAGCAGGCCGATCAGGATGACGGAGAGAACTACGAGCGTCGTCATGAGCGCACCTTGTCGAGAACACGGCCCAAGAACAGGTGATGTTCGAGGCCTTCGGTCAGGACCGCATCGACTTGATCTGCGGTCTCCGCGATGAGCGCGGTGTCACCGGTGTTGGCGGCGGCACGCTCGAGCGTGTCCTTGATGACCTCCACCCGGCGTTCGATCGTGCGCACGAGCAGCACCAGCATGGTGAGCAGGGCAACGACCGCCACGATCACTACGAAGCCGCCGATGATGACACCCCACCACAGGTTCTCTTGGGTGTCGGTCAGAGCCAATAGTTCCATCTCAGCCTCCTAACCGGGCCCGGCCACGTTTGAGACCGGCGACGATGGTCGATGCCGCCTCGATCGTGGTGTTCAATTCCGCCAGCGCCGCAGTGTTGGTGACTGCGTCTTCCAGCGCGTCGTTGATCTCCGAAGCCCGATTGCCGATCGAACGAGCGAGCATCAGGATCGGCACGACGAGAGCGACCACAGCGATCACCACGACGATGCCGATCACATAGCCGATCGTCCATCCGGTTGTCGATTCTTGAGCGAGTAGGTGCATCACGGCAGTGCCTCCCTCAGATCGATTCGCAGAAGTCGCGTACGGGCTTGAGCGTCGAGTTCACCGACGGCAGCACAGTCGGAACGGTCGAGGTTTGCTCCGCGATGACCCGAACGCCGCCCGCGACCTGCACGAGCGTGGCGTGGACTGCTCGCAAGTGGAGCACCACTCGCAGCAGCCCGACCGCAGCAGCCACGATGATGAGACCGCCGATGATGACGGTGACCCAGGCAACAGCAGGCATCAGATCTCCCTTCAGCCCAAGAGCTTCCCGACCGAACCGGCGTAGCGCACCGCACCGTCCGCTACCTCTTCGATCGTCTCGTCAGTGGTCGCGAGCAGGTCACGCGTGGTGCCGAGCTCTCCGATGACCCCCACGCCCCCGGCGAGGATGTCGTCGCTGGCCTTGCGGATCCGCTCGATGGCGGCCAGTACCCGGTTCAGCAGTGCGACCGCCACCGGCACGACCACTGCCAGCAGTATCAGATTTCCAATCCACCAGAGCACAGCAGCCTCCTCAGACGGCCTCGGGGCGGTACGGCATGACGAATCGACGTATCACGCGCGCAAGCCCCATCTGCGCGGCACGCACACCGATGGCGGCACCGCCGGCGCTTTGGGCTTGACCGACCTCGTCGGGATCGCGGCCCGCTGCGATCGCAGTGAGCCGGTTCTGCGCGTTGGCGGCGAAGTCTCCCAGCAGCACTGCGGTGATGTCGCTCACCAGGCCGCGTCCATATTGCGCTGCCGGACCGGAGAGCTGCAGGTCCATGGCAACCTCGACAGCGGTGCCGCCCGCGGCTTCGGCAAGGCTTGCGTTGAGCTCAAGCGTGGCTTGGCCCCGGCCCTTGCGATCGGCACCGCTGGCAGCGACCGAGATCGTGCGGGCGTCTTCGTCGCGGTGGGTGATCTCGGCACCGCCGTCGAAGTCCAGCTTGATCGGGCCGAGGCCGATCGACACCGTGCCGCCGTAGCGGTCGTCCCCGAGCTCGTCGGTCAGCTCGGTACCGGGCAGGCACGCCGCAACCTGCGGCACGTTGCCGAAGAAGTCCCATACAGCCTCCATCGGCTGCGCGACTTCGAACTGATTGGTGATCTGCATCAGGCGACTCCCTGTTCGCGCGCATAGGCCGTGCGGCACCCGGCGCAGCAGAAATAGAAGACTTCTTCGCCCACCTCAAGTGAGACACCTGCGGATTCGATCTGGACTGTCATGCCGCAGATGGGGTCGATTGCCGTTGGGGCAGCGGGCGCTTGAGCCGCGACCGTCGTTGTGAATGCGCCTCTGGCACGCAGCTGCACCAGCTCAGCCAGGATCGACACGGCAACCTCTTTGTGCGAGGTGCTGCCGAGATCGAGGCCAGCGGGGGCGCGCAGTGCGCCGAGCTGGGCTTCGGGCACGCCTTGGTCGGCCAGCAGGGCGCGGACGCTTTCGGATCGCCGAGAGGACGAGACCAGACCCACATAGGCGGGACCAGCCTTGAACGCAGCAGTCAGCACGTCTTCGTCCCCGTGCCCCTGGGTAGCAACGACGACGATCGACTGCGGCGAGAGCAGCCCTTCGCTGAACTCGGCACGATCAACGAGTTCGACGCGCCAGTCGAGTTGGGCTGCGAGCACCGACAGGGTTGTCGCCATGGGCGAGCTTCCGACGATCACGATGTGGGGTGTGGCCACGACGGGCTCCAAGTAGATCTGCAGGGCGCCTTCGCTCTGGCACGACATCGGCACCGCAGTCGTGCCCTGGGGGAGATCGCCGAATCGATCGCTCGCGCCGAGCGCGAGCAAACGCGGCATCCCTGCTTCGAGCGTTGCCACGGCCTCGCGGATGAACACGGGCTCGGCGCACGCGCCGCCGATCCACCCGTAGATCTCGCCCGAAGCTGTGTAGATGGCACGAGACCCGTGCTGGCCCGACGTCGGACCTTCCCGCCAGACAACCGTTGCCAGCACGAAAGCCTCACCGCTGCGAGCCAGTTCTGTGGCGCGTTCGAGCACGCCCCAGCCCTCGACGGAGCTGGACTCAACGGCACTGGGCCCGAAGTGACTGGGACCGCTCATGGCTCCGTCTTTACTGGCGGAGCGCCGGAGATGTCGTGGCCCTGCGTGATGGCCTCATAGACCCGATCGGGCAACAGCGGCATATCGATGTTGCGCACGCCGGCGTCGCCGATGGCGTCGATGACGGCGTTGACGAATGCTGCGGGACCGCCGACGGTGGCGCATTCCCCGATGCCCTTGGCACCGATGGGATGGTGCGGGCACGGAGTCACCACTTCGTGGAGCTCGAAGCCCGGTGTCTCCCACGCGGTCGGCAGCAGGTAGTCCATGTAGTTCGAGCCGATGCAGTTGCCGTCCTCGTCGAAGGTGATGAACTGCATGTTGGCCATGGCGTAGGCCTCGGTGAGCCCGCCCATGATCTGGCCCTCGACGATCATCGGGTTGATGCGCACGCCGCAGTCGTCCACTGCCACCACCCGCAGGACGTCCCACACCCCAGTCTCGGGATCGACCTCGACGGTTGCGATGTAGCAGGCGAACGGCCACGTCAGGTTGGGCGGGTCGTAGTAGGCGTTGTTCTCGAGGCCCGGCTCCATGCCGTCGGGCATGTTGCTGTAGGCGGCGATGGCGCATTCCTGGATCGTCACGCCCCGATCGGGGGCGCCGCGGACCGAGAACCGCCCGAGCTCCCACTCGATGTCCTCCTCGGACACCTCGAGCAGGTGCGCGGCGATCTTGCGGGCCTTGGCGCGGATCTTGCGAGACACCATGGCCACGGCTGCGCCGGCCACCGGCGTGCTGCGCGATGCGTAGGTGCCCATGCCGAATGGGGCAGTGTCGGTGTCGCCCTCCTCGACGAGCACGTCGGAAGCGGGAATGCCCAGCTCGTGAGCGACGATCTGCGCCCAGGTGGTCTCGTGGCCTTGACCTTGAGTCTTGGCGCCGGTGCGCAGCAAGGCCTTGCCGGTCATGTGGACCTTCAGCTCGGCGGAGTCGAACATCTTGATGCCCAAGATGTCGTATTCGCGGCTGTTGCCGGCCCCCAGCGGCTCGGTCATGGTCGAGATGCCGATGCCCAGCAGTCGGCCCCGCTGGCGCGCTTCTTCCTTCTGTGCCAAGAAGTCCTCGTAGCCGATCGCTTCGAGGCCGAGGTCGAGGCACTTTTGGTACTGGCCGGAGTCGGTAAGGAAGCCCCAGGGCGTGCGATGGGGGAAGTCGTCGTCTCGCACCAGGTTGATGCGACGGAACTCGGCCTGATCCATGCCGAGGTCGGCGGCGGCGGCCTGCACCATGCGTTCTTGGAAGTACATCGCCTCGGTGACACGGAACGAGCACCGATACGCGACCCCTCCCGGCGCCTTGTTGGTGTAGACGCCTTGGGCGGTGAGATGGGCGGCCGGAATGTCGTAACAACTGAAAGCCGAGTGCATCAGGCCGATCTTGAACTTGCTCGGCTGAGCATCGGAGAAGAACGCCCCGTGATCGGAGTCGGTGTGCATGCGCACGCCAAGAATCCGACCGTCGTTTCGCAGCGCCATCTCGCCTTTGAGGTAGATGTCGCGGCCGAATCCCGTCGAGATGAGGTTCCCGCTCTTGTCCTCGATCCACTTGACCGGGCATTCGAGCAGGATCGACGCCAGGATCGACACGACGTAGCCGGGATACACCGGCACCTTGTTGCCGAAGCCGCCGCCGAGATCGGGCGAGACGATGCGGATCATGTGCTCGGGCAACTCGGCCACCAGCGCCACCGCAGCCCGGATGATGTGCGGCGCCTGGGTGGTCATGTACACGGTGAGCTTCGAGGTCGCCCGGTTGAAGTCCGCGATCGAGCCGCACGCCTCGATGGGCGACGGGTGCGAGCGCGGGTAGTGCATCTCGATGGCCGAGACCACGTCGGCCCCGGCGAATGCACGGTCGGTGCCCTCGCGGTCGCCGACCTCCCAGTCGAACACCACGTTGGAGTCCTGACCGGTCTTGTCGTCGCGGATCAGCGGGGCGTCCGGGGCCTTTGCTTGGCTCGGGTTGACGATCGGCGGCAGCGGTTCGTAGTCGACGACGATGGCTTCGCAGCCGTCCTTCGCGATGTAGGGATCGTCCGCAACGACGCAGGCCACTTCCTGGCCTTGGAATCTGACCTTGTCAGTGGCGAGAACTGCCTGGGTGTCGTAGGACAGCGTCGGCATCCATGCCAGATTCCGGGCGGCCAGCATCTCGCCCGTGAGCACCATGCGAACGCCCGGGATGGCCCAGGCGGCACTGACGTCGATGGAGCGGATGCGGGCGTGGGCGAGCGGGCTGCGCAGGATCTCCATGTGCAGCATTCCGGGCAGGGCGATGTCGTCGATGTAGTTGCCCTTGCCGCGGATGAAACGGTTGTCCTCGACCCGGCGCCGGCTGGCGCCAAGGCCGCCGATCTTGATCTCGTCGAGCGCCATCTCAGCCCTCCTCGCCATCGCCGGCAGCATCGCCGTCTTCGCTGGGTGGGACGCCGCTGCCTAACTTCTCAGCAGCCCACATCACTGCTTTGACGATGTTCTGGTAGCCGGTGCAGCGACACAGGTTCCCCGACAGTGCCCAGCGGATCTCGTCCTCGGTTGGGTTCGGGTTCTCCTCCAGCAGGGCCTTGGCGCTGAGCATCATGCCGGGGGTGCAGAAGCCGCATTGCAGGCCGTGCTCGTCGGAGAATCCCTCCTGGATCGGGTGCAGCTCGCTGGCGGTCGCAAGACCTTCGACGGTGAGAATCTCGTGACCGTCGGCTTGGACGGCGAACATCGTGCAGCTCTTGACGGGCACGCCGTCGTAGAGCACCGTGCAGGCGCCGCAGTTGGTCGTGTCGCAGCCGGTGTGGGTGCCCGTCAGGCGGAAGCCATTGCGCAGCAGGTGTGCCAGCAGCAGCCGCGGTTCGACATCGGCGGCGCGGCGTTCGCCGTTCACGGTCAATTCCAGCCGGCGAACCGGCACTGCGTCATCGGGTCCTTGGTCACCGAAGCTCGGCCGGACCTCTTCGAACAATGTGCTCATGTCAGGCCGCCTTCTGTTCAGACCGCTGGATTTGCGCCCCGATGCGGCGCACGAACGTTGCGACGACGTGGCGCTTGTAGTCGGCGCTTCCCCGATGGTCGGAGCGGGGCTGGGCCGCTTCAGCGGCGAGCTGGGCCGCTGCGTCCACGGCGTCGGCCTCAAGTGACGTGCCGACCAGAGCCGCCGCCGCACCCGAGGCGTTGATAGTGGCGGGCCCGACGCCAGTCAGCCCGATGCCTGCCTTGGCGACGCTGTCGCCCGACATCTCCACCGAGACCGCGACGCCGACGGTGGCGAAGTCGCCGACACGGCGCTCGAGCTTGAGGTAGCCGCCGGCCCGGGTCCCACGTGCTGCGGGAACCACCGCTTCGACAGCGATCTCGTCGGCAGCGAGCATCGTCTGGAACGGGCCGTCGATGAGGTCGTCGACCGGAATGGTCCGTTGCCCGTTCGGGCCTTGGGCCACGATGGCCCCTTCCAGCGACACCATCACCGAAGCCCAGTCGCCTTGCGGGTCGGCGTGGCACACCGAGCCGACGAGCGTTCCTCGTGTGCGTACGAGCGGGTCGGCTACGACAGGCGCTGCCGCAGCGATCGTGGGCTGATGGTCGCCGAGAGTGGCCGATTTCTCGAGATCGGCGTGACGGCACAGCGCACCGATGCGGTAGGTGCCGTCGCCATCGGCCCGGTGGTAGTTGAGACCGCCGATGCCGTTGATGTCCACGATCATCGCCGGAGCGGCAAATCGCAGCTTCATCATCGGGATGAGGCTCTGGCCGCCGGCCAGGATCTTTGCCTCGCCGTCTGCCGCGGCGAGCAATCCGATGGCCTCGGCGACTGTCGAGGGGGCTTCATAGCGGAAGCGGGATGGGTACATGCCTCAGCCTCCTGTCGGCGGTCCGCCAGGTCCCTGTGGGTCCGGCACAGCTCGCGGCATCGACTCGTCGTCGGGATCCGGCCGTCGCTCCTGGTGTGGCGGCCACGGTCCTTGGACAGGCTGACCTGCGACTTTGAGATAGTCGATGATTTGCGGCCATGCCCAGATCGTTGGGCTCGCGCCCTCTTTGGGCGCACCCTCGATGACCTCGTACAGCCTCGGGTTGCCAGCGCTGTGGCCTGATGACTCGATCGGCATGGATACCCCTTCCCCCGGAGATCCGGCCGTGTCTGCGGCACTGCGAACTTACCACTGCTTCCACGGACGCTCAGAACGAACCCGATCGAGCGACTGCTGGCGACGTCCGCGTTCGGGTTTGTGCGAGAGGCGGCGATACTCGTGGTCATGACATTCGGCATCGGCGATTCCCTGATGGCGGCCAGCTTCAACTCGGGCTGGTACCAGGCGGTGTTGGTCGTTCACCTGGTGGGCGTTGTGGTGGGCTTCGGTGGCAGCGCGCTGGGCACGGTGATGCTGCGCCGGGCGTGGGCCGACGGCCCTGAGGCAGCAAGCGCCGTGCGGCGGTCATTCGAGTTCGGGTCGAATCGCCTGACGGAGATGGCGGCGTACCTTGCGGGCGTTGCCGGCGTCGTCGCGGTGCTCATCGACGACCGCTGGACCTTCCGGCAGGGCTGGGTGACCGCGGCATTCGTTCTGTACTTCGTCTGGGCGGGCATCACCCACGGCGCTCTGCGCCCGACCAGTGCCAAGCTTGCCGAAGCCATGGATGCGGTGTCTGAACGGTCCGCCGACGCGGATCGGTTGCGCAAGCGGGCCGAGCTGTGGTCGACGGCGAGCAACTTGGTCATCGTGGCCGCAATCGCCGTGATGGTGACCAAGCCGGGCTTGTAGCTCGCTCGACCACGCAACTGCTGATCTCGCCGCGTAGCGTCGGCAGTCATGACCGACCAGCGGCGGCACCGGGTGTGCGTGATCCCTGGCGATGACGCTGCACCCGAGGCCATGGCGGCCTCGTTGCGGGTGATGGACGCATTGGACCTGCCCATCGACTGGGACCATGTGCCCGTCGGCGACGAGCTGGCAGTGTTCACGCCCGACGAGCGGGAGGCCTTGGTCGGCGAGC
>LXNJ01002397.1_pt1 | contig 10347 bp, 5 predicted proteins | sample 809081 | NCBI WGS metagenome assembly LXNJ01 (sample SAMN04870510, study PRJNA318959) | sponge metagenome | biome: sponge; feature: marine sponge reef; material: water | host: Petrosia ficiformis | place: Greece: Milos, Mediterranean Sea | collected 2013-05-29 | depth 5-7 m
ACCGTGATGGCGATGCTGGTGGACGAGGGCATGCTCGACTGGGACGAGCCCGTGCGCGACTACCTCCCCGACTTCCGCCTCTACGACGAATTCGCGACGGCCGAGATGACGCCCCGCGATCTGGTCACCCACCAGTCCGGGCTGCCGCGGCACGACAACGTCTGGTACGGACGGGCCGCCAACCGCGAGGAGATCTTCGCGAAGCTGCGCTACCTGAAGCCGAATGCCTCCTTCCGAAGCCGCTATCAGTACCAGAACCTGATGTTCATGACCGCCGGGCACCTCACGGAGCGCCTCACCGGGAAGGATTGGGGCGCGCTGGTCGACGACCGCATCTTCACGCCCCTCGGGATGGATCGCTCCAACACGTCGGTGGACGACTCGCCCGGCTCGGGAGACTACGCCTTCCCCTACATCCTGCGCGACGGGGTGTTGCACAAGGTCCCGTTCCGCAACATCGACGAGGTCGGCCCTGCGGGGTCCATCAACTCGAATGTGGTCGAAATGCTGGCCTACATCCAGACCCACATGGACGGGGGCGTCTACAACGACATCCGCCTCATCTCGGAGGAGACCTCGGCCCAGATGCAGCAGCCTCAATTCGCGATGCCCGGCGATTCCGAGTACTCCGAAGTGGGGCCGGGCAGCTACGGCTTGGGCCTCCGCGTGGGCACCTACCGCGGCCGCAAGATGGTGCAGCACGGCGGCGGCATCGACGGATTCATCTCGTCCATGTCGTGGCTCCCGCGCGAGAAGATGGGCGTGATGGTGCTGACCAACCGCTCCGGCGGCATGAACCCGGTGCCGACCATGGTCGCCTACAACGTCTACGACCGGCTGCTCGGTCTGCCCGAGGTCGACTGGAACAGCCGCAATCTCGAGGAGCGGCAGGAGCAGGACGCGCGCGGCGCCGAGACCGCCGCGGAGATGCTCGCCAAGCGGGTGGAAGGCACGCGCCCCGGCCATGCTCTGGAAGCCTACGCGGGGCGGTATCATCACCCGGCGTACGGCAACATGGACGTCGAGGCCGGCGCCGATGGCCTCACCATCTCATACGACAACGACTTCGTGCTCGAGCTCGAGCATTTCCACTACGAAGTCTTCAGAATTACCTCGCTGCCCAACATGGTCCCGGTTACCGGGCTGGTGACCTTCACCACCGACTCGGACGGAGCCGTGAGCCAGGTGGCGATCCCCTTCGAGCCCAACGGAGCCGATATCGTCTTCGACCGGCTCGAGTCCTGATGTAAACCCGCCTTCCGGACGGGCGTAGGTGGTACACATGAAGTACTTGATGGGTTGGAAGAGGCCGGTGTCCCTGGACGCGGCGCCGTTTTCGCCGAGGACCGGGCGCCATCCGAGGCAGGTGCGCCTGCCGGAGACGACGATCGGTTTGCTGGGTGTGCTCCTTCTTCTGGCGGCCGCTTCGCCGCTTTCCTCCCAGGTCGGCGCCACGCTCCGGGGCGTGGTGCGCTCGGGGATGACCGGCGAGGTGCTGTCAGGGGCGGCGGTGCAGATCGTGGGCACCGGCGCGATGACCGTCACCGACGACGACGGCCGCTACGCGATTCTCACCGTCCCGATGGGTGTGTCGGTCATCCGCATCACCCACCCCGACCACGTGGGCCTGGTCGAGCGGCTTGCCGTGGACGAGGCGATCGTCCTCCTGCGTGACTTCGAGATGATGCCGCCGTCGTATGTCCTGAATGAGGTGGTCGCGCGCGCCCTGCACCGGGTCGAGATCCCGGACCGCGAGATCCAGGGCGACGAACTCCTGGGCAACCGCGGGGTGCGCGAGGTGCTCGATGGCGTTACCGGAGTCACCCTCGTCCGCACGGGAGGCGCCGTGGGGATGGGCTACCACATCCGCGTCCGCGGTGCGAAGAGCTTCACCTTCAACCGCCACCCCGTGGTGTTCATCGACGGGGTGCAGGTCCGGGCCCTCGGCATGGGGGGCGGGCTGGGCGCGCTCGAACTCATCAACCCGGGAACGATCGCGCGGATCGAGGTCCTCAAGGGTCCGGCGGCCGGTGCGGAGTATGGGCCGGATGCGGCGGACGGGGTGGTGCTGATTACGACGCGGCGGGGTGGGGAGGGTTGGTAAAGAGGCACCCCACTGTAGCAACAAAGTGGGGGCGGCACCGATCGGCACCCGCCCCCACCGTTGTTCGGTCAGCCGATGTTTTCGTTTCCGTTGGTCTCCACCAATGGCAGTTCCCAGCAGGTCACGGTGCCGTACTCGGCACCCGTCTGGTCGAGTCCGTTGGGGTGAATTGACCCCGGCTCGCCCAGGAAGGAGATCTGCTGAGGAGTTCCCCGATACTGCAGCATGTCGTTGAAGCGCCATGCCTGTTCGACGAACAGCTCCCGCGAACGCTCCGCCAGCACCGCGGCGATCACATCCGCCTGTGATGCAGAGGCGCCCGCGGCCCACTCCGGCAGCCCCGCTTTCGCACGCAGGCCGTTGATTGTGCCAACCGCCGTCGCCAGGTCGTTCATCTGGGCCGACGCCTCGGCGATGATCAACTGAGCCGCTTCCCATGATGTCATCGGGGCTGGATCGCCACGCGACGTGTACTTGTCGGTAAAGTAGTGAATCGTGGAGAAGTCGAAGGCCTGGTTGCCGATTGTCCTGACCGGCACCCTCGGGTCCGGCATCCCGTCGTTCTGCGTCAGCTCGCCTGAGTCGTTCACCGTGAGGTCGCGGAAGTGGTCCGCCACGGACCCGTGCTTGCTGACCCCGTCGTTGGTGTCGTTGAGCCGGCGGTGCAACTGGTTCACGCGCGTGTCGATGTCCGCGGCACGGTCAGCAACGAACTTGAAGCCCTCCGGAATCTGCTGGGCGTCGGCAATCGCACCTGACCAATCTCCCATGTCCAGTTTGGCACGGGCCCGACCGCCGTACGATGCGGAGACCAGGGTGGCGTCACCAGCGCTGCTGATCGCTTCGGTGAACTTCTGCACCGCCTCGCTGAGCACCTGGTCGGGCTGCATCTCCGGGCCGCCATCGAGGGCCATCGAGCAAAAGCCTTCACCCAGGGCGATCAATGACCAGCCCCCATACAAGCGGACGGTCCCCTGCATCTGCGCCTTGTTCGGTACCTCGGCACCGTCGAATTCGGCCAGCTTTGTGAAGACGTCCTCGTTCTGGAACCTTGCGGTCTGCAGTGGTGTGTAGATGCCGTAGTTGCTCGCACAGGAGCCTTGCGCCAGCTGGCTTCCAGACGATGACTGGAGACTCATCTTCCGCTGTCCCCACTCGCGCATGTTGAGATTCCCCGATGTCGGAATCCACTCGTCCGAGTGGTGCGATCCTGCGGCGGCGAAGTTGCTCCAGGCACATTCAGCATCCCCGATAACCGAGTTCACCAGGACGGTAGCCAGCGCCGGGTCAGCCAACGAACTCGCGTCCACCTTGCCCGGAATGTCGACCTCGAGAATCTCACCGAGGTCGCACGCCGCCGCCAACAGAATGCCCGGCACCAGAAGGCCGATCGCCGTCCGCCGGGCAGCGTTTCTGATTCTTGTAGTCATGGAATCGCTCCCCATCTGGTCGTGTACTTCGTTCAAGGCCCACATCAGAACGTGATCCTGAGGGTCGTCGTGAGCGTTTTGAGCTGAGGCCAGCCTTCCTGATTGTAGGCGCTCAGTCCCGCGGTAGAACCACCGAGTTGGTTCGACACCTCGGGATCCATCTGTTTCACACCAAATTTCTCGGCGTCGCCCACCCAGAGGGTCAAAAGGTTGTTCACGGAAACATTGATGTTCAACCGTGACGCGTTGAGGCGGGTTGCCCAAGCGCTTGGCAGTGTGTAACTGGCGGAGACCGTACGCAGCTTCGCGAAGTCCCCACTGATGATCCCCGGTTGCCACAGCCCGATCCCACCAAGCGATTCGTAGCCGAGGAGGATCGGATCGGTCCGTTCCAGGATTGCTCTTGAGTTGATGAAGAAACGGTGCTGTGCGGCGATGTCACCGCTGATGAGCGTACGCCCGCCAACATAGTCGACCAGTCCATAAAGCTGGAGGTTGCGGCCGATCGAAATGGTGGCGTAAGCACTTCCTTCCTTGTCGGGAATCGGTTGTCCCCAATAGACGCTCGGAGCACTCGCACACGGCACCGGAGCGCCACCGCCGAGCGAGAGATTCTGGGTCTCGGCGCTGGGGAGCACCTCCCCACCCTCGCACATCACGTTCGTGGCGTTGCCGTCCTGGACAGTTGCACTGACCACGCGCTTGTGGTAGATGCCGGCAAGCGGTTGGCCCTGAACATGGTACTGGCCACCCGAAGTCCACTGGATGATCGCTGGCTGCCCGCCCAGATCCGAGATCTCGTTTTCAGTTGTCGAGAAGGTGCCACCGATTTCGACGCTGACGTTCTCTCCATTGAAAACGGTGGCGTTGATACCGGCTTCGATGCCACTGTTCCTGACCTCCCCGATGTTTCGGAATTGCACTCCGGGAAAACCATTCGAGGGGAGCGCCGGCACCGAAACGATCGCGTCGCTGGTCGTTTGATCGTACCAGGTAAACTCCAGTCCCACGCGGTCGTCAAGAACGCTCGCGTCGAAGCCTATCTCGATTTCCGTGCCCACCTCCGGCTTCAGATCGGCGTTGCCGATGTTCTCCGGGGTGACTGTGGAGGCGCCCCCAGGTCCGACCGAGGGCTCATACGTTCTCAGCGCGTCAAAGACATCCGGCTGGCGGCCCGCTTTCCCCCAGGCTGCCCGGAGCTTGAGCTGCTGCACAAAGCCGACGCTTTGGGCAAAGAAGTCCTCGTCGCTGATCACATACGACCCCGAGAGCTTGGGATACACTACAAAGTCGAAGTTTTCGCCAAAGGCCGAATTGTCGTCACCTCGCACGGCCCCGGTCAGGAACAGCCTGTCTCCAATACCGATTTGCTCCTGAAGAAAGACCCCGAACGTCTTGTTTTCCCGGTAGTCCTCGTCTGCGCTCCGGGTCGAGCCTGATGGGATCGTCTCCAGAGATTTCACCGGAAACGTCGTGCCCCGGCCCCAGAGTATCTCCGACTTCTTCTGGTAGTACTGGACACCCCCGCCCGTGTTCAATGTCACGTTGTCCATGGGCGACCACTGGCTGCTGACCTGATAATCAGCCGAAACGTAAGCGGTTCGCTCGTTGACGATCGTTTTCTGGCCCGTGTTGAAGAAGTTGCCGAGGTTACCGGTGGCCAGATACAGCTCCGAGTTGGTGCGGTAGCCAAAGTCGCCTCCAAACACCAGGCGGTGGTTCATCCAATCGCTCGGCCGCCATTGGGCTTGAAGGCTGTATGTCGTTCGGTCAACATCGGTGATCCCTTCGATCTCATCCTCATATGCTTCGGGCAGATAGGCGATGTAGCCCCGGGAGGGTCCATCGAGGGCTTGTGGCGTACCGCTCCCAGGCTCACAGCCGGGTGCCGGGCAGGACCAGATCACCGCCGTCAGCAACGGCTGCTGTGCCGAGGCCGATTCGAGTTTGGACCTGTTGGCGCCCAGGCTGAAATCGAACTTGAACGCCTCGCTGGGAGCATAGGTCAAGTTTGCGCGCCCTTTAATCGCGTTCTGCCAGTTGTAAGGCACGGGCCCTTCCTGGCGGTCGAATTCTCCGCTGATGAAGTAGGTGACGGTCTCGGTGCCGCCACTCACATCCGCGCCGTAGGACTGGTTGTGACCCGTGCGGAACCAGTTGCGGCCACCGTCCAGAAGCCCAAAGGTGTCTTCCAGGTCGTGCTTTAGAACGTTGACCTCGACGATTTCGCCCGAGGTACTCTTGTATTAGGTGGGCGGCACCAACTCGATGGGGTTGGGCATCCAGGACGCACCCTGCCGCATACGGACGTTCACCCGTGGTGCGCCGCGAGCTCCTCGCTTCGTAATGATCTGGATCACGCCGTTGGACGCTTCCGTCCCGTAAAGGGTGGCAGCCGCCGGTCCCTTGATCACCTCGATGCTCTCGATCTCATCAGGGTCAAAGTCGTTGATCCTGGATGGTGAATCGCCACAGTCGGCACCGACACCGCAGAGGAGGCCCGCGTCGCCATCGTCGCCATTCACGCGAATGCCGTCCACCACGACGATGGGTGTCGCCGCAAGTGTCAGGGAAGCCACGCCTCGAATACGTGTGATCCCCCCCTCTCCTATGGCGCCACCCGTGTTCATGATCCGCACACCCGGAACCGTAGCCGAAAGGAGCTGCTGCACCTCCGCCACCGGAGCCCGCTCTTGAAGCACTGCCGCATCAACACGCCCGATGGCGTTTCCGATGGACCGGGCCTGTTGCTCCCCGATAGTGCCTGTAACGACGATCTCATCAAGCGAGATCGCCGTCTCTTCGAGCTCGATGGTGACCGGCTGGCCAGCGCTTGCGGTCGCCGTGGCTTCCCGGAAGCCGATCATGAGGACGCGCAGCGTGACTGTCCCCGAGGGCGCGTTGAGGATGAGAAACCGTCCCCGGTTGTCGGTGAGGCCGCCGAGTTCGGTGTCCTCGATCACCACCTGCGCACCGGCCAGGGGACGCTGGGTCGTGCCCTCCACCACCGTCCCGGTGATGGCGTCCTGGGCGGCAAGTGGTGCGAAGACCAGGGCCAGGGCAAGGAGACCTCCGGCTCCTCCCGCGACAACTCCCCGTCGTGCGGGGAGGAATGGGTTCCAACGGCCTCTGGGTTTCATGGCATCCTCCTTTTGGCATTTGGGCGCGCTCCACGCGAGCGCGGCTTTAAGGATACGGGGTCGCCGCCTGTACCGCAGCGGCGACCCCGCAGATTCCTTCTCCGGGTCGAGAACTACCCGCTTATATTCTCGTTACCCTTTCTTTCCACTTCGGGCAGCTGGAAGCACGTCAGGTTCCCGTACTCCGCACCCGTCTGATCAAGCCCGTCGGGGTGGATCGATCCGGGATCGCCCAGGAACGGGATGTTGAATCGCAGCATGTCGTGAAGGCGGTGACCGCCCAGCACGAACAGCTGACGACGACGTTCCTCCTTGACCAGATCCATGATCTCGCCCGCTCCGACCGACGCTGTGACCGCGGGGAGCATCGCTGCCTCGCGCAAGCCGTTGATCTTGGCAAGAGCGCCATCCACATCGCCCTGCATGGCCATGGCTTCGGCCTCGTACATGCGGGCTTCATGCCAGTGGACGAGGGGCAGTGGGTCGCTACGGGAGTTGTACTTGTCGTGATAGTACAGGATCGTCGCGAAGTCCGCGGCCTGCGTGCCATCGGTCTTGACGTTGACCCGCGTGTCGGGGACCCCGTCGCCGTCCGTCGGCATGCCATCCGCGCCGATGGTGAGGTTCTGGTAGTCGTCGGCCACGGAGCCATGGGCCCGAAAGCCCGTGGGCGCGTTCAAGCGCTCGAAGTAGTAATTGTACCGCCTCGATTCCGCGGCATCCCGCGTGACGTTCACGATGAAGCCGTCTGGAATTGCACCCGCGTCCGCCAACGCCCCTGCGTAGTCACCCTTGGCGATGCGGACTCGGGCCCGCCCCAGTTGGCCCTGCGTGGTCAGGGTTTCGTCTCCGGCCGCCTGCGCCAGTGATATTGCGGTGCTGAAGCGCTGCTCTGCTTCTGCCTGGACCTGGGCCGGAGTCAACTCCGGTCCGCCATCAATGGCCATGCTGCAGAAGCCCTCGCCCATTGCCACGAGTGGAAAGGCACCCCAGGTAGCTGCTGTCGCCTGTAGCGACGCGAGGTTGGGAACATCCTCGCCCGGGAAGCCGGACAGCCTCGACGCCACGTCCTCCGACTGGAAGCGCGCCGTGTGTAGAGGCGTAAACATCGGGTAACCCCAGCCACCGCAGGTACCCTGCGCATACCCGGCATCGCTCGCGTAGATCTTGCGCTGTCCCCAGTTCCTCATGGTCAGGTTGCCGGAGGTTGGCACATACTCGTCGGAGTGATGCGCGGCGCCTGCCACGTACTGATTCCAGCTGCATTCGACCTCTGCTATCACGCCCGTCGTGAGCACATCCGCCAGCGAAGCGTTGTCGAGCGCTTCCTCCAGGACCTTGCCTGGCACATGTACCTCAAGGATCTCATCCAGGCTACAGCCGGAGAGCACGAGGAACGAAGCGGCGAACAGAGCCGCACCCGCCAGCCTGTCTCTTGCTTTCATTTTCTTTTCTCCCTATGCCCTAGAATGTGAACCGGAGGGTGGACACGAACCGGGTCAGCTGCGGCCAACCTTCCTGCACGTATCCGTTGAGTCCGAACTGTCCGGGACTCTGGCGGGCGCGTTCGATGTCCATGATCGGGTGCCCGAACGACTCGGTCGACTTCTGCCACATCGTCCAGAGGTTGTCGACAGAGGCCGTGATGGCCACGCGGCTTGCCCGCACCTGCTGCGCCCACTCATCGGGCAGCGAGTAGGATGCGGAAAGCGTACGCAGTTTGATGAAATCGCCCTCTACGACGCCGGACTGTGCCAAGCCCTCGGCTCCCAGCGCCTCATAGCCGAGTAGTATCGGGTCAGTACGCTCAAGAATGGCCTGGGAGTTGATGAAGAAGCGGTGCGCCCCACTGACATCGCCCAAGCTGAGATGGTGCCCGCCCACGTAGTCGACCAACGCATACAGCGACAGATTCTGGCCGATCCTGAGGTTCGCATAGACGCCACCTTCGATGTTGGGGATCGGTTGTCCCCAATACACCTCAGGAGCGTTGGCGCACGGGACCGGAGCGCCGCCCCCTGTGGAGAAGTTGGTGCCTTCGATCGTCTCACCACCCTCGCACATGAGATTCGTGGCCACGTTGCGACCGCTGGACCCGTCCAGGTCCGCACTTACGACGCGCTTGTAGAACATCGAGCCAAGCCCGAAGCCCTCGACGTGAAATTGACGGTTGAGACTTGAGGAACTCTGGACGATGGGCGGCTGCCCCCCCAGATCGACAATCTCGTTCTCGAAGGTAGAGAAAGTGGCTCCAAGATCAACGCCAAAACCATCTGAGCGATAGACAGAGCCATTGAGGGCGACCTCAATACCACGGTTGGTGATCTGGCCGATGTTGCGGAACTGTACACCTGGGAAGCCCTTGGAAGGGATAACCGGCACGCGAACCAGGGCATCGTCCGTCCGTTGGCTATAGACCGTGAACTCGATCGCAACCAGGTCGTCCAGAATACCCGCATCGAAACCGAGTTCGATCTCAGTGCCGACTTCGGGCTTGAGGTCCGGGTTTCCGATGTTTTCGGGAGTCAGGACGGATGCGCCTTCCGGACCCACCGTGGGGGTGTAAGTCTGAATAGCGTCGAATACATCGGGTTGCTTACCCGCCTTCCCCCACGCAGCTCGCAGCTTGAGGGTGTTTACAGCGCCGAAAGCGTTCTGGAAGAACTCTTCGTCGCTGACGACGTATGAGCCGGAGAGCTTGGGATACACCACGAAGTCGAAGTTCTGGCCGAAGGCGCTGTTGTCGTCGCCGCGCACGGCGCCGGTTAGGAAGAGTCGGTCACGCCAGGCAATCTGTTCCTGAAAGAAGACGCCAAAGGTCTTATTCTCCAGGAAATCCTCTTCCGCCCGCTTCTCCGACCCCGACGAAACCGTTTCCAGCGCCTCGACCGGAAAGGTCTCACCGTGCGCGAAAGTGGACGACTCCTGTCGCTGGTAGTACTGGACTCCGCCCGAAGTTGTAAAGCTCAGGTTGTCTCCGAGATCGTAGATCCCATTTGCTTGATAGTCCAGCGAGAAGTAGCTGGTGTGCAGATTGATGATCGTCTTCCGCCCCCAGGGTGTGAACTGACCGATGTTCCCGGTGGCCCGGTAGAGCTCGGAATTCCTGACACCGCTGAAGTCACCCCCCACGATGGCGCGCTGAGTAAACCAATCGTAAGGCTCGTGCCTGGCTTCCACTGAGAACGTGGTGCGGTCAACATGCTGGAACCCCTCGATCTCGTCCTCATAGGCCTCCGGCAGATAGGCGATGTAGCCGCGATACGGTCCGTCGATCCGGCTGGGGGCAGCTGCGTCCCCGGCTTCGCACCCTGGCGCAGGACAAGCCCAGATGATCGCGGTAGGTAGGGCCTGTTGGGCCGACGCTCCCTGCGCCTTGCTGCGAATCGCACCTAGACCAAAGTTCAGTTCCAGCTTCTCGGAAGGCGTGTAGGTCAGATTGGCCCGGCCGCTCATGCGGTTCTTCCAGTTGTACGGCACAACGCCCTCGTCGCGGTCCCAGTCCGCCGACACGTAGTAGGTAATCTGCTGGGTTCCACCCGTGACGTCGGCACCGTAAGACTGCGCGTGTCCAGTCTGGAACCATTCGTTGCCGTAAATATCCCGGTCGATCTGGAGGATGTTGAAAGAGGAAACCTGGCCCGGGGTACACTTCAGGCGTTCGTCCACATCC
>LXNJ01002398.1_pt1 | contig 10338 bp, 10 predicted proteins | sample 809081 | NCBI WGS metagenome assembly LXNJ01 (sample SAMN04870510, study PRJNA318959) | sponge metagenome | biome: sponge; feature: marine sponge reef; material: water | host: Petrosia ficiformis | place: Greece: Milos, Mediterranean Sea | collected 2013-05-29 | depth 5-7 m
ATCGTCAGCCGCATGTGCAGCGTCTTCATCGAGACGATCCGCAACATCCCGCTGCTGGTGCAGATCGTCTTCATCTGGGCGCTGGTCGCCACCCTTCCCAACGTGGAGTTGGATCAGGGGCCCGTCAACGGTCTCCTGCACCTCTCCAACAAGGGGGTGTCGGTGCCGCGCCTGCACATCGACGACGGCTTCTACCAGTGGCTGATCTTCCTCGGTATCGGCTGGCTGGTCGGCTCGTTCGTCAAGCGCCGCCAGGAGCGCCGCCACGACGCCACCGGCCGCGAGACCTACCCGGTGCTGAGCCTCGTGGCCGTTCTGGCCGTATTCGGGGTGGTGGGCTGGTTCGCGCATCCGATCTTCGGCTGGGTCGGCGCCATCTTCGACTTCATCGGTGAGGGGTTCTCGGTGTTGACGCCGCCCGTCGTGCAGGTCGTGCTGTCGTTGGCCGCGCTGGCGGCGGCGGCATGGTGGATCCGTCGCTTCCTGGCGCGTCGCCGCACGCCTGCGGGGCTCATGAAGCTCACCGACGACGACCGGTTCCGGATCATCTTCGCCGGGGTGGGTGCTCTGGCGGTGATCGCGTTCGTGCTGGTGGGCTGGCCCGGCCTGTCCAGCTGGATCATCAACTCCGGCACCGACCTTCTCGGTGTGATTGCCGACAAGTTCGGGGACGGCCGCACCGGAAGGCCCGTCGACATCAAGGCGCCCGACGTCGAGCAGCTCGGCAACTTCCCCAATCCCGGCCCGGCCGGGTTGAACCTCACCCAGGGCGGCACCGCGGTGTTCTTCGGTGTCGTGCTGTACACCGCCTCGTTCATCGCCGAGATTGTGCGGGGCGGCATCCTGGCCGTTCCCAAGGGCCAGACCGAGGCCGCGCTGGCGGTCGGCCTGCGGCGGGTGACCATGCTGCGCCGTGTCATCCTTCCCCAGGCGTTCCGGGTGATACTCCCGCCGCTGGGCAACCAGTACCTGAACCTCACCAAGAACACCTCGCTGGCCATCGCCGTGGGCTACAGCGACTTCGTCCAGGTGGGCCAGATCGTCTACAACCAGACCGGCAAGACGCTTGAAGTGATCTCCCTGTGGATGCTGTTCTACCTGGCCTGCTCGTTGACGATCTCCGTGGTGGTCAACTTCTTCAACATCCGTATGAAGATCGTGGAGCGCTGAGATGGCCGGAGCGCTGAGATGACCGCGCCCATGGGCGATCCAGCGGCTGTGGCCGTAGATCCGGCGGCGGCGTGGGCCGGTGAGCGCGAGCCTGCCCAGAAGCCCGAGGAGCCGAGCCTGTCCATGGGCGAGTGGCTGGGCCGGAACCTGTTCTCCTCCGCGGTCAACTCGCTGCTCACCGTCGTCTTCTCGCTGCTCGTGCTGCTGGCGGCGCGCGGCCTGCTCAACTTCATGTTCAGCGAGGAGCGGACGTGGCGGGCCGTCAAGACCAACATGCGGTTCCTGTTCACCCACGCCTATCCCCAGGATCAGTACGCCCGCATCTGGGTTTGCGTCGGGGTGATCGCGGTGCTCTCGGGGCTGTCGGTAGGGCTGCTGGCCCGAACCAGCGCCGGCATCTCGATGAAGAAGCTGGCGATGAACCTGATGGGCACTGGAGCGGTGATCGCGGTGGGAATCCTGCTGCGCGAGCCGTCAGCGGCGGTCGACGCCGAGGGCCTGGTGCTACACCGCGAGCCCGCCGCGGCGGTCGGCGACTCCTTCGTCGACTGGCTGGACGCCAACGCGCTGGTGGTGCTCGGCGCGCTGTTGCTGGCCAACGTCGCCCTGGCCGTGTGGTTCCACCTCCAGGGCACCTACCTGCAAGCCCGGACCGAGCCGAGGTTCGCTCACGGGGTGCTCTTGTTGGCGAGCGTCGGGGTGCTGATCCTGCAGCAGTACGCCGCCGGCGAGATCGTCCGGGAGTCGTTCGGCAAAGCCATGGCGGACCGGGCTCCGTGGTGGCTGGCCGCGGCGGTGCTCGCCGGCGGGGGCGCGGCGTTGTGGTTCGGGCTGGGTGACGCCCGCCGGCGCCACACTTTCGTGCCGGCCGTATACGTCTTCTTCGTCGGCGCCGGGTTGATGGTGCTGTCGGGATGGGTGTACCCGTGGGGGCACTACGCCTTCCTGGAGGGCGAGTTCATCGCCGAGCCGGGCAGCACGGTCGCGATGACCACGAAGCTGCCGTGGACCGTCATGTGGGTCCTGCTGGTCGGCGCCTTCATGCTGGGGCGGATGCTCAGGGCGGCACGGGCGGGCACGAAGCTGCGGGTGCCGTTGAACCTGCTGTGGTTGATGACCCCCTTCGTCCTGTACTGGGCCGTGCTGCGCGACCCCGACCTCGACTGGGACCACGTTCTGTCCACCGACATCCCCATGGCGGTGTTCTTCGCCGTGTTCGGGGGCCTCGTGGTGTGGTACCTGACCCATCCCCGCATCGGGGAGGCCGGGAGGATCACAGCGGTGGTACTGGTGGGGGTGGCCGTGCTCAACTGGGTGGCCGCATTCTTCGGCTGGTACCCGATGCTGCAGAAGGCGCGGATCAGCTTCCTGCTGCTGGCGGTGGTCGCCCTGCTGGCCCACCACTTCGCCGGGGACCGCTCCCAGCGGACGAAGCTCGTGGCCGCCTGGGTCGGGACGATGGCCGTGTTCCACTGGATGGTCACCCTGGTCAACTCGCCCTCCACCGTCGAGACGCCCACCGACGCCCTCATCGGCGGCTTCGGCATCACCCTCATCGTGGCCGTGTTCACCCTCCTGCTGGCCTTCCCGATGGGCGTTCTCCTGGCGCTGGCCCGCACGTCGAAGCTGCCGATCTTCAGGGTGCTGGCCACCGCCTACATCGAGGTGTTCCGGGGTGTGCCGCTGATCACGCTGCTGTTCTTCTTCACCCTGATCTTCAACCTGTTCCTTCCCCAGAACATGTCCCTGGTGGACATCGCCGGGGCCACCATCGGCTTCGCGCTGTTCTCGGCCGCCTACCTCGCCGAGAACGTCCGCGGCGGCCTGCAGGCCGTTCGCCGCGGCCAGTACGAGGCCTCCGACGCGGTCGGGCTCACCACTGTGCAGCGCACGCTGTTCATCGTGCTGCCCCAGGCCCTGAGGGTGTCGATACCGCCGCTGGTCGGCCAGGTCATCGCCACCTTCAAGGAGACCTCGCTGCTGGCTGTCGTCGGGATCTTCGACTTCCTGCGGATCGCCGACAAGGTCATCTCCGCCCAGTCGGAGTTCCTCGGCGTCAAGCGCGAGGGCCTGCTGTTCGTGTCGTTCATCTACTGGATCTTCGCCTACAACATGTCCAAGCACAGCCAGCGTCTGGAGAAGCGGCTAGGAGTGGGGGAGCGCTAACCGTGCCGTCAGTCGACACACACCGCAGGGGGATCAAGCCATGAGCGTCAGCGACGCCACCACCGCAGTGACCGAAGAGCTCGCCGCCCGCGACGACATGATCGTGTGCGAGGGGGTCAACAAGTGGTTCGGGGACTTCCAGGCCCTCGACGGCATCACCGCGGTCATCAAGGAGCGCGAGGTGGTGGTGGTGCTCGGCCCGTCGGGCTCGGGGAAGTCCACCTGGATCCGCTGCATCAACCGCCTCGAGGCCCACCAGGAGGGCCGCATCGTCGTGGACGGGGTGGAGCTCACCAACGACGTGCGCAACATCGAGAGGATCCGCTCCGAGGTGGGCATGGTGTTCCAGCAGTTCAACCTGTTCCCCCACCTCACCGTGCTCGACAACATCACCCTGGCGCCGATCTGGGTCCGCAAGCGGCCCCGGGGCGAGGCCGAGGAACTGGCCCGCTCGTTGCTGGAGCGGGTCGGCATACCCGAGCAGGCCGACAAGTACCCGGGCCAGCTCTCCGGAGGCCAGCAGCAGCGGGTGGCCATCGCCCGGGCCCTGGCCATGGAGCCCAGGATCATGCTCTTCGACGAGCCCACCTCCGCGCTCGACCCGGAGATGATCTCCGAAGTGCTCGACGTGATGAAGGAGCTGGCACGTTCGGGTATGACCATGATGGTGGTGACCCACGAGATGGGCTTCGCCCGCGAGGTCGCCGACCGGGTGATCTTCATGGAGGACGGCCAGATCGTCGAGACCGGCACGCCCGAGCACTTCTTCACCAATCCCCAGGAAGACCGCACCAAGCTGTTCCTGTCCCAGATCCTCTAGCCCCTGCGCTCGCTCCAAGTCTCAGTAGCGTCGGGCGCCATGGCTGTTCCCGAGGATCGGTAGCGTCCCGCCCATGGCTGTCGCCAAGCTGCTCGGGCTCGAGACCGAGTACGGCATCGTCCACCGGGGAGCCGCCGAGCCCAACCCCATCTCAGCCTCGTCGCTGCTGATCAACGCCTACCTGATCGCCCACGGTCACGCGCCCGAGGCCGGTCGGGCCGCGGTGGGCTGGGACTTCACCGATGAGACCCCCGCCAACGACGCACGCGGCGGCGCACCCGCGGGATCGCTGGCGCCGGAGATCGAGACCCACCTGGTGAACGCCGTTCTCACCAACGGCGCCCGCTACTACGTGGACCACGCCCACCCGGAACTGTCCACCCCCGAGTGCGCCGACGCACTCTCAGTGGTCCTCTATGACCGGGCCGCCGAGCTGATCGCGGCCCGCTCGATGGAGGCGGTCCGGATGCTGCTGCCGCCGGGCGAGGAGATCATCGTCTACAAGAACAACTCCGACGGCAAGGGCAACAGCTACGGCTGCCACGAGAACTACCTGGTGAGCCGGGCGGTGCCGTTCTCGCGCATCGTCACCAACGCCACCGCGCACTTCGTCACCCGCCAGATCTATTGCGGCGCCGGCAAGATGGGAAGCGAGACCGCGGGGATGCGCCTGGACGAGGCCGGCTACCAGATCACCCAGCGGGCCGACTTCATCGAGGAGGAGGTCGGGCTGGAGACGACTCTCAAGCGTCCCATCGTCAACACCCGCGACGAGCCCCACGCCGACGCGGCCAAGTACCGGCGCCTGCACGTGATCGTCGGCGACGCCAACATGTCGCAGGTTGCGACGTTCCTCAAGGTCGGCACCACCGCACTGGTGATGGCCCTCACCGAGGACGACGCGATGGGTCGCGAGTTCCGGTTCGCGACGCCGGTGGCCGCGCTGCGCCAGGTGAGCCGCGACCTCTCGCTGCGCCAGCCGCTCGAGCTCTCCGACGGCGCCACCATCACCGCTCTCGGCCTGCAGTGGGAGCTTCTGGCCGCGGCCCGCGCCTACGTGGAGCAGCGGGGCGCCGACGCGGTCGGCGGGACGGTCGCCTACGACGTGCTGGCCCGGTGGGAGGAGGTTCTCACCGGCTTGGAGCGCGATCCGGCCACCCTGGCCGGCCAGATCGACTGGGTGACCAAGCTCAGGCTCCTGGAGGGGTTCAGGGACCGTCATGGCCTCGACTTCCAGGACGCCCGCCTGCGGGCCCTCGATATCCAGTACCACGACCTGCGCCCGGACCGGTCCCTGGCCGCCCGGGCCGGGCTGGAGACGCTGGTGGACGAGGCCGCCGCGGCCCGGGCCATGACCGAGCCCCCGCCCGACACCCGGGCCTACTTCAGGGGCCGCTGCCTGCAGAAGTTCGCGTCCGAGGTGGTGGCGGCCAACTGGGACTCGATCGTGTTCGACGTGGGCGAGGGCTCCCTGCGGCGGGTCTCCATGACCGAGCCGGCGCGGGGAACGGTCGCGCACGTCGGCGACATGTTCGACGAGTGCGACTCCGCGATGGAGCTCCTGCGCCGCTTGGGGGCTACGGGCGCGTAACCTCTGTGGACAAGTCGAATCCAAGCAGCGAGCCGGAAGGAACCCAGTGGCCGAACGAGAGCAGATCCGCAAGCCGGCCCCGTCGCCCCGCGAGCAGTCGGTGGAGGAGTCGCCCCCCGCGTCCGAGCGGGGCTCCGACATCAAGGCGCAGCTCGACGATCTGCTCGACGAGATCGATGAGGTGCTGGAGACCAACGCCGAGGACTTCGTGAAGAGCTACATCCAAAAGGGCGGCGAGTGAGCCTGCCCCGCTTCGGACCCCACGACGATCCTGGCCCCAACTTCGCCGCGCTGTTACGCCTGACCCGCACCGCCTCCGAGACCACGCCGCTCGCCGCTGCCGATAACCCCCCGGGAGCACCCGTGGAGATCCCCCACGGCACGACCTGCGTGGCCGTCCGCTACGACTCCGGGGTGGTCCTGGCCGGCGACCGGCGGGCCACCGCAGGGCATCTGATCAGCAACCACCGCATCGAGAAGGTGTTCCCGGCCGACCGCCACTCCGGCGTGGCCATCGCCGGCGCGGCCGGCCCCTCCACCGAGATGGTGCGGCTGTTCCAGCTGCAACTCGAGCACTACGAGAAGGTGGAGGGCACGCCGATAAGCCTCGAGGGCAAGGCCAACCAGCTGGGCCAGATGGTGAGGGCCAACCTGCCCGCGGCCATGCAGGGCCTGGTGGTGGTGCCCATCTTCGCGGGCTTCGACACCGCGGCCTCCACGGGCCGGATATTCGAGTACGACGTCACCGGCGGGCGCTACGAGGAGCGCGACCATGCCGCCACCGGCTCCGGCTCGCTGCACGCCGACACCGTGGTGAAGCTGGGCTTCCGCCCGTCGATGGCACGGGCCGCGGCCACCGATCTGGTGCTGGATGCGCTGTTCGTGGCCTCCGACGCTGATTCGGCCACCGGCGGCCCCGACCCGGTGCGCGACGTGTTCCCGGTGGTGGCCGTGATCGACGCCGACGGATACCGGCGCCTCGACGATGCCGAGCTGCGCCGGCGCACGGACCGGCTGGTGCGCCGCCACCGCAGTCGCCGCGAGGCCGATGGGGGCGCGTCATGACCATGCCCTTTCACGTGGTGCTAGCCGGGGGAGGTGTCTGGCGATGACCATGCCCTTCTACGCGCCGCCCGAGCAGGTGATGAAGGACAAGGCCGACTACGCCCGCAAGGGCATCGCCCGGGGCCGCAGCCTGGTCGCCGTCCGCTACGACGGCGGCATCGCCATCGTCGCCGAGAACACCTCCGCCACGCTGCGCAAGGTGAGCGAGATCTACGACCGCATCGCGTTCGCGGGGGTGGGCCGCTACAACGAGTTCGACCAGCTCCGAATTGCCGGTGTGCGTCACGCCGACCTGAAGGGTTTCGCCTTCAGCCGCGAGGACGTGGACGCCCGGAGCCTGGCCAACGCCTACGCCCAGAGCCTCGGGCAGGTCTTCACCCACGAGATGAAGCCGATGGAGGTGGAGATCCTGGTGGCCGAGATCGGTCTCGACACCGACGGCCGCGGCGACCAGATGTTCCACATCCTCTATGACGGCACCGTGGTCGACGAGGACGACTGGGTGGTGCTGGGCGGCGAGACCGAGGAGATCTCCGAGCGCTGCGCGGCTGCGCTGCCCGACGCCCCCCGTGGGCTGGCCGACGCCGTGCGGGCCGCAGTAGCCGCTCTGGCCGGCCCCGATCGCAGCCTCAGCGCCGACAGCCTCGAGAGCGCCGTCCTCGACCGGTCCAACGGCCGCCGAGCCTTCCGCCGCCTGACCGACGCCGAAGTAACCGCCATCCTGGACGCCTAGCGCCCAGCCCAACGGCCGTTGCGGGCTGCGGCCGACCGCAACACCGCCTTCAGCGAGGCTGAGGGCGTCTAACGACCTGCGTCGACTATGTTATGCAGTGATGAAGAGATATGATGCTGTGCATCATGAGAACCACGATCTCGCTTGACGACCAGCTTGCCAAGCAGGTGCGTCGCGCGGCCGAGACCTGCGGCCTCAGCGTAAGCGCCTTCATCGCCAAGACGCTGGACGACGCCCTGAAGCGTCGTGAGACGCTGGAGCCGCCGCCGTTCCATCTAGTGACCGTGCGCGGCGTCCACCCTCGCCCCGGCGTCGACCTCGACCGGCCGAGGGCCCTTGACGCGCAGGATGACGAGGCCCGGTTCGGGCATGGAGGCCGGTGACGGGTTGCTGCTTCCCGATGTCAACGTCCTCGTCTACGCGCACATCGAGGACTCGATTCCCGACCACTCCGAATATGCGGCCTGGATCACTCGCCTGGCGACGGGGTCGGAACCCTTCGCCCTCTCCGTGCTCGTTCTGGGCGGTTTCGTCCGGGTTGCGACCAACCCGAGGATCTTCGACCCGCCGTCCAGTCTCGACCGGTCTCTCGCGTTCGTGTCCTCGCTGGTGGAGCGCCCCACGGCGCGCATCGTCGGTCCCGGGCCGGATCATCTGGGCATCTTCGCGAGACTGTGCCGTGAGGCGACAGCCACCGGCAAGCTGGTCGCCGACGCCCAGCACGCGGCGGTCGCAGTCGAACACGGCTGCACCATGGTGTCCACCGACTCGGACTTCAGCCGGTTTCCAGGACTTCGATGGAGGCATCCGCTGCGTCCTGGCGGAGTCGAGATGCCTTGAGGTCTCGGAGCTTCTCGCACACGTGTGATCTCGCAATGGGCTGAGCGAGGTCGCGGGCAGGCTTACGCTCTGTCGCCGCATCGCTTTGAACTGCCGCCGTGCGCGTACCTTGGGAGGGAGTCGGAAGCTGTTCCAATCTCCTGTCTCATCCCAATCTGCAACGGTGACGTGGCGGGGATACCGCGGCGGGGGTGCAGGACCGGAACTGACAGTGTTGCGTCTTCGGGCTGTTCTATGTAATATCAATTCTTCTGATGGCTCCCCCGTTGGGGAGCCGAGCGGGGGTCCTTCGGGACCCCCGCGCTGCTTGGGAGGTGCTTAGGTCCATGGATCGTCTCGGTAGGGGACCATGAACGGGGAACTGGCGTATACGAGGGGTCAGATAGACCGTGCTGGCAGGACGCTACGACACGCGCTCACCGGCGACGAGCCCCGGCCGTCGGACGAGGAGGCCATCGCGGCGGCAGCAGTGGCAGATGTCTTCCGCAAGGCGCACCGGATCCCCATGGCGAGTGCTCGCGCCAGCCTTCGGTCATGCATCGCGTCCGAAGGACTCCATGCGATCGAGATAGCGCAGCGCCTCAAGCGGATGCCGACGGTCGTGGACAAGCTGCGGCGTCTGCCGACTATGAAGCTCTCTAGCATGCAGGACATCGGGGGTTGCCGAGCCGTGTTCGCTACGCAAGCGGAGATTGCTCGTGCTCAGGATCGGTTCATGGCGAACAGCGCGCTTCGCAATGGCGTCGAGAACACGGTGCGCGACTACGTGGCGCGGCCGCGCGACTCTGGCTACCGGGCCGTGCATCTCTGGACGCGCTTCGGCAGCTACCGGGTTGAGGTACAGCTCCGGACGAGCCTGCAGCATCGTTGGGCGAAGCTGGTTGAAGACATCACCAAGCTCACAGGCGTCGACTACAAGAGCGGAGAGGGTGCCGACGTCGTACATGGCTGGCTCCGTCGCTTGTCCGCGGCGCATGCTCTTGAGGAGGCGGGCGTGCGGACAGACGCGAAGTTCGAGCGGACCTACACTGAGGCGCGCGCAGCCGCGTGGGCGCATATCGTTCGCGATCTGGAACGAAGGGTGAAAGAGCATGGATGACGGCACGACGATCTACTTCCTGTTGACCTACGACCGCTCCAAGCTGCGCCTGGTCGACATCGAGCGATTCCAGGACGGCGACAAGGCTGTCGATCTGTACGGCGAGCGTGAGCGCCAGTACGCCGACCAGCCGCACATCGAGGTCGTGCTGCTCGGTGCCGACTCCGAGGAGGCGATCCGTGTCACCCATCCGACCTACTTCACCGACTTCGAGGCCGAGCCCTTCGCCTTTGAGAACTATGAGCACCTGCCCTGGTTGACACCCGAGCAAACCGCAAGCTGACATCGGCGGCGAGGGCTGCCGAGCCGACCTGCTGTGGTTGGCCGGATGCAGATGAACTGGGCTGTTCGTAGCTTTGGGGCACTGAGGCTCACCGGTCCAGCCAGCGCCGGGGCCTGCACATGCGGGCCCCGACTGCACTCCACTTCAGGAGGGGACTTGTCACGCCGATCCGCTGTGGCGGGGTGGCGGGGGGTACGGTGGCGGGGTGCAGCGGCGCATCTTCGGGATCGAGAACGAGTACGGCGTCACCTGCACGCTGCGGGGCCAGCGCCGCCTCAGCCCCGACGAGGTGGCCCGCTACCTGTTCCGCAAGGTGGTGTCGTGGGGGCGCAGCAGCAACGTGTTCCTCGGCAACGGCTCGCGGCTGTACCTCGATGTGGGCAGCCACCCGGAGTACGCCACCCCGGAGTGCGACTCGGCCCACGACCTGGTCGTGCACGACAAGGCGGGGGAGCGCATCGTCGAGAAGCTGCTGGGCGACGCCGAGGAGCGCCTGGCCGAGGAGGGCATCCGCGGCGACGTCTTCCTGTTCAAGAACAACACCGACTCCGCGGGCAACAGCTACGGCTGC
>LXNJ01002399.1_pt1 | contig 10336 bp, 6 predicted proteins | sample 809081 | NCBI WGS metagenome assembly LXNJ01 (sample SAMN04870510, study PRJNA318959) | sponge metagenome | biome: sponge; feature: marine sponge reef; material: water | host: Petrosia ficiformis | place: Greece: Milos, Mediterranean Sea | collected 2013-05-29 | depth 5-7 m
GGCGGGTGCAGGGGCATCATGAATAAACCAAATTCCATTACAAATCTCCCTCTGTGCCGTAAGTTTCGACGGCTCCGGCTCTCATTGGGTCAGTATCATTGGCGCAATTGTAATTGGCCTTTCTAAAGCGGGCAAGCTAAAGCGCGGGCAACTGGATCGTTGCGGTGAAGCATTTGCTAATTGGGGTAAACGCGTGTTCAATGACCCTGAAAGCAATGGACTAGCCAACCTCTGCTCCAGTGTCCGCTGCATCTGATACCATGCTCCAGTCAGGTGCAGCGAAGCGATTGACCTGCCTGGCCTAAGTGTTCGGGTAGGATTCCCTGAAGGTCTGTCGGCCATAGATTCGTGAGACACCTGTGAATTAATTCGGCAAATACCACCTGCGGCACCCTGCATTGGGCTCCGCTTAGGGAGGGCTGAAGCTTATGCGGCTCGAGAACAAAGTTGCCTTGATCACCGGCGCCGGGAGGGGGATTGGCCGGGCCATTGCGCTGGCCTATGCCGGTGAAGGCGCGAAGCTGGCCCTGGCGGCACGTAGTGTGCGGCAACTGGAGGAGACCGCGGAACAGGCCAGTTCCAAGGGTGCAGAGACCTGCGTAATCGAAACGGATGTGACCGACCAGCACTCGGTGGAAGGCATGGCTCGGCGGGCGGTGGAGCGGTTTGGACGGATTGACGTACTGGTCAACAATGCCGGTATTGTCGGGCCCATTGGCGCGCTGGAGGATAACGACTTGGAGGCCTGGGTAAATACTATCCAGGTGAACCTGGTAGGGACTTACCTCTGCTGCCGTTCGGTAATTCCGGCAATGGCTGCCGGAGGGGGCGGCCGGATCATAAACCTGTCGGGGTCGGGTGCAACATCGGCTCCCTACCACCTGTCAGCCTACGGCTCATCTAAAGCGGCAATTATCCGCCTGACGGAAATTCTGTCGCTGGAACTGGTGGACAAGAACATCCAGGTAAACGCTCTGGGGCCCGGTTCGATACACACCGGGATGTGGGAGGAGATCACCGACGGCGCCCAGGCGGTGGGCGATACCGAGCTCTACGAATTCGGGCTCCAGGTAACTGGCGGCGGCGGTGCCTCCATCGAGAGGGCCGCCGAGTTGGCTGTGTGGCTGGCCAGTGATGCCGCTGACGGTCTGAGCGGGCGGCTGATTCATGCCGTTATGGACGATTTTCCCAGCCTGACGCCGCTGATACCAAAAATAATGGCTTCAGACTTGTACACCTTGCGGCGCGATGAGCCGTAGGGATGATTTCCCTGAAGCGTGATTGTCACTAGACCGCCACCGCCACCTCGACTGAGTTGATGGGCGGCAGGTTTTCCACCATCAGTTCCCAGTGCTCCCCCTCGTCCCTGCTGTAGAAAATCTGGCCGTTCACGGTGCCCACGTAAACCCCCACCGGGTCAAGAGTGTCGGTAGCCATTCCCTCCCGCAGTACGTGAAGGTAGGCGTGTTCCTGGGGCAGACCGTTGGTCAACGCCTCCCATTCGTCGCCACCGGTGCGACTGCGGAAGATGCGGAACCTGGCCCCGGAGGCGTAGCGGATTCCACCGCCCACGTCGGTCCCCAGCGCCTCGTCCTCGGGCAGTACGAAGAGGGTTTGCGGATCCCGGGGATGCAGACCCAGCACGAACCCGAACCGGGAAGGCAGCCCCTCGGTGATGTCAGTCCACTCTTCACCGTAGCTGTCGGTACGGTAAACTCCGCAGTGGTTCTGCTGGTACAGCAGGCCAGGCGTGGCGGGCTGCGGCAGCAGCTTGTGGGGACACTGACCCCATTCCGGCAAGGGATCACCGGGGTTGAAGTCGGCGCGAACACCCCTGTTCGCGGGGCGCCAGCTTTCGCCGCCATCGTCGGTGCGGAAGACGCCGGCTGCCGATATGCCCACCCACATGCGTTCGGGGTTTTCTCGGTCCAATGCGATGCTGTGGAGGCACAGACCCCCAAAGCCTGGCATCCACTCTGACCGGGTGGGGTGTTTGCCCAAGCCCGCTACTTCGCGCCAGGTGGTGCCCCCATCGGTTGACTTGAAGATGGCTGCGGGCTGGACTCCTGCGTAAAGGGTATCGGGTTCACTGCTTCTGCCGGGCTCGATGTGCCAGATGTTGGCGACGGTGGGGCCGTCGTGTTCGGCGTACCCGGGTTTGTCGGCGAACCGGGGCTGTTCCCTGGACTGAGCCCACGTCCCGCCCAGGTCGTCGCTGTATTCCACCTGTGGCCCAAACCACATGCTGTTGCTGGCCGAGTATATTCGGCCTCCGGCGCGTGGGTCATAAACCAGGTGAAAAATATCGGTGCCCGGGTTGTAGGGACCGGAAAGCTGCCACCGACGGCGGGACTGGTCGCCGGTCAGTATGAAGGCGCCCTTGCGGGTGCCTGCCAGCACCAGCAGGTCGCCGGGGCGTGTGGCGGCTCCGTCTGTCATCACTCCTGCTCCTCAAGCCTGGCTTGCCTTGGCGGCAGCCATTCTAGCACTTAAGGAGTGAGAATTACCTTGCCGTGGGTGCCCCGGTTTGACAGATGTTGGTGAGCCTGGGCTACTTCGGACATGGGCAGCACCCGGTCCACCACCAGGCGGACCCTGCCGTCGGCCAGCATGGGAAAAAGTTCGGCCATGGCCGCCGGGTGGTCCAGGCGACCGGCCGGAGAGCGGCCCATGCTGAACCCGATGACGGTGCGGTTGGCGCCAAATATGTCGCCGCTGGCCAGGTCGGCGGGAGTGCCGGAAGCATTGCCATAGGAAATAAGCTTTCCATAGGAGGCAACGCAGCGGACGCTCTTCTCCAGGACCTGTCCGCCTACGCATTCCAGGACCAGTTCCACACCGTTGCCGCCGGTCATCTGCCGGACCTCTTCCTCAAAGTCCTGCGCTACGTAGTTGATGGTCTCATCGGCGCCCAGGGAACGGGCAAGGTCCAGCTTTTCGGTAGATGAGGCGGTGGTGATGACCCGGGCGCCGAAGGCCTTGGCCAACTGAATGGCGACGGTTCCCACGCCCGAGGCCCCCGCCTGGATAAGTACCGTATCGCCCGGTTGCACCTGGCCGCGGCTCTTAAGCAGGTGGTAAGCAGTGAGAAAGACTATGGGCATCCCGCCGGCGTGGACCGGGTCAAGTGACTCCGGGTAGGGGAAGACGTAATTGCCGTTAATGGAAACGTACTCGGCATTGCCCTGGGGGCCCATCCCCATGACCTTCTGCCCGACGCTGAGACCCGCTACACCCTCGCCAATTTCCACAATGGTGCCCGCCGCTTCCAACCCGAGGGTGGAAGGCAGATCGGGGCCCGGGTAGTTGCCCTGCCGCCGCATGATGTCGGCGTAATTCACTCCCGATGAATCGACTTTAATGATTACCTGGCCGGGCCGGATCGTGGGTTCAGGCACCTCGGCCCATTGCAGCACTTCCAGGCCGCCAAATTCTTCGATTCGTACCGCTTTCATTCCGTCTCTCCAGCTAAACATGGATGGTCAGGATGTACAGGATGGGTTGGCAAAGAGAGTATTGCTTTACCCGGATTACCCGTTCCCGTGTTAGTCCAGTCTATCCATGCTTGAATCTCTTCAGGTTTGCGGGCGCAGCTGGGCCGCTGACAGGACCTCAGGATTGATTACCCTTACCGGCTCCCCGGCGGCGTAGGCCCGTACGTCCTCTATGGCCCCGGCATAAAAGGCCCGGTAACCTTCCTCGGTGACATAGCCCAGATGGGGGGCAATGATTGTGTTGTCCAGTCTCAGGAAAGGGTGGTCCGAAGGCAGGGGCTCAACGTCGAAAGTGTCCAGGGCCGCCCCGGTAATGGCCCTGCGCTCCAGGGCATCCACCAGCGCCGCCTCGTCCACGATGGGGCCACGGGAGATGTTGACCAGGTAGGAGGTGGATTTCATCAGGCCAATTTCACGGGCTCCTACCAGCCCCAGAGTACGGTCGCTGAGGCGCAGATGCACCGAGGCGATGTCCGATTCGCGGAAGAGCGTATCCTTGTCCACCAGGGTGGCCTGGCATTCGGCGGCGCGCTCGGCGGTAAGGTTCTGGCTCCAGGCGATGACGTTCATCTGGAAGGCGTTGCCCACCCGGGCCATGAGTCCCCCAATGTGGCCCAGGCCGATCAGGCCCAGAGTCTTGTCCTTCAGTCCCACCCCAATGGTCGTCTGCCAGTGGCCCTCCCGGGTAAGGCGGTCCTCCTGGGGAATCTTGCGCAGTATTCCGAGAATCAAGCCCCAGGTAAGTTCGGTGGGGCCCTCCCCGGCGCCTCCGGTGCCGCAGACTACGATGCCCAGCTCGGTGGCGGCTTCCACGTCATAGGAAGCATTGCGGCCGCCGGTGGTAATCAACAGGCGCAGGTCGGGGAGGTTGTTAAGCACCCTGCGGGGGAATGCGGTTCGTTCCCGCATTCCAATGACAGCGTCGAAACCCTGCAGTCGTTGCGCCAATGCGTCTTCGTCGGCAAGGTGGTCTCGAAAGACCACTGGTTCCCAACCCTCCGGCAGTGCTGACCAGTCGGCCATTTGCAGGGCAACTTCCTGGTAATCGTCCAATACTGCTACTTTCAAGGGAAAAGCTCCTGAAGGAGGCTACCTGAACTTTTGTGGGCCATGGGTGGTAGAGAGTGGTTGGACACTTCTCTCCACATGCCGATCCCTTCTACAGGCGCCAACTTTCCCCCGTCAAGGGGAAATTAACACTCTGGCCTATTTGAAGTGGGTGGCAACGTCCTTCGCCAGAATTTCCATGCTGCGCATTACCCGGTCGGGCGGAATCAGGCCGCCGGGGTTCAGTTCGGCGATGACGCTCTTCAGTCCCAGATCTTCCTGAAGGTTGGTGAGGCGGCCGACAAGCCCCTCGGCCGAACCGAAGGCCACCTTGGTTTCCAGCATCTTGTCGAAACTCATCTGGGCCAGCCGGTCGCCCCGTCCCTGCCTCAACTCCGTGGCCTCAGTGCCTGCCCTGCCGGCCGAATCTCTGTAAAGGGAACTCATCCGGCTGAAGTAGTTGTGGATGCTCTCCGCCGGATCGTCCAGGGCAGCCTGTTCCGTCTCGCCGGCATAAATGGGTATGCGGAGGGACACGTCACCCTCGCCGGAGTGGCCTGCCTGCTGCCAGGCTTCCCGGTATTTATCCAGGTTGACCCGCAGGTCGTCGACGTCCATCCCCCGCAGGCCCACGAAAATAGGCATACCCTGCTGGCCCATGCGGGGGAAGGTCTCCTCGGTTGTGGCGGCGACCCTCAAGGGTGGGTGGGGCAGCGTATGGGGAGTGGGTGAGATGTGGGCGCTTTCGATCTGGAAATATTCCCCGTGGTAGGAGAAGGCCTCTCCTTTCCACGCTTCCAGGATGATTTCCAGGGCTTCCTCGAAGCGGCCCCGGCTCTCTTCATAGGGAATGCCATAAACGTCGTAGGCGCGGGGGAAGGCGCTTCGGCCAATGCCGAAATCGAAACGGCCCTCCGCTATCTGGTCCACGGTGGCCATTTCCTCGGCTATGCGCAGGGGGTTGCCCAGGGGCAGGACTGATACTGCGGTCCCCACCCGCAGCCGCTCGGTGCGGGTGGCGATAGAACTGGCGATGACGGCAGGAGATGACAGAACGGTGCGGGCAGGCGCGAAATGGACTTCAGACAGCCAGGCCTCGTCGATACCCCACTCCTCGGCGGCGTCCACCAGGGCGAACCCCTCCTTGAAGGCGTCAACCTGGGTGCCTCCGTCCCGGCGTTCAAACTGCATGAAAATGCCAAAGTCCATAATCCCTCCTGATGACCTTCCCCGCTTGATTGGGGTAACCCACAACTTCGTCAATTCGCAGGGGGAGGCGCTCATAGGGGAGCTTCCTGCGGTCGCCGCCTGTCAGGTATGGGCAGTGCGCTAAAGTTAAACACACGGCCAAGGTGGGGTCAAGGTGGAGGAGTCAGGGAGGAGACCGTAGCCCACCTGGCATTAAGCAGGGCGAGCGGCTCAAAACCACTCTCGGGCTGAGCGACAAAGAGAGGGCCATCCCGTCGCGACGGGATGGCCCGGAGAGGCTTGGGGTATTGGGCGAAGGTTATTCGCCGCCAGGGACGCCCTGGGTCTGACCCGAGAAGCCGGAATCGTTGTAGCGGTTCGGGTCAATCCACATGTGGGCCCAACGGAGGTGGCTGGAGGTGGGACCAGGGAAGTGGACGTAGCCGCGGACCTCAGGCCAGAAAGCAACCCCTTCCTGCTCCCAGAAGGAGGGGAAGTTCCAGTACTGTTGCATGAGGTGGATCTGGATTTCCTGACCCAACTTCTTTCTTTCCTCGAAGGCGGTCATCTGGCCCAACTCCTCAAACATAGCCTCCGCTGCGGAGTCGCAGGAAGTACCCGGAGTTTGGAAGTTGTACAGGCTCTCGCACCGGTGGTTGTGGCCGAGGCCCAGGAAGGGATCGTCCACGCCGGCTACGCCACCGGTGGAGGCCATGAAGTCGCCCCAGTCGCCGGCCTGCCTGGACTTCCGGTAGGCGATGGTTTCCACGGTGTCAAAGTCAGTCTTGATGCCCAGCAGGCGCAGCTGCTCCTGCATGTAGGTAGCGCGATTGACCCGCTGGTTGTCGCTTTCTACCGTCAACACGTAGGTCTTGTCGAAGTCGAAGCCCTCTTCCTTCAGAATCTGGATGGCCTCGGCCCGTTGGGCCTCCATGTCGGCCGGTGGGCACCAGCCGGGAATGCTGCAGGCCTGCTCTTCAGTTACTGCCCAGGGGCTGCCGGGAGGCATCAGGCCCAGTCCAGTGGAACCATAACCCTGGAGAGTCACCTTGATGCCGGTCAACTTGTCGAATCCCATGGCGACTGCCTGGCGGACCCGGACGTTGTCGAAGGGCGCATTTCGGCTGTTGATCCAGAGGTTTTCGCTGGAACGGGTGGCCCGGATTACCGTCTGGATCTGGTCGTGCTTCACGTATTGGTCGTACTGGCCGAAGTTGCGAATCCAGTGCCAGTCAGTTTGGTGAGCCAGCATTGCGGCCTGTTGCGCGGACTCATCAAGAATGCCGAAGATGGTCAGGTTATAGATATAGGGCAGGCCATCAACGTGGTAATTGGGGTTGCGCGAGAAGTGCTGCTCGTCCACGCCGACCTGCTGGCCTTCGTCCCAGGTAAACGGCCCTGTTCCCACCGTCACATCCTGGAACATGGCTTCTTCGCCGCCGGCCTGGAACCAGGCCTTGTTAAATATCATGGCGGCCGGATTGCCGAAGCTCAGCAAGGGAACGGCCGAGGGACTCGTAAACCTGAACTTCAAGGCAGATTCGTCTACGCACTGCATTTGCTTCAGGTCCACGTCGGTCAGCCGGTTCTTCATGTATGAGCCGGTAATGCCCTCTTCCGTGATCATGATTTCGTAGCTGTAACGGGCGTCCTCACAGGTCATGGGTTCGCCGTTGTGCCACATCACGTTGTCCTTGAGGAAGAAGGTTACACCTTGCAGATCATCGTCCACGGTCCACCCATAGGCCAGGCCGGGAATGTAGGGGCCGCCAGGATCGTACGGATCGTCCTGGATCAGGGTGTCGTGGGTCGGAACCCGGTACCTTATTGTGGTGCCGCTGCGAGCGCCCCAGACATTGGCGTGTTCCAGCGGGTCTTCGTAGTTAATGCGGAGAGTCCCCCCGTAAACCGGTTCGCCATAGAACGACGTTGGTGGTTTCCAGTAGGAGGCGAACGAAGGCGCTTCCCGGGGTCCCATCGTCGACTCAGACACAGGCGCCAGGGCGGCCTGGGCTACCGAAGTGGGAGTAGGGACTGGTTGCGCCGCGGGTTGCTGGGCCGGTGCGGCGGAAGAACCGCCTGAGCTTGAACCGGACTGCTGTTGTTGTTGGGCCGCCGGCTGCGAGGGGGCAGATGGAGCCGCCGGCTGGGCGGGGGCCGCCTGTTGCTGGCTGGCGGCGGGAGCAGCGGGCTGCTGTGCCGGCTGGTCTTGAACCTCCGTTGCTGCGCCGCAAGCAACTACAAACATCATGCTGACGAGGGCGCCGGACATAAACAGGCGCCACAGCTTCCACTTCCTGTACGTGCTCATCATTATTCCTCCCTGATGGTGGTTCCCTGGGTCCTGGTGCCATAGGTAAGGGCTCTTGCAGATGCTAACGTTACGATGGTCGGTAATCACATCCGGGTCAAATACCGCCTTGTCGTGGGTCAACAGGAACCTGGTATCGGGCTATGAAACGCAATACTGCGCCTGCCCAGGGTTAGCTCACCCGGCAGGCCGCAGAATGGTGCTTATTCACCTCCTTTCTGAAGTTGGACGATAATTTAGAGGGAACGGCATACCACGCTTTTGAACGCCGCATGCCTCTTTTTCGCAAGAATATGGCTATCGTCGAGCCCCGACAGTAGCAATCGGTTCGTTGGGAATTTTCCGGCGAGTATATTTGTCCGGTAATTTGAATGTCAACATTGTGAAATAAAGTACGATTGTTATTCGTCGTAGCTGCGTTTGAGCAGTTCGTATTCGGTAACTATATGGCCGAGGCCTGTTTGATTGTCTCCAGTTCAGAATAGGGAGTTTGCCTAAAAGCAGATGTCCTGACCGAAATCGTCGTACGGCAGACAATATGTGACAGATGTCTTACTTACTCTTGCTAAGAAAGGATTGGATTCTCGGGTCCCTGGTACATGGGAAATACCAATGGAGGAGGCTAGACTTATCGGCTTACTCTGTACTGGAAATGCCGAAGAATCTCCGGGGAAATAGAGCTTTGATTCACCGAAGCGCCAATGGGGGCGGGCGCCAGGAATATTGAGGTGAACGCCACTCCTCCCATTCTTGCGGGATAAGTGTGGCCAGTACAGTCGCCACTCCAAAGGAAAGTTGCTGCCCTGGAATCAGGGAGGAGTAATATCAGGACTCGGTAGTAAGAGAAAGGAAATGAGGAGGGCGGCCGGAAGACCCAGCCGCCCGGGCCATTGCTATCCGGCCAGCGTTTTTTGCTCCGCGGCCAGTATGCGCCGCAGTTCGTAAATCTCGTCCCGTACCTGGGCCGCCTTTTCAAACTCCAGGTTTCGGGCCGCGTCCTTCATCTGTAACTCCAGGTCCTTGATCACCCGGAACATATCCTCGCGGGACATCTCCTGGCGAATGACCTGGTAGCTGGCGCGGTTCTCCCCGATACCCTTGATGGTCTCGGTGATGTCGTGAACGGCCTTCTGAATGCTCTGGGGTTCGATGCCATTCTCGCGGTTGTGAATGTCCTGGAGGCTGCGGCGCCGGTTGGTCTCATCAATGGCGAACTTCATGGAGTCGGTTACCCGGTCCGCGTACATGATGACGTGGCCCTCGGCGTGGCGGGCGGCGCGGCCGATGGTCTGGATCAGTGAGGTGGTGGAGCGCAGGTAACCCTCCTTGTCCGCATCCAGAATGGCCACCAGGCTGACTTCGGGCAGGTCCAGCCCTTCCCGCAGCAGGTTGATGCCCACGATAACGTCGTAGACGCCCAGCCGCAGGTCGCGCAGGATTTCCACGCGCTCCAGCGTGTGAATGTCGGAGTGAAGGTAGTGGTTGCGGATGCCCATTTCCGAGAGGAAGTCGGCCAGTTCTTCCGCCATGCGCTTGGTCAGGGTGGTCACCAGGCACCGCTGGCGTTGTTCCACCCGCAATTTGATCTGTTGCAGCAGGTCGTCAATCTGCCCTTCCGAGGGCTTCACTTCGATGGTCGGATCCAACAGCCCGGTGGGACGGATTACCTGCTCAACTATGGTAGTGCTGTGTTCCATCTCGTAGGGACCAGGGGTCGCGGAAACGAAGATGACCTGGTTGACGTGGCGCTCAAACTCCCCGAAATTCAGTGGCCGGTTGTCCAGGGCAGACGGCAAGCGAAATCCGTAGTCCACCAGGGTCTGCTTGCGGGAAATGTCGCCATGGTACATACCTCGTACCTGGGGCAGGGTCATATGGGACTCGTCCACCAGCAGCAGGTAGTCTTCCGGGAAGTAGTCCAGCAGGGTATGGGGCGCCGTGCCGGCGTCGCGGCGGGAGAGGTGGCGGGCGTAGTTCTCCACGCCGGCGCAGAAGCCCGTCTCCTGCAGCATTTCCAGGTCGTAGTGGGTGCGGCTTTCCAGGCGGGCGGCCTCCAGGACCTTTTCCTGGCGCTTGAGTTCGGTCAGGCGCTCCCCCAGTTCAACGCGGATGTCGGCGCAGGCCAGGGCCAGTTTTTCCTTGCTGGTGACGAAGTGTTTTGCCGGGTATATGGCCGCTTCCTGTTGCTGTCCCAACACCTCGCCGGTCAGCGGGTCCAGGGAGACGATACGCTCAATCTCATCGCCGAAGAACTGGATGCGCATAGCCACATCCTCGTAGGCCGGTACCAGTTCAA
>LXNJ01002401.1_pt1 | contig 10335 bp, 6 predicted proteins | sample 809081 | NCBI WGS metagenome assembly LXNJ01 (sample SAMN04870510, study PRJNA318959) | sponge metagenome | biome: sponge; feature: marine sponge reef; material: water | host: Petrosia ficiformis | place: Greece: Milos, Mediterranean Sea | collected 2013-05-29 | depth 5-7 m
GATTACAAACAGGAATATCGGCAATATCATGGTTACGGAACTTCGGTCCAACCTCGATGGCGCATCCAGGAATTCATAGGTTCCGACTATGTAGGCCATCGCATACCAGAGAAGACCGGACATTAAAATCGGGGAAAGCGGGACAGAACCGCCGAGCCAGTCGTAGACCAGGATCGTAACGACTGCCGTGGCGATGCCCGTGAGATGCACGGAAGAAACGAGCAATCTGCGCATTCCCGGAAGCGTCCACGAATAAAGTGTGTACTGGATCTCTCCCACACGTTGTCCCACAAATAGGCCAGAAAGAGCGGGCATAATCAGAGTAAACAGGTTAAGGCGTCTCACCTCAGGGGCGGCGTGAAATTCCGTGCTGACAACCGAAAGCACCAGCAGGATCATTCCGGCATAGAGCACATAGAATCCAAGGAGCACCGGACGCCAGAGCAGTCGGTACAGCGCGTAAAGCCCCATCAACCGGTCTCCTGCAGGAGGAGCGGGAACATCTGCTCCAGGTTCAGCTGGCTACTGGCCACGTCCACGCCATATTTCGCCTTGAACGCGTCCAGGTTGTCCGAAGCTCCTTTCACAAGCAGACGGGCCTGGCGGCTGTCCCCCTCACGGGATATCACGAAGTCCTCCTCGAAGTGCGCGGGGAGCCTGCCTGCCTTGACGGTCACCCGCCATTCGGCGAAGCGTTCCTGGAGGTCGTCCAGCGAGGCGTCCGCCTTAGTCCGGCCGCGGTCGAGGCAGATCACCCGGTTGATGACTTTCTCGACGTCGTGCAGAACGTGTGACGATATCACGATCGTATTGGCGTCCTGCTGGAGGAGTTCAAGGAGGAATCTCAGGAATTGCTCTCGTGTGATGGGGTCCAGGCCGCTGATGGGCTCGTCCAGGATCAGCAGGTCCGGCCGGTGGCAGACGGCCAGAATGATACCCAATTTCTGCGCGTTGCCGGGCGAGAGCGTCCCCACGCGGGCGGACGGATCCAGTTCCAGTTCGTCCAACAGGCGCTCCTCCAGGTCCCGGTCCCAGTGTTTGTAGAATGTGGACACATAGCGCAGTTGCTGCTCCACCTTCATCCATTCCAGGAACCGGTTCTCCTGGTGAACGACGCCGATGCGCGAGAGTTCGCCGGGACCCAGTTTGTCGCTGGGGCATCCGAGGGTGGTGCATTCGCCGCTTGTCGGCAGATAAAGGCCGATGACGTGGCGGAGCAGAGTGGTCTTCCCGCTTCCGTTTCTGCCGATCAGACCAACAACAGCCGGTCCTGGAACGGAAACGCTCACGCTGTCCAGCGCGGTGACGTCTCCGAACGTCTTCGTCAGGTTCTTGACTTCGAATGCGGATTCCATATTATGATTCCTCCTGATTCCCGGCTTCGTCCAGCATCCGGCCGAAGATTTCCAGGGCATGGGACTTTTCGATGCCAAGCTGTCGAACAACGGCCACCATAGGCGCCAGGCTCTGCCGGAGCCGATTGCGCTTGTGGACCTCGACCTTCTCCGGCTCCAGCTGACTGACGGTCAACGGGCGCCCGCGTCGCCGTTCCACAATGCCCTCGGCTTCCAGGTACCCGTAGGCCTTGCTGACGGTCATCGGGTTGACGCCGAGCTGTGCGGAGAGCGAGCGTGTGGCCGGCAGCTTTTCACCGGACTTCAACAGGCCGCAGGCAATATGAAACTTGATCTGGTCCATCAACTGCCGGTAGACCGGCACGCCGCTGTGGTGATCGATCTCGATAAGCACGGTGAGTGCTCCAGTGTGTATTAGTGTATTACTATCAATATACAGTATGGCAGAAGCGAATGGCAAACGTTTTTTTTGTGATTGGATGCTTAAGGTTTCGGTAGATGATCCGTCGCCCTGTCATTCTCGGACGTGCCGCGAATGCCGACGCATGCAACGGGATCGGTTGTGCTGCATTTCAGGTCGGACCGAATGCCGGACGCTCAGGCATGATTGTATGCCGCAGGAGATCCTTCGTCAGCCTAGCGGCTTCCTCAGGATGACAGTACGGGCCAACGAATGATGGATACATTTCGACGATGGTTATTGCGAAGCATGTCATTCTGAGCGCAGTCGAAGAATCTCCCGCTGCTTCAATTGTAAGTGTAAAAGAAACGTCCGTTAAAGAACGCGCGCGGAATCGACAACCTGTATTTCCAAAACCCCCAAACCGAGGAGTGGACGATGAAAATGACGTCAGTAGACGTATGGACCGTGGTGGTGCCGAGTCTTCCGGGGCGCGTGAACAGCCCTGAGTGGGTGCCGGAAGTCGGGTGGGACGTGGTACCCAAGCATATCCTCCGGATCAACACGGATACCGAGCATTACGGACTGGGCGAATCCGGCCGCGGCGTGCCCATCGAGGACGTGCGGGCGGGCGCGGCCCTGGTGCTGGCAAGGGACCCTGAGGCGGTGACGCTGCAGAATATCTACGAGCCTCGAAGCGACGGAACCGAGACGATGCCCGACGTGGGAACGGGTCCAGCGTATCACGCCCTGGAGATGGCGGTCTTCGACCTGGCGGGACGGGCGCGCGGGATTCCCGTACACGCGCTGATGGGCGGTGCGGTGCGGGACCGGGTGCGTGCGGACTACTGGATGGGGTCGCAAACGCCCGAAGACGGAAAGCGGACGGTCGCGCGGGCGCTCGAGGGGGGCTTCAAGGGCATCAAGATCAAGTGCAGGATTGAGGAACCGATGGTGGAACGGCTGCAGGCCATCCGGGACGTGGCAGGGCCGGAGTTCAAGGTCACGGTTGATCCCAACGAGCGGTTTCGCACGGCGGCGCAGACGATCGAACTGGCACGTGAACTCGAGGCCTTGGGCAATGTTGAGGTATTCGAAGACCCGATTCCCAAGTCGGATCTGGATGGCTACGCTGCCATTTACGAAGCCACCGATATCCCGATTGCAATGCACCTTGGAAGCGGGTCGGACGTGATCAGGGCGGTAAAGGCCGGTGTGGTGGACTGCGTGAATCTGGGCGGGAGCATGATGGGCTTCGCGAAAAGCGCCGCCGTCGCGGAGGCGGCCGGGCTCCGCTGCTGGCACGGTTCCGGAGTGGACCTGGGAATCCTGGAAGCCTCGTACGTGCACGCGATTTCGGTGGTGCCGAACTGCACCATGGCGTCGGACATCGTTGGAAGCTGGGTGAGGGAGCACAGCCTGATTCGCGAGTCGAGAGAATTCGCGGACGGATTCACGCCGGTCTCCATGGCGCCAGGCCTGGGATGCGAGCTGGATATGGCGGCGGTGGAACGGTACAGCCGTGCGAATGAAACCATACACGCGTAGCGTCCTGTGAATCGGATCAATTGGAGTTGCGAAAAAGGTAAACCCCGCCGGGTTTTCGGAGATGCAGATGTTCATAATGATTGCGCTTTACCTGTGGTCGATAACGGTATTTGCAGAAGCCTCGCTGGCTAATCCTGTGAAGGTGGACTCCCTGATCCAGGCAACGGCCGATACCTCGCTGGAGCTGGACGCGCGCAGGGACCTCCTGAAGGAGGCGGTGAAGCTCGACCGTACGGGAAAAGCCCTGCATGCGCTCGCGCGATTGCGGCTGGAAAAAGGCACGACGTATTCGCGTCAGCAGGCGCGGTCCCTGCTGACGCGGGCGCTGGAACGGGAACCCGAGAACGGAGACTATGCCGCGACTTTTGCGGAATTGCTGTGGCGGACGGGGCCGAGATCCGGTTCATATAAAAAGGCGCGGGAGGCCATTTCGCTGGACCCGGAAAACGTGCGCGCGTACTATTGGGCGGGGCGGTTCGTGGTCTGGTCGTGGGAAATGACGTTCTTCACGCGGGAAGACGAAGGGGACGCAATGCGGGTGGCCGGGGACGGTGACGTGACAACCGGGCGCACGTTTGCGCAGCGCGGGTACGCGGACATGGACGTGGACGTTGGGATCGATTATCTGAGCCGCGCCCTGTGGCTGGATGCGGACCACTGGCCGTCCCGCGTGCATCTGGGGCTGGCATACTGTATGGCGCGGATGCCGGACGAACTGATTTCCCTTTTTCAGGACGATATCGAACGCAATCCGGGCCGTTCGGACGCCTACTTTTTCGTGGGACTCGGCTATCAGGCAAAGGGAGACCCCGAAGCCGCCTACCGCGCGTACGTGGACGGCCTGGCGCGTTTATCCGACAGGCAGCGCCGCTTCATGCAATCTGTTTTCCTGATGCGGGACAAGAAGGCGTTGAAGAAGGGCGAACCCGCGCCGGACGAGGAGGCAATCCGAAAATTCTGGTTCGGGAAAGACCCATTGTATCTCAGCGAAATAAACGAGCGGATGCTGGAGCAGTGCAGGCGCGTGGCTTTCGCGAATCTGCGTTTCGGCGACCCCATCAACGGGTACGCCGGGTGGGAAACCGACCGGGGACAGGCCTATATCCGATACGGCGACCCTGTGGCGCGGCGCATGACGCCCGCGGACATCGATCTGGGACTGACAAAAACCATTGAGGAAGAGGCGAGGATGAGGCGGCGGAACCCGCGGCCGTCCGGCGGGATTTTCGAATTCCACCCTCGAAAGGATACGTGGACGTACGACGGGTTCGAAGTTTCATTCCTGAATACGAATTCCTGGGACTCGTGGCGGTTCGGAGAGTCGAAGCTTGGCGGTCGGACGCTGACTTTCAGCGAACTGGTTGAGTCCGTCCCGGATTACTATCGATATCCCTATCAGTACAGCGTGCCATATCAGATTGCTCAGTTCCGGCGCGACGGCGGCAGGACAAGCGTGGAAGTGTATTACGCACTTTCCGGTGATCAGGTCGCGCACGAAGAGGTCGGTCCCGGCGTCCGGGCGGTGGACGTGGTGCAGGCGCTGTTCCTGTTTGACACGGCCTGGGATACGTTGCGGCGGGAGGTCGGCCGCATACGGCGGATGCCGTGGTTGTATTACGTCTCGACCAAACGCGGATACGTGATCGCGAGCGAGCAGTTGACGCTGGCGCCGGGAGACTATTACCTGGCGGGGGAGGCGGAGGACCAGCCGAGCAAGAAGGTGGGGACGTTCAGGGAACCGTTGGAGGTGAGGCGGTTCAACCCGGACTCGCTGGAGATCAGCAGCCTGCTGATGGCGCGCCGGATTGTGGAGCGCGACGAATGGCCGGTGGAACGAGGCCGGTACATGGTGCTGCCCAATCCATTGCGGGAGTGCTCGCGCGATGGAAGCGCATGGTTTTATTTTGAGGTGTACAACCTGGCGCGCGATACCTTCGGCGCCACGCATTACAGGATTGCCTACCAGACGCAGGTGATTCCGGAGAAGCGGCGGCTGGAGGACCCGGCGCCGGAGTGGACGACGGCCGTCTCCTACACGTACCGGGGCGTCCGGGACTGGGAACCCCGTTATCTGCGGGTGGACATGGACGGGACGGCGCCGGGATTGCGCACGTTCCGGGTGGTTGTCGAGGACCTGCTGGCCAGCGCCGAGGCCGAATCCACGACACGCTTTCGTGTAAGGTGGTAGCCGTCGAAGCACCCGAAGTGGCAGTGTTCTGTCCCAGAAATAAGTTGCCTGAATTCGGCCGTCGAGTCGCCCGTCTCGCAAGGCGCCTCCGACCTTGGCAGGTCGGCCCAACGTAGCAAGACGGGATGAATCGGCGTCAGAATGGTGAGGTATTTTTGGGACAGGACAGGTCCGCGCGTGGGGAACCTTTCGTTCCTCTTCCGGGTCTACTAAGTGACACGGGATCCCCTCAGGACTGTCCGGAACCGGCAGTCGCTCACGCCGTCACACGGCGATCCGACGGTTGCCAATCCCCGCCCGATCAAGTGGATTTTCCAATGTTGCGATTTGCGCTGCTGTTCTCGATCATCCTTTGTGTCTCCAGCCCATCGGCGGCCGCCAAGCGGGACGCGTACAAAGTCGCGGCCCTGCTGGCCTCCGCGGCGGATACCTCGCTGTCGCACATGAAGCGGGTTTCGCTGATGGAGAGGGCGGTCCGGTACGATCCGTCCGGACGGGCCATGCACGCGCTGGCCAGACACTATCTGAGTCGTGGCACCGTCTTGTCCAGGCGGTTCGCGAGGCAGTGGGTGCACAGGGCGATGAAGCGGGAGCCGGAGAACGCCGCCTACGTGAAAACATTCGCGGAGATTTACTGGCAGGCGGGTTCGCGGGACGAGTTCTACGAACAGATCCGGCGGGCGATCGCGATGTCGCCGAATGACGCCGACGCCCTGTATCAGGCCGGAAGATACGCCGCCAGGGAAATGATGTACAACCTGGAACGGGAAACCCTGAAGTCGGGACCTGAACGCAAACGAAGGTTCAATTACGGTAATTACGGCAAGGGAATGCGGGAGCAGGCGATCGGATATCTTACCCGTACGCTGGAAGTGGACCCGGAACACCGTCCCGCCCGGATTCTGCTCGGACAGGTCTACCTTGAAGGGCACATGGCCGATCGGCTCGTGGAACTGTTTGAAGGGTACTCGAAACGCCATCCGGAAGACTGGGACGCGTACTTCTTCACCGGTTTGGGTTACCAGACGCGTCAGGACCTCGAAAAAGCCTTCGCCGCCTATGCGGAAGGCCTGAATCTGATGTCCGGGCTGGAACAGCAGTTCATGAGGTCGGTGGTGGTTTTGACGGACCGGGAAGCGTTGAAGGACGGGGGGGAACTTCCGGACGAAGACACCCTGCGCCGGTTCTGGACGGGACGGGACCCGTTATTCCTCACGCCTGGAAACGAGCGGATGCTGGAACACTGCAGGCGGGTCGCGTATGCCAATCTGAGGTTTGCAGATCCGGACCGAGGCGTGGAGGGCTGGGAAACGGACCGGGGCCAGGTGTACATACGATATGGACATCCCGATGCGCGGAACATTTATCTGGACCGGATGAATTACGTGCTGCTCCGCGAGACATGGAGCTATCCGGGATTCAGCATAACGTTCGAACGCCTGGGCGAAAACGACTGGGACGTACTGCACGTCTCGATTCGGGGATCGGTACGGAGCAAGTACAAGGATCTTGTGAAGCGGGTTCCCGAATACTACAGCGACCCGTACTGGCTGAAACGGTACGACGCGCCTTTCGAAATCGCGCAGTTTCGCGGCGAGGACGGCAAGACCCGGGTGGAACTGTACTATGCGCTTTCAGGCGAACACGTCGCGCACCGTGAGGTCAGTTCCGGAATACAGGCGGTTGATCTCACGCAGGGCCTGTTCCTGTTTGACGCAGGATGGCAGGAAGTCAGAAAGTCCATCTCTCCCATCCACAGAATGCCGTGGATCGAAGGCAATGCCGTGCGGGATGGATACCTCTTCTGGGGCGAACGTCTTTCCATGGATCCGGGGACGTACCACCTGGCTGTCGAGACAGAGGACCTGAACCTACGCAGTCTGGGGACGTTTCGCGATTCGTTACGGATCAGCCGGTACGGCAGGGACAGGCTGCAGATCAGCGACCTGCTGCTGGCTCAGCGGGTTGTCGAACAGGACGATCGGCCATTCGGCCGGGACCGGTTTATGGTGTTGCCCAACCCGTTGAAGCAGTGCCAGCGGGACGGCAGCATGTCGTTCTATTTCGAAGTCTATAATTTGAAGCGGGATGAGTTCGGCGCCTCAAGTTACCGGATCACCTACCAGACCCGCCTGCTTCCTGAAAAGTGGAAGGAAAGGGACGTGGTCATTCCCGAGTGGACAACGGCCGTGACCAACGCTTACAGAGAGACGAGGGATTGGCAGCCGCACTATCTCACCCTGGATATGGATGGGTTGGCGCCCGGACCCTGGGCGTTCAAGGTGGTTGTGGAGGACCAGCAGGCGGAAAGCAGGGCGACGAGTTCGGCGGTATTCCGCGTGATGCCGTAAGATTTACGGCAACCGCGAGCCATGCTCGACAATAGGGAAGACAGGAAGGGCCGACGGAGATATCGTCGGCCTTTTTTCACGGGTCGATAAGAGGGAAGACGCCAGTGTTCTGTCCCAGAAATAAGTTGCCTGAATTTGGCCGTCGAGTCGCCCGGCTCGCAAGGCGCCTCCGACCTGGGCAGGTCGGCCCAACGTAGTGAGACGGGATGAATCGGCGGAAGAATGGTGAGGTATTTGGGGACAGGACACCAGAGATGTCATTGGCTCATCGGTATGTGACATTCGCAAATGGAATGGCGACGTGTGCAGGGAGAACAGGTCGGTTCAAGCTGACTCAGTAATTGTGCACGCCGTGTCCCTGTCCGGGGAACCAGACGGCGTCCACGAGGAAGGATAACGTGATGGCCAGCACATATCCGGTCAGAAGGCCCAGGAACGCGGGCTGCCATTTTCTGTAGAGATTGACGCCGCCGACCCTGAGCAGAATGGCCTTGATCGCCCAGACAACGAAGATAGAGAAGAATGTGAGCTGGGTGTTCCATGAGAAGGCAATTGGGAACGCGATGGGATGAAAGGGCCACCACGGCAGCCGGTAATGCAGAAAAGTCAGCATTGACATCGCGGCGGCGCCCACGCAGAAGACGGCCAGACGCTCCCAGCTGGTATCGAACGGGCTTCTCATCTGGGTAACGGTGAGATCGTAGGCGAAGCGTCCGGCGCTGGAGAAAGGCCAGGCGTTGAAATTGAAAGCGCCGGTCCGATAACCCAGGAAGATGGTGAGGGCGAAGTCGGCGGCGAGTCCTACGACCACCACCAGTGCCAGGGCGGGCACAAGCCGCCGCCGGTTGCGCCGGATCAGGTCCGCGAGCCGGACCACGTGCATGAAGGGTGACATAAACGTGCCCTTGCCCTGGCAGACCAGGCTGTACGTGAGGCTGACACCGGACATGCTCGAGGGAGAAAGTGCGCTCGTACCAATCGTATACAGGGCGGCGTATTGTTCGGTCAACGTGGTACGCATGTAGGCCAGACCGGTCTCACAGACGATTCTGGCGATGGAGAGGTAGTTGACGATCAGGGCGGGCACAAGCAGTGCGACGAGTTTACCCTGCATGCCCAGTTGGGAGAAGAATGCGCAGACGAAGACAAGACTGCCAATGAGTCCGAACACGGCAAACCGATACGAGAGCAGTTCGCCGGCATCGTCGGCGTCACCCTTCCCGAATGCCCTGGCGAAGACGGCCCTGATATGAGTGCGGGCGGTCCAGAGGTTCCACAGCACCAGTACGGTCAGCGCGCCGAAGCCCTGCCAAGCCGTGACCTCGGTTTCGGCGGAGAAGTTGAGCGGTTTGCGCGGGATGACGTATCCGATGCGGTTGATAATGCCGTTTTCGAACCAGAAAAAGAGCACAAAGAAGACCCAGATGGAGAACAGGATATTCAGGTTGGCGAAGTACGCGAATCCCGCTGTCAGAAAGTTGATGCGGGTGTTGACGCGCGGAAAGCCCTTCGCAAAGACGACCCATTTGCCCTGCAAGGGGATTTTCGGCACAACCGGCCAGAAGTAGTTGAGGATATTCCAGGAAATGGCGCCGAAGCCCACGCCGAAGCCGCCCCAGAAGAGGCCGCCGCGAAGGGCATCGGGCAGGAAACCGCCGCGGCTCGCGCGAGTCAGCGTGGCGCCTACGGAAGCCAGCGGAAAGACCAGGCGCTCGTTCCGCACCCACTGCTTGCGGAGGATCACCGCAATGCAGAACAGGAGCGTGCAAAGGGCAAGCAGGAAGAAGATCCAGCTGATGAGCGGCGCAATCCAGGCCTGGTACGGCGCCTGCTGCCCTTCGGGCAGCCCCTCGTAAAACCATGTCATCGCGTGATTTTCATTCGAGGGTACGGCCCACCCGGGCATATTGGGATGAAGATAGTTGGCCCACTGGTTCTCAGGTGTCGCGAAATAGTAAACACCCGAGAGAATGCCCAGAAGAAAGCCCGTGATGCCCGAGGTGGGTACCACGGCGCCAACGAACCCCATCGCCAGAATGGTGAGCAGTTCGGACGATTGGAGGGCGCTGTTCGGCCGGAGACGGCGGACGAAGCCGTTGACGATGACCAGCAGGAGGAAGGTGGCGAAGAGGGCGAGGGGGAAGAAGGAGAGTTGCATCCGCGAAGCGTGGATGACGTATTCGGTGGTTGAAATCCAGAAATTGACGACAAGCACCAGCAGAAGGCCGATGCCGACGGCGCGAAGCGTCACCGCGTCGGATCGATGCGGGGCGTGGGAATCGGTCTCTGCCTGAAGTGCGGAACGCTGCGTCATCTTTTCCCTACCCGATACCGGCAATGATTTGCGGCTTTCAGGCTATCGGTTCTTCGTCTCGCACAGACTGCCGGCTCATTCGGGTCCATATTTCCGAATTATTCAAGATATATTTAATTAAACGTAATAATAAATCAATAAAACGAATATCGATTTACATATAAATTAATTTACTATTG
>LXNJ01002402.1_pt1 | contig 10332 bp, 4 predicted proteins | sample 809081 | NCBI WGS metagenome assembly LXNJ01 (sample SAMN04870510, study PRJNA318959) | sponge metagenome | biome: sponge; feature: marine sponge reef; material: water | host: Petrosia ficiformis | place: Greece: Milos, Mediterranean Sea | collected 2013-05-29 | depth 5-7 m
CTTCCCCGCGTTGAAGTGCAGGAAGTGGTTCGCCTGGCCGAGCATGGGGCCCACGCCGCCCATCTGCAGCATCAGCCATTCCAGCGTCGTCCAGCGATCGCGGCCGGCCAAGCGGCCGGTCTTGTCGGACAGGTAAAGGAGGATTGCCCCGGACTCCATCAGCGATCGGCCATCGTCGACGATCGCCGGGATCTTGTTGTTCGGACTGATCGCAAGGAACTCCGGCGCAAACTGCTCGTCCTTGCCGATGTTGACGGCGTGGGCACGGTAGGCGAGGCCGAGCTCCTCGAGGGCGATCGAGATCTTGCGGCCGTTGGGGGTCGGCCAGGTGTAGAGGTCGATCATGGCGAAGCCGGAGCCGCCTCCGCTTCGGGCACGTCCGTGCCGGCCACTTCGAGGTCGTCCTCCAAGGGCGCTTCATCGTCCGCAGGCGGGTCTTCGTCCTCCGGGGGATCCGGCGCAAAGTCGGCCACGGTCTTGTCCATCTGTTCAGCAATGTAGGACGACATCTCGAAGGCGCCGGGCACGCGATCCGACACCGCGACGTAGTCGTCGTCCGCTTCGACATGGTAGATGCGCAGGGTCTGGGTGCCGCTTTCGTCCGACAGCGCGAAAGTCATCTTCGGCGCTTCGGGCAATTCGACGTCGCTCACGCCGATGACCGACAGTCCACTGAAACGGCCGGCGAAGGTCTCGGCCTTGCCCTGGTCGAGTTCCGCACTGTCCCGCGATGCCCACACGCCGTCGTCGCCCTTGGTGAGCGAGAACCCATCGACACGCTCGACCCCGGTCAGGGTGCCTTCGGGGCGCAGCAGCGACTTGTCGAGCCAGTCCGACTCCTTCACGCCGGCTTCGTAGTTGGAGAACGTGATCGCATAGATGTCGTCCTCGTTGGCGTGGCGCGCGTGCGCCTTGCGGTAGCCCGGCGAGGTGCCGAGGTAGAAGTCGGCCCGGGTCTCATCGCCCGCCTTCAAGGTGACGTGACGCTGATGGCTGTCCTGGGTGACCTCGAACCGCTCCGCAGTGGACGCCTTGCTCGCCACCGGCCAGCCACCCGCTGAGTCACTCAGCTTCTCCAGTACGCGCTCCACCTTCGAAGCATCCGCCGGCAGGCCTTCAGGCAACTGCCAGGCGCCACCGGCCTTCGTCAGGTCCACGGTGCCTTCGTCGTTGGAGATCGACAAGGCATCGATCATCCCGGCATCGAAACTCAAGAAAGGCTCCGGCTCCGCCACCGCACCACTGCGGGCGGCGAGAAGCGCCCCGATCAGGACCACCTGCACGGCCAGCGCGAAACCGAGCGTGGTCTTGTTGAAAACCCTCGTTTCGTTCATCACGAGATCCCCAAGTGTGCGGCGTAGGCGCGTTCCTTCCGGATCCGGCGCCGCCAACTGATCACGAAAACGCCGGCGAGGCCTGCCAACGCCAGCGCATAGTTCGCGTACTCCCAAACGCGTTGCTGGTCTTCGGACATCGGTTCCAGCGTCCGGTTGAAGTGGCCGCGACCGCGGATGCCAAGCAACGATTGATCCTCGACCGCCCAGTCGACGATGTTGGCCATGAGTTCCAGCGAACCGGTGTAGATGGTGCCGTCCGCGGAACCGATCATGCGTATCGTCTGGTCCGCCAGGAAGGACGCCGAGCCGAGGACGATCAACCGCGCCGACTCCGGTGACTTCTCGATCACGGCGGTCACCGTACCGAGCGTGTCCGGTTCTTCTTCGTCCGCGGCCTCGTCGCCTGAGGTTTCCTCGGCTTCGTCGGCGGCTACATCGTCAATCTCCGGTGCATCTTCGAGAAGAGGCGACTCTTCGAAGAAGGACTCGAACCGGCCTTCGAGCATCACCCCGAGGGCGTTCGCCCGCCGGTCGCCTTCCGGCGTGTAGGCCACGCCACCCTCGGCACCCTCGCTCGGCATGATGTCCGTCGACGCGGAACGCCAACTGTCTGGCGAGCTCTGAAGCAAGGTGGTCACCTCGCGGTTCGCGTTGGCTTCGACATCCACGTCCACCGGCGATGCCCAGGCCATGGTGACCTGGCGCGATGCCGCCGTGAACGGCACGTCCTGGTTCAAGCCGTCGCCACGGACATCGACGAAATACGGGTAGTCGAGCATGCGCACGTCCTGGAACCGGAACCCGCCAATCTGGCGCGTCACCGGCAACGGAAACGCCGCGTTCCTGGGGTCCATGACCATCGACTCGTCGATCGCGACGCCGTGGTGGGCAAGCCAGTCCGACAACCCCGACAGGATCGGCATCGCCGACAAGGCCTGCGGCGTCAAGGTGGCCCGGTAGCTGCCGGCTGCGACCACCACGGTTCCGCCGCTCATCAGGAACTGGTCGATGGCGAACACCGCGTTCTCCGACAGGCTGGTCGGGTCCACGACCATCAAGACGTCGGCCGCGCTCGGTGCGTTGCCTTCGTCGAGCGTCGCCGTGTCGACGTCGAAATCGGCGGAGAGGACGTCGCGCAAGCCCTGGAACTCGTTGCCCTGGGGTTGCTGCATGCCGGGCATCTGCTGTTGCATGTAGGGGGGCATGCCTTGTGGCGCCGAGAACGCCACGTTCTTCAAGAGACCCGCGGCGAAGCGCTTCAGGCCCTCCTCGATCCCGCGTCGCAAGCCGTCCTGGTCGAGCGCTTCCGGCAGTGGCATCTGGACGACGATGTCGCCGTCAGAAACGGTCAGATAGAAGTAGAACGTGCTGAGATCGAACAGGCTCGCCGCCATCGGCTGGAACCCGTAGTCGGCGGCGATCTGCCGCGCGACCTCGCCGTCTCCTGCATCCGGGTCGACGATCTCGGCGGTCAACAGGCCCGTCGACTCCCGGGCCAGGCTGTCGAGGACGGCCTCGAGCTCGGGCCGCAAACTGCGCAAGGCCTCCGGCAGTCGTTCGTCTGCGGAGATGTAGCCGGTGAACTTCACCGGTTCCGTGATGCTCTCGAAGACGCTGCCTCCGCCTTGGAAGCCGAAGAGCACCTTCTTGATCCCGCGCGTGATGTCGTACTCCGGGTTCTTGAGTTGGACGTCGAGGTCGGCCTCGCCGCGCACCTTGACTTCAATCAAATCGCGGAAACCCAAGACCTCGTACTCGTCGCCGTACTGCACCAGCACGTCGAAGTAGGAGTTCACCAAGCTCGCCTGGTAGCGGTCGGCGATTTGGAACGGCACCGGCCGGATGCCGTACTTGGTGTTCGCCTCGTCTTCCTTCTCGGGGTTGTCGGCCGGGTCGAGCAGCTCCAGCCGGACGCGACCGTCGCCGGCGACCTCGTATTCCGTCAGGAGGTTCTGGATCTGCGGCACCAGGGGAGCCAGCAGCGGGTGGGTCTTGGCACTGAAGTAGCCACGCAGAAGAAGCGGCTCCTGCAACTGGCGGAGGTAACTCCGGGTGGCCTCGGAGATCGAATACTGATTGCCCTCGGTCATGTCCCAACGCAGGAACGCGACCGACGAGAGCCAGACGTTCGCGACCAGGAAGTTTGCCGCGAGGAGGCCGAGCACCAACCGCCGCTCGCCATGGCGCCGCGCATTGCCGTCCTTGGCCCAGCCGTGCGCGTCCACCGCGTAGACGTTCAACGCGAGGAACACGGCCATCACAGAGGCGTAGAAGTACAGGTCGCGCAGGTCCAGGACGCCCCGGGTGATGGACTCGAACCGCGAGCCCGCGCCAACGCCGCGCAATACGTCGGCCACCTGGTTGCTCACCAGTTCGGTCAGGAACGGACTACCAACGAGGTAGAAGACGCCGCAACCGAACACGGCCAGGATCAAGGCGACGATCTGGTTCTCGGTACGCGCAGAGAGCATGAGTCCGATGCTGAGATAGGCCGCCCCGAGCAGCGCGGCCGCCACGTAGCCGGCGAACACGGGACCCCAGTCCAAGTCGCCCAGCATCGCGACCGTCACCGGCAGTGGCACCGTGAGCAGCAGGGCGACCAGGAGCAGCGTCCAGCACGCCACGAACTTTCCAAGCACGAACTCCACCGCGTTGGCGGGCACGGTGACCACGAGCTCCAGCGTGCCCGTGCGACGCTCGTCGCTCCACATCCGCATCGTGAGGGCCGAGGCGAGGAAGATCAGCAGGACCGGCAGCGACTCGAACATCGGCCGCACGTCGGAGATGTTGCGGGCGAAGAAGGCTTCGCCCCAGAAGAACACGAACAGCGTTGCGCCCAGGAAGGCCGCGAGGAACAGGTACGCGATGGGCGAGGAGAAAACGAGGCCGAGCTCCTTGCCGGCGATCCGCGAAACGGCGGCGGGTTTCATTCCACACCTCCCTGGGCATCGGCGGGCGTCGCTGGCTCGACGGATCGAGCGGACGTCACTTCCCGGAACACCGTCTCCAGATCCCGCTTCTCCGGCGCGAGACTGTGCACGGCGACCCCACCAGCGACCAGCCGCTCCGCCAAAGCCGCGACATGGCTCTCGTCCGGCAAGCCGTCAAACGTAACCGCGAAGCCGTCGCCGCTCGCGGACGCGGTCGCGAAACCGTCGATGGCCGACTGGATGCGCTCGAGCGGCGCGTCGGTTGCGAGGTTCACCCGCGCACTTTCCTTGAGCGCGCTCAACCTCTCGTCGAGCGCCAATTCGCCGGCGCGCAGGATCATGACGCGATCACACACCGCGTCGACCTCCTGCATGATGTGGGTGGAGAGGATCACAGTCGCTTGGCTTGCGAGCCGCACGATCAATTCCCGCATGTGCTGGGTCTGCGAGGGATCCAAGCCGTTGGTTGGCTCGTCGAGGATCAGGAGCGCTGGCTTGTGCACGATCGCCTGGGCCACGCCCACGCGTTGCTGGTAGCCGCGCGACAACGTGCCAATGGGGTCGAGGGCGCGATGCGTGAGGTCCGTCGCGGCAAGCACTTCGCGCAACGCCAGCGGGCGGTTGTCGACGCCGCGCAACCCGGCCACGTAGTCGAGGTAGCCAACCACCGTCATCTCCGGATAGACCGGGCAGTTCTCCGGCAGGTAGCCGAGCCGCTGCTGGATCGCCTGGGCGGCTTCGACCACGTCCAGGTCATCGACCCTCACGTTGCCGGCGCTGGGCTCCAGGTAGCCGGTCAACATCTTCATGATCGTGGTCTTGCCGGCACCGTTGTGTCCGAGCAAGCCGACGATCTCGCCCTTGCCGATGGTGAAGCTGACGTCGTTCACTGCCAGCGTGTCACCGTATCGGCGCGTGAGTCCTTCGGCGTCGATCACCGATCACCTCCGTCGTGTCTCTATCGAATCATCCGGCCGGGTACTTGCGGCGCTGGCGCTCCCGAGCCTCAAGCGCGTCGTCTGGCGGCGACGCGATCGCGCGGTAAGATACAAAGCTGAAATGCGACTTTCCACCCCTCCTCCCCACCCCTCCTCGCGGGCGCTGCAACCCGCCGTTTGACCATGGCAGACCAGGAAGATTCCCGGCCCCGCCGGACTGCTTGAAGCTCGCTGCTCGCGGGGCGACCGGTGCCTGGGCCATCCTTCTGGACGCATCTATTTCGATCCTGTAACGATCTCGAAAACGCTTGACATACCTCGGCCACTCCCCCTCTAATGCGTTGCTAAGAGAAAGCCGTCGCAGGTTTGGGAGACCCTGCGCGGCCGTTGTTTAAGTCCCTGGACATCGACAGAGGTAACTCTATGCCAGACCGACGCCACCTACTCGCCCTGCTCGCGGGCTTGATCGCCTGCTGCTGCCTCAGCTTGAGCGCCGCCGAATCAGACGACGCCGATGACGAGGAAACGGAAGAAGAGGAAGACGAACGCGGCGACGTCGAGGAGATGATCGTCACCGGATCGCACATCCGGCGCGACAACTTCGACCTGCCCTCCCCGATGGACGTCATCGGGGAACTCGACATCCGCTTGGCCGGCACGCCGGACATCGGCGACGTCATCTTCGACCAGACCTACCAGATCGGCGTCAACGCCAACACCAACACGTCCGAGATCGGCGGCGCCGACGACCAGGGCACCGGCGAAGGCTGGAACCAGAGCGTCAATCGCCCCGACGGACCGCAGGGCGGCGAGACCTACGCCAATCTGCGCGGTGTCGGCACTCGCGCCACCATGACCTTGATGGACGGCCACCGGGTACCCACCAACGTCAATGGCTACGGGCCCAACACGCGGCGGGCCGGGGCCGACCTCTCCAACATGTACCCCAACATCGCCATCCAACGCATCGACAACATCCTCGACGGTGCATCGGCCCTTTACGGCGCTGAAGCGGTGTCGGGCGTCGTGAACATGATTCCGCGGAAGAGCTTCGAAGGATTGATGGTCAACTACGAGTTCCAGCAACCCATCGAGGACGGCGCGCCGTACCGCAGCATCGGCCTGCTCGCCGGCGCCCAGGGCGACCGCACGAGCGCCATCTTCGCACTGGAGATCCGCGACGCGGACAGCATGCCGTTCACGTCGCGTCCGGACTACATCCTGAGCTCCGCCGGCTGGACGGGCCAGTTGCTCCCCACCTACGGTGAACGCGGCAACGGTCTCCCGGGCGACTGGCGCGTGCCGCTGCGCAACACGGAGGGCGAACTGTACCTCCCGGCCCAAACCAACCCCTTCTGGTACGAAGCCAATGCGCAGCACTCCACGGCACTCGGCGCCGATATCCACGAGGTCTACAACAACATCAACCTGTTGAACGCGGAGGGTCGACCGAGCCGGCTGGACAAGAGCGGCTCGCTGGTTCCCTATGCCGACCAGGGCTTTTCGAGTTGGCGATTCCCGCAGTATCCGCGCGACTTCAGCGACAACACGAGCCAGTTCCGCACGCTGCACCTCGAGGATCCGGGCTGCAACAACGATTTCGGCGCCGGCCACAACCAACTCAACCCGGCACCCAACCTGAACACGTACGATCCGGGTGACGGCGGCTGGCCTCGCCCGGAGCCCTACACGACCAAGATCCTGGGCCAGAACGACACGACCAAGAACGGCAACTTCCTCAACGGCTTCCGGACCGGCCCATGGCGCGGCCAGGAGTACCGTACACGCGGCACGGAGACCAACCAGGCCTTCGGCAGCGATTGCCGCTACACCATCACGGACATCACCGACATCCGTGAGCGTCGCGACCAGGAACAAGGCATGGCCTACTTCGAGCACGAGATCAACGACTACGTCACCGTGCGCGGCGAGGCGGTGTTCTCGCGACTCGACTACTCGACCCGCACGTTCGCCCCGTCCATCGACGAGTGGCCGACGGGCGTGCGCCGCTACGACCATACGCAGCCGATCGCCATCGGCAGCCTGCCCGGCAACCCCTACCGCGCCTACGCGGACGATTCCAACGTCTGCGATGTGCTCGCCGACAGGATCGCCGCCTGCGACGACTACCTGCCGGCCCACGAGCGTGACGCTCGCGACTACCAGGCCGCCCTTGACGCGGGCTACCTCCCAACGGGCCCGATCCTGGTGTCCCACGGCACACTCGACTGGGAAGACGTCGATGGCGATGGCCGCTACGACTACCTGCAGGAGCCCGGCGAGTGGCTGGTCTTCGCCCAGGACCGCAACGGCGATGGTCTGCCGGACCGCGACTTCAACGGCGACGGCCTTGCCGACGACGGCGAGTTGGCGGACCGTTCCGGACAACTGAACCCGCTGCACCGTGTCGTGCTGCTTTCCATGACCGAAGACGCCGACGGCGACGGCGTGCCGGATCGCTTCGACCCTGACATGGACGGCATCGACAGCGACGGCGACGGCGTTCTCGATACCTTCACGAGCGGCGGCATTCGTCTCTTCGACGACGTCCTGATGGGCGACACCGGCGTTGGAATCCACGGCTACATCGGTGCGTTTCCGAAGCAGCCCTACGTGCACGAGTCGTATCCGTGGCTGAACGAGGACATGTCCCTGAACGACCGACGCCTCCAGGAAAACCTGCGTCTGCGTCTCGGCACGACCGTGAACATCCCGGAGACCGACTGGATCGTCGATGCGGACTGGATCTGGAACAACAGCCGTCGCGAGTGGGTGTCCCTCGACCCCGCTTGGCCACTGACCGTGGACAGCCTGCGCTGCCAAGGCGGTCCCAACGGCGATTCCTGTTGGAACCCGTTCTCAACGGCCTGGCTCTCTCAGGACCCGGCCACGGGGCTGGTCCTGCCGGCCGAGCATCAAGGCTGGCGCAGCAAGGACGATCCGGCCTGGAACACCTCCACCGAGACCCGCAACGCCGGCTTGAGTCCGCGCCACGTGCAGCGAGACGTGGGCATGGTCATGCTGGACCTGAACCTGTCCAACAGCCGCCTGTTCGACCTCTGGTACAACGAAACACCCATCGGCATCGCCGTGGGCGTGCACATGCGTACCGAAGAAGAGGAGTTCCGGCCCGACCAGTTGGGCGCCGCCGGAATCTCGTCCGACCGGGTGGACTTCCAGGGCACTGCGGAAAATGTCACCGCCGCCTTCGCGGAAGTTCGCGTAACGCCGATCTCCAGCGAGCGCTTCGGCCAGATGGAGATCCAGGCGGCCATGCGCTACACGGAGTTCGACATCGACGCCTCGTTCGCCTCGGTGGGCCAATCGGCCGGATTCGAGGTCACGATCCCGAAACTCGCGATCCGCTACCAGCCCAACGAATGGCTCGCGCTGCGTGGCAGCATGACCGAAGGCTTCGTGCCCCCGGGGAGCTACCAACTGTTCGCCTCGGCACCCGGCGACGTCCGTTTCGGTACCCAGTCCGACTACATCTGCGACGCCATGCCGGAACTCGCCATGTGCGTCGGCAGCCTCGGCCAGAGCGGCGGCATTCCAAACGTTGCCGTTCGCGAAAACGCATCCAACCGCGGCCTCGATGCCGAAGTCTCCGACCTGTGGAACGCCGGGTTCTCCCTGCTCCTCTGGGACGGTGCCCTCGTGTTCGACGCCGACTACACCAACGTCGTGTTCAACGGCCGCGTGGAACGCATGGGTGCCGGCGTGATCCTCGGCCAGAACGCGGGGCCGTTTGAGACGTACGCCGCGGCACAGTGTCCCGGCACGTTGCTCGACTACGACAACGTGGACGAGGCGAACCTGTCCGTCAGCGCCTTCCTTGCGCAGACCTCGGCCAGCGAACTGCAGTGCCGGGAACAGGCGGCACGGTCCTACATCGCGGAACAAGAGCAGGGACTCGGCGGCGCCGCCATCGTCCGCGACGCCAACGGCCGGCTCGCTGGCGTGGACGAAGGCTGGCTCAACCAGGGCGAATCGCGCGTGCGCTCCGTTGTCTACAACATGCGCTACCGGTTCGATGCGGGCCAGATTCCGATGTTCGACCTCGACGACGGGCTAGGCAGCTTCGAGTTCCGCGTCTCGGCAACGCAGATCCTCGAGATGAGCCTGCAACGCTACGCGGTAACGAGCGGCCACCAGTTCGCCGGCATCCGTGTCGACGGCCTCGGCAACCGCAACAGCGCGGCCTTCTGGCGCCCCTACAACGCGCTGTTCTCGCCGCTGCCGCCGACACCGAAGTGGCGGGTGAACGCGTCGCTGCGCTGGTTCCGCGACAACCACACCGCGCACTTCGGCGTGCGGTACCACCAGGCGATCACCGACGTGATCGCGTCCTGGGACGAGATCATCGACCGGTACGGACCGCCGCATACGCCGGAAAACCCGTATCTGAGCCACGACCACGGCATGGATACGACATCCTGGAACGAAGCCGACGCCTGCACGGACCAGGACCGCAACCCGTACTGCAGGATCGAGAGCCGGGCCTACTGGGACTTGAGCTACACCTACCGACAGCCTGACATCATGGGCTTCGGCTACGTGGCCGCCAATATCGCCATTCGGAACATATTCAATTCCAATCCGAATGCGTTCCCATCCGGCGTCGGCTACGAGAGCTACCTCGACAGCATCATGGGTCGTCAGCTCTACCTGCGCATGACCGTCGGCTTCTAAGCCGGTCTAGCGGTGGGAGCAGCCCTCAAGCTTGCTTCCACCGCTACCGCATGCGCCGTAGGGGTCGGGTGACACCTTCGGATCGGCGAAGGATTCCCTTAGGACCGATGAACCGCGCGACATCCATCCTCAGCCGCTGCCACTCGTTGCAGGTCCGGACTCTCGGAATCCTGGTCGCCGCCTCGGCGAGCGTCCCGGTCTGGGCGCAGACGGGTTGCGAGGACGTCCCGGAGGCCCGTCGCGCGCAGTGCGAGAAGGTGATGGATTGCATGACCATCGAAGATGCCGACGTCCGTCGTGCCTGCATCAATGCGGCGCAACGCGAGGCCGCAACGGAATCGCCACGAAGTCGGCCGACGGTTCAGCCGGAGCGCGTGCAGCAAGGCGTCGAGCAAGTCCCGCCCGAGGAGCCTTCAGCCGGGGAGCGCGAGGGGC
>LXNJ01002403.1_pt1 | contig 10331 bp, 8 predicted proteins | sample 809081 | NCBI WGS metagenome assembly LXNJ01 (sample SAMN04870510, study PRJNA318959) | sponge metagenome | biome: sponge; feature: marine sponge reef; material: water | host: Petrosia ficiformis | place: Greece: Milos, Mediterranean Sea | collected 2013-05-29 | depth 5-7 m
AGGTCCTCGGCGTCTCCTGATTCTCCCTCCCCACGAGGAGGCCCTCGCCAGGAGCGCGGAGAGGCTACTTGGGGGTGGGGGTCTTCATTCCCTCTCCTGGGGGAGTGGGCCAGGGTGAGGGCCCTGCGTGCGTGGAGCGGGGTAGTGGTACGCCGCCCCTGTCTACCACCAGTGCACCTCGTCGAGCGCCTCCGCGTCAGCGCCGGCAGCATCCCATGGACGTGAGGGCAGGTACTTCCACGCGCCGTCCGAGAACATCATGACGATGTTCCCGCGCTCCATGCCCTCGGCAACGCGCAAGGCCGTGTGCAGCGCTGCGCCGGAGGACACACCCGCGAAGACGCCCTCCGCCCGCATGACGTCCCGCGCCGCCGCTATCGCGCTCGCGCTGTCGACGAGGAAGCGCCGGTCCAGCATCCCCAGGTCGAGCAGCGGCGGGATGTAGCCCTCCGACAGGCTGCGCAGCCCCTGCAACCGCTCCCCGAGCCTCGGCTCGACGCCAACCACCTGCACGTCCGGCCAGCGCTCCCGCAAGCGCCGCCCGACGCCGGTGATCGTGCCTCCCGTGCCGATGCCGGCGACGAACACGTCCACGTCGGTCTCTCCCATCGCCTGAACGATCTCCTCACCCGTCGTGGCGTAGTGGCACTGGACGTTGGCCGGGTCGCTGAACTGGCCGACCGCATAGTAGCCGGGCTGCTCCGCCATCTCCTGCACGCGCCGGATCGCTCCGCGCATCCCTGCCTCCGGCTCGCACCACTCGATCTCAGCCCCGTAGAGGTCCAGGATGTCCGCGATGCTGGGCACGATGCCCTTCGGCAGGACGACGCGCACGCGGTAGCCCCTGCGGGGCGCCAGCGCCGCCAGCGCGATGGCCGTGTTCCCGGTGCTCGCCTCCACGAGCGTTGCGCCGGGGCGGAGCGCTCCGCTCTCCTCCGCCGCATCCAGCATCGCCACCGCTATGCGGTCCTTCACGCTGCCGCTCGGGTTCTGCCCCTCGAGCTTGGCGAACAGCCGCAGGCCGGAGCGCGGGCTGAGGTCCCGCAGCTCGATGAGCGGAGTTCTCCCCACGAGTGCGGCCAGCGTTCCCTGCCTGTCATGCGTCATGCGGCGATTCTATCGCGGTGCGCCCGCAGGAACGATGCGCGCTATCCCGCAGCCCCGGTTCGTTGACTCGCCTCCTGTGCCTGCTAGAATTTCACAAGCCGTTCCTCCATCGGCTGGAGTTCGCTACGATCACCCTCAGCCCAGTCCCCCGGGAACTCATCGAGGCTCTGCGATGAGACGCAACAACTGGCGTCTCCGTCCGGGTGACCGTGTCGTCAGGCGCCCCCGCCAGAGCGAGACTGCGCCTGTGCGCATCCGTACGCACGACAGGCGGCGGCGCTTCGCCCTGCCTTCATCGTCCTCTGCTCTGCTCACCCTCGCGGGAGGGTTCGCAACGCTGATCTCCGCGGGTACTGCCGTGCTCATGCTGCCGTTCGCGGCCGCCGGGCCGGAGAGCGCCGGCTTTGTCACCGCGCTCTTCACTGCAACCTCCGCCGTCTGCGTCACCGGCCTGGTTGTCGTCTCGAGCGGGGCGTACTGGAGCGTGCTCGGGCAGGGCGTCATCGCTGCACTCATGCTCATGGGTGGTCTGGGCATCATGAGCGCAGGCATCGTGGTGCTGGCGCTGCTGGGTCGACGCGTCACGCTCAACCAGCGGCTCCTCGTGCGAGAGACGCTGGGCGGCGAGGCGCTGGGCAGCGCGGTCCGCATCGTGCGTTACATCATCTACTTCGCGCTCGGGGCGCAGGCCGTGACGTTCCTGCTCCTCTTCGTGCGTCTCGTCTTCAAGTATCCCGCCGCTGAGGCGTTCTGGCAGAGCCTCTTCCACAGCGTCTCCGCTTTCAACAACGCGGGGTTCACCATCTTCCCCGACTCGAACAGCCTCTCTGCATTCCAGTCCGACCCTGCCGTGCTCTGGACCATCGGTCTGAGCATCCTGCTCGGTGCGATGAGCTACCCCGTCATGAACGAGTTGGCGCGGCGCAAGGGTTTCAAACGCTGGACGCTGGACACTCGGCTGGTTGTGCTCGGAACGCTGGGGCTCTGGGCCACCGGCGCGGTAACGATGCTGCTCTTCGAGGTCGTGAATCCTGCGACGCTCGGCGGGATGAGCCTGCCAGACAGGGTCAGCAACGGCGCGTTTCAGGCGCTGACGTCGCGCACGTCGGGGTTCAGTTCCATGGACTTCAGCCAGGCGGAGGCCGGTACGAGCTTCCTGTTCATGATCATGATGTTCGTGGGCGGAGCGTCCGGCTCCGTGGCGGGTGGCATCAAGGTGAACACCGCGATGGTGATTATCGTGGCGACCATCGCCGCCGTTCGCGGACGTACTCACGTGGAGTTCGAACGGCGCGAGATCGCGTACACCCAGGTAGGCCGTGCGCTTTCCGTGCTGGTGCTGGCGGTCATCGGCGTCTCGCTGTTCATCATCGCGCTCATGGTCTCCGAACGCTCGAACCTCGAGGCGGGCGCCTTCGCCTTCGGCGACGTCATGTTCGAGGCGATGTCCGCCTTCGGCACCGTCGGTCTGTCCCACGGGATAACGCCTGACCTCTCCGCTCCCGGGAAGCTCATCGTCACCCTGGGGATGTATGTTGGGCGGCTCGGTCCGCTCACGATCGCGCTCGGGTTGGCGCTCCGCGAACGCCGAGCCCTGTACCGGTACGCCGAGGAACGCGTTAGAATCGGTTGAGGGAACCGCAATGGCTCACCAGGTAGCCGTCATCGGCATGGGCAGGTTCGGTATGAGCCTGGCGCGCGAACTGTACCGCGTCGGCCACGACGTGCTGGCCGTCGACAGGGACGAGTCCCTCACCCAGGTGATGATGGGGCAGGTCACTTATTCTGTAACGGGTGACTCCACTTCCATGGAATTCCTGGAAGAAGTAGGCATCCGCAACTTCGACACCGCCGCCGTCGCCATCGGGACCGATATCCAGTCCAGCGTGCTTACGACCGTGCTCCTGAAACAGACCTTTGCGGTGCCACTGGTGATGGCGCGCGCCATCAGCGACATTCACGGCAAGACACTCTCCGCAGTGGGAGCTGACCGCGTCGTCTACCCTGAGCAGGAAACCGGGCTGCGCGCGGCGCACAGCCTCTTCCAGCGCGACGTGCTGGAGTACATGGAACTCGCCGGGGGATTCGGGTTCAGCAAGGTAAGCGTCCCCGCGGACATGATTGGACTGTCGTTGGAGCAGGCAGGACTGAGCACGGCCCGGGACAGATATGGCGCGGCGGTCGTTGCCATTCGCCGGGGCCGCGAGCCCATCCTCTCTCCATCCAAGGACGAAGTGCTGCAGGAAGACGACCTCCTCGTCCTCGCGGGCAGGGAGGACACGCTCGAACGCTTCGGGCTGCAATAGGCATGGCAGACATCAAGCGCGCTCTCGCACTGGTCACCGGCACTCCTATGGACAAGGCGGTCGTCTCCATCGCGTGCGACCTCGTTCGTCCCCATAGGGGGCAGGTCTGGGCGCTCTACGTTATAGAGGTCGGGCGGAAGCTGCCCCTGGACGCGGAGCTACCGAACGAGACCGCACGCGGCGAGCACCTGCTCCAGCGCATGGAGGCGTTCGGGCGATCGCTCAAGTGCAAGGTGGAGGGCGACATCCTGCAGGCCAGGGACACGGGCCCTGCCATCGTACGTGAAGCAGCCGACCGCCAGACCGACGTCATCGTCGCCGGCATGCCCTACACCGAGCGGTACGGCAGTCCGTCGATCGGGGAGATGGTGCCGTACGTTCTGCGTTACAGCCACTGCCGCGTCATCGTCTACCGCGACCAGCAACCCGATCCGATACCGGACGGTTCCTCATGACACGCCACGTGATGATCGTCGGCTGCGGCAGGCTCGGGGCGACCGCCGCGACCGCGCTGCTCGACCGCGGAGACCGCGTCACCATACTCGACACGGACGCGGAGAATTTCCGGCGCTTGCGCCCGCGGAACCGGCTCAGCATGTACGTCGGCGACGGCACGTCTCATGAGGTGCTGCGCCGCACCGGCATCGAGTCCGTCGGCGCGTTCATCGCCGCCACGGGACGGGACACCACCAACGCGCTCGCCGCGCAATCGGCCCGCACGACATTCGGCATCCAGCACGTGGTCTGCCGGATCAACGACCCCGCCAGGAGCGTGATGTACGAGCAATTGGGCCTCACTACTTTGAACCCGAACCAGTTCCTCGTGGCACTCGTCCTCCACGCGATGGAGGAGTAGCCGATGTACGTCATCGTCGTCGGAGCAGGCAAGATCGGGTTCTACCTCACTCGTGAGCTTCTCTCCGCGAGCCACGAGGTGACGCTCATCGAACGCGACGCCCGCGTCAGCGCCACGGCGGCAGAGGAGTTCGGCTCCATCCTCATCACGAGCGACGGAACCGAACCCACCGTGCTCGGCGAGGCCGGGGCAGAACGCTGCGACATCCTCATCTCCACTACCGGTCAGGACGCGACGAACCTCACCGCGTGCCAGGTAGCCAAGTACTCGTTCAACGTCCAGAAGACGATGGCGGTGGTCACCGACCCGGACCACGTGCCGCTCTTCCGGGCGCTGGGTGTCGACGTCACGATAAGCACCACCGAACTCATCCTCTCGCACGTCGAGGAGGAACTCACCGGCGGTCCGTTCGTCCACGTGCTTCCGCTCCGGGGCGCGACGAGCGGCATCGTCTCCATGCGTGTGCCGAGCGGGTCCCCCGTAGTAGGTCAGCCCGTGTCCCGCATCAAGCTTCCTCAAGGCACCCTGCTGACCGCCGTGATCCACAAAGACGGCGAGCTCAAGCCTGCCGTCAACGACCCTGAGTTGTCCGCCGACGATGCCATCGTCGCCATCACTCCGCCGGAGAAGGAAGACGAGTTGTGGCACGCGCTCACCGGAGAGGCCCGCCGATGAGGATCGCCTACCTGGGGCCGCAGGGCACCTTCTCCGAACAAGCCGCGCTCGATTACGCACACAGCGCGGAGCTCGTTGCCTACCGCTCGATCACCGCGTCTGCCATGTCCGTCCTCCTGGGTGAAGCAGACGAAGCGGTCTGCCCTATCGAGAACAGCTACCAGGGGGCAGTCACGGACACGCTCGACGTGCTGTTGCACGAGGAAGGGTTGCACATCCGCCAGGAACTGACCCTGGACATCGTGCACAACCTGATGGTGAAGCCCGGCATGGTGCTGGCTGCGGTGAAGCGCGTCTATTCGCATCCGCAGGCCCTGGGCCAGTGCCAGAGGTACCTGGAGCAGCACCTGCCGAACGCCGAACTCGCTGCCTCCCTCAGCACTGCGGAAGCTGTTGAACAGGCGATGGCCTCGGATGTGCCTGCCGCCGCCATCGCCCCAAGCCGGTCCGCCGAACTCTACGGCGCACAGATCCTCGCCCCTGGTATCCAGGACGATGACAACAACGTCACTCGGTTCGTGGTGCTCGGCAAGCGCGACCACCCCCGTACCGGCAACGACCTCACCTCCGTGGCGATGGCCTTCTCACAGGACCGACCGGGGCAACTGTTCGGCGTGCTCAAGGAGTTCGCGGAGCGCAACATCAACCTCACCAAGATCGAGTCGCGCCCGACGCGGCTCGGCCTCGGCAAGTACTACTTCCTCCTGGACATAGAGGGGCACCGGAACGATGCCGTGCTGGAAGAAGTGCTCGTCAACATCGGCAAGAAGGCGTCGCTGCTCAAGGTGTTCGGCTCCTACCCCCGCATGACGATCGCGCCGTATCTCTCAGCCCTCGTGCGCGAGACCGCCGCTCTGCGCGGCTACCGCTCACAGGAGCAGGTACTGCGAGCGGGCGTTGAAGTAGACGTGCTCCTGCACGCAGGAGGCTCGGAGACAGGAGTCGAGATCCTGGCAACATCGTCCATAGAGGACGTCCGGGCAACAGCGGAATCGTTCCGGGAGGCGGGGCTGGCGCAAGCGATCTTCGTCTTCGCCGACCCGACCGTCGCAGAGCGCGCCCGTGCCGCGGCTGCCGGCTGGCCGAACGACCTGGCCGCCATGGCCGCCTTCACGACCACCGACGGCATCGGGGAGTTGCTCTAGAGCGGCAGCCCTACCTGGACTTGCCTCGCAGGCCTGATACGAAGCTGATTATCATGCCGAGCCCGTTCGCGAACGATGCCGTGCTGCCCTCGCCGGCGGGAGAGGTGATGTAGTTCAGCGCCGCGCCGGACGCCCTGTTGACGTTCTCCAACGTGCCGTTGGCCGTCTCAACCGTACTGGTTACAGCGTTCAACAAGCGCCGCGTCGCCTTCACCAGCATGCACGCAAGCACCATCAGGGCGACCATGACGAGGATCCCCATCACCAGGTAGGTGCTGATGAGGATATCCCGCACCTGCGTTATCAGCTCTTCATCCACGATCCTGCTTCTCCCTTCCACCGACGGCTGCCCGGCAGCGCCACGCCTGCGTCGCGCGAAAGCATTCTACCGCACGTCGGGGGCCATCCACGAAAGCTTCATGTGCCAGCGTCCAGCACACGATAGACCGTGACTTCCCGGTTGGCAAAGAAGACCTCCAGCGATGAACCCACCATCGCATCGAACTTCTCGAGACCGGCCCCGGGGAAGTACACGCGTTCCGTGGGCCCCACGTAAACGTACTCCACCCCGTAACTCGAGGCGATGGCGAGGAACAGGTCTTCGCTCGCGGTCTCGTACATCAAGCGGACATCATTGAGACGTGCGTTCACCGACGCAGGTTCCGCTCCGCCCGCGCCCCGCTGCTGCATCTGGTGCCACGGCCAGCCAACCACTACGGGGAGCCCAGCGTACTTGGCCACTCTCGGAGGCCAGCGGTAGGAATGGTTGGCAACACCCTCCAGGAACACAGGAGAACCCTCAACATTCGCACGGATGAAGTCGATGGCCTCCGCATCGTAGGCCAGGGCATACCTTGCTTCCGGCAGTCCGTTGTGCGGTTCGGCGGGATCGCCGTACACCGTGGTTGCCTGGTACGCACGACCGTCAAGCGTCACGCCGACGGAGGCATCGAAGCGGTCCGCCAGACGCGCGCGCGTGCCGAGCACGGGAAAGACGGCGCTGCCCAACACGAGGACAACCAGCGCGCCTACCCAGACCCTGCTCCCTATCGTACGCAGGCTAACCCCTCCTGCTGCCCACATGCGCCACAGCCCCACGCCTCCCACGATGCCGAACAGCACCCACGCGTTCAGGTACAGCTTGAAGACGGTGTTCATCCGGTCTATGTCGTTCTCCACGGTCACAAGATCGACGCCGACGCCGATCCCCAGCGCGAGGATGAGCATGGCCAGCAGCAGCAGGTGCACCGGCGCGGCACGCTCATTCCGCCGCACGAGCCAGAACGCCACGACTCCCATCGCCGCGAGGATGAGCAGTGACAGGAGGATGGCGGTCAGCCATTGTCGCCACGCATCCACAAGGACGAGCATCGCGCCCGCTATCACCAGCGACACCGCAGCCCACCGCGGGTCCACGCGCCGCAGCAGTGTCCGGGCGACCTCTCTTGCCCGGCCTTCATGGTTCAGCTCCGCAAGGCGTTGCCTCGCCTCGAACACGAGCCACGACACCACCGCGAACAACAGCAGCGCGTGAATGGCGAGGTAGTGCCAGAGCACCGTGCGCCACTGGCTCATCTTCACGCCCGTCGAGGGCACTTCGTAGTGCTGGTGGAACGGGAACCACATCCAGTAGAGAACAACCCAGAACAGGGCGGCCAGCAGCAACCCTTTCGCGATCGTCCCCAGCTTCGGCGGGTCGCCTCGGACGAGCAGCACGATGGCGATGGCGGCGAGTCCCAGCAGCAGGTACGCAGGCGTTTCCCATGTGTTGATCGCGGCGAACGCGCCCACAACGAACGCGAGCGCTGCCAGTGCGGGCAAGAGTTTCCGTAGCGGGACCACCTTCCGGGCGCCCAGTACGAGGTTCACCGTGAGCCCCAGTGCAAGGACCTGGAACGGCAGCGATATGAGGTGTGCGTGCAGGTCGCCGAAGAGGAACGTCCAGAAGGGGAACTCGTTGATAGCTGTCTGGCCGGGCATCAACCGGCTGCTGCGCCAGAAGTCGAAGTTCCCGAAATGTTCACCCATACTGCTCCGCCATGCGCCTTGGAGCAGTTGCGCCGCGCCGTCCACGTTTGCCAGCACCACCACGAGGAGCGCGGCGCCCACACCGGCCCAGACAGGGCTCCAATGGAGCGTCACTCCGCCGCTCCGCTGCCGCAAAGCTTCAGCCAGGTTGTACCCCACGCTGAAGGCTCCGGCCAGGGTGAATGCGAAGAGCATCGGAAGCGCCAGGTTGTACGCGACCTCAGGCACTATGCCCGTCAGGCGGACCAAGGCCGCCACGATGACGAAGCCGTAGTAGTAGTAGTTGATGAACCCTCCGGCGTACCACGGATCGAACGGAGGGAAGGTCGTGGACTTCACGACGGCGATGAGGTAGGACAGCTCCATCGGCTTCTCGCCACCGCGCCACGCGTGCCAAAGGTCCGGGTTCGCGGCGCGGACCAGCACGAAAACGAGGTAAGCCGCGATGAAGAGCAACTCGACGCTTGCTACATACTTCCAGCGGCGCTTCGCCAACGTGATGAGCCAGCGATTGCGGTAGAGCACCGCCGCAGACGCCAGCGCCACGAGCGCTATGGAGAGGGCCACGCTGGCGCGGGAGAACGTCCACACGCCGACGCTCGCTCCCATCCACACCAGCCACGACACCAGCAGCAGCCCGAGCGGTCTCGCGAGCACGAGGCCCCTGTCCGGCAGCCATCGCATCAACCTCGCTGAGAGCGGAAGCGCGGCAAGGAAGATGATTTCAACAGCCACCAGCCAGACGAGCCACGGCGCCCAATCGTTCAGGCCTCCTTCATCGAAGATGTCCGTCCACGTGCCGCCCGCCTGCTGGACCGCACGTTCCTCATCGCTCAACAGCGCGCGTTCAGGTGCAGGCTCAAAGTCGCCCGCGAACATGATGCCGCTGATCTCCGCCTCGCTGAGGCGCTCCACGTTCCGCCACACCAGCGCAAGCGGGTGGTCGTAGTTGACGGCATTCTCGTCCGCGTAGCCGAGATCGAGGGCGACCGCGCCGGTGTCCACGCCCGGCACGCTCTCCGGGCGCTCGATCCCAGCCGTCGTGAATGGGTCGTGCACGAACGACACGCCTGCGAGGGTGGGATATCGCGCGAAACCACGAACGAGCTCGTAGCCAAGGTCGCCGGAGAACAGCGCCCGATAGTACGCCGCGCTGAAGGGATAGCGGTCCGGCACCCGCGCGATGCTTCCCCAGGGCCGGTTGCTGTACGACATGATGTAGTCAGCGCGCGCAACCTGAGCAGCCACCTCCGTTACCTTCTGCGGCGTGTCCCCTTCATGAACATGCAGCAGGTCCACGTTGAACCTTCCCAGGTCGGGGAAGCCTTCGTCCCAGTGGTTGTCCGTAAGGACGTACGCCCCCGGCGGAACGTTCTCGTTCACCCAGGCAGACGCCTGTACGCCGGGATGGTCATTGAAGTAGATCGTGGAGAAGGCGAGCGCGTAGAAGGCCGTGGCGACGATCACGACCGCCATCAAGGCCTGGACACCGCGCGCCCAGGCGACTCCCCGCTGCCGCGCGAAACGGTATGCCTCCACCAGCCAATGGCTCCCGAGCAACACGAGCACGGGCAGGACCGGGCCCACGTAGCGCAGGAACTTCACCTCGAACAGGGGCACGACGCTGACCAGGAGCACGACCACCCACGAGATGAGGAGCCACTCGCCGATCCGCGGGCGGCGGAGCCCGGCGACCACCGCGGCGGCGAGTCCGCCCCATGCCAGGGCTCCCAGGGGCAGTCCCAGCGCCCAGACCGCCGTCTGCCGCAGCTCGTACAACCCGTTGCGGGGGATGCCAACGTACTGGAGCGTGTAGGGCACCGTCCCGGCGGTACGAGCGACCATCACCTCCCAGCCGAGGTCTGCCACGTACTCCTTGAAGTCGAGCAGGGCATACGGTTGCAGCACGAGGAAGGTCGCCAGCGCCGCAGCGAACGCCCGCACGGCGGGGCGCACGAGGGGTTGTATGAGGATGCCGCCCCTATAGCCGGCTTGCCACCGCGGCCACAGGAGCGCAGCGTAGGTCAGAGCGACGGGAGCAAGTATCGGCAGGCTGCTGCCACGGAACGCAAACGTCATGCCGATGATCACGCCGAGGATGACGTGATCGCGGAGGCGTCCCCGTTCCAGCACGTTCAGCATCCACCAGAAAGCCACGAGGGCCAGCAATACAACGAACGACTCGGGGCGGTAGAAGTGGGTCACCTGGATGTT
>LXNJ01002404.1_pt1 | contig 10330 bp, 7 predicted proteins | sample 809081 | NCBI WGS metagenome assembly LXNJ01 (sample SAMN04870510, study PRJNA318959) | sponge metagenome | biome: sponge; feature: marine sponge reef; material: water | host: Petrosia ficiformis | place: Greece: Milos, Mediterranean Sea | collected 2013-05-29 | depth 5-7 m
TTGTTCTAAAATCCAAATCAACACCAAATGCGCGTTTGGCATTTGGCGGGGTTAGAAACCCCTCCTACAAGAGCATTTGCGAAATAGGTGGCAACTTGGTTAATTCTAATAAAAAACGTACCATTACAGAGATTTATTGGAACTTTGAAACTCGACGAATGTGAATGTAAGAGGCGCAATAAATTGCGTTTGGTGAATGTGCGTCCGACATTCACATTAAACGCATTTTTTATTAATGAAAGGCAATCAATTAGAAATGGTAGTCTTATTTATCTGTTAGTGCTTTTGTATCCTGATGTTTAGTATCTGCAATTTGTTCGTTTTGTTTGATTAGATTGTGGGTTGCGATTGTTTTGAGGATATTGTGTGCGAGTCGAACATTTGTCGTAGCGTCTTTCTTATCACTTGTTTCAAAGATATGTTGTTTGATATATCCGTAGAGCGTTTCAAGTTCTAATGTGACGTTATCATCGTTTTTGAGGCTTTCATTTCGGTAACGTGCAAAGTATTCATTGCGAGTTTGGTTAAATAGTTCACGATATTTTTGTGGAAATTGGGGATTCGTTCTATTATACCTACGTATTTGATTTGAGATTTCTGTTCTGACGTTTCGTTCGTGTTCATTAACCTGATTATGATATTCTTTGAGGTGTTGTGTATGCAATCTATTACGTTTCTTTTCGATTTGTTGGGCATACTCATCCTCAATCTGTTCTTGGAGTTTGGGTATGTCCTGGTTGAATTTGCTATCTGCCTCGTTGCCGTATAGGTATTCGTATTTCTCTCTTAATCCTTCAAAGGAGACTGCAAAGTATTCATCTTTGTCAAGTTGATCTTCTCTTTCTTGATCGTTGCTATGTTGTTCCTGATTTTCATGAAGTATTGGGAGTTGTTGCATGGGAGGAGGTTGCGGTAGGTCATCAGAAAATTCTTCGAGAAATGCGCTTGTAACTTCTTTTCGTGTCATGAACTGTGCGAAACATTTGACGGCAAATTGTTTGTGTTTTTCTTCAAATTTCATTGGGATCACCTTTATTAAATCATACCGTACGGTATGAAATTTCATACCATGGTATAATTTTCAAATTCTCCCTAAACCCAATGTATGTATAGGTTTAGGGAGGTTTTCTTCTTAAGGAATAAATTCTGTATTTCTGCTCTGTGTTGAGGAATCATGTCTTTCCTTTTGTTGTAGATATCTCATGCGCATAAGTTTTGCATAGTCATCTATGCACTTGGATAGTTGTCTGTCCCAATCTTCAGTGTCTTTGCAGTGTTTTACTCTCTGCAATCGCTTGTTAAGTGATTTCAACATTTTGCCGTAAAGGTTGTTCTCCAGATTTGTGATCTGTTCGTATTTGTATCTGTGAGATTGGTTTTGTTTTTTCATACTGATATTTTAACAGGTTATGATAGATAATCGGAAGTTTTTGTGATGTTTGGAACAATAGATATCCAATATATTTACAATAAGTTTGCAGAAAGAGTTGGTGGTTTGTCTGAACCAGGATTTTCAGAAATATGAGAGGAATGTAAATATTTTGGCAAGGGGCTGAAGTTGCTTATAGCAATACACCTGTCGCCCCGCTGGGGCTTAAAGCAGAGAGAACCAGTTTCTATTACCTGTCGCCCCGCTGGGACTTGTTTCTGGGATGATACCTTTTATTAACATTTTACCTCGCGAATCAACGCCAAATACGCGTTTGGTATTTGTCGGTAAATCTCACCTACCAGTGAATGTCCGAGGCGCAATGAATTGCGCTTGGTGAATGTGCGTCCGACATTCACATTAAACGCTGTAACGTATGGAAATAGGCAAACTACGTAAGTCCTAATAGGTTAAAATCCTTAAGTTGACAGTTATGGAAATCGGGGTTGAAAACTCTCCCACAAGAAAAAGGGAATGGTTAATGACAAAATATTTACGCGCTCAGCATTTCAGAGGCATTCAATTGTCGGGTTTTTCTCAATATTTCAGACAAGGTCGCGAGCTGGAGCTCGCTCCTACAAGAAGAGCCCTTTGAGAAAAGTTAGAAATTACTGGAGAATTGAATGGCTCTGTTAGCATTTCAGAACCACTTGACAATTTAGCAGGGATAGGGTAAGTTAATAGGTAAGGAATACATCATATTAATCTCCGTAGGAGTCATTAAAAACTGTGAAAGCGATTGTCATCAAACTATTACCCGACAAACGACGCGAAAAGACAGTCGTCACCGATTGGAAAGTGCCTGCACCGCCTGAGCGGAATGAGGTGTTGTGTGAAGCTGTTTTCACAGGTCTCACAAACGGCACGGAACGTAACCAACTTATTGGTGGTAACTATGCCCCATCTGATGAAAATTTACCCTGTGGTGGTGGCTACCAAAACGTCGGACGTGTCATTGAAACTGGACCTGATGTAACACAACTTAAAGTGGGCGATCTTATTTACGCCAGTGTAGACCATGTTGAAAGGTGGACAATTGCGGAAAACGGTTTGCTTTTGAAATTGCCAGATGATGTTGACCCTGCTGAAGCGGCGCTTTTCGGCATATCTGGTGTGGCGATGCACTGTTGCCGTCGGATTGATCCGCGTATCGGTGAAAGAGTGCTTATCGTTGGACAAGGATGTATCGGCATTTTTGCTGCACAGATTGCCTACGCGATGGGCGCGCGCGTTTCTGTATGTGATATTGATGAATCCCGATTAGAACAGATGCATCAACTCGGTATCGCAGAAAATGTCTTCAACACAAGTGGCGATGGATGGAAAGCGCAAATTGCGGATGGAGGTTTTGATGCTGTGATGGATTTTGCGGGTGCTCCAGATATGGTTACGCCGATGATCCAGGCTTGTAAGACCCGTGGGCGTTTGCTTTTAGTCGCTGGGAGGTTTGATGTTAACTATACCTTCAACGTTGGGCAATTCAAGGAGATTAGCATTCTTCACTGTAGCCATTTTACAAAGGATGATCTGGAAAATCTCTGCCGTTTTCTCAGGCAAGGTTCCATTAAAATTGCGCCGCTTATTCGACACAAGGTAAACCTTACCGAAGTACCACAGATATACCGTTGGCTCCGTGATGAACCGATGCGGTTGCTTGGTACAGTATTTGAATGGTAGTATTGAATTAACGCGGGTTTGTAGGACAAGGCCCTCGTACTTCAGTTGATAGCACGCTTACAATCGGGGTTGAAAACCCCTCCCACAAGAAAGATCACACAGATGATAGCACGCTTACAATCGGGGTTGAAAACCCCTCCCACAAGAAAGATCACACACAGATGTAAGTGATCATAACATAGTTTGGCACGCTTACAAAGCGCGCCTACCAGAGATATTTATATATTTTCATATAGGAGAATTTATGTCAGACGTTAGATTAGGTTTTATTGGTACAGGTGGTAACATGAATCGTCACCTGCGTGAATTAACTCAAATTGGCGGCAACAAATTCGTTGCCTTCTGTGATATTGTCATCGAAAAAGCTGAACGTGCCGTTGAGCAGTACGGTGGTAAAGCTTACGCAGATTACAACGAGATGCTCGCAAAAGAGGAATTGGATGCGGTTTATATCTCAATTCCGCCGTTCGCACACGGCGCACCTGAGAAGGCTGTTATCGCCGCAGGACTTCCAATGTTTGTGGAAAAACCTGTCCACATGGATGCCGACGAAGCAAAGGAAATTGCTGCGCAAGTTGAGGACAAAGGCATCATTACCGCCTGTGGCTATCAGGAACGTTACTTTGATATTATTGACAAAGCGCAGGAACTTCTCGCCTCAAGGCGTGTCGGATTCTTTATGGGATACTGGATGGGCGGCATGCCCGGCGGCTGGTGGCGTGAGAAGGCAAAATCTGGCGGGCAACTTATGGAGCAGACGACCCATGAATTTGATATGGCGCGCTATCTCTTTGGCGAAGTCAAAACCGTCTATGCTGTTGCCAGATATGACCTTATTCCTAATACCGATTACGATATTGAAGAAGCATCTGCTGTTTCTTTGCAGTTTGAGAGCGGCGTGTTTGGCATTATGTTCTCTGCGTGTTTTACAACTAACGGACTACGACGTTCCGGGTTAGACATTTTCTGTGAGGACGGTTCACTGGAATATCACCTCCGCCGAGCAGTTGTCTTATCTACTGCTGACGGGACAGAAACATGGAAACCTGAAAATAATTGCACAATTGACATGGATAGCACTTTTATTGAGGCAGTTCGTACAGGAGATGGCAGCGCAATTCGCTCCCCGTATTCCGATGCTGCGAAGACTGCTATATTGTCCATTGCAGCGAATCAATCTTTGGAAACTGGCGATCCTGTTCATTTATAGGAAATTTTTCAATTAACGACACACCTCCGCTTGGCGCGCTTAAGATGAAGATTAATTTATTAATTTGGTAATTTTGAAGAAGAGCCAGTGCTTACGGCACACGGAGCGTGCCTACTACCTTAATCGCACACCTAATTTTGAATATTTTGGGTACACCCTTCACGTAAGTACCAAGATCAAATATTTTGAGGGTCTTAAAATGCAACAGCAAATTAACCTTCCCATCACTGGCATGCATTGCGAAGGTTGTGCTGCCACTATCACCCACAATCTTGAAGAGATGGCGGGTATCTTCGTAGCAAATGTTAGCATTGCAACGGAGCAGGCGGCGATCACTTTTAATCCCTCTGCGCTCAGCGAAGATACAATCGTTGACAAAATCCGCTCTCTCGGATTTGACGTTGTTGATGCGGATTCTGAAGCAGCCGCGCGTGATGCAGAACTCCAACGACAAAAGTTGCAATTCAGTGTTGGTGTCCTTTTCACGCTCCCGTTATTCTTGCTCAGCATGGGCAGAGACATGGGATTGATAGGTGAATGGGCACACGATCCTTGGGTTAACTGGGTGATGTTTGTTTTAGCATTGCCCGTTCAGGTCTATGTAGGTTGGGATTACTATGTCGGTAGCATAAAGGCATTGCGGAATCGTTCTGCCAATATGGATGTACTTGTGGCGATGGGTTCATCTGTAGCGTTTATCTATAGTGTCGTTGTCATGGCTGCCCTCACATTTAATCTACAAGGGTTTGGAGACCACGTCTATTTTGAGACAGCGGCTGTTATCATTACCCTTATTAAACTCGGCAAACTTCTGGAAGCGCGTGCGAAAGGGCAGACCAGTGCTGCCCTCAAAAAACTGATGCGACTCTCTCCGAAAACTGCGTGTGTCCTCAGAGATGGTGAAGAAAATCACATTCCGATTGAACAGGTAGCCGTTGGTGATCTATTGATTGTTCGTCCCGGTGGAAGCATGCCTGTTGATGGCATTGTGCGCGAGGGTGCAAGTGCTGTTGACGAAAGTTTGTTTACCGGTGAAAGTATGCCTTTAGACAAGTCAGTAGGGGATACCGTTGCCAGTGCCACAATCAATCAAAGTGGTATGCTCACAATTGAGGCTACACGCGTTGGTTCAGAAACCTCTCTTGCCCAGCTTGTTCAGTTGGTGCAAGCAACGCAACAGAGCAAAGCACCTATTCAACGCACTGCGGATGCTGTCGCAAGCGTGTTCGTGCCTGTTGTGTTATGTATCGCTGTTGTGACGTTTCTCGTGTGGTGGTTTCTTGTCGGACAAGGATTTACATCTGCGATACTTCGGTTGGTGGCGGTGTTGGTTATTGCGTGTCCATGTGCGTTAGGACTTGCCACGCCGACAGCGATTATGGTCAGCACAGGGATCGGTGCGCATCGTGGTATTCTTTTTCGGAATAGTGAAGCATTAGAGCATGTTGGCGCATTATCTCGGATTGTTCTTGACAAAACTGGCACCTTAACACAAGGACAACTCACGCTCACAGATATTATTGCGAATGAAGGAGACGAAAGCCAATTACTACAGATAGCTGCCTCTGCGGAGCGCGGCAGTGAACACCCTATTGGAAAAGCAATCGTTCTCGCCGCTTCTGAACGCGGGATTGACACCTCTGCACCTACGGAGTTTACTGCTGTTGCTGGCAACGGTATCATTGCTCAGCTTAATGAGAATCAAGTGATAATAGGTAATCTATCTTTGATGGAACAGCATCAAATTCCGACTGAGACGTTTGAAACGGAAGCGGAACGACTACAAACGGACGCTAAAACGGTGTTGTGGGTGGCAATTGATTTGCAGGTAAAGGGGCTCCTTGCGGTTGCGGATACAGTAAAGTCTGAAGCAAAAGCTGCTGTCACCGAACTCCGACAACTCGGATGTGAGGTGACAATGATGACCGGGGACAACCGTGGGACTGCCGCTGCTATTGCAAAAAATGTTGGGATTACCGATGTTATGGCGGAACTTCTCCCCGAAGACAAAGCCTTTGCCGTCAAAGAAGCACAAGAAGATACGAACGGGTTTGTTGCTATGGTGGGGGACGGTATTAACGATGCGCCTGCGTTAGCACAAGCGGATGTCGGCATGGCACTCGGCACGGGGACAGATATTGCTATGGAAACAGCCGATTTGACGTTGATGCATGGCGACCTCCGCGCTATTCCCGATGCTATCCGCTTAAGCCGTGCCACGCTCCGCACGATTAAACAGAATCTGTTTTGGGCGTTTTTCTACAATGTGCTGTTAATTCCTGTTGCTGCAGGTGTGTTGTTTTCGCTTTCGTTTGTGCCTGAAATGTTGCAAAAGTTGCATCCTATGCTTGCGGCGTTTGCGATGGCGTTTAGTAGTGTGTCTGTTGTGCTGAATAGTCTGCGGTTGCAGTGGAAGAAATCATAACACACCTTCTACTACTTCCAACACCTGTTCCACCGTAATCCCATCAATTACAGCGCAACTACCCGCACCGCACCCGCCAGGACGCCGCCCCGGATGACACGGATGGCACCCCAAATCTATTCCACTTTGCACAACTACATGCTTATCACCATAGGGACCGCTCCGAATATGATTCGTTGAACCGAAAAGCGCGATCACAGGTGTTTGGACAGCAGCAGCAATGTGCATCGGACCTGTGTCGTTGCCGATGTAGACATCACACGCTGTGATCAATGCTGCGACTTCACGCAAATTTCCCGTTTTGACGAGGATAGGAGTTGTGTTCATCATATCTGCAACTTGCGCTTGTAGTTTGCGTTCATTTGGTCCTGCGAAAAGCAAAATAGTAGCGTTTTTTTCTTTTGATAAAGCAGTTGCAAGTTGCGCGTATTTCTCTGCACTCCACAGTTTGTATTCCCAATTTCCACCTGGATGAATTCCAATTAATAACTGTCCTGACGTAAATCCTGCTTCGGCAAGAAGACGGTGTGCTGTCGCTTGTTCTGTTTCAGTCAACTGTAAATGGGGTTGTGCATCTGTTGTTTCAACGCCTTGCTTACTTAGGACTTCCAGATATCGGGTAACAGCATGCCGTTCCCTATCCCCACGCACTAAACCCCAATGTTCCGCGCCGACACAGCGCGCAATGAAACTATCCCGCAGATTGACAAAGAGGTCAAATTTCTCACGGCGTAAAGAATTTATAAGTTTCATCCGCCCTTTCAACCCAGCGTGTTCGCCTCGGTTGTCATATACAAGGGTAAAATCAAGTTGTGGGTCGTTGGCAAGAATGTTAAACGCGCTGGGTCCGACGAGAAAGGTGATATGGGCATTTGGAAAGTGTGCTCGTAGCGGTTGGATAACTGCGGTAGATAGCACTGCATCACCAATGAAACTGAAACTGAAGACAAGGATTTTTTTCATTTTTTAACCTAAGTTTGCGCTACAATATTTCACCAATAACGAACTGTTCTCTATTAAAAATGGCGTCTGTGTGTCTAAAATTTTATAGGTAGCAACTTGGGTTATTCAGATAAGGGAAAGGATTCAATCAGATTAACCGCTGTCGTCAACCCATCTTCAGATTCCATCTGTGTGCCTAAGGTCTTTACCTTTTCTGTCATTGAAGGTGTTGCCATCACTTGCTCAATCCGTTCTGCTAAACGTTTCGCGGTAAGATTACGGCGATGTAGACTTTTCGGTGCAACGCCCAAATCAAAGAGTAGCTTGCCCCAATAGAGTTGATCTGCGATGTGTGGCACTACGACAGACGGAACTTTCGCACGACATACCGAGGCAGTAGTCCCTGCGCCACCGTGATGCACAACGCAACTCACTTTTGGAAACAGCCATTGATGCGGTACATACGCTGTGCAAAATATGTCCTCTCCAGTATCCTGATCGCCTAAAAGTCCCCACCCTGCTTGAATGATTGCACGTTGGTTTGTCATTTTGACAGCATCAATTAAAATTTCTGTTGTTTCACGCCCTTTGCTTCCACCCATAGACCCGAAAGTAATAACGATAGGTGGCGGTCCGTCTGCTAAAAAATCTGTGAGTTCAGAGGGCGGAATGTAGTTTGGCTGCGCGAGATGCCATACACCTGTAAACCTGTGGTTCAGGGGAAAATTAGCTGACGGACAGAGCGTAGGGGACGCCGCGATGAGGTTCAGATGCGGCGAATACATTTCATCTAATGCCACCGTTGCTCTCGGTTTTCCACTAACAGATGTGATGAATTGATTAAAAAGCGGGTCAACAGCGTATCGGAGGCGAAGTCGGACCAAGCTCCACACGAGAGAGTTGAACGTTCTCCCCCAATTCGGAAACGGGTACGGCGCGTTATCAGGTATTTTAATGAAGCCTGGACAATACGTCACAGTCAGCCATGGCAGCCCGTTTCGGATAGCTGCCTCTTGTCCTGGGATGTCTATGGAATGGCATATAGCTAAATCATATCCTTTCATCGCTGCAAGACAATCGGTATACCACTTTTCGCCACGGCGCAGAATTCCCTCCTTCGCGATGAGCAGCAATGGCGCCATAGGGTCGCGCATTGCCATGACAGTATCCATCGTTTGATGAAATTCTGCTAACTCAAAAGTGACTCCTACTTCATAGAAGTCCGCGCCGATGTCAAGAATTTTGTCTTTATAGATGGATGGTGCACAGACACGCACATGATGTTTTCTTTTGAGCAAACGTTCAGCGAGTGCTAAAACCGGATAAACGTCTCCCGTTGTTCCCCAAGCGGCAATGACAATCTTCATTTTGCATTCCGTACTATTTTATAGGCGCGCTTACAAAGCACGCCTACCTCTGAAAGAAGTTGCTTCTATACCAGAGGTTATGGATTCCCAGACCATCTCGATGGGGAGTTTTTTGGTGCATTCCCATCCGATTTTGCACTTGTGCGCGCTACAGGGCCAGCACGGCATATCTCGCCGCACGACAGATGCGTTTTCACTCATCGGACGCCACGCAACATGGTCGGTGGGACCGAAAATCGCTATCGTTGGCACGTCCAATGCTGCAGCGAGGTGCATCGGACCAGAATCATTACACACCACTAAGTCACAGCTTGAAAGCAGTACTCCCAATTCTCGGATTGTCTTTGGTGCGCAAGCGATAGCATCGGACTGCATTGCTTCTTGAATGTTGTGCGTTAGTTGTGCCTCATCAGGACCTTGTAACAGGAGTATTGTAGCATTGTAGTGGTCGGCAAGTCTATCCGCAAGTTCAGCATACTGCTTCTCGGGCCACCGTTTATCATAAGAACTGCCGCCAGGATGAATACCGATTAGATAAGTATTATGCGCAACACTTAAAGGCGTAAGCCGTGCTTTAGCATTCGCAATCTCATCGGGTAACAGGTTGAAAACAAGTTGTCGTGTACCTTCACCTTGGCAGATTAATTGTACTAATTCCAAGTTTCTATCAACTTCGTGGATTTCGCCTTTTTGATACTTGCCGTGCCACGCATGCGTGAGTGTAGATTTGAACCGTTTCTGATAGCGACCTAAGCGATAGGGGGCACCGGAAAGAAAAGCAATGAGATGTGGCCACGTAGCGGTCTGCATCGCAACAACGAGATGAAACTGTTCACGGCGTAGGGCGCGGTAGAATTGGAGTTGCGCCAACAATTGACGGTGTTCTCCCTGCTTGTCAAACACGATTACTTTGTCAACATCAGGATTTCCGAGTAGCACCGGCGCATTGAGTGGGCGTGCTAACACCGTAATTTCTGCTGATGGGTAGTTCTCCCGTAACAATGCGATCGCTGGTGTTGAGTTCAACAAGTCGCCAATACCATCCGCGCGGATGATGAGAATCTTTTCAATGTCGGGGAGTATCTCTCCGTTTTTTGAACCACGATGTAGCATAGTGTTTCCCTTAGCAGTAAAGTAATGCTAAAATCTATTATAGCACAAGGAGGTGTGAAAGGCAAATATCAGGGAAGACAATCAGAACCATTCAGTTTTTGCGTTTTTCTCGACATTTTGGGTCAGGTCGCGAGCTGGAGCTCGCTCCTACAGGAAGATAAGAGGCG
>LXNJ01002406.1_pt1 | contig 10327 bp, 8 predicted proteins | sample 809081 | NCBI WGS metagenome assembly LXNJ01 (sample SAMN04870510, study PRJNA318959) | sponge metagenome | biome: sponge; feature: marine sponge reef; material: water | host: Petrosia ficiformis | place: Greece: Milos, Mediterranean Sea | collected 2013-05-29 | depth 5-7 m
GGTCGGATCCGGCCTTTCGGAGACGGTGAGCCCCGACACCGGGAGCTCCGTCCAGAGAGTGTACTCCACGAGCACGGGCTCGCCCTCGTAGATTTCGTCTTTGGATAGGGTGGCGGTGACGAAGATGCTCTCGTTCGAACCCGGGGGTGCCGCAGTCCCGCCGTCGGCACCCGGTGGCGACCCATCGGTACCGGATCCGTTCTGAGGATCGGCCACTACGGTCAGGCTCACGGGATTGGTCGAGAAGACCGCCCCGCCGACGGTGATCTCCTGAGACGGTATCTCGAAGTCGCCGAGCTGCGTGGCGACTGCTCGGTACGATACCTGGTACACCGTCTCCGTCCCGCCCGGACCGCTGCGCAGGGAACTCCGGCTGCTCCAGCCCTGGACGCCAAGGAACGGGAGCTGAAGCCTGGGCACCGGGCCGACCCCGCCCGCACCGCGCACGGTGATGGTATAGTCGAAGGGCACGCCGAGGGTCACCGTGTCCGCGTTCAGCGCGGCCGTGACCGAGGGCTCCTGACCGGCGGCGGCCGGCACAGCCACTTCAAAGGCGAGGGCTGGCGGCAGCAAGGGGAGTGCGGCGAGCAGGACACGAGGCGCCATCCCGCGGACGATCGGAACTACCAAGGCTTCCTGGGCCTGCGTCCGCGACTCGACGGCGGCCTGCGCTCCACCCCTTCCGGGTCCTCGTCGATCGCCCCGAGGAGCCTGCGCGCCTCCTCTTCGGTCATTCGGCCCTCCCGAGGCTGAGGTCGGCCCTGGCCGTCGCGTTCGTCGTTTTCCGGATCTCCGCCACCGGGAGGGCTGTCGGCGGGGTTCCCGCCTTCGTCGGGATTCTCCTCTTCGTAGCCCTCCGAGCCGTCCTCGCCCTCGTCGTCCCCGTCGCTCTCGTCGGCTCCCTGTGAAGCTTCCTGCCGATCGTCCTCCGGGTCTCCGTTCTCGTTCTCGTCCTGCTCCTGTCGGTCCCGGGGCTCCTGATCGTCGTCGCCGTCGCCGCTCTGCTCCTTCTCTTTCTGCTCCTCAATCAACTTGAGCACGACCTCGAGATTGTGCTTGGCATCGAGATCGCCGGGATCGATCCGGAGCGCCTCCTTGTAGGCCTCCAGGCTCTCCTGCAACTGCTGTCTGCGGAAGAACGCGTTGCCGGAGTTGTACACGGTGGGCGCGAGCCCGTCCGCTTCGGCCGCCCGCAGAGCTTCCTCGTAGGCCTCGAGCGCGGCCTCGAAGTCGCCCATACGATAGAGGGCGTTACCGGAGTTGAAGTGGATCGCGGGTACGGAGGGCGCCGCGCCCAAGGCTTCGAGATACTTCCGGTGCGCTTCCTCGAACCGACCCTCCTCGTAGAGCCGATTGCCTTCGTCCACGAGGCTGCGTCCGTCCTGCGCCGTCAGGGCGAGAGGCCCGAGGGACGCCGCTCCGACCGAGACCGACGCAAAAAGCGCCGCCACGTTCCTGACCGCGGCGCTCCACGTCGACGGCCGGGCGCCGCGTGAACTCCTTCGATCTTTCGCGTCAGTCATCGGTGCGTCTCCTGTCGGGCAGAGCCCATTCGCAGAGGATGAGGAGTAGGGCCAGGCCCACGAAGAGCTGGTACTGGTCGGCGAAATCGGTAATCTCGGTCGCATCGATGGCTTCTCCCTCCACATTGGCGATATCGTCGATGAGCCGGTCGAACCCGGCACCGGCGCCGGCTCGCGCGTATCGGCCGCCGGTACGCTCCGCCAGCGAGCGCAGGGTCGCCTCGTCGAGCCGGCTGGTGACCACCGTGCCGTCTTCGTCGCGCAGGAAGCCGGTCCCACCCGCATCGTCCGGATCCGGTATGGGAACGCCCTCCGTCGAGCCGATCCCCACGGCGTGAACGATGACGCCCCCTTCCAGGGCTCGGGCCAGTTCGGTGTCGAGCCCGCCTTCGTGGTCCTCGCCGTCCGTTATCAGGAGGACCGAACGAGCCTCCCGGGCTCCTCCGTCCAACGCATCCAGTGATACACGGAGAGCGGCTCCAAGGTCGGTGCCCTGGATCGGCATCATCGCCGGAGTCATGGCGTTCAGGAAAACGGCCGCCGCCGCGTAGTCGGTGGTGAGCGGGCTCTGCAGGTAGGCGTCACCAGCGAAGGCCACGAGAGCGATGCGGTCCCCTGCGAGCCGGGTCATGAGCCTGAGTATCGAGACGCGGGCGCGTTCGAGGCGGTTGGGCGCGATGTCCTCGGCCAGCATGGAGGAGGAGAGGTCGAGCGCGACCACGATGTCCTGACCGACTCTTGAGACCGTTTCGATCCGGGTGCCGAACTGCGGGCGGGCGAGCGCGACGAGGATGAGTGCGGCGGCAACGACCGTGAGGATCGAGGCCGTTCGGCGGAGGCGAGCGCTGACCGAGTCCGTGAGTCGGCCGATCAGCCGCGCGTCGCCGAGTCGATCCAGCGCCCGTTTTCTTCTGGACCCGCTCCAAAGCATGAAAAGGACCAGAAGCGGCACCCCCGCCAATCCGACGAGCCAGACCGGCTCACCCCAGCGAAACATCGGTCGCCTCCAGCAGTCCGCGGCGAAACTCGCGCGAGCCCCGAGAGCGGCGAAGCGCCACGCCCCCGTCATCCGTCGCAGGCCTCTCGTTCACGGCAGGGTTCTGAAAAGCGTTCGCCGCAAGATCAGCTCCAAAAGGAGAAAGGCGAGAGCGGCGGCGAGCGGGACGTGGAACAGTTCCTCGTAACGGGAGAAGATGGTCACCGGCAGTTCGGTGCGCTCCAGCGCGTCGATCTCGGCGTAGATGGCAGCCAGGCTCTCGGTGTCTGTTGCCCTGAAGTAGCGACCGCTGGTCGTCTCCGCGATCTCCCGGAGCGACTTCTCGTCGATGTCGACCTCTCCCACCGCCGAGTACGGCGGGCGAGCGGGCCTGGGAGAGAGAGGGATCTCGGTAGGACCGACCCCGCCGACACCGATGGTATAGACCTTGACTCCCAGGGCTTCGGCGATTTCCGCAGCGGTCGAAGGACCGATCTCTCCCGAGTTGTTGCGTCCGTCGGTGAGGAGAATCACGACCTTGGACTCCGCGAGCGAGCCTTCCAGCCGCTTGACGGCGGTCGCGAGTCCCATACCCACGGCGGTTCCGTCGTCCACCATGCCGGTCTCCAGCTCGTCTATCAGAGTGACGACGACATTTCGGTCGAGCGTGAGCGGGGCCTGCGTGAAGGCCTCCCCCGCGAAGGCCACCAGTCCTATGCGGTCGTTCGGCCGGCCCTCGACGAAATCGGTGCCGACCGCCTTCGCCGCCCCGAGCCGGTTCGGTTGGAGATCGAGTGCCAGCATGGAAGAGGAGACGTCGAGCGCCAGCACGATGTCTATCCCTTCCATCCCCACCTCGGTGGAGGTGATCCCGGATTGCGGACGGGCGAGCGCGACGACCGCCGCAGCGACGGCCATGGCTCGCAGCACGGCCGGGACTGTCCGGGTCCAGCGGCTCCCGCGCACCGGCTCGCCCAGGATCATGCGGACCGCCGAGTACCGGAGCGCGGGGCGGCTTCGCCGAGTGGCGCGGCGGACGAGGTACGCCGCAGGCAGCAGCAGCAGGAGGAAAAGAAGCCAGGGATCGGCGAACCGGAACATCAGCGGGGCTCCTCTCTGCCAGGGGCCGGTGGCTCGACGGGGGACGGTGCCGCCATGAGCCTAACGCCGGCGTCGTCACCTTCAGTCGCGGATTCGCGGGCTCCGTTCCGGGACTCGCGGGCTCCGGTCGCCGCCTCGTCCGCTCCGGCCCGCGCCCGCGCCTCGGCCTCCGTCGCGGCGCGCCGGGCGGCCTCCTCGACCCATCGGGCCGCCTCGCGCACGAGTTCCCGCCCCAGCGCGAGACATGCGACCGAGCTCTCCGCAGTCGGTCGGGCCTTGGCGAACTTGACGAGATCGGCCTGGGCGAGGAGCTCGCGCAGCCGTCGCAGCCACCCTTGCCCTGCCTCCTTGTCGGCGATCACCGCCCCCGTCGTCGGGCCGTCGAGCATTTCCATGAGCTCGCCGGTGGTCGCCTCCATCGCATCGACCCCGAAACGCTCGCTCACGTAGCGGCGCACGACCTCGGAGAGCTCGATGTGATACCGTTTGGCCATGCCGCGGGCGAGGAGAGGCGAGCTTTCGATACGGTCGAGCTCGGCGTAGGCCGCCTCCTCCGGCGAAGGGGCGGGAACGACTCGCTCGGCCTCCCCCTGCCGTTTGCGGAAGCGCCGGCGGATCAGGTACGTCGCCAACGCGGCGATCGCACCGAGGAGCAGCCAGGTTCGGGCGCCTCCCCAGGTGGCCGGCAGGGCCATCGGACCCCGGATCTCCCTGATGTCGCCCCCTTCGTCGATGCCCACGCTCGTCACCTCGACCACGAAGGCGTCGCCCACGAGTGTGTCGACGAAGCCGTCCGAAGCGACCACCGGCACACGCAGAGCCGGCAGGTCCAGTTCGCCCAGCTCCCAGGCCGTAAGCGAGAGAGCGAGAGTCGCGGCGGGGCGTCCATTGCCGGTACCGGCGCCGACCGCGGCCTCCAGAACCTCGAAAGGAGCCAGGTCGATCGAGTCGGTGGCCGGCCATGCGACGGTACTGGTAGGATCGTGCTCGACGGTCGCGATCAGCGTGATGCGGTCGCCGACATTCATGAGCGTAGTGTCGACGGCGACAGTGATGCGCGGCGGGGCGGCCTGACCCGCAGCTTGCGCGCCGCAGGCTCCGAGCCCGGGCGTCGCGTCGACCGGGAGAGCGAGCAGCGTCGAAACGACCAAGGTCGGCAGAGATCTCATGCGCTCCGCCGCCGCCGCTGCCGTTCTCTGAAAAAGTGCATGAGTGCACGTGTGTAGTCGCCACCGGTCTCGATTTCCACCAGATCCACGCCCGATCTGCGCACCGCCCGCTTCAGACCGCGCTTCCTCTCGATCGCCCGGGCGCGCAGGCGTTCCTGAAAGGCGACGCTCGAGGTGTTGACGAGCATGGTCTCGCCGCTCTCGGCATCCTCCAACTCGACCCACCCCACCTTGGGCAGCTCGCGCTCACGAAGATCCTCCAAGTGGAGCGCGATCACATCGTGTCGGCGCGCCGCGACCGCGAGCGAACGCTCGAAGCCGGAGGTTAGGAAATCCGAAGCGAGAAATGCCGTCGCCCGTCGTCGCTGAACCCTCGCGAAATATTCGAGCGCGGCGGCGATATCGGTCCCTTTCCCCACCGGGCGATGGTAGATGAGTTCGCGGATGACCCGCAGGACGTGGCGTCTTCCCTTGCGCGGCGGTACGTACTTTTCGACGTGATCGGAGAAGATCGTGAGTCCGACCCGATCGTTGTTGCGGATGGCGCTGAATGCGAGAAGCGCGCACACCTCCGCCGCCAGCTCGCGCTTGAGACTCGTCCGCGTACCGAACTCGCCAGACCGGCTGACGTCGACGAGCAGGTGGACCGTCAATTCCCTCTCCTCCTCGAACACCTTGACATGGGGCGATCCGCTGCGCGCGGTCACGTTCCAGTCGATGGAGCGGATCTCGTCGCCGTACTGGTACTCGCGCACCTCGGCGAAGCTGATGCCCCGGCCCTTGAAGACAGACTGGTACTCGCCCGAGAAGACCTCCGTCACGAGACCGCGGGTCGCGATCTCGATCTGGCGAACCTTCCTCAGAACCTCCCGCGGAATCACGGACAGCTGGTGCCTAGGGGACTTCGACGCTGTCGAGGACGCGCCTGACCACGTCCTCCGACGTTACCTCCTCGGCCTCGGCCTCATAGGTGATGAGCACGCGGTGGCGAAGCACATCCATGGCCATGGCCCGGACATCGTCGGGCGTCACGTAGCCCCGACCTTTCAGAAACGCGTATGCGCGCGCGGTCTTCGCCAGACAGATCGTCGCCCTGGGCGAAGCTCCGAAGGCGATGAGGTCTGCGAGATCCGGGATGCCGCTTCCGGCCGGGTCCCGGGTCGCGATCACGAGGTCCACGATGTAGCGCTCGACCTGACGGTCCATGTAGACGAGCTCGGCGGTCGCCCTGGCCCTCAGAATATCGTCCGGACCGACCACCGGTTCGACCTCGGGGAGCTTGCCCGTGGACATTCGGCGCATGATCTCCAACTCGTCGTCGGCACCGGGATACTCCACCACCACCTTGAGCATGAAACGATCGACCTGCGCCTCGGGAAGAGGGTAAGTGCCCTCCTGCTCGATGGGATTCTGTGTGGCGAGCACCAGAAAGGGCGACGGCAGCGGATAACTCTTCTCGCCGAGCGTGACCTGACGCTCCTGCATGGCTTCGAGGAGGGCCGCCTGCACCTTCGCGGGCGAGCGATTGATCTCGTCGGCCAGGATGACGTTGGCGAAAATGGGGCCCTTCTTGGTCTCGAAGTCGCTTCGGCGCGGATCGAAGACGAGGGTGCCGACCACGTCGGCGGGCAGGAGGTCGGGCGTGAACTGGATGCGGCGGAAGGTCGTGGAGATCGCACGAGCGAGCGTGCTCACCGTGAGCGTCTTCGCGAGGCCGGGAACGCCTTCCATGAGAACGTGGCCGTCGGCCAGCATGCCCACGATGAGCCGTTCGGTCATCCTCCGCTGGCCCACCACGACCTTCCCGATCTCGGTGCGCAAACCGCGCAGAAAACCGCTCTCCGCCCGGACCTTTTCTTGAATTACTTCAATGTCGAGATTGCGTGTTCCATTCATCGTCGGATTCGACTAGCCTGACGTATCGAACGTTGCCTTTGTCAAATTTACGGGTGTCGGACATCGCAGTGATGACCCAGTAGATCGTCGGGTCCTTCACGTTCGCCCGCTCGCGGACCATCTTGCGCAGCTCCCTCAGCTTGGCAGTGTGCTCCGGGTGCTCGCGCAGAGTATCGCGGACGACCCGGGCCACCTTTCCGCGTACAGTATTTCGGCGTCGCCTTCTCGTACGTCGCCGTTTGATGCGGCGCCTGGGCTGTACCTTCGCGGGATCGAGATCCCAGGTCGCAAGGGCGAGCTTGGCCTTCTTGATGCGCACGAAACGGTCGGAGAACACGTGCACGAGAGCGAAGATGGTAGACCGTTTCACGTCCGGCCTCATGCGGTGAACGAAATCCCAGATGTCGTCGTAGGGCACCGGCTCGCCCCTCTTGGCAAGTATCTCCTCCATCAGGGACGCGACCGAGTCGCCGCGCACATGAGTCCAGGTCGCGAGCATCCAGCGACCGCTTCGGCCTACCGGCTGGAACCTCGGGTCGAGCGAGAGATGCTTGGAGAGACCGAGAGCGTCCGCGCCCGGGGCCTTCAAGCCCAGCTCGGCGTAGCGAGCGGTAATGCGTTCGGCGATAACCCGGAAGTGAAGCGGGTCGCCTTCGTCCCACAGGATCCTGACCGCGCGGCAGGCGTTCGAGGACAGGAGCTCGAAGGGCACCCTTACGCCATCGCCCTTTTCCCGGATGTTCGCCACCAGCGAGGTGAAACGTTTCGTCTCTTCCAAACTAACGTCCCTGCCTGCGGCCCGGCTCGCGGCCACGCTGAGGTCTCGCCAGGTTGTGCCCTGCGGACGCTCCGCAAGATGCTCGGCCAGAACACTGTTGATCTTACTGATCTCACGAACGTCGAGCGGGCCGCGAGGCGACCAGTAGGTAGCGTTGTCCTTCAACCCGAGCGTGCGCGCGGAATAGGAGACGACCCCGATCATCACGAGCAGGAGCGGAAGCGCCGCCTGTTCCTTGTCGGTCAGCTCCCTCCCGTACCTGGCGGCAAGCTGGGCCGCAACCTCCTCCTGTCTGGAGAGCATGGGACCGGACCTGAGCAACCGTCCGATCTCGCGGGCTTCACGGCCGAGCTCCCCCGCCTCCGCCGGTTCGGCTTCGATCAGGAAGGCCCTCACCCGTCGGGTGAGGCGATTTCGTAGCTGGCGCACCCGCTCCCTTGTCAGCCCGAAGTCCCTGCCGATGTCCTCGAGAATCCAGCGCTTGCCTCCGTCGAGGCCGTAGTAGCGAGAGAGCGCCACATAGTCCCGGTGTTGGCCGTGCTCGACCGCCACGGCGGTTGCGAGCGCGGGAAGTTCGCTCAGGATGTTCGGCCCGGCAATTGCGTGATCGTCCATCTGAGCGGGAGGTGAGGTGACAGGTCCCGGAACCGAGTGGCGGGTGCGCGAACGGCCGAGATGGTGGGACGCAGGCCACCGATCCCAGGTCGTGTAAGCCAGTCTAACGCCGGCATGTGCGTTCGTCAAGATGTCGGGGCTCTCCACCTGCGGGACCTTCGTTGACCGGTAACCGGAGGAACAGACATTCGACAGGAGGTCCGCGCGTCGTCGCGTGCTTACCCGCGGCAGCGGCGGCACGGCAGCGGCAGGCGACGAGGAGGCCGGTCGGCGGTGCGGTTGCAGCGTATGGCCGGTCCGAATATTCTTATCGGACAGCGCCATGCCCAATCTACCACCAGCTCAAGGACGTCTGCCATGACCTCGATCGACAAGATCGGTGCGACCGCCTTCGTCATAGCCTCGATCCGCGAGAGCGAAGACAGCAAGCCCGAACCGCTCTTCACCGATCCCTACGCCGCATGGTTCTCGAGCGACTTCGCGCGCACGGCGGCCCGGGGAATAGACGCCGCCTTTCCCCCTTCGACCACGATGGTTCGCTTCCGGACCCGGTACTTCAACCGTTTCATCGAGCGCGGAATCGAAGCCGGAGCTGTTCAGGTGGTGTTGCTGGGCGGCGGTTTCGACATGCGGGCTCACATTTTCGCCCGGGATGGGGTGACCTTCTTCGAGGTGGATCGGAAGCCGGTGATCGACTTCAAGAGCAAGCTGCTCGATGACCGAGGAACGGTTCAACCGCCGTCGCTCCCGATCGACTACCTCGAAGGCGACCTCACAGGAGGACTCGAGGAACTTGGTCTGGACCCGAACCTGACCACGCTCATCGTCTGGGAGGGCAACACCATGTACCTGCCGGCCGAGTCGATCATGCCTTTCCTGAACCGTCTGGCCGATGGGCTCGCGCGGTTCCGGATCGCCTTCGACCACTTCGTGCTCGACCTTATGAACCGGGACCCGGATTCGATCGACATCCAGCGGGTCGAGGGGATCGAACAGGCCATGCACGTCAGATTTCTGACCGGCTTCCCCGACCTCGCGGCCTTCGAGAACGAGACGCCTCTGAGGGTGGCCGAATCGGGGTCCTTCGCCGATCTGGGCCGCGAGTACGGAATGGGTCCCATGGTGGACGGCTACCCGGAAGACTGGCGAAGAACGCTGGAGATATACCGTTACTGCGTTCTGGCGACCCAGTAGGCCTGTCAAGCCGGCCGGCTTCCGGATCAATCCCGAATCCGCGTTGGCGGCGACTCCCGGACCATGTTAGGTTGAAGCCGAGTCTAGATCCAGTCCAGCTCTCTCGGTTTCCGGGTTGGCTGTGGGCTCCGCCTTCGCCGTGACGATGCCATGAGACGACCACCAGCCGTAGCGCCCATACTTGTGCTGGTGGGCCTAGCCGGCTGGGCCGTCGCGTGTGGCGACGGGGCTACCGAACCGCCTCCCCCGCCTCCCCCCGATCCGCCCCGGGCGACCGCGGTGACCGTGACGCCCGCGACCGCCTCGATGACGGCGCGGGGGGACACGGTGCGGCTCACCGCCGAGGTGCGCGACCAGAACGGCAACGTGATGGCGGGCGCATCGGTCGCATGGTCGAGCGGGGACGCCTCGGTGGTGACGGTGGACGGGTCGGGGCTGGTGACGGCGGCGGGCGCGGGGACGGCCGCGATCACGGCGACCTCGGGGTCGGCGTCGGGGAGCGCGACGGTGACGGTGGCTCAGCAGGTGAGCGGGGTCGCCGTATCTCCCGCAGCCGACACGCTGTTTGTGGGCGACACGCTGCGGCTGGTGGCGGAGGCGTTCGACGCGAACGGCCACGCGGTGGCGGGAGCCGAGTTCACGTGGGAGTCCAGCGACGCTTCGGTGGCGACGGTGGACGGATCGGGCCTCGTGACGGGTGTGGGCCTTGGCGAGGCGGAGGTCACAGCCACCTCGTCCGGGGTGTCCGGGCGTGCGGCACTGACGGTGGTCGCGCCTGTGGCCACGACGGTTGCCGTCACCCCGAACACCGTCGAACTGCCGGCGCGGGGCGACACGTTGCGGCTGGTGGCGGAGGCGTTCGACGCGAACGGCCACGCCGTGGCGGGAGCGGAGTTCACGTGGACGTCCAGCGACGCTTCGGTGGCGACGGTGGACGGATCGGGGCTGGTGACAGCGGCGGGAAACGGAGCAGCGACGATCACGGCGACTTCGGGGTCGGCGTCGGGGAACGCGACGGTGACGGTGGCTCAGCAGGTGAGCGAGGTCGCCGTATCTCCCGCAGCCGACACGCTGT
>LXNJ01002409.1_pt1 | contig 10315 bp, 6 predicted proteins | sample 809081 | NCBI WGS metagenome assembly LXNJ01 (sample SAMN04870510, study PRJNA318959) | sponge metagenome | biome: sponge; feature: marine sponge reef; material: water | host: Petrosia ficiformis | place: Greece: Milos, Mediterranean Sea | collected 2013-05-29 | depth 5-7 m
GTGTAAGAGCCAGGCTACGTCGGTGGTCTCAACCGTAGACGGCGGCAGAATCGCCTTCGCGGAAAATTCCGTCGACTACATCTTCACGGACCCGCCGTTCGGGGAGAACATCTACTACGCCGACTTGAATTTCCTGGTTGAGTCGTGGCACGGGGTCAGAACCGCCGTTGCCAACGAGGCCATCGTAGACCGCAAGAAGTACAAGGAGCTATCTGACTATCAGCGCTTGATGCAGCGCTGCTTCACCGAGTACTGCCGCGTCCTCAAGCCCGGGCGCTGGATGACCGTGGTCTTCCACAACTCCAAGAACGCTGTCTGGAATGTCATCCAGGAAGCGATGCTTCGGGCTGGCTTTGTTGTCGCCGACGTGCGGACCCTCGACAAGCAGCAGGGCTCGTATAAACAGGTCACCAGCACAGCCGTGAAGCAGGACCTGGTCATCTCCGCCTACAAGCCCAACGGGGGCCTCGAAACCCGGTTCAACCTCCACGCGGGCACTGTGGATGGCGTATGGGACTTCGTCCGAACGCACCTGCGGCAGCTACCCGTATTCGTCGCCAAGAACAACCGTGCCGAGGTCGTCGCAGAGAGACAAGCCTACATGCTCTTCGACCGAACCGTCGCGTTCCACGTCCAGCGGGGCGTCACAGTGCCACTCTCGTTAGCCGAGTTCCACGAAGGCATCGCGCAGCGCTACCCGGAGCGCGACGGCATGTTCTTCCTCCAAGACCAGGTGGTCGAGTACGACCGTAAACGCATGACCGTCCGGGACGTGCTCCAGTTGGAACTCTTCGTCAAGGACGAGGAGTCCGCCATCCAGTGGCTCCGCCAGCAACTCACTAGAAAGCCGAGGTCGTTCCAGGACATCCACCCAGACTTCATCAAGGAGCTTGCCGGCTGGCAGAAGCACGAGCGCATGCTCGAACTCTCCGACCTCCTTGCGCAGAACTTCCTCCACTACGACGGCACCGGCCAAGTACCCGCCCAGATCCACGCCTACCTTTCAACCGATTTCAAGGATCTCCGCAACCTCCCGAAGGACGCCCCGGCCCTGCAAGCCAAAGCCAAGGACCGTTGGTACGTTCCAGACCCTCGTAAAGCAGGCGACCTAGAGAACTTACGCCAGCATGCCCTACTCCGAGAATTCGACGAATACGCGACGTCGACGACCCGCCGCCTACGCCTATTCCGCCTAGAGGCTCTCCGAGCCGGCTTCCGCGGTGCTTGGCAAGCCCACGACTACGCGACGGTCGTCGGCGTTGCCCACAAGATCCCAGAGACTGTCCTGCAGGAGGATGCCAAGCTCCTCATGTGGTACGACCAGTCGTTGACGCGCATCCGGGCACAGTGAGGTGCTAGTACTCAAAGGAGGAGTCTGTCGATCCGTCCTTGCCTGCGACTCTGGGTAACTTGTGCCACCGACTGACTAGGAATTTGTCTCGTGACTCCACTATCCCCTTTTGACGGACGCGATTCTAGCCTTGCGAGTACGCTAGGATGTCGTAGTGATAGTAGTAATGCGGCAACGCCAGCTTGCCGTTGAGCGTCCTCAGTAATCATAAATTGGGGAGTAGAAAAATGATGCCGGGCGACAACAAGTACAAGCAGCCGATCGGGGTCAGTTTCAACTTGCTGATGAAAGAGTAGCTTTCGGTCAGTTGACCCTCAAGGTAAGCGAGCATGCCGATAGCAATGTCGTCCACATCTTCGACGACAAACTCCTCCATCTCAGCGACGGTGGCGACTTGCACGGAATATCCGAGGCCGGGAGGGTGTCGCTTCTCGACTGTGTGCGCGGAGGCGTACTAGGCGCAACCAGTTGGGATGACTTCACCGTGCACCATGGTGATGTTGCCTTCCGGTACGCCTTGTTTGGAAGGCGGCACGTTGCCGGCAGACGAACGATGCGTTCGTGGCATTCGCTTTGGTCTGGAAGGAGTCGACACGAGCGTCTTCGAACACGACAAGTACGAGAACTTCGGACACATCCACGATCCACACGACGAACTACTGGAAGTTCTGGAACGGAGAAAGGCGCACTATCTCCCGGGAGGTCTCGTCAAAGGCAAGCGATGGTGTCCTACTTCACCGGAAATTGGGACTTCCATCGCGGCTTCCAAACAGTCTTGGGTTCAATCCGTATTGGGCGCGACATGAGCGTCGATACGCTTGGGCGGCGGACGGAAGACTGTCCGATTATCGTGATCGACTTCGACGAGGAACCGACAGGAACCATCGAACGGACCAGCCGCCCCTCGGCACCGGCCAGCGCACTCCGGCGTCCGGCACCCGCGTCCGCACCGAACGGACGCCCGTAATCATCGCAAAAAGCCGCGTTACGACGTGCAGAATCTCGTGACAAGAGCCACCGACTCCCAGTCCCGCCAGGCGACCGCGTCGCGGGCACCGCCAGAGCGACAGCGTGCAATCATCCTGGCCGAAAAGGCCGAAGCACTATCGGATGCGGGCGGCGTAGAGTAGGATGCGCGGCCACGACTGCCGGGAGCGCATGACGATGTGAAAACGGGACCACCCGAGGACAGTGTCTAGGGGCTGTACCAAGCAGGACGAGACCTAGCCGCCCACGTTTCCTCGCCCGACAGTCGATTCTTCTATTGTCGCTATAGCGCGCCAAGCGATCGGGCATCACCATTCCTGGGGGCGAAAAGGAGCGAATCGCGCTCCCTCCAAGAAGCAGGCAGGGGGTGGCAGACAACAACGAAAGAGGAGGACTGAACGATGGCCGCCATCTCCAATCTGACGAAGTACGAGGCGGATCTTGAACATCTCGTTCGCTTGGGACACGAGCTACGGAACTCTGCTGCATACGAGTTTCGACAGAGCGACGAGGCATTCATAGAGTCAGCCAGAGAGATGCTGGGAGACGGCGCGGAAGACTATTTGAAATCCCTGCCTGGTTTTAGGAGCAAGTACCAGTCATGGTACTCCGAAGCCAAAACCCTCATTCAACAGGTGTTGCCCGGCAGACTGGACGATTTTGTAGCCTACTACGAGGTTCCGAAGTCCCGCAAAACTATCACGTATGCGAGCTACAGAGTCGCCGACAGCTTGATAGGGATTCGACGATCCTCCATTGGCCCGGCTTCCGCAATCCCTCTATTTGTTCAACAGATTGCCATACTGGAATCTGTCAAACAGCGGTTCAAGTCGTCGCTGTTCGACATACGGCAGCTAGTTCAGGCAGACGTGTTCGACTCCGAACTGGACTCTGCCAAGGGGCTAGTCAAAAGCGGTTTCTACCGCGCAGCGGGGGCCGTGGCCGGGGTTGTCATGGAGAAGCACCTGCTAGAAGTGTGTGATAGCCACGGAGTCAGCACCGGAAGGAAGGCCAAGACCATCTCGAACATGAACGAAGCGTTGAAGAACGCTACTACCATCGATACTCCGCAGTGGCGACGGAACCAGCACCTAGGAGACCTGCGGAACCGATGTTGCCATGCCAAGGAACGAGAACCTACAATGCAGGAGGCCGAAGACTTGGTGAATGGGGTCGAACAGCTGACGAAAACTCTGTTCTAGGGAAGGTCTGATTCAGTCGATGCTGGCATAATCACCGAAACGGTCAAGGATCGACTTGTAGCCATGGCACAGGCGACGTTCTCCGAACTGGAACACGCTTCGAAGAGGCGGCGGACGCGCCGCGAGGTTTCCCTGGAGAAGATGGACCGGCTGGTCCCGTGGGAACGGTTGGAGAAGCGCATCGAACCGTTCTACCCGAAGGCGGGCCGCGGTCGCCCGCCGCATCCGCTTCGGACGATGTTGCGGGTTCACTGCGTCCAGCTGCTCTACAACCTGAGCGACCCGGGCATGGAGGATCTGCTCTACGAGGTGGAGTCGGTGCGCCGGTTCGCGGGCCTGCGGCTGAACCTGGTGCGCCTCGTGGGACTGCTTCTCGCGCCGGGCAGACGCCCGCACGCCGCCGTCTGCGACCGCCACGGACGACCGTCCGGCATCGGCCCCGCCCGGGATCCTGCGAACCGCGCTTCCGGCAGCTCCCGAGCCACCCCGACGGCCCCGGCCCGTGCTTTCCGCGACCGGATTCCACCGAATTCGCCGCGCTTCGCCACCTCGCGGCCGATTCGTGAATTCATCGGTGGTCGCGCTGAAACACGTCCCGGAGTCGCGCGTCCACATTCCGCGAAGCTTGCTTCGCGCCGCGGCTGCTCCGCTTCGCTGCGCCCCTTGGATGAGACGGGAAGGCCCATGGCGCGGAGGTTGGTATGTCCGGAAGGGTACTTCCGGCCATCACTGACCGGCTGGACGACGGTAGCCCGCAGGTGTGTTCCGACCCCAAACGGGCGGTGGCGAAACCGGACGGATCATGTGCTAGCAAAAGCGGACAGATCCATTTGCTACGGACAAAGCTTCATGCCAACCGGTGCGCGATGAATCGTTGAGCGGCTAGTATACGGACGGTTTGCGGCAAGCATCGTCAGACCCCATCGACCGCGCTCTACCGCGCGCACGGCACCGCCATGAACGACTGGTACGACAGACTCCTCCGCGAGTTCCCTCCAAGCGTCCACCGCCTAACGCTCGTAGACGACGCCGATGGACTGCTCGCTGAGGAGCACGTTCAGGCGCGAATCCGGGAGCGGGGCTTCGACATTGTCCACTTTGACGACTCGGTGGCCTTCCGGCACACGCACGAGTCGATCTTCCGCCCCCGGTGGGAGGGTGCGCAGGCGACCGGCCTGGTCGTCGTGTTCAACGCGAGTTCGGTCGCCATCCCATTCGACCTTCTGCAGGCTGGCCACCGCGTAGCGCTTGGCCTTCGCGAGCTTTTCCCGGGCCTCAGTCACGCAGTGGTCGCCGCCATGGATCGGGCGGATCTCGACGCGCTCCATGCGGCAACCGAGCAGCATGCGCCGGGCGTGCTTGGCGATGACGCCACCAAGGACTTCGCGCTGCGGCACGTCTACGGGATCGTGCCAGAGGCCGTCGTCGAACCGCATGACCTGTTGCGTGTGCTGCTGCGGCTGCACTACGCGCAGCATCGCGTGCCGCCAATCATCGGCGAACGATTGATCGTCCTTCTTCGGCAGGGACGGCGCTTCGCCGACTGGCCGTTGGACTCCATCGTCCACGAAAGAGCTTCGTTCTTTGCGTTCTTGCAGGCGCGGTGGCCGGCATTCGTGAATCATGCCGCCAGCACGCCGTCGGAAGACCGCGTTGCTGCGGTTGCGAAGCCGGCCCTGCTTCCGTTCGACCACCCCGATGTCCGCGTCTACATCGACAACCTGTTCGTTGAAGGCCACCTGCAACCGATCAGTCACCCGCGTGCGTCCCACTTGGCCACGACGTGGTTGCGGTTCGGTGTCCAAGAGGTCGCGGAAAGCACCCGAACGGATCGGGTCAAACAACTCATCGACCGTGCGGAGTCCGCGTTGCCCGGCCAAGATGGGCGATACAACCACTGGCTCCGGTTCGCCCGCATCTGGGGCGAACTGCTTGCCGCCACTCGTGCCACATCGACCGGCGACGGTAGGCTCGACGGTCTCCAACAACGGATCGACGCAGCTTTCGGCGAGTGGCTGACCTCCCACTACGCCGGCTTGGCGAACTTGCCCCCGGTACCGGCTGTCATGCTCCACCACGTGCCGCGTGCGCTTGCGCGAGAGACACACGACAGCAAAGCGAGCAAGGTCGCTTTGGTCGTTCTCGACGGCTTGTCGCTGGACCAATGGGTCGTCGTACGCCAAGAGCTGGCCCGGCAGCGGCCCGACTACGAAGTCCAGCAAGACGCCGTGTTCGCGTGGATTCCCACAGTCACCGCCGTGTCCCGTCAAGCTGCCTTTGCGGCGTTGCCCCCCATGTGTTTCCCCGACAGCATCGAGACGACAGCGCGCGAACCGACGCTGTGGCGGCGTTTCTGGGCCCAAGAGGGTGTTACCGAGAGCCATGTCGCCTACGCCAAGGGACTGGGCGGTGGTGACTTGGCCAGCGTCACGGATGCCATCCGGCGGTCAGACATCCGGGTCGTCGGCTTGGTCGTCGATACCGTCGACAAGATCATGCACGGTATGGCTCTCGGTGCGCGCGGCATGCACAACCAAGTGCGACAGTGGGCGGTTGAGGGTCATTTGGCCGAACTGCTCGATCTCCTCGTGGCGCGCGGCTTCGTCATCTACCTGACTTCAGACCACGGCAACATTGAGGCCCGAGGCTGCGGGCGACCGGCAGAAGGCGCGGTCGCCGACATGCGCGGCGAGCGGGTGCGCGTATATCCCGACGAAGCCTTGCGTAGGCGTTGGCACGACGAGTTCCCGGATGCCACGGCATGGCCGTCACCGGGGTTGCCAGCGGACTTTCGCCCGTTGCTCGCGCCCGGTCGCAGCGCGTTCGTCCGCGAGTCGGAGCGCATCATCTGCCACGGTGGTGCGTGCATTGAGGAGGTCATCGTGCCCTTGGTGCGGATTGCGGGTAGACGCACATGACCGGCGTCGAGATGTCAGTAGGCTTCAGCCAGCGGATCCGCTTGGAGTGGATGGAGGAGACGGTGGCCCTCGTGGCGGCCGGCGACGACCGGGCAGCAGTAAACCAAGCCTTGGAGGAGTCATTGGCTGACACGCTTGCGGTGGGCAGCCACACGCGACGGAACAGCCGGGCGAAGACGATCATCGTTCTGCTCAAGATCTGGCTCGGCGGGCCCAACGACGTAGCCGATCTCCGCCAGGCCGGTCTTCGGCTCATTGCGGCGCTGCCCAGCACGGACCGCGTCGCCGTGCATTGGGGCATGACCCAAGCGGTGTATCCGTTCTGGGGGGCAGTTGCGGCCCAGATTGGTCGACTACTGCGCCTCCAGGAAGTGGTCACGGCGAACCAAATCCAGCGCCGGATGCGCGAGGCGCGCGGGGATCGCCAGACGGTCTACGTCGGTACACAGCGCGTGCTCCGATCCTTCGTCGATTGGGGTGTGTTGACCGACACGAGGCGCGGCGCTTACGCGCTGGGAACGTGTGTCGACATCGGCTGCCCGACCTTGGCCGCCTGGCTGGTCGAAGCACTGCTCGCTAGCGGCGTCGAGCACGCTAGCGCGGCACACCTCACGAACCATCCTAGCCTCTTTCCATTTCGCATTGCGCCCGTGGATGCCCGGGAGATCGTAGCCCATTCACCGCGTCTCGAACTGTTCCGCCACGGCTTCGGCGACGACTTGGTGATGATGCGTAGCCTCTGACTGGCGCGAACTCTCACCTCAGCGCACTCGGGGACCTACGCCAGCATTCGACGACTGCAAGACACCCGCAAGCGTAGAGCGGTGTCAACGGCCTAACGCGTCAGCTCCCGCACTCGCTACCACGTGTCCACCCACCCCCGCTTCTTCCCGTCCCGCGGCACGACGGGTGGCAATGCGTCGAGGCCCATCACCATCCACTTGCGCGTATCCGCCGGATCGATCACCTCGTCGACTTCCGAAACAGTCGCCGCGTTCAGCGCCCGCGACCACGCATACGCGTCCGCCACGTACTTCTCGTAGCGCGCCTTGCGCTCGGCGAGGTCGGTGATCGCCTCGAGTTCGCGACGGCGACCGAGCTTGACCGATCCTTCCAGGCCCATCCCGGCGAATTCGCCCGTCGGCCAGGAGATCGAGAAGAAGGTCTCGTCGAAGCTCCCCGTCGACATGGCGAGCGCACCGAGTCCGTAGGATTTGCGCAGCACGACCACGAAGTACGGCACCGTGATGTTGGCGCCGGCGACGTACATGCGCCCGCAGTGGCGAATCAGCGCGGTCTTCTCGGCCTCGGGTCCGACCATGTTGCCGGGCGTGTCGATGAGCGACAGGATCGGGATGTCGAACGCATCGCAAAGCTGCATGAAGCGCGCGGCCTTGTCCGCGCCGTCCGAGTCGACGGCGCCGCCGGTCGGCGAGTTGGAGTTGTTGGCGATGACGCCGACGGGACGACCTTCGATGCGGATGAAGGCGGTCACCATGGACAGCCCGAACTTCGGGCGCAGTTCGAGCATCGAGTCGACGTCGCCCAAGGTCTCGATCACCGTGCGGATGCTGTAGACCGCCCGACGGTTCTCGGGGACCACGTGGCGCAGGATCCGTTGGTCGTGTTCACGCCATTCCCGCACGCGTCCCTGGAAGAAGGACAGGTAGTGCTTGGCAACCGCGGTCGCCTCCGCCTCGTCCTCCACGAGGACGTCGATCACGCCGTTCGGCTGCTGAATCTCGACGGGGCCGACTTCGGCCGGCGCATAGGCACCGAGACCTCCGCCTTCGATCACGGCGGGACCGCCGATGCCGAGGCTCGAGTCCTTCGTGGCAATGATCACGTCGCAGGCGCCGAGCAGCACGACGTTGCCCGCAAAGCAATAGCCCGAGTTGACGCCGACGATCGGCACAAGGCCCGACAGCTTGCCCAGTTCCCGCCAGGTCCTGACGTGCAAGCCGCCCACCGAGCCGGCCTGCGGCCCGCCGGCGCTGCGCACGCCCCCGTGCGTTCGACCGCCCCCGCCTTCGGTATAGAGCACCACCGGCAACCGGTACTTGCGCGCGATGCCGAACATGCGGTCCTGCTTCTGGTGGTTCTTGCCACCCTGGGTCCCCGCAAGGACCGTGTAGTCGTAGGACATGGCCACGCAACGGGCGTTCTCGTCGCCGACGAGGTCGCCGTTGACGCGCCCGACGCCCATGACCATCGCGTCCGCCGCGGTCTTGATGACGCGTTCCTCGAGTTCTTCGTGCGTGTCGGTGCGGTACCGCGTGGCGGTGACCAGCGGGCTGTACTCGAAGAAGGAGCCGTCGTCGCAGAGATCGGCGATGTTCTCGCGGGCCGTGCGCTTGCCGGCGTCGTGGCGCTTGGCGGTGGCTTCGACCCGCGCTTCGTCGGTGGTGAGCCGATGGAAGTGCTGGACCTCCGCCACGTCGGGCCGGATCGCATCGAGGTCCACCGTCTCGCCGGTGTCGTACTCGCCCGCGATGTCCTGCGGCTCGATGAACAGGATCGGCGTGTCCTCGAAGATCGTGTCGCCTACTCCTAAGGCCACTTCGCGGACGATGCCCGGCTCATCGCTACGCACAACGTGCTCCATCTTGAGGGCTTCGAGCACCGCGACCGGCTGGCGCTTCTGCACGGCGTCGCCGACGTCGACCTTGAGTTCGATCAGCATGCCTTGCAGCGGGGCCGTCACCGCCGTCGTGCCGGCAGGGCCGATGGCATGGGGCGCCGGCGGGGCCGGGATCGATGCCGCCGCAGGTCCTTTCAGTGCCAATACCGCCAGCGGGTCGTCAGGGTCCACCTGCGTGCCGGCCTTGCGGACATCCGCCTCGGGCGAGAAGTAGCGCGCCCGAGCTCCGTCGGCGGCGAGCAACTCGGCGGCGTGCTCCTCGACGTAGCGCGTGTGGATGCCTGCTTCGGCAAACGGCGCGGTCTCGAGCAGCGCCGAAAGGAAGCTCAAGTTGCTGCGCGCACCTTCGATCTTGAACTCGTCCAGGGCTCGCCTGGCCCGTCGGACGGCAGTCGGCAGATCCTCCGCATGCGCGATCACCTTGGCGAGCAGCGAGTCGTAGTAGGGGCTCGTTGCGTATCCGGTGTAGCCGAATCCGTCCACCCGGATGCCGGGCCCCGCGGGCGGTTCGTAGGCGGTGAGCACGCCACCGCCCGGGCGCGAGAGGCCGTCGGCCGTCATGGTCTCGAGATTGACGCGCACCTGCACCGCCACCCCCTTGGGCGTGACGGCCGCTTGCTCAAGGCCGAGATCGCCCAGGGCTGCACCTGCGGCGATGTGCAGTTGGACGGCCACCAAGTCCAGGCCGGTGACGGCCTCGGTAACCGTGTGCTCCACCTGCAGGCGCGCGTTGGCCTCCATGAACACGAAGCGGTCGTCCGCCCGGCCATCGACCAGGAACTCGATGGTGCCCACGCCCCGGTAGGCCGTGGCCGCCGCGATTCGCGTGGCGGCGGCGAGCATCGCTTCGCGCATGGACGGTGAGAGGCCGAACGCGGGCGCAACTTCGACGAGTTTCTGACGTTGCCTCTGCAGGCTGCATTCGCGGTCCATGAGGTGAACGACGTCCCCGGAGCCGTCCCCGACGATCTGCACCTCGACGTGGCGGGCGCGGGGGAGGAGTTCCTCGACGTAGAGTTCCGCGGAGCCGAAGGCCTGATCGGCCTCGGAACTGGCGCGGGCAAACGCCTCTTCGAGATCGTCGACGGTCGCGACCGGGCGCATGCCACGTCCCCCGCCGCCCGCTACGGCCTTCAGCATCACCGCACTGTCGGGGCCGAGGGATTCGAAGAAACCCAACGCCTCGTCGAGCGTCACCGCGCGGCTGATTCCGGGC
>LXNJ01002410.1_pt1 | contig 10314 bp, 4 predicted proteins | sample 809081 | NCBI WGS metagenome assembly LXNJ01 (sample SAMN04870510, study PRJNA318959) | sponge metagenome | biome: sponge; feature: marine sponge reef; material: water | host: Petrosia ficiformis | place: Greece: Milos, Mediterranean Sea | collected 2013-05-29 | depth 5-7 m
ACCGCGGCAAGCAGGACGGCGAGCGGCGCGGAGGCGAAGCGCAGCAGCCGCCGGGACAGGCCCCGATGGCTGACGAGCGCCCAGGCCCAGGCCGCGAGGATCAGCGGCATCAGGCCCGCCGCGACACCCAGCCACTGCAGCAGGAGGTCGGCGCCGAAGGAGCCGGGGCGGCCGATCAGGTTGTCCGGCGCGCCGCCGCCGGCGCTGTTGAAGGAGGGGTCGGCGGCGGAATAGGTGAGCAACGCCGCGCCGATGACGAGGGCGAGCGCCGCCAGCGCGAGCCCGGCCAGCTCGGCAAGGCGCCGGGCGAAGAAGGGGCCCGAGCCCGAAGGCAGGAGCGGCGTGCGTGCGTCGCGTGCGGTGTTCGCTACCACCTGCGGCCCCGGCGTGCGTGTCGTGACGACTCGGACATAATACCAGTTTACAGGGGCTTATAGGGTTCTGTTAAGGGGAGAGTTAAAGCACCCCCCTTGGACCATAGCAGGTACGGACGCCCCTGCGCCCCCGCTCCGGCGCGCTCAGAACGAGGCGCAGGCCGCCGTCACCGCGCGGAGCACGCTCGATTGCCCGAAGGCGCTCCTGTATGCCTCGGAAATCTCGTCGGTGAGCCGCATCGCGTCGCCGCCGGGCGGCGCGAGGACGAGCAGCAGCTTGCTCCGCTCCCGCACGATCGCGCCGTCGCCGCCGCGCCACTGGCCTGCGGCATCGAGCACGGTGAGCCCGTCGGGGAAGCGCGGCGTGACCTCGGCCGCGAGGAAGGCCCGCCAGTCCTCGTCGCTCACCGTCTCGACATCGCCCTGGCTGCGCCCGAAGAAGAGCCGGTACTCGGCGAAGGGCTCGGTGCCCGGCGGGCAGGGCGCGGCTGCGGCGGCGAAGGCCGGCGCCGCGGCGGACGCGAGGGCGGCGAGCGCGCCTGCCGCGCAGAGGCGCCGCAGGCCCCGCCTCACGGCCCCCCTTCCGGCGCAGGCCTATTCCGCAGGAACGGCGACATGCCCGTCTTCCAGCCCCAGCGCCTCGCCGCCGTCGGCGATGGCCTCGGCGTCGTCCTCGCCCTCGGCCTCCGCCGCCGCCTCCGCTTCCGCCTCCTCGGCCTGCCGCAGCAGCTCGCGCTCGACCGCCTGCTTCTGGATGCGGTTGACGACGCTCCCCGTGCCGGCCGGGATCAGGCGGCCGACGATCACGTTCTCCTTGAGCCCGAGCAGGTTGTCGGACTTGCCGGAGACCGCGGCCTCGGTGAGCACCCGCGTGGTCTCCTGGAACGAGGCGGCGGAGATGAACGAGCGGGTCTGCAGCGACGCCTTGGTGATGCCCTGCAGCACGGGGTCGGACGTGGCGGGATCGCCGTCGACGCGCGCGTTGACCTCGTCGTACTCGACGCGGTCGACCTGCTCGCCCACCAGGAAGGTGGTCTCGCCGGGCTCGACGATCTCGACCTTCTGCATCATCTGGCGGCAGATCACCTCGATGTGCTTGTCGTTGATCTTCACGCCCTGCAGCCGGTAGACCTCCTGGATCTCCTCGATCAGGTAGGTGGCGAGCGCTTCGACGCCGAGCACGCGGAGGATGTCGTGCGGCGCGCGGTTGCCGTCCATCAGCGGGTCGCCCTTGCGCACGATGTCCCCCTCATGGACGCTGATGTGCTTGCCCTTGGGGATGAAGTACTCGACCGGCTTGCCCTCGCCGTCCTCCGGCACGACCACGATGCGCCGCTTGGCCTTGTAGTCCTTGCCGAACTCGACCCGGCCGGAGATGTCGGTGATGACCGCGTGGTCCTTGGGCTTGCGCGCCTCGAAGAGCTCGGCCACGCGCGGCAGGCCGCCGGTGATGTCGCGGGTCTTGGTGGATTCCCGCGGGATGCGGGCGAGCACGTCGCCGGCATGCACCGTCTCGCCGTCCTCCACGTTGAGGATGGCGTCGACCGAGAGGAAGTACTGCGCCTCGCGGCCGTTGGGCAGCGTGATGATCTCGCCTCCCTCGTCGAACAGCCCCACCCGGGGCTTCAGATCGCTGCCGCGCGGCTGCTGGCGCCAGTCGACCACGACCTTGTTGGAGACGCCGGTGCGCTCGTCCACCACCTCGCGGAAGGAAATGCCCTCCACCATGTCGGAGTAGCGCACCACGCCGGCCCGCTCGGAGATCAGCGGCAGCGTGAAGGGGTCCCACGAGGCGACGGTGTGGCCGCGCTCGATGGACTGCCCCTGCTCGACGTAGAGCTTGGCGCCGTAGGGGATGCGGTGGCGCGCACGCTCCCGGCCCTGCGCATCGCGCAGCGCGACCTCGAGATTGCGGCTCATCACCACCGGGGTGCCGGTGCTGTCGTTCACCACGTTCTCGTTCTCGATCAGCACCGTCGCCTCGATCGGCGCCTCCACGCTCGACTGCTCCGCGCCGCGCTGGGCCGCGCCGCCGATGTGGAAGGTGCGCATGGTGAGCTGCGTGCCGGGCTCGCCGATCGACTGCGCCGCGATGACGCCGACCGCCTCGCCGATGTTGGCCAGCGTGCCGCGTGCGAGGTCGCGCCCGTAGCAGAGGCTGCACACGCCGTCGTCGCTCTCGCAGGTGAGCACCGAGCGGATCTTGACCTCCTCGATATTGGCCCGCTCGATGCGGTCGACGCCGCGCTCGTCGATCATCGTGCCGGCGTCCACGATGGTCTCGCCCGATACCGGGTCCTGGATCGCCTCGGCCGCGACCCGGCCGAGCGCGCGCTCGCCGAGCGCAGCGATGGTCTCGCCGCCCTCGATCACCGCCCTCACGGTCAGCCCGCGGGTGGTGCCGCAGTCGTCCTCGACGATGATGCAGTCCTGGGCGACATCGACGAGGCGGCGGGTGAGATAGCCCGAGTTCGCCGTCTTGAGCGCGGTGTCGGCGAGGCCCTTGCGCGCGCCGTGCGTGGAGTTGAAGTACTCGAGCACCGTCAGCCCTTCCTTGAAGTTGGACTTGATCGGCGTCTCGATGATCTCGCCCGAGGGCTTCGCCATCAGCCCGCGCATGCCGGCGAGCTGCTTCATCTGCGCCTCGGACCCGCGCGCGCCGGAATCGGCCATGATGTAGATGGAGTTGAGCGCCGGGCCGGCGCGCCGGTCCTCGCCCACGCTGAGGTCCGACATGCCCTTCATCATGGCCGACGCCACCTTGTCGGTGCACTGCGACCAGGCGTCGATGACCTTGTTGTACTTCTCGCCCTGGGTGATGAGGCCGTCGGAGTACTGGCGCTCGTAGCGGCTGACCTCGCGGTCGGTGAACTCGACCAGCTTGGCCTTGTCGCGCGGCACCACCATGTCGTCCTTGCCGAAGGAGATGCCCGCCCGCGTCGCGTAGCGGAAGCCGAGGTTCATCACCTGGTCGGCGAAGATCACCGTCTCCTTCTGCCCGCAGTGGCGGTAGACGGCGTCGAACACGGCGCTGAGCTCGCGCTTGGTGAGAAGCTGGTTGATGGACTCGAAGGGGACGTTGGCGTTGTCGGGCAGCACCTCGGAGAGGATGAGGCGGCCCGCCGTGGTCTCGACCCGGACCACGCCGCCGTCGCCGGCATCCAGCCTGCGGCAGGTGATCCTGGCGTGGAGCGAGATCACGCCCGCGTCGAGCGCCTTCTGCACCTCGCCGATGTCGGCGAAGGCCATGCCCTCGCCGCGCTCGCCCTCGCGGCTGTAGGTCAGGTAGTAGATGCCGAGCACGATGTCCTGGCTGGGCACGATGATGGGCTTGCCGTTGGCCGGGCTCAGGATGTTGTTGGTGGACATCATCAGCACGCGGGCCTCGAGCTGCGCCTCCGGCGAGAGCGGCACGTGGACCGCCATCTGGTCGCCGTCGAAGTCGGCGTTGAAGGCGGCGCAGACCAGCGGGTGGAGCTGGATCGCCTTGCCCTCGATCAGCACCGGCTCGAAGGCCTGGATGCCGAGACGGTGCAGCGTCGGCGCCCGGTTGAGCAGCACCGGATGCTCGCGGATCACCTCCTCCAGGATGTCCCAGACCTCCGGCCGCTCCTTCTCGACCATGCGCTTGGCGGCCTTCAGCGTGGTCGCCATGCCGTAGAGATCGAGCCTGGAGTAGATGAAAGGCTTGAAGAGCTCGAGCGCCATCTTCTTGGGCAGGCCGCATTCGTGCAGCTTGAGCTCGGGCCCGACGACGATCACCGAGCGGCCGGAATAGTCGACGCGCTTGCCCAGCAGGTTCTGGCGGAAGCGCCCCTGCTTGCCCTTGAGCATGTCGCTGAGCGACTTGAGCGGGCGCTTGTTGGCGCCGGTCATCACCCGGCCGCGCCGGCCGTTGTCGAAGAGCGCGTCCACCGCCTCCTGCAGCATGCGCTTCTCGTTGCGGACGATGATGTCGGGCGCGCGCAGCTCGATCAGCCGCTTGAGCCGGTTGTTGCGGTTGATGACGCGGCGGTAGAGGTCGTTGAGGTCGGAGGTGGCGAAGCGGCCGCCGTCGAGCGGTACCAGCGGGCGCAGCTCCGGCGGTATCACCGGCACCACCTCGAGGATCATCCACTCCGGCCGATTGCCCGAGAGGATGAAGGATTCGACCAGCTTCAGCCGCTTGACCAGCTTCTTACGCTTGGCCTCGGAGTTGGTGGCGGCGAGCTCGGCGCGCAGCGTGTCCCGCTCCTCCGAGAGGTCGAGGCCGGTCAGCATGGTGCGGATCACCTCGGCCCCGATGCCGGCCTGGAAGGCGTCGGCGCCGAAATCGTCCTGGGCCTGGCGGAACTGGTCCTCGGTGAGCAGCTGGTACTGCTGCAGCGGCGTCATGCCGGGCTCGGTCACGACATAGCTCTCGAAGTAGAGGATCCGCTCCATCTCCTTCAGCGTCATGTCGAAGAGCAGCCCGATGCGCGACGGCACCGACTTGAGGAACCAGATGTGGGCGACCGGCGAGGCCAGCTCGATGTGGCCCATGCGCTCGCGCCGCACCTTGGACTGGATCACCTCGACGCCGCACTTCTCGCAGACGATGCCGCGGAACTTCATGCGCTTGTACTTGCCGCACAGGCACTCGTAATCCTTGATGGGACCGAAGATGCGCGCGCAGAAGAGCCCGTCGCGCTCGGGCTTGAAGGTGCGGTAGTTGATGGTCTCCGGCTTCTTGATCTCGCCGTAGGACCAGGAGCGGATCTTCTCCGGGCTCGCGATCGAGATCTTGATCTGGTTGAACTGCTGGGCCGTGCTTGCCGTACCGAAGAGATTGATCAACTCGTTCATCGAGTGTCCTCCGAACCTGCCGCGTGACCGGGGGCCGCGCCGGCTCCGCGTCAGCTCGTTGTCCTGAGATCGATATCGAGGCCGAGGGACTGCATCTCCTTGACCAGGACGTTGAAGGATTCCGGGATGCCGACCTCGAAGTTCTCGTCGCCGCGCACGATCGATTCGTAGACCTTGGTGCGGCCCGAGACGTCGTCCGACTTGACGGTCAGCATCTCCTGCAGCGTGTAGGAGGCGCCGTAGGCCTGCAGCGCCCACACCTCCATCTCGCCGAAGCGCTGGCCGCCGAACTGCGCCTTGCCGCCGAGCGGCTGCTGGGTGACGAGGCTGTAGGGCCCGATGGAGCGGGCGTGGATCTTGTCGTCGACCAGGTGGTGCAGCTTCAGCATGTAGATGTAGCCGACCGTGACCTGACGGTCGAAGGGCTCGCCCGTCTGCCCGTCGACGAGCGTCACCTGGCCGCTCGCCTCGAGGCCGGCGAGCTCCAGCATCTTGACGATGTCGGCCTCGTGGGCCCCGTCGAACACCGGACTCGCTATCGGCACGCCGGCCGTGCTGCGCGCGCCGAGCTCGGTCAGCTCCGCCTCCGACATCGCCTTGACGCGGCCCACGTCTTCCTCGTCGTCGCCGTCGTAGACCTCGGCGAGCAGGCTGCGCAGCGCGCCGTTGCTGGCGCCGGCCGCAGCCTTCTCCAGGATGCCGCCGATCTTGAGGCCAAGCCCGTGGGAGGCCCACCCCAGGTGGGTCTCCAGGATCTGGCCCACGTTCATCCGCGACGGCACGCCGAGGGGGTTGAGCACGATGTCGATGCCGGTCCCGTCCTCCAGATAGGGCATGTCCTCGACCGGCACGATGTTGGAGACCACGCCCTTGTTGCCGTGGCGGCCGGCCATCTTGTCGCCGGGCTGCATCTTGCGCTTCACCGCGACGAACACCTTGACCATCTTGAGCACGCCGGGCGGCAGCTCGTCGCCCCGCTGCAGCTTCTCGACCTTGCTCTCGAAGCGGTCCTGGATGCGGGCGACGTTGTCGTCGAACTCCTGCTTGAGCGCCTCGAGCCGGGCGAGGATCGGCTCGCTCGCGGGCACGATCTGCCACCACTGCCCCCTGGAGAGGGTCTCCAGGACCTTGCTCGTGATCCGGGTGTTGGGGGCCACGCCCTTGGGCCCGCGCGCCGCGATCCGGTTGAGCAGCAGGGCCTGCACGCGGTCGTACATGTTGCGCTCGATGATCGCCTTCTCGTCGTCGCGGTCCTTCTGGAGCCGCTCGATCTCGTCGTGCTCGATCGCGAGCGCGCGCTCGTCCTTGTCGACGCCGCGCCGGTTGAAGACCCGCACCTCGACCACCGTGCCCATGCCGCCGGGGGGCACGCGCAGCGAGGTGTCGCGCACGTCGGAGGCCTTCTCGCCGAAGATCGCGCGGAGCAGCTTCTCCTCCGGCGTCATGGGGGATTCCCCCTTGGGCGTGATCTTGCCCACCAGGATGTCGCCGGGCTGGACCTCGGCACCGATGTAGACGATGCCGGCCTCGTCCAGGTTGCGCAGCCCCTCCTCGCCGACGTTGGGGATGTCGCGGGTGATCTCCTCCTGGCCGAGCTTGGTGTCGCGCGCCATCACCTCGAATTCCTCGATATGGATCGAAGTGAAGACGTCGTCCTTGACCAGCCGCTCCGAGATCAGGATCGAATCCTCGAAGTTGTAGCCGTTCCACGGCATGAAGGCGACGAGCACGTTGCGGCCGAGCGCGAGCTCGCCGTAGTCGGTGCTGGGGCCGTCGGCGATGACGTCGCCGGCAGCCACCCGCTCGCCGACCCGCACCAGGGGCCGCTGGTTGACGCAGGTGCTCTGGTTGGAGCGCTGGAATTTCAGCAGGTTGTAGATGTCGACGCCGGCGGATTCCGCGTCTCCGTCCCGCTCGCCCTCGGCCCGGACCACGATGCGGGTGGCGTCGACCTGCTCGACCGTGCCGGTGCGCCGCGCGGCGATGGCGGCGCCGGAATCGCGCGCCACCACCTCCTCCATGCCGGTGCCGACCAGCGGTGCCTCGGCGCGCACCAGCGGCACCGCCTGGCGCTGCATGTTGGAGCCCATCAGCGCCCGGTTGGCGTCGTCGTTCTCGAGGAAGGGAATGAGCGCAGCGGCGACCGAGACCAGCTGCTTGGGCGAGACGTCCATGTAGTCGATGCTCTCGGGCGCCGACATCACGAACTCGCCGTTGCGCCGGCAGCTCACCAGGTCCTCGCTGAGGGCGCCCTTGTCGTCGGTCTTCGCGTTGGCCTGGGCGATCGTGTACTTGGCCTCCTCGATGGCGGAGAGATAGACCACCTCGTCGGTCTGGCGGCCGCTCTCCACCTTGCGGTAGGGGCTTTCGATGAAGCCGTAGCGGTTGACCCGCGCGTAGGTGGCGAGGCTGTTGATGAGCCCGATGTTGGGGCCTTCCGGCGTCTCCACCGGGCAGATGCGCCCGTAGTGCGAGGGATGCACGTCGCGCACCTCGAAGCCGGCGCGCTCGCGCGTGAGCCCGCCCGGGCCCAGCGCCGACAGCCTGCGCTTGTGCGTGATCTCGCTGAGCGGGTTGGTCTGGTCCATGAACTGCGAGAGCTGGGAAGAGCCGAAGAACTCGCGCACCGCCGCCGCCGCCGGCTTGGCGTTGATCAGGTCGTGCGGCATCACGGTGTCGATGTCGACCGAGCTCATGCGCTCGCGGATGGCGCGCTCCATCCTGAGCAGGCCGATGCGGTACTGGTTCTCCATCAGCTCGCCGACCGAGCGCACCCGGCGGTTGCCCAGGTGGTCGATGTCGTCGATGTCGCCGATGCCGTCCTTCAGCGCGACCAGGGTGGTGACAACCGCGACGATGTCCTTGCGCCGGAGCACGCGGAGCTCGTCGTCGCCGTCCAGGTTGAGGCGCATGCCCATCTTCACGCGGCCGACGTCGGAGAGGTCGTAGCGCTCGGAGCCGAGCATGGCGAAGGCCGCCGCCGGCACCCACACCGGCCCGTCGACCGCGTCGGGCCGGTCGGCGGCGGGAATGATGATCCGCAGCCACTCCTCCTCCTGCTCCAGGATCCAGACCGCGCCGGTCTCGGCCCGCCTCAGCTGCACGAGCGCGTCGCCGGCGGCGCCCGGCTCGGCGTAGGCCGCGACCGACTCGTCCTTCAGCTGTGCCTTGCCGAAGAAGAGGTCGTAGAAGAGCTTCTCCGCCGTCTCCACGGTGGGCGGCTCGCCCGGCCGCATCACCTTGTAGATCTCGAGCAGGGCCTCCTCGCGGTTGGTCGTCCTGTCCTGGCGGATGGTGTTGCGGATGTAGGCGCCGACATTGATGTGGTCGATGCCGAGCACGGCGATCTCCCCGATGCCGTGCTCCTCCATCAGCTCGAGCGTCTTCTCCTCGATCTCGCCGCCCGCCTCGATCAGCACCTCGCCGGTGGCGGGGTCGATCATGTCGTCGGCGGCGTACTGGCCGATCAGCTTGTCGGGCTGGATCAGCTGCTCGGTCATGCCGCCGTCGCTGATCTTCTTGAGCACGCGCGCGGTGACCCGGCGCCCGGCCTCCACGACGATCTTTCCGCTGGCAGCGTTCACCAGATCGTCGAGCAGCTTCGCCCCGCGCAGCCGCTCGGGCTCGATCGGCGCCTTCCAGCCGTCCTCGATGCGGGTGTGCGTCACCTTGGAGTAGAAGTGGTCGAAGATCTCCTCCGTATCCATGGCGAGCGCGCGCAGCAGCACCGTCACCGGCAGCTTGCGGCGCCGGTCGATGCGCACGAAGACCAGGTCCTTGGCGTCGAACTCAAAATCGAGCCAGGAGCCCCGGTAGGGAATGATGCGGGCGGCGTAGAGGTACTTGCCCGAGCTGTGCGTCTTGCCGCGGTCGTGGTCGAAGAAGACGCCCGGCGAGCGGTGCATCTGCGAGACGATCACCCGCTCGGTGCCGTTGATGACGAAGGTGCCGTTGTCGGTCATGAGCGGCATGTCGCCCATGTAGACGTCCTGCTCCTTGATGTCGCGCACCGAGCGCAGGCCGCTGTCGTCGTCGACGTCCCACACCACGAGCCGGAGCGTCACCTTGAGCGGGGCCGCGTAGGTGATGCCCCGCTGCTGGCACTCCTCGACGTCGTACTTCGGCGCCTCGAACTCGTAGCGCTCGAACTCCAGCGACGCCTTGTCGGAGAAATCCCGGATCGGGAACACCGACTTGAAGACCCGCTGAAGGCCGGATTCGGAGCGCCGGTCGCCCTGCGTCTCCCGCTGCAGGAAGAACTCGTAGGAGCGCTTCTGCACCTCGATGAGGTTGGGCATCGAGGCAACCTGGGGAATACGGCTGAAGCTCCGACGTAGCCGGGTGTGGGCCCTGCGAGACTGCGGCATGTTACCTCTCGGACTCTCGACCGCGGCCGCGGCGCGCACGCCCCGGCCAGCGGTGGGTTAGTCGTTCATGCGGCGCGGCGGCGCACGCCCTGCGGCCGCGGCCGCGCGTGTCCGCCTGCGCCGCTGCGTGCCGGCGAGGCCGGTGCCCTCCGGCCCCTCGCCGGGTCGCGCGCCGGCAAAGGCCGATCGTCTCTACTTGACCTCGACGGTCGCGCCTGCAGCTTCGAGCTGCTCCTTGATCTTGTCCGCGTCGTCCTTGGACACGTCTTCCTTGACCGGCTTCGGCGCGTCCTCGACCAGCGCCTTGGCCTCCTTGAGGCCGAGGCCGGTGATCGCGCGGACCTCCTTGATCACGTTGATCTTCTTTTCGCCGAAGGACGCAAGGACAACGGTAAACTCGGTCTGCTCCTCGGCCTCCTCGGCCGCGGGCGCCGCGCCGGGCACGGCCGCGACGGCGACGGGGGCGGCCGCAGAGACCCCCCACTTCTCCTCGAGCATCTTGCTCAGCTCCGAGGCTTCGATCACCGTCAGGGTCGAAAGCTCGTCTGCAATCTTGGCCAGATCAGCCATGTCATGGGTCTCCTGGGGGCTATTCCTGCTCTGCGTTGGGTCTCTGGTCAGTCGTTCGGTGCGCTTCCGCTGGCGCTCCCTCCTTGTTCCGCATGGGCGTTGAGAACGCGCGCGAGCTGGCCGGCCGGCGCGTTCAGCACGGCGGCGATCTTGGTCGCCGGCGCGTTCAGCAGGCCGAT
>LXNJ01002411.1_pt1 | contig 10313 bp, 9 predicted proteins | sample 809081 | NCBI WGS metagenome assembly LXNJ01 (sample SAMN04870510, study PRJNA318959) | sponge metagenome | biome: sponge; feature: marine sponge reef; material: water | host: Petrosia ficiformis | place: Greece: Milos, Mediterranean Sea | collected 2013-05-29 | depth 5-7 m
AACTCACTTGAAAACTCATGAGGGCGTGTGCCGTTCTGGACCGTCGCATAGACATGCATTGACGCCATACTGTTGATACCGGCTTGTGGACTATGCGGCATGACCGGCTTGTCGAGTACGGTAGCCATATCGAATATGCGTTTTACCTCAGACGGTCCGCCAGCGCTAAGGATGTCAGGTTGAAGGATGTCAGGATTACCTAGCAACACCAAGTGCTCGAACCACCAGCGATACGCGTCCTGTTCACCTGCCGAAACCGCGACATCTAATGCGTCTGCGATCTGTTTCAATCCCGGTAAGTCTGTGCGCGGAATCGGTTCCTCGAAGTGATCAATGCCAAGTTCCTCAAACTTCCGACCCTGTTGAATCGCGGTAGAAACTGAGTAACCGTTATTTGCGTCGAATCCCAGATATATTTCAGGTGGCAGAAACTCACGCACGAGCTTGAACATTTCGAAGTCTTTGATTGGATCGATATCTTGGCGCCACCCCTTCCAGTCCATTCGAATCTTGAACGAACGAAAATTCTCGTCCCACCCTTCCTTGACTTTGTCTAGCATCTCTTCTGGTTGCATCCGCCAACCAGAACCTACAGACCAGTAGAGAGGGATTTGGGTCCGAGCAGCGCCACCCATCAGGGTATAAACAGGTAAGCCAGTTTCCTTACCGAAGAGATCCCAAAGGGCGACGTCGATGACGCCGACTACATTCGCAGGCACTCGGTACATCCGGTCTTCGTGCCCGAAAGTTAGCGTTTCCCAGTGACGCTCAATCTGTAAAGGATCCTCTCCGACGAGAACGGGTTTTATGATGTTCTCAAGGTAAGCTTCAAAAATGGAAGTTCGACCTGAGCTCGGCGGATTCGCGCCAAATACCTCACTCCAGCCTTCAATACCCGCATCGGTCTGAATGCGGACCAGTGTCTTCCTAATCTTCAGTGGTGTGAGTGTGATGTCGGTAATCTTCATTTAGTCATCCAAGAGCTTGGTCTGATCCTGATGGACGGTCGAAAGCGCTTAACGCAGACGTGAAGCAGTAACGCTACGCTATTTAGTCAAACTCGTATAGACTCGATTGACGAAACCTAACGATTGCAGAACATCACCATATCGTTCGCTCAAATCCGCTGTCACGTGAGCTGCCTCAACTTCGACCAACGATTTCCCGTCGTCTATGAGTGCCTTAACTCGTTGTCGAACGGTCTTTAGCATGTCGATGTAAGCAGCCAGATCAGGCATATCGGTCACGACTCCGTGACCGGGAATCACAATTGTGTCTGGATTCAATTCGGCATAGACCGTTTCACAAAAACGAATCATGCCGTCGATCGATCCGCCGCTATCGACGTCAATGAACGGATACCCAAGCTTGTTGAACACGTCCCCGAAATGCACAGCGTTCTGCTTTCTAAATATCACAGCGACATCACCCGCGGTATGTGCCGCGCCAGCGTGGATCACATCGATGTCGCCACCATTGAAATGAAATGTCATGCGATCAGCGAATGAGATAACGGGACGAGCGGCGGGTGGATAGGCGTCTTGCTTGTATTTGGCGATCACCAGATTAATGATGTTGTCCTTCGCCATCATCTCAGCCGAGCGTTCGTGTGCGACAATCCAACTACCGGCTGGACCTAGCGCCTTATTCCCATCAGCATGGTCGAAATGCCAATGTGTATTAATCGCGAAATCAATCGGTCCGCCACCAAGTTCAGCTATAGCCTCATTGACTTTCGGGATCATTTCAGGAAACTGATCGTCCACGACTAACACGCCACTCTCACCGATCGAAACCGCGATATTGCCGCCTACGCCAAAGAACACGTGCATTCCTTCTGCAACTGTCTGAACTTCGATCGGGGTATCGAAGTTCCAAGAAAGTACTTCTTGAAGCTGCTCTAAATCCATCACAGTTTCTTCAGTCGCAGTTTCCTGCGCGAAAACTATGCCGGTGAATAGAAGCGTGACGACGGCTGTAACTAGACGATTTCTCATGGCACTTCCCGACAACAATTGGATTTCATTTTATTTCGGGTCGATTCCACTTCACGCTCTGGAGCCAGACCTGAACAAACGGCGCGATAGTGCTTCGACCGCCATAAAAAAAGGGTCCGTAAAAACGGACCCTCTTATATCTAGGTGGTTTAGGACCTCAAGCTAGGTCTAAACCGACGTTAGATCAAGCGATCAACTCACTCGATCTACATCATGCCACCCATGTCAGGCATACCGCCTCCGCCTGGCATGGCCGGAGGATTGTCGTCAGGCGCTTCCGCGACCATCGCTTCGGTGGTAATCATCAGTCCGGCGACTGACGCTGCAGCCTGCAATGCAGTACGCGTCACTTTCGCTGGATCCGGAATTCCTTGCTCGATCATGTCGCCGTATTCACCGGTCGCGCCGTTGTACCCGTGGTTCCCTTTAAGAGAACGCACTTTGTCAACTACAACCGCGGGTTCGCCACCTGCATTTTCGGCAATTTGGCGCAGCGGATGGCTCATCGCACGGAGTGCGATTGCAATACCGACATTCTGGTCTTCGTTGTCACCGGAAAGCCCCTCGATATTCTCAAGGGCTCGAATTAGCGCAACGCCACCACCTGGCACGATACCTTCCTCAACCGCGGCGCGAGTTGAATGCAACGCGTCCTCAACGCGTGCTTTCTTCTCTTTCATCTCGATTTCGGTTGGCGCACCCACCTTGATCACGGCAACGCCTCCGGCGAGCTTCGCCAAGCGCTCTTGCAGCTTCTCACGGTCATAGTCACTGGTCGTGTCTTCGATTTCTTGACGAATCTGCTTTATCCGACCTTCAATTTCCGCTTTCTCGCCTGCACCGTCAACGATGGTGGTGTTTTCCTTGCTGCTTGAGACTCGCTTCGCAGTACCCAAGTCATCAAGCGTGGCACCTTCAAGCGTTAGACCGACTTCTTCGGAGATAACGGTCGCGCCAGTGAGTGTAGCGATATCTTGAAGCATCGCTTTGCGACGATCGCCAAAACCTGGCGCTTTCGCTGCAGCGATTTTCACAATCCCGCGCATGTTGTTGACCACCAGTGTCGCGAGCGCCTCGCCTTCGATGTCTTCAGCAATGACCATTAACGGTTTGCTTGCCTTGGCGACATTCTCAAGAACCGGCAGAAGATCACGAATGTTCGAGATCTTCTTGTCGCAGAGCAGGATGTACGGTTCTTCCAAATCAGCCGACATCGAGTCTTGGTTGTTGATGAAGTACGGCGACAGGTAGCCACGATCGAACTGCATTCCTTCAACAACATCTAGTTCGTTTTCGAGACCACTACCTTCTTCGACCGTGATCACGCCTTCTTTGCCGACCTTTTCCATCGCTTCTGCGATGATTTGACCGACGGCAGGATCGTTGTTCGCTGAAACCGTGCCGACCTGTGCGATAGACGTTGAGTCCTCACACGGCGTGGACATTTGTTCGAGTTCAGCAACTGCGGCGCTAACAGCCTTGTCGATGCCTCGCTTGAGATCCATGGGGTTCATACCTGCCGCAACAGATTTCAGTCCCTCAATCAAAATGCCTTGAGCAAGAACCGTGGCGGTCGTGGTGCCGTCACCAGCTTCGTCAGATGTCTGACTAGCCACTTCCTTCACCATCTGCGCACCCATGTTTTCGAACTTATCCTTTAGTTCGATTTCCTTCGCTACAGACACGCCATCCTTGGTAACTGTTGGCGCGCCGAAAGATTTGTCGAGAATTACATTTCGACCTTTCGGACCAAGCGTTACCTTCACGGCGTTCGCTAGGGTGTTGACCCCGTCAAGCAACCGCGTACGGGCGTCATCAGAGAATTGGACTTCTTTTGCACTCATTATTGTTTTTCCCTCAAACCGTGGTTATTCAATGACGCCGAAAATTTCGGATTCGGAGAGAATCAAATACTCGTCATCTTGGAGTTTGACGGTGCTACCACCGTATTGTCCAAAGATGACTTTGTCGCCGACCTTGACGTCGAGCGGTCGAACGTCGCCACTATCCAGGATCTTTCCTGGTCCGACAGCCTGTACCGTGCCTTGTGATGGCTTTTCGTTCGCCGTGTCCGGCAAAACGATGCCACCGGCGGATACAGCCTCGTCCTCGTCACGTGTCACTACAACACGATCATGAAGGGGTCGAATATTCATCGATATCCTCAATGGTTGGTAAAGTTTGTGTTCCCTACTTAGTGCTTCAAAGCAACTAAGTGCGCGAATTTTAGCACTCTCGACTTGAGACTGCTAATTTTTTAGCAGTTCTATATCTAGTTTGCTAATTAGAGGTGACGAATTGAACGAGGAAGCCGCCGATACCGTCAAGTGGATAATCGAATCCATACCCTATGGCTCCGTCGCAACATACGGACAAATCGCCGAAATCGCTGGATTACCTCGCAGAGCGCGCTTCGTTGCACGGGTACTCAGCAATTCTGGTGAGACTGACTGTTTGCCGTGGCACAGAGTAATTCGAGCGGACGGACGTATCGCGCCGAGGCTTTCTGCGGATGAACAAATCAAGCGACTTAGGGCAGAGTGCGTCGAGGTTATCAACGGTCGGGTAAACCTATCGCGATTTCAGTGGTCTGAAAGTTAGAAAGCACATCCAGTATCGCATCGTGAAATAGTCGTCGATGCTATGATGTTGGCGATTTCCAATCCATCCACCTTATCCCAATGCCAAGTTTCGACACAGTCTCTGAAATTGATTGGCAAGAGGTCCGCAACGCTGTTGATCAGGCAAAACGCGAACTTGGTACACGGTTTGATTTTCGCAATGTAGACTCCGGGATCGAACTCACTGAGCGCGACATCCAAGTTCACGCTGAAGAGGAATTCCAGATTCATCAGCTAATTCAGATCCTGAAGAGCAAATTAGTGAACCGGAAAGTTGACATAAAGGTACTACAGCCTGGCGAAATCATCGCATCCGGCAAGACAAAACGCCAAGTGCTGTCACTCATTGAAGGCATAGACCGCGACACCACAAGATTGATCAGCAAACGCATTAAGAATCTCAACACGAAATTGCAGGTACAAGTGCAAGGTGACCAAGTCCGGATCTCGGGTAAGAAACGAGACGAACTCCAGGAAGCCATAGCTGATCTTCGTGAGATGGATTTACCCATACCGTTGCAGTTTAAGAACTATCGAAACTAAATTTGTCCTACCGGCCGTATTCACTTGACCGAAGCAGTCGCAAATAAAACTGTAATCGATCGATTTTCTGTGTATCTCGATGTGCGTCTTTGGCGCATCTTCTTGCTTGGCACGGTGAGTGGGTTTCCTTGGCTATTTATTGGTGCAGGGATGACGGCATGGCTAACCGATGTCAATCTCTCGCGGACCGCAGTAGGGCTATTCGGTGCCGTATTCGTGGCTTACACGATCAATTTCCTATGGGCACCTCTGATTGACCATTTGGAACTACCTGGTTTACGGCGGTTGGGTCACCGAAAATCTTGGATCGTACTTTGCGTGTTATTGCTCATCGTCCAAGCACTTCTCCTCGCATCGACGGGACCTTCTTTCAGTTTGTTGCTTACTGCAATGATTTGTCTCGGCATTGCGATCGTCTCTGCGACACAAGACTTAGCAATCGATGCGTACCGTGTCACAGTTATCGAGAAGCACGAAGAACACATGCTCGGTCACGCGGCTGCGATGGCTACCTGTGGATGGTGGACGGGTTTAAGTCTGCCAGGAGCATTTGCATTCATATTGGCAGATCAGTTTGGGTGGAACGCGGTCTTCTTCGGACTCACTGGAATTCTGCTCCTGATGCTACTAGGCGTTCTATGGGTAATTAAGGAACCGACCGTCGTTGATAAACCGACCACTAACGTAGCGAGTGTTACCCGTATCCAGTTTTTTGATCGGACCTACGTCGCCGCCGTCTCAGAGTTCTTTCAGCGCAATGGGCTGCGCCTCGCGTTCGGGCTCTTGCTCTTCATCTTTATGTTCAAGTTAGGCGAAGCGTTTCTCGGTCGCATGGTCGTAGTCTTCTATAAGGAAGTTGGCTTCACGAACGCGGACATCGGCGTTTACTCAAAAGGTCTCGGGTTGGCGATCACGATTTCATGTGCGATCGCGGCTGGGTTTTTTACGAGTAAGTTCGGCACGGTAAAAGGATTGATGCTAGCCGGAATCGGTATGGCAGCAACGAATCTTCTGTTTGCGTGGTTAGCAACCGTTGGACCCGATAAGTCTCTCCTCGTCTTTGCATTGGTCGCAGACGGCATTACGAGCGCACTATCGACGGTTGCTTTCGTAGCGTTCATCACGTATTTCACGAGCCACCTACATGCAGCAACCCAATACGGAGCTCTTGCATCGTTGGGCAACTCGGGCCGTACACTTCTCGCGGCTTCTAGTGGGATGCTGGTAGATTGGCTTGCAGGCGACTGGGCAACATTCTTCGTCCTGACCGCGCTGATGGTGTCTCCTGCGATTTTGATTCTATGGTGGATCAGCCGTTCGATCCATACGCAACCAACTGGGAGCTAGGCAACCCTAGGTAGCGAGTCGTTGCTGCTTCTCCCCGTCGAAAGCGGCTCTGCATCCAAGCTTTCGAACAGACTCCGCTGAACCCATCGCTCATCGGGGTCGTTCCTCTCCAACGGCGCATCAAACGCGCTGCGAACTTGACCACTTGTGAGAATGTGCTGCGTCACAACGCCCGCCTTCGCAAGTTCTGAGGCAAGGATCGAATGACGGTGACACTGGTATGGGTCGCGTTCCACACACATGATCGCTACGCGTTTTTCGTCCAATTGATCCATGACCTGCTTCATTCCGTCGTCAAATGCATCACACACAATTTGCCGACGGTAATCTGAAAGACTGTCACAACCTTTACGCATTTTCGAATTGTGGGAGCCAAGCTGATTGCCGAGGTACTCGTATCCGAATCCCGACTGCCGCAGCTTCCCGCGGATCACTTCGTAATTGAAGTGTGGTACATGGCGGCTGAACGGGATCGTTCGAACGTCGATTACCTGTTCAATTGACCACTTCCTGAGCAGTGCAGCAAATGATCGATAACTCATATTGGAGTGACCTATCGAAAAGACTTCCTTGATTTGCCGATTCATGTTCAATTCCTTTCCCTTACCTGTGATTTTATACACTTTCTAACAAGAATACAACGATGACATCGCAGAGACTTTCTGCATCACAACGTACGGAGCAACGCTTTGAAACCTCGTGTGTACTTCACCTTTCGTTCGTGAGCGAGGAAGACCTCTCCAGTTCGAGGTCGATAACCCAGCGCGCGTCCGAGTCGGAGCGTGCCATTTCCCTTGAGTTCGTACTCTAGGTCGCAGGCATCTAGCAACCGCCGGGCATCAGTCATCGTGCGTTCCGTCAACCGATGCCTTGCCGCAGAGTCAGCTGGTCCTGTGGCAGACTCGGGAGTTAGCGAGCGCCAGTACATTGGCGAGCAACGAAGCGATCGAGACTGAACCGTCAGTGGGTCCTTCGAATGCTCTAGCGTGACGGCAAACGTCGCTTCAAACGTGGCGTCGCCAGACTCGTCAAGTTCCCAGGCGTTGTCGAACTTTCTGGTGTAGAACGCGTAACCGGCAAGCTCTACAGGGTCGCGTACAAATACGTCCGAGTCTTCGAACTCGTCGACGACACATCCACTAGAATCGACAACTCTTCCCTTCAACGTCCCCGGCAATACGGGTCGGCTCTGTCGGCAAATCCAGTAACCCGTCACCTTGCGCTGTAAGTTAGTACGCCAGTCTTCGAGGTCATACAGAACGCCATCTATAAGTGGAATATAAGTTGAGTGATCAACTTCTAGGATCACTCGATGATTTGCGTTAAGCATGCCAAGTACTTGACTTAATGAAAGTGCCGCAGTAGGCTGTGGCGCTTTTACGTAACCTGTATATTCGAAAAACTTCGTCATCCACTGTCGAGGCACACCGTGGTTTTCGGTTTTTTCTGCCGAAATCTCGAGTTCAACGAAGCGCCGCGCTTCCTCATAACTGAGGTCCAGTTCAATCACAATCGCGCGAATGCCACTATCAAGTCGCATGTCAATGCGCCTCTGAGGTGGCGCGGCGCTTCGTTTGCCGTCGGCATAACAAAAGCTAGGCAACCCAGTTTGCTTTCGAATAAACACGTTTCTCAGCATGTTCGATCTCGTCACGTTCTTGTCAATGGCAAAGATAGAGTCTGTTACGACACGTTGTGTCGTCATTTGTAAGCCACTTACAAAGTAGTACAGTTATTCATCCGTAGCGATAGGATCGAATCTCGATGACAAACGACCGCCCGCGCATAGATCGCGTTACGACTACGAGCGGCGACGCTGGCACAACCAGTCTCGCCGACGGCAAGCGACACGAAAAAGGTAGTCCGCGCTTGGAGCTCGTCGGTGCTCTAGACGAACTCAACTGTGAGGTCGGACTCGCAGCACTCTGTCTTGACGGGTCTTTGCGTGAACAGCTTCGAACGATTCAGGCACGCGTGTTTGACGTTGGCGCGGCCGTCGCAACCGGCAAACCACAACCTTATTGGGGACGTGAAACCGAACGTCTTTCAGCTATCACGGAGGAAATCAACTCGGCACTAGAACCGCTTGCGGAATTCGTACTACCTGGCGGTAACGAAACGAATGGACGATTACACGCTGCACGAGCGATGACTCGTCGATGTGAACGTGTGTTCTGGCGGCTTGAGGATCCGGTACTCATTGAAGCGTCGATAGGTGCGTTTCTCAATCGACTCTCGGATTTCTTATTCGTTGCTGCACGCAGCGTGTGCGAAGACGAAGTTTTGTGGCAGCCTCTTAAGGAGTAGCCGAATTACTAACTAGAACTTAAGTTATCCCGAATTTCGTACTCAATGAAACCCAATTGGCGCATTTCACGAGCGAGGCGATTGAGGTCCTGCCATTCACGCCGGTTTTTTCGCACGCTCACCAGTAAGTGCATCGCACCATCAATTGGGATCGCCACGGCCCATGCCAACGGCTTCCCCTGCATGTCTGCGAGATTACCGCCTCTCACCGAACGATGTACGCGGTATACAAGCGGTTTGCCGATCGCATGTCGGTGGGCGTCAATGTCAGTGGTCAGTATCGTTTTGGGTTCCATTTGACGGCCTCTAACCAGTAACACCTTGCTTAATGGTGTAGCTGCATATAATACATGCGAAACACCATTTATAAAACTGTCATACAAAAACGTCATATTCCACGATAATGTATGATAAAGGTCTCTGAACATCGCGACAGGAGCTCCCCATCATGTTGAAGTCTTTACTTGCCGGTCTATTTACGATGATCCTAGTCGTCGGCGTGGCATACGATGCGGATGCCCGACGATTCGGAGGTTCATTCAAGTTCAGCAGCGCCAAAAGCTATAAAGCGCCTGCCTTCAAGAGCTTCTCGCGCAAAACGACTCCGCGTCCAAGGGCTACCTCAAGTCGACCAACGACCCAGTCTGCAACATCCCGTCAGTCGTCCAGTGGTTTTGGTGGTGCGACGCGAGGGAGTTCAACGACTGGCGCAGCAAGCCGAGCTTCGTCGAGTGCGCGATTCGCACGCGCCCCGACCAACAATTTCCGCAGCACGAGACAACAAAACGCGTATCGCAATTATCAATCGCAACATCAGAGCAAATTCCAGGGGAGAGCAACCAACACCGGACAAGCGGCATCGTCTTCACCACTCTATCAACGCGCGTCGCAAAACTCCGGTCGAACACGCAACGACTATTGGCAACGTCGCGACAACTTTTACGGTGGATGGAACGCACCGAATTACGTCTACATGGGCGCGCCTCGCTACGGTATGTTCGACGGTCTGTTCTTAGGCTACATGCTCGGTCACGCATTCACACCACGCTACTCAGCGTTTGCATACCACCATCAAAACGATGACGGTATGAAGGAGTGGATGGCGGAGATGGAGAAGCAAGCAACCGAAAATGAAGAAATACGGGCGCAACTTGACGTACTCAAAGCAGAGATGGCTAAACTCGAAGGCACGCCCATCGATCCGTCTTACTTACCCGATGACATCAATCCGGACATGGTGTTGTCTCCCGACGTAGTCCGCACGCTCGCCCCAACGTTCAAGTTGTGTACTGCCCGAGCCGAAGGAAACTACCAACGATTCGGCGAGATCGTTCGGCAACAAGCAGGCAGCAGCGTGCTCGTTGAAATCGTGAACACGAATGGTTCCATGCAAAACCTTGAGTACATGCAGAACGGAAAGTGTGACGGTGCTTACGTGCAACGCAACGCATTCGGTGTGTATGCGGAAAAAAATCCCACCGGTGGCTACAACTTCGAA
>LXNJ01002412.1_pt1 | contig 10313 bp, 6 predicted proteins | sample 809081 | NCBI WGS metagenome assembly LXNJ01 (sample SAMN04870510, study PRJNA318959) | sponge metagenome | biome: sponge; feature: marine sponge reef; material: water | host: Petrosia ficiformis | place: Greece: Milos, Mediterranean Sea | collected 2013-05-29 | depth 5-7 m
AATTGGGCAAAGCGAATGAATCCGAAAAACAAAGCACCAGGCAAGTCCCATCGCAACGGTATTTCACTGATCGAGCTGATGGCAAAGTTTCCGGACGAGCCCTCGGCACGCAAGTGGTTTGAGTCGATCATCTGGGAAGACGGTGTCGCGGTGTGCCACCGCTGCTGCGGCACCAACACTTACGAGGTTGCAAGCAGCAAGCCGCTGCCGAACCGGTGCCGCGATTGCCGCAAGCATTTCTCGTTCCGCCACGGCACATTGCTGGCCGACTCGCATGTGCCGTTGCAAAAGTGGGCGATTGCGATCTATCTGCTGGCGACGAGTCTGAAGGGCGTGTCGTCGATGAAACTGCATCGGGACCTGGATATTACAAAAAAACGGCCTGGTACATGCTGCACAAGATCCGATATGCGATTGGTGGGCAAAACCGCAGTCATTGGCATCAAGGAACGCGAATCGAATCAGGTCAGTGCCCAGGTGGTAGACGACACCCACCGGGGGAACAGTGCATGGTTTTGTCAAACCGCACGCTGAGGCGGGTGCGAGTGTGATGAGCGATGACTTTATCAGTTATCAGCAGTTGGATGGCTACAAGCACCAGTTCGTGCGCCATTCGGCGGGTGAGTATGTCACAGACGACGTGCAAATCAACGGTATTGAGTCTTTTTGGTCGATGCTCAAGCGTGCGCACAAAGGCAACTATCACAAGATGAGTGGCAAGCACCTAGACCGATATGTCGGTGAATTTGCCGGTCGTCATAATCTTCGTGAGCTTGACACAGATGATCAGATGGCAATGATTGCTGCGGGCTTTGTTGGTCGACGGTTGATGAACAAGGAGTTGGTATCTGGTGTTGACGGCCGGTTGCACTGATAAGGGGGGAAGCGGGAGATGAATCAGGACCCATTGGAAACAAAGCGAGGCGAAAGGCACGACGATGTGCACACCAAGGCTGAACGAATTGCTCGCCAGGTGCTTTCGGCTCCGCCACTGAGAATGGCAAAGGGTGGGAGGAAAACAAATCGGAAAACGCCATCTCCCTCCGATGCAAAATAATTATCTTTTTTCAGACAAATCCGGAAATATTTTCCTGTGGTTTAGTCAGGTATATATCCCCCATCCGTTAAGTTGGCCATCTTCGTCTGCATTCGGTTGACGATCGATAGCAAGTTTGGGCCACCACCGCGTATCCATTCCCGAAATTCTTGAAGTGAACATTGTTACGGTGCCATAGATTTGTATTAAACCGTGTAAGCACCACGAGAGTGTCCATTTGCTTTTTTTCATTTATGTAACCCAATCGACGATATAGTTATTTCTCTTCTACAACATGGTGCCGAGTCACATTCTTGAAAACTGTGTCATAGTCCTTCGGATGCCGATATTCATTGATCGAATCGCACCAAACATGCTTAATGCGAACAAGAATAAGATTCTCAAAAACCTTAATGTCAAGCGTAATAGCCACACAGTTGCCTAACCGCTGGATCTCACCAAAAGCATCCTTGCGAAATCAAAATTGCATTTTCCTCTGCCTGAATTATTCTGAAATTTTCGATAAGCAATAGGACATAGTTCAATATGTAGTTTCACCAGTTTGTATTCATACAACTCGGAGAGGATGCGACGGTAAAAGGTGAAAATATAGGTGTCACGTCTAGCTGCACAACGAATCGGACGAGATATTTTTGTTCTTTTCTACAGACCTAAACGGATGCTATTCTTCGAGATTCAGAATGTATGGATAAAATTTGTGACGTGAGACTCTTACCGAGTCAGTCACGCGGGAATTTGCTCCATCAATACTCATGAAACTGTCGAAACGCGGGGGAACCTTGAGGTCGTTATCTGTGAGATAGGAGTGCATTGATTTGTGAGAGGGGATGATAAATTTGATAGTACACTTATCCATCAACACCCGCATCTGTTTTCATAGTGTGCGTATAGTTCAATTACAATTGCATATTTTGCAATAGTCCAGATCGTTGAGGCAACTCAACTGGACGAATTCGCACCACACATTCACCGAGTCAACCTAAGCATTCACTCGTCCTGTCGGCGCTTATTGCTTGACCTTTCAAACGAAACTTTGCGATGTTCAAACAACACCGACAACACTTATGTGGGGCTGACAACTAAGGTAATCAAAGGATAGGAAACGATTTGGGGAATTGCCTAGGCAATTTGGTTCTCTCTGATTGAGCAGATTGACCGAGTAAATTCGAACGAATTGTTCACATTCAAATTGCCGGCCAAAGTGATTCGGAATACATTCCAACCGGATTTCTCGAGATATCTGCCCATCTGACGCCTTTAACCCTTACTCCCAATGCGTTTAACCGTGCCGCAAAATGTAAGGTCCATAGTATGTGCCGGCAAAGACGGATTGCCGATAACGTCTGATTCTTGATACGTGGTGTGGCGCACAATCTGTGCAAAGTCGACAATTTTATTAAAGAATGGAAGCGAAATTTGTGAACCTATTCTCGAATGCTAGCGAACGAATTGACTACATTTCAAGGCAACGTGATATTCGCAGACGCAAAATTCGCCTCCGACATTATGCTCAGATTCAACACTTATTTTCTTGTTCAGTTTAGAGTTATTTCAAACGCAATCTCATCATGATTGAAAAATGCTATAAATTCGACTCCATCGTCGATCAACCGTGTTGCCTTTCAATACCTCGCCTAAAATTCCACTCATCGTATGTTTTCACCGAGAATTCGAAACACTATCTACGTTGTCACTCGGACACGCAAGGCATAAATCAACGAATATTTTCGATTGGCCATTAGTTTTATCTCAAATTTCTCGTGGATTAGTAAAATTGTTTGACGAAGAACCAAGAAATTTTTCAACGAAACGAAGCGAATGAGTGATGCCCGAAAATCCTAAAAGGAAAGAACTTGCATGCCTATTTGAATCGGTTTCGGATATGGCAACTTATAAAACTTATGATGCCGGCCACCCACGAAAAATCACTCGCAGGGAATTGAAGGAGATATCTGAGACAAATAAACAAAATGGCGGCTTGGAGGCGGCGCGTACGAATGCTAGCATTCCAGATTCAGAAATGAAACGTATCTTGCCAAAATTTCGAAATTTGCTTGACGAATTCGTCGATAGTGACACCGAACGTGTTGGAAACGGACTGGTTCGATTAGCGGGAGGCCCTCCGGATTCGACACTGTCCGAATATGTGCAAATATTGATTCGTGCGTCAGCCGTTTTGGGAGGAGAGCGAACCGCTGAATTGTTAATCGGTTGGATTCAAGGTGAGCCGGTAAGGTACCGAGAGATGAGCATACTCAGAGGTATTACTGTAGACCAGACGCTAAAACTGCAGGAAGGATTAATTCTTTCTCAATTACCACAATCTCGAAACGAACTAGTTTCGCATTTTCCCGCTATGATTTCGAAAATTCCTAGCCCACTTTTCGTGAAGGGGTGTGTAGAGCTGTCGATAGAGTGTGAAGCCAGTCCCGCACTCTTCCAACCACCAAAAGGAGAGGGAGAACTCACAACACTGAACCGCATCCGGGCACAGGGACAAATCGAAAAATTGTCCGTGGATAGCTTTTGCGAAGCAATGTCTTTAGCGTGCGACAGCTGTGTTTGGCGGCAACTTAGTTGGGACGATTTTGGGGAGTTACAGGAATTCCTTAGTGTATACGGTGGAATATCATGGACTGATGTACCCCAGTTTACAAGTGCGACTAACTTTAAGCAGGAACACTTTGAATGCGCTAGAAAAATACAAAATATTCGCAGTGCGGAGAAATATAGAAACCCTAGCCTCGACATCGCGATCAGGAGGTGGATCAAGTCCAAGGCTTCGGAATCGGAATTTGCGGATGAACTCATCGATTTACGTATCGCTTTAGAATCACTGTATTTGAAAGACACCGATGGTGAACTTCGGTTCAGACTGGCAAGCTATGGCGCATGGCACATTGGTCTACGTGCTTCGGAAAGGAAGAAGATTTTTCAAACTTTAAACGAAATATATAAATTAGCATCCAAGGCAGTGCACAGAGGCGACGTAGAGAAAAGTGACATAAATGAGAAATTGCTTAGGAATGCACAAGAGCTTTGTCGAAAAGGGATTTTGAAAAGATTGGAACAAGAGGCAGAACCAGAGTGGAAAGATTTAATCATGGGAGATAAATTGTAATGAAGTCTTTCGCTTGGGATTGGTCTCATAAAAATGGATGGAAAATGAAAACGTTAGTTACAGTAATGCCCAATTTACAGGAATTCGTGGATCGCGGTTTGCCAAGATGCGGGATTACATCAGGGGGATAGCTTCTTATGTGCACAGTTGGAGTATCAACGGTTCGATGAAGTTCCGTATCAGGAACGATGTTCATCGCGGGCGCACAGTGCAGGTATAGCGAAACTCGCGCGAGTTCCAATTCGAAGTATAGTCGTCGCCGATAATAAGCCCGCCAACAATAGTATTCAAGGCAACCCTGATCAGCATAGAGAAGATGAATATGCAATTTTGCAGGGCGGTAAGCAATTCGTCTGTTTTGTTGATGGACTCGTCCAGCACCGGTGAGGTCGTCGCTACCACCTGCAGCGTGATCGAGGGCGCCAATTCGAAGGCTTACGGAAAAGCCAAAGTGAACTATTTCTTACACGCTTCAATCCTTTACCAATTTTGGTCGCGGGGCGCCAGAACTTGAATTCGCCATTTCAAACATCCGCTACTGACGGGGCTAAGGCGGCTCTCGACGGATTTGAGTACCAACTTGATGTCTCGGTGTTGGTAGCCTTGCGGTTGATGTTAATCACGAAGTCGGCGAGTCGGATCACTCTCGAACCCGCTAACAACGAAGACTTGGAGTCAGACCTCGAACCAACCACGCCGGGCCGCGTGCAAGCTGGCGCAATTATGGCGAGAGGCTACAAGCTTGTGGTGCAGGTGAAACTTCGCAACAGTGGCCCTTGGTCGATCAATGATTTCAAAGCACTGCTGGAACGCGGAGCGACGCGGCCACCGGCCAGATACCATCTTGACGATCCCAACACGCGCTATCTGCTGATTACCAACGCTGACGCCTACGGAGTGGCTCGCAACTTGTTGGTTTGCGGTCTGGAGGAATGGCCGGAAGAGAGGATCTTTCCAGCTAGCTTGTCAGCAACCTTGCCCCATAGTCCAGAGGGTCGGATCGCCATGTGGGGTGTCCTCACCGAGCGTCTGCTGAATCTGGAAGTGGACGAAATACTCCGCTCCCTTCTGCGGGTGCCCCAGAGCCAGCAAGCGGATTGTCGTGAGCAGCTCAGGAACGAAGCGCATAAGCGAATGCGCGGAACGAACCCAGGCGTGTGGACGCGCGAGAACCTGCTGAGTGTCATCCGCAGCTATGGAGGCTATCTAGCCAGCGCTCCGCAACTCGAGTCGTTCGTGGAACCAGCGAACTACCAAGACCTGAGGGATCTGCTTCAAAGCCGGAACGCCGTTGTTATCACCGGTCCGTCAGGTACGGGCAAGACCTGGACTGCGCTGGCGCTCGTCAATCAAGCTCAACAGCGACCCTCACCGCCAGATATCATTGAGGTCAGCGTCAACGACGGTCCGTCAAGCATGCGAATGCTCTCCGACACTGGACCGAAGCTTTTTTACGTTGAAGATCCGTGGGGGCAGAACAGCCTCCGGGGCGGCACCGACAGCTGGACCGAGCAGCTCCCCCGGTTGTTGAAAGATGCGCATGCCGGGCGTCAGTACGTCATCACTTCGCGTACAGACATGCTCGATCAGGCCAGAGCCACCCAAGGCCTCGGGCGTTGGACGGTCGTGCTCGACGCGGATCAATATCGCAATGGTGAACTCGCAGCCATCTACGACAAACACCTCGATCTGTTGGCGAAGGCTCTGCAAGCTAAGGCATTGGATTTTCGATCGAATGCTCTGGACGCGCTTGAAACTCCACTCGAAGTCGACCAGTTTTTCGCCCACATGGCCGAAGGTCCGAAGCCGGATGAGGTCGACCCTGCCTTCTTCCACCGCATTCTCGGACTAGCGCATCGAGATGCTGTTGAAAACGTGGTTGTTTCCTATCTGAGTGACAGTGATCAAACCGGCGCGGCGGCGATCATCTGGGCGGTGCTAGCGGCGAGATTGCAATTCGACAGCGGTCAGCTAGCCAGCCTCAATCGGCAGCTGCGGAACATCAGTCCGACTTTCAACGACGAGTTGGAGAAACTGGTGAACCGGCTCGTTGCCACGCGTCATTTGCGTCAGCCTGGCCAGACCGTTGGATTTTCCCATCCAAGCGTCCGCGCGGGCTTCGAAATGTTCATCAGGGAGCGTTGGGGGAACAGCGAAGTCGTCTTGAGGCGTCTTATCTCCGCACTAACTCAACTCGGCGGATCCTATCGGGAATGGGCGCTCGAGACCGCAGCTCGATCACTCAAGGCAATTGCTGATCTCATCTCCGGCACTGAAAGTCTCGATGCGGAATTTGAGGCCGACAGTGCCAGTCATGGGGTGATTGATACGTGGCTGGAAGAGCGCTTGGTTGATCCACGAGCGGATTTCGGATCCATGCTGCAACTGGCGTCAGAAGTGGGCACGCAGACATCAACCCCGTCGGAACTTGCACGCTGGTTCATCAAGGACTTCCGGCTGTTTGATCAATTCTTCCTCGACAATTGGAAACCGCCGACTTTCGATGATGCGTGGTATGCTCGGGTATCGGCAGATCGACTCTCCTTTGATATCGCTGATCGGTATGTTCGTGAGCAGTTGCCGCAGGACTGGGACGTCTTCAGCGATGATTTTGCAAGCAGACTAGATCGAATTGCGAGTGGCCTCACGCCAGCCTTTGTCGCGGCAGCGCACAAGATGGTCACCTCTGGCTTCGGCAGCAATATCGATGCGGTGGCAGCCGGAGCGGTGCGGGATCTTGATTGCTATAAAGAGGTGCTTGATGCGGCACTTGACAAACTTGCGAGCCTTCGTCGGTCCTATGAGCGGGAGGGCAGGGAACAATGGTGCGCTATCGTTGATGGAGAATGCGATGAATTCTATGGGGAAGACTATGAATCGCAGAATGCAGATGACGGGTATGCCGCGGACATTTTTGTTACAGCCTATGTGAACAAGGTCAGATCACTCGGCCACTGGCGAAGCTTGGCGGAGCATCCCCGGTTGTCAGAGCTAGGCTGTGCTTGGGCAGATGATATCTCACGGTCAAGCGGGTCAGTCTCTCTGGAGGAACTACGGACCGTCATCGATGTCACGCGGTCGAGCGGTGATGAAGATACTGCTTGGGAAGCGGCGCGCAAGCATTGGAAAGCTTCGCTCGTTTCAGATCTTGAACAGCGGATACTTTTGAATTCGGACGATAATCGTCTGCGCTCTGCGCTCATCGATTGCGCTTTGATGAAGTCTCCAAAAACGCTTATCGACTGCCTTGAACTATTGTCTACCGCACCGGCAGCGTTTGTTCACCTACTGGTGGATATGCATGCGGCGTATCACCAAATTTCCAGCAAGAATCGCGCACGGCGCCTGCGGCCTATCATGGAGTCAATTTCGAGCAGTGGCAAGGACATATTCGAGGCACTATCCATCAACGACAATCCTCCGCGACCTGTCAGCCAGACGGCCCTATTCCTGCTGATTGAAGCTGCGAAGACGGCGCCACCCTATATCCTCGACAAGATCGTACCGGTACTGATCGCCAGCGGTTCCGTTCCTACGGCAGCCATTCGGCGATGGCTTGTCGAGACCGAGGACAATCTACTAGCAAAAGCCGCAACCGAAGCCGCAATTCGTATTCAGGACGATGCGCTTGTACGGCTCACGCTCAATCATGCGCGAGCGAATGCACGCGCGGCGGCCCTCGCTTATCTAGCGAACTCCCAGCCAGATCCGCTACCGCAGTGGCTTCTAAAGCTGGAATGCGATCCCAGTAGCCGGGTTAGGCGTAGCCTGGTCGGTATTCTTGCGGATCGGCCTCATCCAGATCATCTGAGCATACTCCTCCGCTTAATCGACGACAAATGGTCCGACGCCGACGCTTTTCGAAATGATCCCCCATCCTATCCGATCGCACGCGAGGCGGTAGCCGGGCTTGCTACCTACGGAAACCTGTCGGATGACATCGGGGAAGTCTTGTTGCTTCGAGCTGAACGCACGGATGATCGGTCGCTCGGCATCGTCGCGCTTAACACTGCTGCAAAATGCTGCGGTCCAGCAATCCGCAAAAAGATATGGGCTTTATCATCCATCGATCAGCCCCGCTACGTTTGCGTCGACGCCATCAATGCCTTAATCTGGGTGGATGTAGTCGAAAGCGAAATTCTGGATGCGATCACCGCGAAGCTTCTTTTGCGACTACCACCGTCCCTAGCCGCCTCCGCTTGTGTTCTACTTGCAAGTCACGGACAGGTTGAAGCTGTGGTCGAAACGATGGAGCAAATTGCGCACTCGACGGAGAGGCAGGCTCTCCTGTTGCTAGGCGTCGATGGCCTTGCCGGCCGCGAACGCCAAGCTGCAATCGCGTTGCTAGCGTTGATCGGTCCAGATCACCCTGCACGGTGTTTGCTCAATCTCACCGAAGGCGAGCAATTACCAAGCACTGCGCTCGACGATTTGGGACACGTCCGTATTCGAAAGGTCGTCCAGGTTTGGCTCAATGACAAAATTGCTAAGGACTGAGTCCACTGTCTTCAGGCCAACCCGAGTAGGCTTCGCTTTGACTTTTGGAGATATCCCGTGACGCAGCCGCTTGTTGCTGACAGTCAGGTTACGATTTCTGTGTTGCTATTACAAGGACAGACACCGCACGTATAACTGAGGGAATTGTGACCGAAGTGAAACAGATTGTTGGCGGGAAGGAGTATGCAATTCTAACGGAACCGTTACCCCGTGTCGTCGTGGGCGATGGGGGACCATGACGACGCGAAGCGAGTAGACCCGCGGCAGTCAGCCACCGTCAACTCAAGTACGTCAGCCCGCATCGATAAGGAGCAATCTATGCAATGGACTTAGACTAGATTCTTCGGCAACCGCTTTCAACGGCGCCAGAAACAACTAAATGAAATTCAACATGTCGTGCCGCTCGTCCTATTTATGCTGACAATCCTGCTCAGTTGAATTAGCAGCATATTCAAAGCCCTTCGGCGAAAGTCAGACTTGATGATTTGCGCGCTATCAGGGCTTACTGTTGCCTGTGTTTTTGGTACGGGAAGAAAACACAATGGTTACGATACGTACAGTACAGGAATAGCACTCTACCTGAGAATTTCGGATGTCGGTATATCGCCCGGCATAATTACTCATATTAAAGTGTCGTCAAAAAAATTTCCGAAAAATATTATAGACTGCTTGCGACTTAAGGCTAAGTGGTTCTTTATAAATGAACAATCTGTCGCTAAATCAGATTTTCAAGTGTCAATAGGAGAGAACAAATAGCTCTATCCACTACTCAATCAGAAATCTGCGGATTCCGTAGAGTCAGCGAAGACATTTTACGACCCGGACCGATCAACGAACCGCATCGTATATTACGAACAGCCAGAAAGCTGGGGAAATTTCTCCGTAACTTTTGAGGAAAATTAAAACGTTACCTACAAGTCGTTTTCATTATGCAACTTCAATTTGGTGGGCCCGGTTGGAATGTTCCCGAACCCTTTCGAGAATTCCCTTTCGAATTGAATTTTTATGACGATCGCTTCATCGTCAGATTCGCTTTAAGAACCTTTACAATCAAATTCTCGCAAAAAACCAATACGTTTCATAGTCGAGTTCATATTTACAATACCCTTAACTTTTAGAACGTAGTGTTTCTTCCCTGTAGATCAGGTCATCGACTGCGACGTTCATATCAACTGAAATCTGACGATACAGGTTTAGCGAGCCAGGCTTGCGGTTATTTTCTATTTGAGAAGTTGAATCACAATAACAAATTTGCCTATATTTGGGAATTCAATAGGTAAGCGGAAAGACGGTTGAATTATCTGAACACTGTAGAATCAATAGGCGAACTGAACATCAACGGTGTGTTCACATCACCGCCTCTTCGTGTGCTAGCATCCGCAACAGCTTGTAGCAATTGTTCAGCTTTGAATTGGAATCAATGTTCAGTTGTAGCGGAACACTGACCCTTCAATAGGATGCAGGGCTGATGCTACGGATATTGCAAAATGTATTGCCACTGCCGCATCCTATAAAGGTGTAAAATCGTACCTATTGTTATCTTTTCCGAAAGCGAAGATATTCAGAAAGTTGTTTCGTGATCCTGTCGTCGCAATCAGACTGAACGCATGAATATAGATTTCCGCATCGGATTCCGCC
>LXNJ01002414.1_pt1 | contig 10296 bp, 10 predicted proteins | sample 809081 | NCBI WGS metagenome assembly LXNJ01 (sample SAMN04870510, study PRJNA318959) | sponge metagenome | biome: sponge; feature: marine sponge reef; material: water | host: Petrosia ficiformis | place: Greece: Milos, Mediterranean Sea | collected 2013-05-29 | depth 5-7 m
ACGTGATTGGCGTGATCCGTTCCGCGGCCCTCTCGGGCCGCGGGTGCCGACTGAAGTCGGCGTTCCAAGCCGTTTTGGCGGTGAAGGCGATGTGCCTGGCGCGGTTCCGCGACGCTGCGCGCCGTTCGGTGCGTCCGGGCTGGCGCCTGGTGGAGAAACCACCGCGACAGAGTGGGTTACGACCCATTGCGGTCCGTCCCGGGCCGGGCTAGGTCCGCGACCCGGTTCGTTCCTGACCCGCCACGAGCAAACCGGCGAGCGGCCGGCGGCCGAGCCAGTAGGTCAGATCGCGTGGATGACCGATGTCCCAGATCGCGATATCCGCGCGCTTCCCGACTTCGAGCGTCCCGCGGTCGTGCTGGAGCCCGAGCGCCCGCGCGGCGTGGCGGGTCGTCCCGGCCAGGCACTCCTCGGGCGTCAAACCGAAGACTCGCGACCCCAGCGCCATCGCTTCCCGGAGCGAGCCGAGCGGCGAGGTCCCCGGGTTGCAGTCGGTCGCCAGCGCGACGGGGACCCCGTTGCGGCGCAACGCAGCCAGCGGAGGGCGGCGGCTCTCGCCGAGCGTCAGCCAGGCGCCGGGCAGCAGCACGGCCGCCGTGCCGGCCGCCGCGAGGGCGGCGATTCCCGCCTCGGGCGTGTATTCCAGGTGATCGGCGGAGAGCGCCCCGAAGCGGGCGGCGAGCGCCGCGCCGCCGCCGTCGCTCCGTTGGTCGGCGTGCAGCCTGACCGGCAGGCCGAGAGCCCGGGCGCGTTGCAACAACCCGGCGAGCTGCGCGGCGCCAAACGCGACGGTCTCGCAGAAGGCGTCCACGGCATCCACCAGGCCGCGCTCGACCGCCCGGGGCAATACCTCGCCGGCGACGAAGGCGAGGTAATCGTCCGCTCTTCCCTCGAACTCCGGCGGCACCGCATGGGCGGCGAGCAGAGTGGTCCGCACGCTGAGCCCGGAAGCACGGCCCAGGCGGCGCGCCACTTCGAGCATCCGGATTTCGGTCTCCAGATCCAACCCGTATCCGGACTTGATCTCGACGGTGGCCGCCCCCTCGCCGGCCATCCCCTCCAGACGACCCCGAGCCGCCTGGAAGAGTTCCTCACTCGATGCGGTCCGCGTGGCCCGCACCGTGGCCATGATCCCGCCGCCCGAAGCCGCCAGTTCCTCGTAGGTCGCCCCGCCGAGCCGCGTCTCGAATTCGGCGCCCCGGTCCCCACCGAAAACGAGGTGCGTGTGGCAATCGATCAGCGCCGGGGTCAGCCATCGCCCCTCGAGCGAACGGGTCTCCCGCGCCTCGCGGGAAGGCAGGTCGGACCTCGCCCCCACCCAGGCGATCTTCCCGTCCCGAATCGCGAGCGATCCGTCTTCGATCGCGCCATAGGCGTCCGGAGCGCCCGCCCCCATCGTCGCGATGTGGACATCGGTCAGCAGCAGATCCCAGGAGTCCATGGTTTGCGAGGAAGCTCGGTTCGACAATACCGTGTGGTGGAACCCTCGAAACAGTCGTGATCCGGATCCTGGCGCGCCGCGCGCTCCTGAAAGGCCGCTGGGCGGAAAACGTCCTGCTCGTCGTTCGCGCCGGCCAATTCGCCGAGATCACGGTGGGCGGGCCGCCGAGCGCTCCACCGGACCTGGAGGCCGGAATCGTGATCCCGGGCCTCACGAACGCCCATAGCCACGCCTTCCAGCGGGCGCTCGCCGGCCGTACCGAGCATCGGTCGGCGGCGAGCCGCGATTCGTTCTGGACCTGGCGGGAAGCGATGTACGCGCTCTCCGGCAGGCTCGATGCCGGAAGCCTCGCGGCCATCGCCCGGCAGGCCTACACCGAGATGCTCGCGAGCGGCTACACCGCAGTCGTCGAGTTCCACTACCTGTTCCGGGACCACGCGGGGAACGACGCCGACGCCATGTTCGGGGCGCTCCGCCGGGCGGCCCGGGACAGTGGAATCCGGCTGGTCTATGTGCCGGTGCTCTACGAGCGCGCGGGGTTCGAACGGCCCGCTCCGGAGGCGAGGCAACGGCGGTTCGCGATGGACGTCGAGAGCTTCCTCGCCCATCACGAGCGCGCCGCCGCTGCGGCTTCCGGACGGATCACGGTCGGGATCGGCGCCCACAGCCTGCGCGCGGTCAGCGAGTCCTCCCTCCGGCAAGTGGCGTCGCGGGCGGCCGCGACCGGGGCGCCCATGCACGTCCATATCGCCGAGCAGCGCCGGGAGGTCGAGGACTGCCTCGCCGTCCACGGAGCCCGTCCGGTGCGCTGGCTGCTGGACCGCTTCGAGGTGGACGGCGGGTGGTGCCTGGTCCACGCCACCCATCTGGATGAAGGTGAACTTCGGGACCTCGCCGCCTCCGGGGCCGTCGTCTGTCTTTGCCCCAGCACCGAGGGCAACCTCGGTGACGGCCTCTTCCCTCTGGGGAGCTTTCTCGGCGGCGGGGGAAGGATTGCGATCGGCTCGGACAGCCAGGCGACGATCAATCCGTTCGAGGAACTCCGCTGGCTCGAGTACGGACAGCGTCTCGTCTCCGAATCCCGGAACGTGGCGTCCATCGAGCAGCCGCACGTGGGACGGGAACTGTTCGAACGGGTCCTCACGGGCGGCGCCCAAGCCGGCGGACAGCGCGAGTTCGGGCTGGCTGCCGGCGCGCCGGCCGACCTCGTGGTCCTCGACGCGGACGACCCCATGCTGGCCGGCCACGGCCCGGACACGCTGCTGGATGTGCTGCTATTCTCGGGCTATCGGGTACCGGTCGAGAGAGTCATGGTCCACGGCGAGTGGAAGGTGGTGGGCGGCGAACACGTCGACCGCGCCGGCGCCGCGCACGACTTCGCCGCTGCAGTGGCAAGAGTGGGAGCGGCCCCGGTATCGCCGCGCCAAGCGGGAGCCCGCCCATGAAGACCACCCACACGCCATCAGTCAAGGCGCCAACCGGATCCCTGCTGACGGCCCGGTCCTGGCTCACCGAGGCGCCGCTGCGCATGCTGATGAACAACCTCGATCCCGAGGTCGCGGAACGACCCGAGGATCTGGTGGTCTATGGAGGAATCGGGAAGGCCGCCCGCAACTGGGAGGCCTACGAAGCGATCGTCAAGGCGCTCCGCGAACTCGAAGCCGACGAAACGCTGGTCGTCCAGTCCGGCAAGCCGGTCGGCGTCTTCCGCACCCACCGCGACGCGCCCCGGGTGCTGATCGCCAACTCGAATCTCGTTCCTGCCTGGGCGAACTGGGAGCACTTCCGGGAGCTCGACCGCAAGGGGCTGATGATGTTCGGGCAGATGACCGCGGGATCGTGGATCTACATCGGCAGCCAGGGCATCGTGCAGGGCACCTACGAGACCTTCGTGGAGATGGGCCGGCAGCACTACGGCGGGGACCTGACCGGGCGCTGGATCCTGACCGCCGGGCTCGGCGGCATGGGCGGCGCCCAACCGCTCGCGGCGAAGATGGCGGGCGCCTCCCTCCTCGCGATCGAGTGTCAGGCTGACCGGATCGAGAGACGACTCGCATCGGGGTACCTCGACACCCGCGCCGAAACGATCGGCGAGGCGCTTTCGCTGATCCGGGGGGCGGTCGGCGCCCGCACCCCGCTGACCGTCGGGCTCCTCGGGAACGCCGCGGAAGTCCTCCCGGAACTGCTCCGGCGCGGGGTCCGTCCCGACGCCCTGACCGACCAGACTTCGGCACATGATCCCGCAAACGGCTACCTGCCCGCCGGCTGGACCGTCGAGGAGTGGCGCGCGCGGCGGGAGACCGAACCCGACGTGGTCGCGGCCGCCGCCGTCCGTTCCATCGCCGACCACGTCCGCGCCATGCTGGGTTTTCACGATGCCGACGTACCCACCTTCGACTACGGCAACAACATCCGGCAGGAAGCGCTCGGCGGCGGCGTGGAACGCGCGTTCGACTTCCCCGGCTTCGTGCCCGCCTACGTGCGGCCTCTCTTCTGCCGCGGGATCGGGCCGTTCCGCTGGGCCGCGCTTTCCGGAAACCCCGAGGACATCTACCGAACCGACGCCAAGGTCAAAGAGCTGATCCCGGACGATCCCCACCTTCACAACTGGCTGGATTCGGCCCGGGAGAACATCCGGTTCCAGGGACTCCCGGCGCGCATCTGCTGGGTGGGGCTCGGCCAGCGCCACCGGCTGGGACTCGCGTTCAACGAGATGGTCCGGAGCGGCGAACTCGAAGCCCCGATCGTGATCGGCCGCGATCATCTCGACAGCGGCTCGGTAGCGAGCCCGAACCGTGAAACCGAAGCCATGCGCGACGGGTCCGACGCGGTCTCGGACTGGGCGTTCCTCAACGCCCTTCTCAACACCGCGAGCGGGGCGACCTGGGTCTCCGTCCACCACGGGGGCGGCGTCGGGATGGGGTATGCGCAGCACGCCGGGTTCGTGATCGTCTGCGACGGCACCGAGGAGGCCGACCGCCGCATCGAGCGGGTGCTCTGGAATGACCCGGCTACGGGAGTGATGCGCCACGCCGACGCCGGCTACGAGGAGGCGATCGCCTGCGCCCGCGAGCATCGGCTGAACCTGCCCATGGTCCCCGGCGTCAAGACTCCATGAGGATCGAGATCGGAGCGGCGCCGGTCCCGCTCGCGACCCTGCGGGCGGCCTGGCTGGACCGGGTCACGGTCGAACTCACCAGGGATGCCGAGCGGCGGGTCGCCGCCGCCGCCGGCACGATCGACGAGGCGATCACGGCCGGCGGTCCCGTTTACGGCGTCAACACCGGATGCGGCCACCTGGTCCACGTGCGGATCGGCGCACCCGAACTCTCGAAGCTCCAGGAGAACATCGTCCGCTCGCACGCGGCGGGGGTGGGCGACGACCTCGGGGACGAGGTCGTCCGGCTGGTGATCCTGATGAAGCTGATAGCGCTCGCCCGCGGTCATTCGGGGGTACGTCCCGAACTGGTCGAGGCGCTCGCCGCGCTCCTCGAGCACGGCGTCTGTCCGCGGATTCCGGCCAAGGGCTCGGCCGGGGCATCGGGAGACCTCGCGCCGCTCGCCCATCTCGCCGGGGTGCTGATCGGCGAGAGCGAGGCCCGGATCGGGACGGCGCTCCTTTCCGGTGACGAGGCCCTTCGCCGCATCGGGCTCGAACCGATGCGGCTCGCACCCAAGGAGGGACTGGCGCTCCTGAACGGGACCCAGGTCTCGACCGCGCTGGCGCTGGCCGCCGCGTTCCGGGTGGAAAACGTCCTCGCGGCGGCACTTGTTGCGGGCGCGATCTCCACCGACGCCATCAAGGGCAGCGACGTCCCGTTCGACCCGCGTATCCACGAGCTCCGCGGCCACCACGGGCAGATCGCCGTCGCCGGCGTGTTGCGGGACCTGATGCACGGCAGCGAGATCCGCGCCTCGCACCTCGACTGCGACCGGGTGCAGGACCCCTACTCGGTCCGGTGCCAGCCTCAGGTGATGGGAGCCTGCCTCGACAACCTGCGCCATGCCGCGGCGCTTCTCGAAACGGAGGCGAACGCGGTCACCGACAACCCGCTGGTGTTTCCCGACTCGGGAGAAGTGCTGTCCGGCGGCAACTTCCATGCGGAACCCGTGGCCTTCGCCGCGGACATCCTGGCGCTGGCCGTCGCCGAGATCGGATCGCTCTCCGAGCGGCGGACGGCCCTGCTCGTGGATCCCCACCTGAGCCGGCTCCCGGCATTTCTGGTCCACGACAGCGGCCTGAACAGCGGCTTCATGATGGCCGGGATCACCGCCGCCGCCCTTACTTCGGAGAACAAGGGGCTCGCCCATCCGGCGAGCGTGGACAGCATTCCGACATCGGCGAACCAGGAAGACCACGTGAGCATGGCGACCCACGGGGCCCGGAGGCTCCACGACATGCTGGACAACCTCGAGCACATCGTCGCCATCGAGCTGCTGGCGGCGGTACAGGGAATCGAGTTCCACCGCCCCGCCAGAAGTTCCGGCGCACTCGAAGAGGCCATCGGGGCCGTGCGGGGGATCTCTCCTCCCTACACCGAGGACCGGTCGCTCTCCGGGGACATCACCGGGGTGGCGGCACGGATCGCCGCGGGCGGCTTCCGGGACTACGCCCCGATCTTTGCTAGTTCCGCCGCGGGTTCTTGAAGTCCAGGATCCACTGGAGGTTGACGAAGACCTCGTTGTCCGAGATCGCGCCGAAGCGGCGGCGGTAGTCGGCCTCGAGGTGGGTCAGCGTCCAGGGAAGCTCGTACCGCACTCCCATCCGCACATAACTCAAATGGTTCGGATCATCGACGGGGCCGTGGTTCGTCTCCCCGCCGAGCTCGATCCCGGCCCAGATGCGGTTGGGAAGACGCTGGCGGAAGCGGGCGAAACCGCCGGAGTGCTCGCGTTCGTCCTGGTCGCGCTGAAACACCGCGCCGCGGAAGGTCCGGTTCGATCCGATCGTGCCGTCGAGGTGCGCGGCGGTCTGGCGCCGCGGGATCAGGTCGTCGCCGGCCCCGTCGCGTCCCTCGTAGTGGCCCACGTCCACCTTCCAGCGCCCTCCCAGGGCTTCGAAACTGCGACCCACGCCGGCGATCACGTCCTTGAAGCTGTTGGGGTCCTCCGCCCAGCCGGATCCCCGCACGACGTGGAACCGCCCGCTGTACGCGCCGCGGTCCACGAACAGGAAGACGCCGTTCTCACGGATCTGGGTCAACGCCGCGCCGTTGGCGGCGCCGATCATCTGGAAGGCGAAGGGAGCGTCGGTGAACTCGGCCATCCAGAGCGGGGCGCTCCGGCCGGCCCGGAGCCGCACCCCGCCGCCGAGGTCGTACTGCACGTAGAGGTCGTGAATCCGGGTCGCCCCCACGTCGTAGGAGGCGCGCGCCTGGACGCGGTCGCCGATCCGGAAGTCGGACCAGACGGAGAGCCGCTGGACCGTGATGTCGCCGAGGTCCGACAGGTTGTCGATGAACCGCCCCCGAAGCCGGAAATCGAAATCCACCGCCGGCTGGTCGGTGTCGGGATCGTCCTGGGTCGCCTCGACCGCCGCCTCGTTCTTCTCGTCACGCTCGGGGCGGGGTTCCGCCGACGCCGGCAGCGCGAAGAGGCTGAGGACCAGTCCCGCCAGGAACGCCCTCATCATCCCGACCAAACCTCCCGGTCGAAGAAAGGAGCGCCTGGCTCCCCTTGCGCAACCCTCTTCATAACCACTCACCGTTAGGACCTAGAGAATAGGTCCATATTTTCGTCTGAGACGGAGTCAGTACCACGAGTTCCAGGTCCTTTCCCTGTGTGAGGCGATTGGATCAGCGCTAGCGCGGCCGACGTCGATTTCCATTCTTCCGATCATGGCCGTCATTCATCGTTCGCCCGACTCAGAGTGCGCCGAACACTTGCAATCTCGGCCAGGCTCACCACGATGAGAATTGCCACGACGCCCCACAGAATGCCGGACCCTCTTGCGGAAAGAGAGAGGCCTCCGAAAAGTAGCCAAGCTGAAAGCACCAAGGCTGCACAGAGATTGATCACGACCGCTCCACCAAGCCCCAGGCCGCGTCCACTAGCACGGTCGGTTCCCCTCTCCATCCAAAGCGCGATGCCAATGCCGAAGAGTACAGCGCCAAGGATGCTGGGATAAAACGCAGAGCCGGGCTCAGGAATTTCCAAGAAGGAAGCAAGGTCTCGTGGGAACACGATCAGGAGCACACCCAGCAGTAGGTTGATGAGGCTGTCTATGGTGAGCAATAGCGAGCGGTTCATGGATCTGCCTAAACAACACTAACCGTTGACCAAGGCTCCAGATTCAGCGGCAGCACGGTCCCCCTCAGGCTGTACAGGTCGTGACCCTGACGCCAAGTCAGCTTCTGGGTGAAACGGCCGCACATTGTCCCCGTCCCAGTGTTTCGTAAGTCACGAAGAAACCCAAACCGGCAAGTCTCCCAGATAACGGGAAAAGCCCAGCTTGTTCCAATACAGTTTTTCGTTGAGCCCCCATTCTGAGAATCGCTGACGGTTACGTTAGTTACCTAGTTACCTCGTTGATTTGCTCCACGAGGGCTGCCGTCTCTTTGCTTACAGGTCCGTAATACCCGAATAGGACGGTCACAAGGAGTCCAACTGTCATCAATGGATGCCGCAACATTGCCATAGCCAGAATCGCGGTTATCGAATCGGTTTTCCACAAGATGGTTGCAGTTGAAACCAGTTCGCCTAGATGTGCTGGTCCGCGATTTAACAGCAGCCACACCGCCACGTAGCACAAGTCGTAAACCACTGCGAGCATTGGTACGAGGACCAAAGCGATTGGTATCGAGAATCCCCAATTGATAACCGGTCTGTGTTGCGTCCTCCTATATTTATTGCGTGCCCGACGGATTGCGGCATAGGGGCCGACCGTTAGAGCCAGTGTCAAAATCGGGCCGAGGAAGGCGTTGACCACTTGGGTGCCCTTGTCACCTAGGAAGTCCCTAATCGTAATGAAAATCAACGCATACACGCACGCTCCAAGCGCAAACAACATGACCGAAGCAGGCAAGCTGCGCGCAACCACCTGAAGCTGATGCGAAATGGAGAGGGCGCGAGTCTGGTGTTCGGGAGCGGAACGGCGAACAGACATAGAGACTCCTTTGCTCTAATACAACGCAGAGCGAAAAATGGAGAATCGGAGAATCCGGAAACGAAATCGCGGGGTCCCCGTGCGCAACCCCCCTGGTTGCACGCGCCACCCCGCGTGGATTTCCGAACCGGAGAATCGAGGAGCATGTAGGAGAGGGCGAAACTCCTTGAAAACACGGTAGATACGACGAACCCCCGAAGGGATCGCCCTCCGGGGCTTCGCGTTAACTATCGAGGCGCTGTAGTTCGCGCCCGAAAAAATGGCTCCACGGGTAGGACTTGAACCTACAACCAACGGATTAACAGTCCGCTGCTCTGCCATTGAGCTACCGTGGATCCAGGAAGGCGCTCACGAAAGGCAGGTGAGTTTAGCAGTCGCCGAGGGGCCAGTACGACGCGTGGGCCGAGGAACGCGGGCCCCTGGCCGGCACTGCGGCCGGCAGGGCCGCGGGCGATTGATCGCCGCCCGCCTCCGGCGGGCGGTGCCGGCCCCCAACGGGAGAACCGGCCAGGAGGTCGGCATTCCCGCGCGGCCCCTGCTACCTCGCCCCGGGGGCGTTTCGCGTGTTCAGAGCACGCTGCGGTGCTGGAGCGCCTCCGCCATGGTGGTCTCGTCGGTGTGGATCAGCTCGCTGCCCATGGGGATGCCGATTCCGATACGGGTTACGCGGACGCCGTGAGGCTTCAACAGATGCGCGAGCCACGCGGCGGCGGCTTCCCCGTCATGGGTGGGATTCGTGGCGACGATCACTTCCTCGAACCGGCCCTCGCGGATCCGTTGCAGGAGACTGGCCAGGCTGCGCTCCTCCTCGGGCTCCCCCTGCGGGGGGAACGTCACGCCACCCAGAACGTGGTAGCGGCCGTTGAAGATCTTCGCCTTTTCGATCGCGGCGATGTCCGCCGGGTCCTCGACGACGCAGAGCATGGTGTCCCCCCGGCTCGGGTTTCGGCAGTACCCACAGGGCTGCGCATCGGTGAAGTTGCCGCAGACGCGGCAGCGCGACACCTGGTCGTGCAGCGTGGACGCGGCCGTCCCCAGCGCCGCGGCCCGGTCCCGCCCCCCCTGGAGCAGATGAAACGCGATCCGTTGCGCGGATTTTTCCCCGATTCCCGGGAGGCGCTTCAACTCGCCAATGAGTCGTGAAAGCGGTTCCGGGAGGCCGCTCATTGGCCGCCGGTGAGCTGTCCGAGTTCTTCGAGTGAGCCGAGCCTTTCCTGCATCTGCTGTTCGATCTTGCGGGAGGCGTCGTTGACCGCCGCCTTCACGAGGTCCTCGAGGAGTTCGACATCCCCCGAGCGGACCGCTTCCGGATCGATCGTCACGCGCCGCACCTGGCGGGCGCCGTTCATCCGCACCTTGACCATCCCGCCACCGGCGGCTCCCTCACCTTCGAGGGACTCGATCTGCCGCTTCAACTTGCGGAGCTGTCCCATCTGCTTGGTGACCTGGTGAATCTTCGAGAGCATCGCTCGTGTTCCTCCTTCGCACCGGGACTCTCCGTCCCGGGCGACAGTGCAATGTTGGCTTTCGGCTACCGGGGCTCCGATTGCGGCGGGGGCCCGCCCGAGGACTCTCCCGGCAGGGCCTTCGCCGAAACGATAGTGCCTCCGAACGTCTCCTGAAACGCCCTGACGACATCCGGGACGAGGAGCGGCGGGTTTTGCTCGGTCTCGCGGGATCGGGCGGAGGCTTCGGGCGCGGGGGACGGAGCCGGCGGGGACGGAGCCGGCGGGGACGCGGCCGGCGGTTG
>LXNJ01002415.1_pt1 | contig 10293 bp, 8 predicted proteins | sample 809081 | NCBI WGS metagenome assembly LXNJ01 (sample SAMN04870510, study PRJNA318959) | sponge metagenome | biome: sponge; feature: marine sponge reef; material: water | host: Petrosia ficiformis | place: Greece: Milos, Mediterranean Sea | collected 2013-05-29 | depth 5-7 m
GTCCATCGACGCACCTTCGGGCGGAACGGTGATGGCCCGGGCGAGTTTCGAAGCCTGTATTCGGTTGCATGGATGGGCGGCCGTCTCCTGACCCTGGATTCCAGCCTGGGGCGCATCGGAGAGTTCTCGGCCGACGGCGAGTGGCTGGGACAACAGCGGGTCGAGGGGAGCTATAGCGGCTCCCCCGCCGGTATCCGCTTCATGCCCGTCGGCCCGGACGAGTTCTATCGACTCGGGCTTCTCGGGGATGCGACCGGTATCACCTCCGTGCTCGTCGGCCACGACAGCAGCGGGGAGACGGGCGACACGCTGTCATGGCTCCGGCCACCGCCGGGTCCGGCTGGCTTCATCATCTGCCAATACGGTGGCATGATCACCTCATTCCCGATCCCGTTCGGCCGGGGGCTGGCTCAGCACCCCGGGCCCGGCGCAGTGATGTATTCGGCGATGACGGATGCCTATCGAATTGCGGTCACCGGACGCAACGGCGACACCCTGCGCGTGATCGAGCGTCCCCTTCCGTCCGAACCCATTTCGGACGAGGAATGGACAGCCGGGAATCGGGACTTCGAGGAACTCGTTGCGGAGCGGCCGGATGCGGAGTGCGATCCCCGGCGACCCAGCCGGCCGGAGGCGAAGTCCTTCATCCAGGGCATGTTCATCGACCCCGACGGGAAGCTCTGGGTGGAAGTGATCCGCACCGCCGGGAACCGGTGGGAATTCTTCGATCCCGAAGGCCGACTGCTCGGCACCGTTCCCGCACCCCCGCGCAAGGAACGCGCCGCACCCGCCTTCAGTGCCGATCATCTCATAACGATCCGACAGGACAGCCTCGACCTGGACCACGTGGATGTCTGGAGGATCGAACCGCCAGGGGGATAGTCGAGCGCGCGACGGTTGTTGTTGCGCGCGGTCGGCGAACCCGGCTGCCTGAGCGACCCCCGCCTACTCCTCCTCCGGCTTCTTCCGCAGTCGCTTCACCTGCGAGCGCTTTCTCTTCCCCTCCAGCCGTTTGCGCTTCTGGGCCCTCGGGACGCGCGTGCGAATCCGCTCCGGCCTGGGCGCCAGGCGCTCCTCGAGGCGCCGGCGAAGCCTGGCCAGGGCGACCTGCCGATTGCGGTGCTGGCTGCGGCGCTCTCGCGCCACGACCACGATCCCGGTGGGAAGATGCGTGAGGCGGACGGCGCTGTCGGTCACGTTCTGATGCTGCCCGCCCTTGCCTCCGGCGCGCAGAGTATCGACCCTGCATTCACGCAGGAGCGCCTCGTCGGACTCGGGGAGGGCGTAACGCCCGGATGCTCCCGTCTCACTCATGGAAAGATCACGAATGCTGGAAGGACATGAAGACAAGCGAGGCGCCCGGGTGCTGGGCGTCCTTGCGTCGGTCGTGGTCGTCGTCGCCGGCCTGAAGCTGGCGGGAAGCATTCTCTCGCTCTTCTTCCTGGCACTGGTCCTCGCGATCCTGACGCTTCCGGTGATGATGTGGCTGCGCCGGTACGGCGTCCCCTCCCCGCTCGCCATCCTGATCTCCGTGCTGCTGGTGGCGGCCGTGGTGGGAGGGCTGCTGCTGCTCGCAAGCCAGGCGTTCGCCGAGTTCCAGGCCCGCTATCCCGCATACGAGATCCGTCTGCTGCTGCTCTGGGAAGTATGGGAGGCGAGGCTGGCCGAGGTCGAGCTTCCCCTCGTGGGGAACGTCTTCGCGGCGCTGACCGACCTCTTCTCGTTCGAAGCAGCACTCGACTTCGCCACCGGCACCATCCAGCGGGTCCTGGCCCTGGTGACCGACACGTTCCTGGTCCTGTTGATCATGGTCTTCATTCTGGCCGAGGCGGCGGTCTTCCCGCGCAAGCTGCGCATGGCGCTGGGTGATGTCGGGAGCGACTCGATCAGGCTTACCAACATCGTTCGCGAAGTCCAGACCTACCTGACCATCAAGACACTGGTTTCCCTGGCCACCGGGATCACCATCGGTCTCTTCGCGGCGGCCATCGGCCTCGACTTCCCGGTGTTGCTCGGGCTCATCGGCTTCGTCCTCAACTACATCCCGACGATCGGTTCCGTCATCGCCTCGGTGCCCGCCGTCCTGCTGGCGCTCATCCAGTTCGGCCTGGGATCGGCGTTGGGCGTGGGTGTCGTCTACCTGGGCATCAACACCGTCTTCGGCAACATCATCGAACCCAACCTGATGGGGCGCCGACTGGGCCTGTCGACCCTCGTCGTCGTCCTCTCCCTCATCTTCTGGGGATGGGTCTGGGGTCCGCTGGGGATGTTCCTGTCGATTCCGCTGACCATGATTCTCAAGATCCTGCTCGAGAACACCCCCGATCTCCGATGGATGGCGGTCCTGCTCGGGAAGGGTCTGGGCGATTCCCTTGCGCGCGAGGAATAAATGAAAACGACCGAGCAGACCGATTCCGTCTTCGAGCGCCTGCCCGACCAGGCGCGGCTGTGGGTGTTCGGGAGCGAGCATCCCCTCTCCGGTCCGGCGCGCGCCGCGCTGCTCGCGCGCGTGGACGGCTTTCTTTCCCGGTGGAAGGCCCATGGAGCTCCCCTGGCAGCCGGGCGGGCATGGCTCTACGACCGGTTCCTGGCGGTTGCCGTGGACGAGAGCGTGACGCCTCCCTCGGGCTGCTCGATCGACGCTCTGGTGCACATGCTGAAGGAGCTGGAGGCCGAGATCGGCTCGCGGCTGGTGGACAACACGCCGGTGTACTACCTGTCCGAGCGCGGCGTCGAGCGGGTGAGCCGGGGAGGGTTCAGGAAGCTGGCGGACGCCGGAGAGGTGACGCTGGACACGCCCGTGTTCAACAACACCATCACGCGGCTGGACGAGTTCAGGGAAGGAAAATGGGAAGGCCCGGCCCGCCACAGCTGGCAGGGCCGAGCCTTCTTCCGGGTCTGAGCCGCAGCCTCGTCAGCCGGAGCCGGGAGGACGCGGTCGCTTTTCCGAGGCAGCGCCGGAGCGCTTCCCCGGGTTGTTCAGGACTCCAGCCGGATCACGTTCTCCGCCGCGGGGCCCTTGGGGCCGTCAACGATGTCGAACTCGACGCGGTCACCTTCGGCCAGGGAGCGGAAACCGTCTCCCGAGATGGCCGAGTAGTGGACGAAGCAGTCCTGGTTCCCCCCTTCGGGATCCAGAAACCCATACCCCTTGGCGTCGTTGAACCATTTCACGGTTCCAGTCGTTCTCATTCTACTTCTTCCTCCTGATGACGCGGGACCGGCAGAGGGCAAGAAATTGCCGCAAGCGGCGCGATCCCGACGGTGGTGAGACTAATGCAAAAGGCCTGTGCGGCGATTGGTTACGGCGGATGATGCGTACGGCAGATGAATCTCAAGCTGCGGATCTGGGTGCCGGACCGTGAGTGCCCGGCGGAGCAAACGCGCGAACGCTACAAGGAGAACCGCAACTCGTCAAGGGACGTGACCGGCTTTCGAGCGAAACACCGAAGTGGTTGGGGCAGGCGTGGTCAGCTTTTTTGCGCGAAGATGGTGCACCAGGAAGCGGACGGCTTCTCCGTCGGCGTGGATGGATGCACGCCACGGAACCGGGCCTTCGACGAAGCCGACGTGGCCGCCCCCGGGCGCGAACGCCGCCACCAGGTGCGGGTTGGCCGCCACCTGCTCATCGGGGATTGCCACGGGATTCGAAATGGGATCGTCGCGGCTCTGGATGAGCAGCACCGGTACCCGGATGCGCGGGAGGAACGGGCGCGCGTCCGACCTGGCGTAGTAGTCGTCGGCGTCGGCGAAGCCGTGCAGCGGAGCCGTCAGGATGTCGTCGAACTCGCGTAGGGTGCGGGCGTGGAGCGCCGGTCCGGTGTCGATGATCCCGTCGAGCAGCGGCTGTTTCGCGCGCACCTTCCGCCGCAGTGAACGCAGGAAGTAGCGGGTGTAGAGGCCGCCCATCAGGCCATGGCTGATCCGGTCGCAGGATTCCGCGAGATCGAAGGGGACGCAGATGGTCGCGGCGGCGGCGATCGGGCTGTCCGCGCCCCGTTCGCCCAGATACTTGAGGATGACGTTTCCCCCCAGGCTGAAGCCGATCGCCCCGATGGGCCGCCCGGGATAGCGGTGCCGGAGGTGCCGGGTGACAAAGGCCAGATCGCCCGTGTCCCCGGCGTGGTAGAAGCGGGCGGTCCGGTTCGGCTCTCCCCCGCAGCCCCGGAAGTTCAGCCCCACGCCCCGCACGCCGCGGTCGAACAGGCGGGTCAGCACGCCCGACGCATAGGGGCGCCGGATGTAGCCCTCCAGGCCGTGAAGCACGAGCGCGACGGGGGCGTCCGGGCCCGGATCGGGGGTGAAGTCCAGGTCGAGGAAGTCGCCGTCCGGGGTGTCCAGCCGGCGGCGTTCGAGCGGGACCCGGCCCGGCTTGCGGAAAAAGACGCCCGCGAGGGTCTGGGCGTGCGGGTTCCCCAGCCACCAGGGTGGCCGGAAGGGGCGCGGCCGGAAGGGGGGTGCGGTAAGCGCGTTGAAGGTCAGCCCCCGTTCGACGGATCCAGCATCGCTTCGATGCGCACCAGCACGTCCTCGTAGTGGAGCCGGGTGGCGCGGTGGCGCGTGCGTCCGGCGCCCGCGCGCACCTCTCCCGCCAGCGTCGCCAGCTGCCCGCGCACCGCCGGTACGATGTCCGTGGCCAGGGCGTCCTCGTCCTCCATCAGTTCCGCGAAGCGCTCGAGATGCACGCGCTGCAGATTGCGCCTGTAGGTATCCGTGGCCTCGCCGCTCGCCGTCTCGCGCCACACCGCGCCGCGCAGGTCGTCGAGCATCTCGTTGAGCCCGTAGGCCTCCGCGCCGTCGAACGCCTCCTGCTCGATCAGCCGCTTCATGCGGTCCACGTCGAGCAGGCGGTTGAGGGCGGAGGCCTGCCAGCCCCCCAGCAGGTCGGGAGCGCCGGACCCCTGCACCCGGTCGAGGATGTCCGGATCGATCAGCCAGGACGGCGTCCGGAACACCTGCTCGTCCAGGTAGGCCATGGCCCGCTCCTGCGTCTCCCGATCCACCCGCTCGTAGGGATAGCCGTCCTGGTCCTGGCTCTTCCGGTTCCAGAGCACCCCGCCGACGTTGGTGAGCACGTGGCCCGAGTAGCGGTTCCACTGCCCGCCGATCTGCTGGTGCAGCTCGCGCAGCTGCGCGTAGTCCTCGCCCTCCTCGTAGGTCCAGTCGCGCAGCGACGCCGCGATGCGCTTCAGGTTGGCGATGCCCAGCTCCGACGCGCGCATGGCGTCGTCGCCAATGGCCTCGGTGAGCGACTCGGGGTCGGCCTGGCTGGGGTCGCCGAAGCGGTACACGGGGTCGTCGCCGGTGTCCAGAATCCACTGGTGCAGCGTCGTTCGCTCGTCCTCCGGCGAACCCGCTTCCGGGATGGGCCGGTAGCCCCAGCGGACCGAGTAGATGTCGTACGGGCCCACGCGGGGCAGCACGCAGGCATCGTCTCCGGGCTGCGCCACGTAGTTGAAGCGCGCGTAGTCCATGATCGAAGGCGCCGTGCCCATCGAACAGGTGAAGCTGGTGCGCAACGAGTCGACCGGATACGCGGCCGACGACTTCATGTTGTGCGGAAGCCCGATGGTGTGCCCCACCTCGTGCGCGGAGACGAAGCGGATCAGCTCGCCCATCACCTCGTCGTCGAACTTCACCCCGCGCGCGTTGTCCTCTTTGGCCGCAGTCTGCACCAGGTACCAGTTGCGCAGCAGGTTCATCACGTTGTGGTACCACTGGATGTCGCTCTCCAGGATCTCTCCCGTCCGGGGGTCGTGGACGTGCGGTCCGGAAGCGTTCTGGACCGGCGACGCCAGGTAGCGGATCACCGAATGGCGCGCGTCTTCGGGGCTCCAGTCGGGGTCCTCCTCCGGGGAAGGGGGCTCTCGCCCCTCGATGGCGTTGCTGAAACCCGCCGCTTCGAAGGCCAACTGCCAGTCGTTCACTCCCTGGATGATGTAGGGGCGCCACTTCTCAGGCGTCGCGGGATCCACGTAGTAGACGATGGGCTTCACCGGGTCGACCAGCTCTCCGCGCGCCCACGCCTCCGGGTCGGAGGGCTCCAGGCGCCAGCGCGTGATGAAGCGCTCCTGCTCGGCGCGCTGCTCATCCAGCCCGTAGTTGGTGCGGGTCACGGAGAAGAAACCGACCCGTTCGTCCCACAGGCGCGGCTGCATGAGCTCGTCGGGGAGCAGCAGCATGGAGTGGTTCATCTCCAGCGACAGCGTGTTGGATTCCGCGTCCGAAGGAGCCTCGGTGGCCTGGTAGGTGACCACCCGCCGCACCTCGATGTTGCGCGGGAAGCTGCGCGCCGACTCGATGAAGGTGCGGTCCCCGTCCAGGCTGCGAACCTCGTACGCCTCCCGCCGCTGCGGACGAATCCCGAAGAGCGGCACGTCGCTTTCGAACAGTTCGTTCACCTGGATGACGACCGCCGACGAGTCCTCGGACACGGTCTCGATGTCGAACACGTGGATGACCGGCTCGAAGTTGGAGTTCAGCACCGACTGGTAGATGGTGCTCTCCGGGTCGGCGTAGTTCTCGTGGCTCACCTGGCGCAGCAGCACCTGGTCGCCCCGCCGCTGCCAGCGCACCACCGCGGTCCCCTCCTTGGCGCCGCCCCAGCCCACGTTCTCCGCCGTGCGGGAGATCCGCGACACCACCAGCATTTCGCGCCCGAACTGTTCGACGGGGATCTCGTAGAAGAAGTCCGTGTCGACCCGGTGCACGGCGAAGAGGCCGTCGTCGCTGACGGCGTCGGCCGTGATCACCTCCGCGTACGCCTCCATGGCGTCGTCGTCCCGCTCCGCTGCGGCGGGCGAGGGGGTGGGTCCGGGGTCCGCGCGCCCGGCCGTGCACCCGGCCAGGGCCAGCGGAACGAGAAGGAGGGAGAGGGGGCGAACCCGATGAGCGGGCATGTCAGAGCGTACCATGGGACATCTCCGGCAGCAGTTTCGGAGTGACGGGGGTCTTCCAACGTGGCGGGAGCCTTTTCCGAGTCTACCAGCCAACCTCGGAAGGTAGAAAACCGCGGGGACGCATGCCACGTCGCGGAGCGACCCGGGTTACCGCGCGTCGAGGGCGGCAGCGGACGCTCGCGGGAGGATGTGCCGAAGCGGGCGGAACGCCGGACGAGGGGAAAGCCGTTGAACCCGTCGGGCGATTTGTTTACACTGTTCACATGGCAATTCAGCGAGACGACATCCGGAACCACGCGACCGAACTCTACCTTTGCGGGGGACTCCGCGCGCTGTCCATGCGCAAGCTGGCCGGCAGGCTGGGCGTGACCGCGCCCGCGATCTACCGTTACTACGCGAGCAAGGAAGAGGTGCTGCGTGATATCGTGCGCGAAGCCTACCGGCAGTCGGCCACCTACATCTACCGGGCGCTCTCGGCCGCCACACCCCTGGACCGGTTCCGGCGGGCCGGGGAGGAGAACCTTGATTTCGCCCTGACGCATCCGCGCTGGTACGAGATGATGTACCTCTCGCCGGAACGCTTCGGCTGGTCCGACTACCCGCCCGAAGTGGCTGCCCACGCGCACGCTACGCATCAGTTCTGGATGGATCGGGTTCGCGAGTGCGTCGATGCCGGGTACCTGCGGGCCGAAGCCGACATCCGCGACGTGGGGATGACCATGTGGGCCCATTCCCATGGCCTGATCACGATCTACATGCGAGGGCTCCTGGAGCTCAGCGAGACCGAGTTCCGGGAAGTCTACCGGGCCTCGGCCAGACGGATGCTGCTGGGTCTCGGGACCCGCAAGCTGCTGAGCGAGACGCGGGAGAGCGAGGGCGCCCTACAAGGCCGAGGCGCCGAGACGGACGAATCACAGACCACCGAGTACACCGAGGTATACGGATGATGAAACGTGCAGGGCGAGAGGGGACGGGAAACACCCGCGACGCGCGGGTGACGGGGGCAGTCGTGAACACTGTTCTCTTGATGATCGTTGCGGTCGCGAGCGCTTTGCCAACCCTTCTGGGCGCCCAGCAGCCTGCTTCGGGTGCGGCCGCCGTACCGTCGGGCGAGGCGCTTACGCTCCCGGACGCGGTCTCCATGGCGCTCCGCCGCAACCGCGACGTGCGGGATGCGCGGTTTGCGCTGGACCTGGCCAGGGAGCAGGTGTCGGAGGCGTGGGGCGGCATCATGCCCACTGTCAGCATGAACGCGGACTACACCCGCAACCTTTCTCGCGCCGTGTCTTTCCTGCCGGCCTTTATCTTCAATCCCGATGCGGGTCCCGACGAGCTCCTCCAGGTACAGTTCGGAGCGGACAACAGCTGGAACACGAGCATCAGTGTGGAACAGCCCCTCTTCGACGCTCGGGTTTTCGTCGGACTGGGCGCGGCTCAGCGCCTGGCATCGATCCAGGAGGAATTCGTGCGCGGGCGCAGCCAGAGCCTGGTCACGCGCGTGCGCCTGGCCTACTACGATCTGCTGCTGGCGCAGGAGCAGGAGCGCCTGACCCTCAATTCGGTCACGCGCGTGCGCCAGTCCCTCAAGGAAACGCGGGCGATGAACCGGGCGGGGCTGGCCTCGGACTACGACATGCTCCGCATCGAAGTCGAGCTCGCCAACCTGGAACCGAACCTGCGCCGCGCCGAGAACGCCGCAACGCAGTTCCGCCGGGTGCTCGCCGTGGAGCTCGCGGTTGATGATCAGGAGAGCCTGCAAGTGGCCGGCTCTCTGGCGACGATGGACCTGGAAGATCCGGCGCTGAACACTCCCGGCAACCGCGCGATCCTCGCGTTCGCCGGTTCCGGGCCGCTGGAGGGCGCCGCCGAGCAAAGGGTGACGCAGGCATGGGAGCGGAGGTCCGACCTGCGCCAGCTGGAAATGACCGAGCGGCTGCGCCACTCCGAGATGCGGCTGGAACAGATGCAGTACATGCCCACCATCTCCTTCTTCGGCAACTACGTGATCCAGGCCCAGCAGAACGGGGCTCCCGACTTCTTCGGCGACCCGATGTCGCGGGCGTCGGCGCAGGCGGTCGGGATTACGGTGAGCGTCCCGATCTTCGAGGGCTTCCGCAAGGACGCCCGGGTCGACCAGCGCAGGGCGGCGTGGCGGCAGGCCGAGACCCAGTCGCGGCTTGCGCGCGACCAGGCGGCCAGCCAGGTCAAGTCGCTGGTCGAACTGGCCGACGAGGCGCGGGCGCGGGCGCGGGGCCAGAAGCTGGCGGTCGCGCAGGCGCAGCGCGGCTTCGAAATCGCCGCCGCGCAGTACCGGGAAGGACTGAGCGGCCAGCTCGAACTGACGGACGCCGAGGTGGCGCTCAGGCAGAGTGAGTTCAACTACGCGCAGGCGGTATACGACTACCTCGTGGCCTGGGCGCAGCTCGACGAAGCGACCGGCTCCGTGCCGATGGTGGATTCGGAGTTCACGCTGGCGGACGGGCAATAGGGAAGGCGGGACGCGCGGATGACGCGGGACGCGAACGATCCGAAAATACAGAACGCAGTTTTCGAGGAAACAACGATGAATCGAGCAGTACGGCGGATGACAAGGGGAATGACGCTGGGGCTTGCGGGTGTCGTGGCCGCCTGCAGCAGCAGCGCGGAGGCGGGCGACACGGTTCCGCCCATCATCGAGGGCGCCACGCGCGTGATCAACGTGGAGGTCGAGCCGATCGTGCCCACCGGCTTCACCGAGCTGATCCGGCTGACGGGCAACGTGCGCGCGAATCGCGACGTGGTCGTCTCGGCCACGGAAGCGGGGCTCGTGTCGGCGATCCTGGTGGACCAGGGCAATCCCGTCAGGGCGGGGCAGGCGGTGGCCCGCCTGGACGATACCCAGTTGCGGGCGCAGGTGGCCGAGGCGCGCGCCCGCGCGGACCTGGCGCAAGAGACCTGGGAGCGGTACAGGCGGCTCTTCGAGGAGGATCAGGTCGGGTCCGAACTGCAGTACCTCGAGGCCCGCTACGCGGCCGAGCAGTCGGCGGCCAGCCTGACCGCGCTCTCCGCCCGGCTGGACGCCACGGTCATCCGGGCACCGTTCGAGGGCGTGCTCGACTCCCGGGACATCGAGCTCGGCAGCATGATCATGCCCGGGACGCCGGTGGCGCGCGTGGTGGACCTGGATCCGGTGCGCATCCGCGGCGGCGTGCCCGAGCGGTACGCGCTCGATGTACGGCCGGGCTCCGAGGCCACGGTGACCTTCCAGGTGATCGAGGGCGAGACCTTCGAGGGCGCGATCACCTACGTGGGGTCCGCGGTGGATCCGGAGGACCGCACGTTTCCGGTCGAGCTGACCCTCGGCAACCCGGGCGGACTGATCAAGCCGGAGATGGTGGCCAACATCGAGATCGTG
>LXNJ01002416.1_pt1 | contig 10286 bp, 9 predicted proteins | sample 809081 | NCBI WGS metagenome assembly LXNJ01 (sample SAMN04870510, study PRJNA318959) | sponge metagenome | biome: sponge; feature: marine sponge reef; material: water | host: Petrosia ficiformis | place: Greece: Milos, Mediterranean Sea | collected 2013-05-29 | depth 5-7 m
GCCGCCGCCCGCCCCGCCCGAGGGGGTCGGTTGCGGGGAGGGGCGATAGAGCCCGGTCGCAGGGCCGATCTGGTGGTGCTGGACGAGGCGGGACCCGCCATCGCCGGGCACGGCACCCGGACCGCCCTGGATGCTTGGCTGGTGGGCGGAGACAACAGAGACATCTCCGCGGTTTATCTGGGCGGCCGGCGCGTGGTGGACGGGGGAAGCCTGGAGACCGGGGCGGAGGAATCCGAGACGACGGACAAGTTCCGGCAGGCCATGGCCGCGCTCGACCTGCAAGACAAGCCGCCGGGCGCCGGTGGTTAGGCCGCCTGTGCCTCCAGTTCGCCGGACCACTGCCCCAGAGTCGCCAGCGCATTCATGCGAGCCCGATGGGCGAACGCCGCCCGCACCGCCGGGCCGTTTGCCGGATTCCCGCCCCAGGCCTTGAGCGGAGCCGCCTGAAGCGCTCTCCCGTACGAGAAAGACAAACGCCACGGCGTGTCGAACGCCGCGTTCATGGTGTTCAGGTTCTCGGTCGCCTCCAGGTCGGACTGGCCGCCCGACAGGAACACGATGCTGGGAACCGCCGCGGGGACCGAGCGTCGCAGACACGCCACCGTCTTTTCGGCCACTTCTTCCGCCGGGGCCTGTACCGGACACAGTTTCCCCGAAAGGACCATGTTCGGTTTGAGCACCGAAGCTTCGAGCACCACGCCCTGTTCGCTGAGCGAGGCGTACGTCTCTCGGAGGGTGAACTCGGTGGCCTCGAAGCAGCGGTCGATGTCGTGATCGCCGTCCATCAACACCTCCGGCTCCACGATCGGTACCAAGTCCTGCTCCTGACTCAGCGCCGCCATCCGCGCCAGAGCGTGGGCATTGGCGACCGCGCAGGCCCGGCTCGGGACGGACCGGTCGCCCCCCCGCCCGATGTCCATGACGGCCCGCCACTTGGTGAACCGGGCACCCAGCTGCCTGTATTCGGACAGCCGATCACGCAGCCCGTCAAGCCCCTCGGTCACCTTTTCGCTGGGTGAGCCGGCCAGAGGATGGGCCCCCTTGTCAATCTTGATTCCCGGAATCGCGCCGGAGCCGGCGATCAGATCCACCAGCGCGGTCCCGTCGGCGGCGCGCTGGCGCAGGGTTTCGTCGAACAGTATTACCCCGGAGATGTGATTGTTCAGTGCCTCGGTGGTGCGAAACAGAAGCTCGCGGTAGTCCCGCCGGTTTGTCTCGGACGACTCGACATTGATTGTGTCGAACCGTTTCCTGATCGTCCCGGAGCTCTCGTCGGCGGCCAGAATCCCCTTGCCCGGCCCTCCCATCGCCTCCGCGACGCCGTCAAGGGAGTCGGGAATCAAATTGGTTCGTCAGGGTCTGTACCGTGAGTCACCCTCCACTCAACAGGGCTGTCCGTGGACAGTGTCTGGTTGTTGAGGAATTTGTCGATCAGCGGACCAGGAATAGACGATTCCAGATGCTGGGCCCTGATGTCGTAGCAGCCGGCTTCAAGTATGAAGGTCCGTGTGGCGTCGGGGGCTATGGTACCATCCACGGGATGATCCGACATGAACAGGTCGTCGCCCCAGTCGGTCGTGCCGCAGGCCCGGGCGTGGACGTAGATGATGCTGCCCCGCGTGCCGTTCTCAATTCGCAACTCTGAAGGGTTATCGTAGGTGGGGTTGGTGGTCCCACCTTCGCATGCCGCTGCCCCAACGGCCACCAGGGCGCACGCCAGAACGGACCAGACAAATTTCGTTTCCAACCTGGAGCTTGGTTCGCATCCAGCCATGACAAGTGCCTCCTTAATACCGCGGGGCCGCATTTCGGGGCCCCTGAAAACGCTAACCGCCGCGCAATAATCCACTGATCCCGGGAGTCTGGGAGAGGATCTTGGCGGACCCTCTAAACTACGTACAAGTACCCGAAAATATGACACCCTGCGCCCCCCGGCAGTTTACCGGGGCAGAGTGTGGCGGATCAGTTCACTGGAACATGCTGCGGACCACGAACAACATGTTGGCGGGCCGCTCGGCCAAGCGCCGCATGTACCACGGGAACCATGCCTCGCCGTAACTGATCAGTACCCTCAAGGGGGCATCGCGTAAGATCAGCCGTCGTTGTTCGCGCAAGCTGATCCCGTAGAGCATCTCGATCTCAAAACGGTCGGGCCCGATCCCAAGAGCCTCCGCCCGTTCAAGTGGGGTCATCATGGCGGGGTCATGCGTGCCCAGGGCGAGAAACGCCCCGCCCCCCCCTTCAAGATGATCCAGCAGAATATGCGCCATCTCCAGATACTGCCGGTCCACGTCCGCCTTCTTTGGCAAGGCGACTGAGGGTGGCTCAGAATAGGCCCCCTTCACCAACCTGACGCGGGGCTCGAGGTCCAGCATCCCCCTGAGATCGTCGGGTGAACGGTGCAGGTAGGACTGCATCGCCACGCCCGCCAGAATGCCGTCTTCCCGCAGCCGGCGGTAGATCCGCAGTGTGGGTTCCAGATACCCGGATCCTTCCATGTCCAACCAGAGGGTCCTGAGGTGGGTCGCGCCGCCCCGGTCAACGGCGGCGCCACCGCAACTGGCGGCAAGGGCCGCGCACGACTCCACCACCAGGTCCTCGCTCAGGTCGAGACCCAGATGGGTGGGTTTGATAGATGCCTCCAGGTCGAGGCCCAATTCGCGAGATTCGTCCAGCAGGAGACCGTACTCGGTTACGACTGCCTCGACTTCGGCCTCTGTCTTGACGTTCTCGCCGAACAGGGTGAAGAGGGTGCCGACGCCCTTTTCGCTCAGACGGGCCGCCGCCGCGAAGGCTTCCGAGCGGGTCACGCCCGGTACGTATTTGCGGACGGCCCGCCTCATGAACTTCTGACGCGGCAAGACTTCGGAGAGCATCGGGTTTGTCGATGCCCAGAGAAGGGCCCGACTGGCCGCTTCGCCGGGTCCCCGGATCAAGAATCGCTCCCCTTCACTCAGTCGGCGGTCCGGCACCGCCCGCTCTGAATGCGTACGAACCGAGAATCAACGCAGGCCGGCTTCGCCGTCGGCGGATACCTCAAAATCGAGCCACATGCCCTGCATCGCGTGGGCGGGCACCACACACACCAGCGCGTAGGCACCGGCACTGGAAGCCGTAAACGTCACCGCTTCGGAACCGCCCCCCGGAGGAGTCGACTCGTTGGCAGAACCGGCGTTGCTGGTGATGGCACCGTCAAACACGGGAACCATCTCGTTGAACATGGGTGGCCACGTGGCCTGAGTGTCCAGAACCGCGACGCTGTGGTAGTTGACCGGATCGTCGTTGCGGAAGTTGATGGTGATCTCGTATCCCTCGGGCACCACGACCGTGGTCTCGCCGCCCAGGTAACCGTTGAAATTCCAGCCCGAGTTGGTGGCGGTCTCGCCGGCGATCAGCTCAATGGTGACCGTACCGCCGTCGTGGTCAACCGCAATCCAGTCGGCTTCCATCACGCCGCCGGCCATGTCGCCCGGCGCGTCACCGCCCGCGTCCGCCCGGGCAGCCTCCATTTCGGCGGCCTCGGCCGCGCCGGCATCACCGGCGTCGTCGCCCGATTCACCGCCGCAAGCCGCACCCAGCACCGCCACGGAAAAAATCAACAGCCCCTTCCAGATCTTCTTCATTCGTCCGCCTTAGTCAGTTCATGTTTGTTCTTGGTTACCGAGTCCTCAACAGGTCGCCCGACCAGCTCTGCACGGTTCGGACTGAACTGCCGAAAAATAACGCCAGCCTGCGCTGACCGCCCCGCAAGCGCCCCAATGGCCGGTGCCCGGAATCGGGCCGGGAGTGGTTCTGTAACGAAGGGACTGGCGCAAATCATACCCCAGGGCCAATATTAGGGACCAGCCAGCAGCTGCTGTGCGCCCGACGGTCACTTTGCGGGCGCGATCTTTCAACGGCGCTTTGCGTAGCGCCTCGGCGCTGCCCGGACCAGTCCCGGCATCCGCGCCACCTGTCATGGCCCCCGGTTCGAGAAGGCCCTTGGGTCGCCCGGCCGGGCTTTTCCAGAACAGAGAATCTTGCACAGCGAACAAACAGACTCAGCAGGCCGCGACGGCCAGCGTCGCCACCGAAGCCGCCAACCGCGCGGTAAGGGCTCATCGCCCCCTCGCAACTCCGGGGGCCGGGGTCGGCACCAGCACCAGCAGCGCCGCGCCCGCCCTCCCAACAGGCGACGGTCGGACCAGCCGGTCAAACCACTGGCGAACGAACCCCAGCCAGACGTTCCGCTCGACGAGTACCTGGGCCTGTTGGAATGCGTGGCCAACAGGGCGGGGTTTATCAGGCGGCCCAACGCCAGCTATGCGCCCGGGAGCGGAGACATCTACGTGAGTCCGCGTATCATCGCCCCCCACAACCTTCGCACGGGCGACGAGGTTTGCGGTCAGATCGGCCAGCAGAACCACCGCGGCAAGAGCCCCCCGCTCCGTTACGTCCACACCGTGAACGGCCACTCGCTGGAGGAACTGAACCCCCGCCGCGAGTTCGACAAGCTCAGCGCCCGCCATCCGGACCGTCCCCTCAAACTTGAGTGCGAGCTGGAACGCGGTCCCCACGACTACACCAACCGGATCATCGACATCTTCTGCCCGCTGGGTCTCGGTCAGCGGGCGTTGATCGTTGCGCCGGCCAAGGCGGGCAAGACCATGGTCCTGCAGGCCATCGCCGAGGGGATCGCCAAGAACTACCCCGACTACAAACTGCTCATCCTGTTGGTGGACGAACGGCCGGAAGAAGTTACCGAGATGGAGATGACCGGGTTCGGCGAGGTGGCGGCATCGAGTTTCGATTTCCCGGCGGACCGGCATGTCAAGGTGGCTCAGATGACTCTGGAACGCGGCCGCCGACTGGCCGAAATGGGCCAGAACGTGGTGGTGATCCTGGACTCGATCACCCGGCTGGCGCGCGCCCACAACACCCTGTGCGGTGGCAGCGGCAGGACGCTGACTGGTGGTCTGGACTCCGAATCTCTGGAGAAACCCAAGCGGTTTTTCGGCAGCGCCCGGAACATTGCGCCGGACCAGGGGGGCGGTTCCCTGACCATCATCGCGACGGCCCTCGTAGACACGGGCTCTCGCATGGACCAAGTGATTTTCGAGGAATTCAAGGGCACGGGCAATAGCGAACTAGTGCTGTCTCGCGAACTGGCCGACCGCCGCATCTACCCGGCCATCGACCTCAACTCCAGCGCGACGCGCAAGGAAGAGCTACTGCTTGACCCGGATGCGCTGGCGGTGGCCCGGGCCATGCGCCGGGAACTCAGCAGCTATCCGCCGATGGAAGCCATGGGCGAAGTGCTGGGGTTGATGCGAAAGACCGAATCCAACGAGGAGATGATCGCGACTCTTCGCCGGAGGGTCTAGTCCTCTTCGGGTAACCCCTTGGCAGCCAGCTCCGCGGCGCGCGCCCTTTCCCGCTTCGCGAAGTGGATGATCTCGTAAGCGGTGGCCATCAAAAGTCCCAGTTCCCGCCCGTCCACCGCCGCGCGCTGAAAGATGTTCCTGAAACTGCGCATCTTGGGCAGGGGATCCAGCCCCCAGAACAGGCCTGCCTCCGTCATCGCCTTCTCCCAGAGACCAAAGAACTCTTCCATTTCGGCGTGCGTGGCCAAGGGCCGGTCCCGTCTTTTCTTGGGGCTCAGGTCCCGGCCGGAACCGCCCGCCCACTTGCGCAGTTCGTAACACAAGACCAGCACCGCGTGAGCCAGGTTCAGCGAGGGATGGTCGGGATTGGTGGGAATGCAGACGGCGCCGTGGCACAGATCCAGCGCTTCGTTCGGCAGGCCGCTGTCTTCCCGGCCCAACAAGAGGGCCAGCCGGTCTGTCGGAGCAAGCGCCCCCAGCATCGGGCCGATCTCGTCCGGCTCACGCCAGGTCTGCCTGACCGTCCGCCGCCGCGCCGTCGAACCGATCACCACGGCCGTGTCGGCAAGGGCCTCCTCCAGCGAATCGAACAGTCGAATCCGTTCGACGACATCCCTGGTGTCGTGAGCGATCCCCGAGATGCGCCATTCGTCGTACTCGGCGGGGCGGACCAACCGGAGTTTCGACAGACCCATGTTCTTCATCGCCCTGACCACCAGTGCGACATTCACAAGGTCTTGGGGTTCATGGAGCACCACGATGGCCCGATCAAGGTCGGTCGACATCAATTCGGGTTCGGGTGGCATCAATGCCGCCGATCGGTTAGCATTTTTCTCCCTCCAGGGGCGGTAGCTCAGCTGGCCAGAGCGCTGCGCTCACATCGCAGAGGTCGGGGGTTCGAGTCCCTCCCGCCCCATAACAACGCAGCGACTGACCTGGCCGATGCCGCCGGTCATTCGAGGTTTCATCGCGGGCGTAGCTCAGTTGGCAGAGCGTCAGCTTCCCAAGCTGAAGGTCGCCGGTTCGACCCCGGTCGCCCGCTTCTTTGGACTCTTTCCCCGGCTTCGTGCAAGGCTGCCGGCGAGCCACGGTCGATGCCTGGGCGCCTGAGATTGTCTTCGGTTCCGCAGTCGATGGGCCGACCCTCTCAAGAAGATATGACTTATGCCCCGTCTCGATGATCTCCTGGTCGAATCCAGCCGCACTTTCGCGGTCGGGATCGGCCTGCTCCCGGAGCCGCTCAGGCAGGAAATCACGGTTGCCTACCTGCTGCTGCGCGTCTCGGATCACATTGAGGACACGACGACCCTTGAGGACCGGGAGAAGATCACGCTCCTGCAGCTGTGGGCGCGGACCCTGGCCGACCTTGACCCATCGGACCGCGGCACGTTCGCGAACACCGAGATCGCCGGTCACCTGCGGGAGGCCGGGGGCGGCACCCCCGACAGCCTCGTTGCCCGCGACACCTCTGCTGTTCTCGGGGGACTGGCCGCCCTTGAGCCGGTAGCGCGGGAAATCGTCGCGCGGAGGGTGTGCGAGTCGACCCTGGGAATGGCCCGATGGGTTGAGCGGGGTTCCGATTTCGGGGATGAGGACGACCTGGACGACTACATGCACCAGGTCGCCGGCCGGGTGGGCCTGCTGCTTACCGAGCTCTTCGCGGTCCGGCTGAGCGGAGTTGCCCGCGGAGTCTCTCGGATGATGACCCTGGGCCGCGAGTTCGGGCTAGGGCTCCAAACCGTGAACGTGATTCGCGGGTTGAACGAGGATCCCGACAGGGGATGGGTCTTCGTGCCGCGGTCGTTCGTGCCGGACGGTGCCGACCCGGGAACGATATTCCACGGCAGCGGCGACGCTCCGTCGCCCGCGGCCATGGCCGTGCTTGATCGATTGGCCACCAAAGCCGAGGGGCACCTGGACGCGGCCATCGCTTACACCAAGCTGATCCCGAGGCGGCACCACGGGGCGAGGTTGTTTTGCGTGCTGCCGCTGTTGTTTGCGGTGCGGACGCTGGCCCTGAGCAAGGCCAACCCGGATGTGTTGCGCCAAGAAGTAAAGATGACCCGCCGCGAGGTACTGTCGATAACGCGGGGGGCAAAATTGCTTGGGTTCTCTAACCGCTGGTTGGACTGGCGCCGCCGGAGGCTGGCGACCGGCGCCTAGACCGCACAAACGGCAACATCAGTGCCTGCAGGAACGCCACGGCGATGGGTTGCAGGGCCAGCAGGTACCACGGCCAGCCGGGCAGGAAATCCATCAGCGTGTCGGCCGTCGGTTTGTGAACCGTGTAGAGGTAGTTGGACCCAAGCCAAAGGTTGAGCGGGTAAACGACTACCGCCAGCCCGTTCATCACGGCCAACGCCAACCAAGGATCTCGGGGCCGGGGCCGGTAACCCTCGACCGCGGCGGCCCACACTCCCGCGGTCACAACCAGCCCGTGCGAGCCCATGGATTCGAGAAAGGTGTAGTGGAAGGGGCCGTAATCGACATCGGGCGTGATCACCGCTTGGATGGCGCCGACCACTCCCAGGAAATACATGGCCTTGAGGGCCAGCGGGTTGCGGGTGCCCAGACCGTAAATTGAGACCCAAGCCATGATGTTGCACAGCTGGAGTGGGAGCTCTTCCTGAACCGACCAGATTCCGGTGTCGATTCGCCACCAGTGCCGGGCCACGCGGAAAAACAGCAGCCCCGCTATCAGACCGCACCTGAGGTAGAGCTGCCCCCGTTCGCCCGTCTTCCGTCCGGCCAGCACCACCGCAGTGCCCGCCAGCACGGTAATGGCCGCACCGACCAGGTGTTCGGTGCCAAAGACCTCGAACGGCTGAAGTTCGAGGCCCCAAAATCCAGTCCGCACGGCGGCTTGGTTTATCTGGCTCTCGCGGAGTCCGGGGTGATCACTGTTCCGGGCAGGGCCCAGGTCAGCTCCCCGCCGTCAACCACGAATTCTCCGGCCACGAGCACGTGTTCGACCCCGTCGGGGTATTGGTGCGGCTCGAAGAATGTCGCCCGGTCCTGAATGCTGGCCAGGTCGATCACGGTCAGGTCGGCCCGGTATCCCTCCCTCACCTGCCCGCGGTCGCGCAGCCCCAGCACCTGGGCGGGCAGGCTGGTGGCGGAGCGGATGGCGCTCTCAACCGACAGTACCTCCTGCTCCATGGCGTAGCGCCTGATCTTGCGTGGGAAGGTCCCGTAGAACCTCGCGTGGACTGGACCATCGCCCGGAAGAGCGATTCCCGCGTCGGAAGCGGTGATCGTCCAAGGCTCGGCCGCGAACAGGGCCACGTCGATCTCGGACAATGAGAAACCTCGGATGCGTGCCCCGCCCCGCCGGTCGGGGTCCCCGTCCAGTTGAAGACGAATGGCGGCGTCCACCGGGTCTGCGCCCCACTCAGACATCAGGTCCGCAAGCGTCACCCCGACGAGCGCGGAATCGGGGTGATCCATGATGAGCAGGTTCGCCGGCCCGCCCCGCCGGTTGATTTCGTGGTCAATGTCCTGGCGGACCAGCTCGCCCCGGTCCGGATCTGCGAGAGCGGCCAGCAGCCGATCGCGAGGGCTCTCCGTCGTGTCCGGTGATGCGAAAACCCAAGACGGAATCAAGACCGTGTTCCCGTCGGTGCCGGTGGTTGGGTAGGGGTACTGGTCGGCCCAAATCGGCACTCCCCGTTCGCGCGCCGTCTCGATCAGCTGAATCAAGGTGCGGCCGGTCCCCCAGAAGTCGGCACCGCGGGCCTTGATGTGGGTGGCGACCGTGGTCACACCGGTCCGTTCGGCGATTTCGATGTCTTCGAGAATTGTGTGAATCATGGTGGGCGGGCCCGGCTCGTCCTGGCTGGGCCAAAACCACATGGGCGTCATCCCCGAGCTCCGTTCGTGAACGATGAACACTCCGCCCCCCGCCCCCGCGGCCGAGACCAGGGGCAGCAGCTCTTCGGTCTCGCTCCACCTTCCCGGCACATACTCCAGTCCGGCGCTGAGGCCGTACGCGCCCTCTTCCATGGCGCGCTCAACCATCGTGGTCATGCGCCCGACCTCTGCATCGGTTGCGGGCCGCCGGTGATCGGCGCCCAGGACCAAGCCCCGGATCACGTTGTGGCCGGCCATGAGAATCGCGTTGGGGCCGTGCCCCCGGTCCTCCAACCGCTGGCGCTGGGCTGCGATTGGCCAGGCCCCACCCCCGTCCTGGTTGACAACTACAGTGGTCACTCCCTGGGCTACCAGATTGGGCGCGGCCCGCCTGCGGGCTCCGTCGCTGCCCGGGGGGCCTTCCGCGTCGAGTCCGCCGTCGGCGTGCGAGTGGATGTCGATGAAACCGGGCACGACGTAGAGACCCGAGACGTCAACGACTCGCACCGCCTCCGCACCCGCCAGGTCGCCCACCCGGGCGATGGTCCCGTCGCGGATGCCTACATCGGCCTTGAACCAGGGGTTCCCGGTTCCGTCGAGTACCCGCCCTCCCAGCAGCACCACGTCGAACGCCCCGGACTCGGCCTGCGCGGCCTGGCCCTTCTGCACGGCCGGCGCGGAGGCCGCGACGGGTGCCGAAGCGACACCCGTCGCGGCTACCGCGACCAAGACCCGCGCAGCCATACCGAAGGGTCTTCTTGCTGTTGTGTTCATGAATCTGACAAGAACACCGCGCCGCAGTCTCTGCAAGCCCGGCGGTCCCGGGGCACGGGACTCCGGTGGCTAGGTTGAACGGAGCTTGCGAGAGCACGTCACCACTGCCGCCCTTGGGGCGTGGACCTCCGACGGGAGCTGATCAATGAAATCGATGACTAATCGTGTCGTAGACCGGGCTGCCAACGCTTTGCCACGGGCTGTGTCGGGGGCCGCGCCGTGGTTGGCCGTCGCCCTGCCCCCGGCCGTGCCGCTGGCGGTGATCTTCGCCGGCGCGGCCCTTTCGCCCGGGGCCCGGCT
>LXNJ01002417.1_pt1 | contig 10286 bp, 8 predicted proteins | sample 809081 | NCBI WGS metagenome assembly LXNJ01 (sample SAMN04870510, study PRJNA318959) | sponge metagenome | biome: sponge; feature: marine sponge reef; material: water | host: Petrosia ficiformis | place: Greece: Milos, Mediterranean Sea | collected 2013-05-29 | depth 5-7 m
TTTCGTTTCGTGCCGGAGGCAAGAAGGAATAAAATAGCGGGCAGGGATTTCTTCTACCGGCTTCCCTCTACCTTCTTACCGCCTTTGGAATAGTCGCCGCGGGGCGTCTCAGGTCTTTCCGCTTCTCGATTCGAAGAGATGCTTAAATAATATATTATATTTTCTTAAGTTCGCAAGTGGGAATCCAACCGGTGGATGAGGCTGCCGGAATGGTCAACGGAAGGCGTCGTCCAAACCTGAAATTACGGGGTTCCTGCTTTACATCGCGAACGAATTTAGCTAAATTCAATACAATACAAAAGCGAATCATTGTTATAGATTATATTCCCAAATGGAATAGGTTGGAGCTTTCAGAACGCGTGCGAGGGCTGGCCACCGGGAAGGATAGCGAAGCGGGCAGACAGGCATGTCCGCCTGCCTGCGCAGCGTACTGCGCTGCAGGCAGGCCCCACCCTCATACCGGCTTCCTCCGGATGACGGTTCAGGCGCAGTGCGAGGCCGGACCGGACAGGAATCCCTTACAGAGGACTTGAGATATGATCGAGAACATCGAAACCCTGGCGGCGCTTTCCGAGGCCGGCACCATGACCAAGGCGGGCACCCGGCTGCGTATCTCGCAGTCGGCCGTCAGCAAGCGGATCGACGCACTCGAGAGTGCGATGGGGCGGAAACTCATCGAACCGGTGGGCAGACGCGTCCGGCTCACGGCCGCGGGAATCCAGTTGCTCGAGAAGACGGCGCCGTTTATGGCCGCGTTAAAGGAAGCGGTTGCGGACGAGTCCCCCGTTCAGGCCGGCCGCCTCGTGATCGGCATCTCGGAATCCATTCTGTCCTCGTGGGGGTCGCGCGTTCTTGCCGGCGTCGCGCAGGCCATCCCGCAGATGGAACTCGTCATCAACGCCCACAGAAGCCCCGTTGCCATTGACCATGTCCGCTCGGGTGAATACATGCTCGCGCTGTGCGCAGACCGGGGGGAATACAGCGCTGACGTCAAGTCCGAGCCCCTCGTGGACGAGCCCATGGTCCTGGTTCCTTCGGGACTGGAGCCGTTTCAGCTTCGCCGCGACACAACGGTTCCCGTTATAACCATCGAGCCCCACGCCTCAACGTGGGTTCATCTGGAACCGCGCATCAGAGCACTCTCAGTCAGATGGAACATCCACATTGAGACCGAACAGACCCTGCAATCTTTCGCGGGTATCGCACAGATGGCCCGGTGCGGGTTCGGCCACGGGCTGGTGCCGCTGGGCATCGCCAGGGCGCTGGGCATTTCCGACCGGGGATTGATCCGTTTCCCCGAACCGGGACTTTCCCGGCCGATCGCGCTTGTAGGCCGCAGCACCACCTTCGCCCGTCCTATCGTAAGGTCTTTTCACAGCATCCTCCGTAAAACCATCCCTTCGAACCTCATGTCATGTCCCGAAAGTATCTAACCGTTTCAATCCCGTTTCAGCTTGCCTTTCACGGGCCGAAAACGTATTTTCCGACTCCGTGATATCCAGTCCAGAAAGACGTTTCGCCGCCCTGATCGTCCTCGATGGCTGGGGTCTGTCATCCAACGAGGACCACAACGCGGTCGCGCTGGCCGATACACCCACGATGGACCGCATTGGCGCGGCGTTCCCGTCCACGACGCTCCAGACCTGCGGACGCAGCGTGGGCCTGCCCGATGGATTGATCGGCAATTCCGAAGTCGGGCACCTCAACCTGGGCGCGGGGCGTGTCGTAACGCAGGCCGTCACCCGGATTGACGACAGGGTGTTGGACGGCGGCTTTTCACGGAACGAAGCGTTGCTTGCGTCGATGGACCGGGTTGCCGGTACCGATCGCCGCCTCCATCTGATCGGACTGGTGTCCGACGGCGGAGTACATTCCTGGCCCAACCACTACGGCGGTCTGCTCAAGATGGCCGCCGGCCGCCGGTTGAATCCGGAGCAGGTCTGCGTACACGCCTGGCTTGACGGGCGTGACACGCCGCCCACAAGCGGGATCCGCCACCTGGCCGCCTTGCGGGAGATGTGCGCGTCGGCCGGTGTGGGCAGAATCGCCACGGTTTGCGGCCGCTACTTCGCCATGGACCGGGACCGGCGCTGGGACCGCGTCCGCGTGGCGTATGATGCCATGACGCTCGGCCGAGGGACGCTCGCCGTGGACCCGCTCGAGGCCGTTCAGGACGCGTATTGCCGAAACGAGACCGATGAGTTCGTCAAGCCGATCGTCGTCGCGGGCACCAACGGTGGACCTCCGGTGACAATCGGGAGCGGCGACGCCGTGATTTGCTTCAATTTCCGAGGCGACCGGGGACGGCAGATCACGCGCGCCTTCGTGCTGCCGGACTTCGACGGGTTTGAGCGGTCGGCCGAACCGGGTGTACACTATACCTGCCTCACGCGCTACGAAACCGGCCTGCCCGTGGACGGGGTCGCGTTTACCCCCGATGACCTGGCGCAGAATATGCCGGACGTGTGCGGGAAGACGTTGAGCGAGGCCGGACTCCGGCAGTTGCGCATTGCCGAAACCGAAAAATACGCGCACGTCACCTATTTCTTCAACGGGCAGCAGGAGGATCCATTCGAAGGCGAGACCCGCATCCTCGTCCCCTCTCCCAGGGACGTGCCGACTTACGACCATAAGCCCGAAATGAGCGCGCCGGCCGTCACTCGAAAGTTCGTGGACGCGATCCAGTCACGGCGCTTCGACGCCGCGATCTGCAATTTCGCAAACCCCGATATGGTCGGCCACACCGGTGTCCTGGAAGCGGCCGTCAGAGCCGTGACAACCGTAGACCGGTGTCTGGGGCGGATCCTGACAGCCATCGCCGAAGTCGGCGGGGCCGCCATCGTTACCGCGGACCACGGCAACGCCGAACAGATGATTCACCACGGGACCCGGGAGCCCCACACCGCCCATACGGCCAATCCCGTACCATTGGTCCTGGTCGATCCGGAATTCCGAGGAAGGCTCAGGAGAAGCGGCCGGCTTTGCGACGTGGCGCCCACCCTTCTGGGCATGCTCGGGCTTCGGAAACCGGAGGCCATGACGGGGGAAGACCTGAGAGAGATACAGTGAAACCCGCTGCGCGTCCAAGCGCGACGCTCCCAAAGGATCCCGTTGAAAAAGCCCGTCCGGGACGGGACACCATACCTCGCCTGCACAGCGCCTTTATCAACGGACTGGCAGAGGAGATTCGATGAAAATCCACGAATACCAGGCCAAAGAAATCCTCAAGTCGTATGGCGTACCCGTACCAGACGGACGCCTGGCCACATCGGCCGACGAGGCCGGAAGCGCGGCGGCCGAACTCGGCGGCGCCGTTGTTGTAAAAGCCCAGATCCACGCCGGCGGCCGGGGCAAGGGCGGCGGGATCAAGATCGCCCGGAACCCCGAAGAGGCCTGCGGATTCGCCAGGGACATGATCGGACGGAATCTGGTCACGCCCCAGACCGGCCCGGAAGGACAGAACGTCAAGCGGGTGTGGATCGAAAGCGCCACCGATATCGCCCGTGAACTCTACCTGGGCGTTGTGCTGGACCGGGATCTGTCCAGGCTGGTCATCATGGCCTCCAGCGCGGGTGGCATGGACATCGAGGAAGTGGCTGCCGAAACGCCTGAAAAAATCCTGAGGGAAACCGTCGATCCGGCGGTAGGACTTCAACCCTTTCAGGCCCGCCGGCTGGCGTTCGGCCTCGGCCTTGAATCCGGGGCGTTCAAACAGGGGGTGCGGTTCATCGACCGGCTCTTTGCCGCCTACGTCGGCACCGACTGTTCCCTGGCCGAAATCAACCCGCTGGTGGTTAGCGCCGACGGCAGCTTGGTGGCTCTGGACGCCAAGATGAACTTCGACGACAACGCGCTCTTCCGCCACGGAGACATTCGGGAACTCCGCGACACCGACGAGGAGGACCCTCTGGAAGTGGATGCCTCCGGATTCGACCTCAACTACATCAAGCTCGACGGCGAGGTGGGATGCATGGTCAATGGCGCCGGTCTGGCCATGGCCACGATGGACATCGTCAAATATGCGGGATCGTCACCCGCCAATTTCCTGGACGTGGGCGGCGGCGCCAACGTGGAACGGGTGGAAAACGCTTTCCGCATCCTCCTTTCGGACGCGGGCGTCAAGGCCGTGCTTATCAACATTTTCGGCGGTATCGTACGATGCGACCGGGTCGCCGAGGGTGTGGTGCAGGCACTTGAGAATTTTTCGGTAGACCTGCCCATCGTGGTGCGCCTGCAGGGAACCAATGCTGAAGAAGGCGCGCGGATTCTGGAGAACTCGGATCTGAAATTCACGGTCGCCCGCGAACTGAAGGAAGCGGCCGAAGCGGTTGTGGCGGCGGTTCGGCGCCAGTGAAGAGGAAAGACCTGAAAACGGGGAGAGGGTAGAGGTGAGACGGTAGAAGACGTCTTTGCCCGATTGATTCTTCCTTTTAAGCCTCCGGCAAGATATGAAACCGAACGGGCATTCACATCATCTCCCGTCTCACGTCTTACGTCTACCCGCTTTTCAGGCACTCACATCACCTCACGTCTCCCCTCTCTCCGCATTTTGCCGATGGCTGCAAAGAATGCAGCGATCCTTTTTTATTTATGTCAAAATGGCATACTTATGCAAAATAGGCAGATTGCAGGTGGGCCCAGGCTACGCGTATGATTCGATATCTGCTTGTTTTTCATATATTTCAGTACGTCTTAAACGCTTTGGTACTCATGTTGCTTTTAAATGCACCGTCGGGAAATCTATCGCTTTGAATTACCAGGAATGAGGAAGCCGTCTATGCCTACCTATGACTACGCCTGTGAAGCGTGCAGCCATGAATTCGAGCATTTTCAAAGCATTACATCGTCGCCGCTTCGCAAATGTCCCAAATGCGGGGAACGTAAGCTGAAGCGGCTCATCGGCGCCGGCGCGGGGCTCATCTTCAAGGGGTCGGGTTTCTACATTACCGACTACAGAAGCGAAGGATACAAGGAGGCCGCGAAAAAGGACGCCCCCAAAGACAAGAAAAAGGAGTCGAAAGACAAGAGCGGCAGCGGCGCCAAATCCAAAAGCAAGGAGAAAGCGGCGTAAATCACGCCGGCATCATCCAGAAAGGAATTCTACAAATGGGCAAAATTATAGGAATCGACCTGGGAACAACCAACTCCTGCGTGGCCGTAATGGAGGGGGGCGATCCCGTCGTGATACCCAATGCCGAGGGCGGGCGTACCACGCCGTCGGTAATCGCGTTCACCAAGGACGACGAACGCCTGGTCGGACAGGTGGCAAAACGACAGTCCGTGACAAATCCGCAGAATACCGTCTACTCCATCAAACGCTTTATGGGCAGGCGTTACGAGGAAGTGCCGAGTGAGATTGAAGAAGTGCCCTACGAGGTCCAGAGAGACAGTAACGGCCTTGCAACGGCAAAACTGGGTGACAAGACCTATACGCCTCCCGAGATCTCGGCCATGGTCCTCCAGAAAATGAAACAGACGGCAGAGGAATACCTTGGCGAGACCGTAACGGACGCCGTCATCACGGTTCCGGCGTACTTCAACGACGCACAACGGAAGGCGACCACGGACGCGGGGAAAATCGCCGGCCTGGAAGTAAAACGCATCGTCAACGAACCCACCGCGGCATCACTCGCCTATGGCCTCGACAAGAAAACCGACGAGATCATCGCCGTATATGACCTGGGCGGCGGAACGTTCGACATTTCCATTCTGGAACTGGGCGACGGCGTATTCGAAGTCAAGTCCACCAACGGGGACACCCACCTGGGCGGCGATGACTTCGATCAGCGCATCATCGACTGGCTCGCGGATGAATTCCAGCGGGAGAACAACATTGACCTGCGCAACGACCCGATGGCGCTGCAGCGGCTGAAGGAAGCGGCAGAAAAGGCCAAATGCGAGCTTTCCAGTTCCCTGCAGACGGATGTCAATCTGCCCTTTGTCACGGCCGATGCGTCAGGTCCCAAGCATATGAACCTGACCCTTTCCAGGGCAAAGTTCGAGCAACTCGTGGAAGACCTGGTGGAACGTACCAGGAGGCCGTGTATCCAGGCGATCAAGGACGCCGGACTTTCTCCGTCGGAGATCAACGAAGTCATTCTGGTTGGCGGCAGCACCCGTATTCCCAAGGTCCAGGAGGCGGTCAAGGAACTCTTCGGCAAAGAACCGAACCGGGGCGTAAATCCGGACGAAGTGGTGGCCGTAGGCGCCGCGATCCAGGCCGGCGTGCTCTCGGGCGAGGTCAAGGACGTGGTACTGCTGGATGTGACCCCACTGTCTCTCGGTATCGAGACTCTGGGCAGCGTGATGACAAAGCTCATCGATCGCAATACCACCATCCCAACGAAGAAGTCCCAGGTATTCACAACGGCTGCCGACAGCCAGCCTTCGGTTGAGGTTCACGTGCTCCAGGGGGAACGGGAAATGGCGGTTGACAACCGTACCATCGGCCGGTTCCACCTGGACGGCATCCCGCCCGCGCCCCGCGGCACCCCCCAGATCGAAGTCAGCTTCGACATCGACGCCAACGGGATCATGAACGTGTCCGCCAAAGACATGGGCACGAACAAGGAACAGAGCATTCGCATCGAGGCCTCCTCGGGCCTTTCCGACGCGGAAATCGATCGGATGGTCAGCGATGCACAGGAAAACGCCGCCGACGACAAGAAACGGCGGGAAGGCATCGAGACTCGCAACCAGGCGGACCAGCAGGTTTACCAGACCGAAAAACAGCTCGAGGAGATGGGCGACAAAATCAGCGACGACGCCAAGGCCAAGGTGCAAGCCGCGGTGGACCGGGTGAAGGAAACGCTCAAGGGCGAGAATCCGGACGAAATCAAATCCGCCACCGAAGCACTCACCCAGCAGTGGCACCAGGTGGCCAGCGAACTCTATGCGCAGGCCTCGCAGGCCGGTCCCGAGCCCGGGGCCGGGGCTCCCGGGGATCCGGGGCAGGCCGCCGGCGAGCAGAAGCAGGACGACGGCGTGGTGGACGCGGAGTACGAAGTTGTGGATGACGACAAAAAGAAATAACCTGGAACAGAAAAAGAACAGCGGAGGCGATTCATCTGGAATCGCCTCCGCTTTTTTTATCTCGGATACACGCTCCACAACCCCCAAATCGTCCCCTATTCCCTTGCCCTTTTTGAGAGGCGGGGAGACGGACGCCGTGAGACGGTAGATGAAAAGCCTGAAAGCGCGGAGAGGGTAGAGGTGAGACGGTAGATGACGTCTTTGCCCGATCGATTCTTCCTTTTCTGCCTCCGGCAAGAAATGAAAACGAACGGGCACTCACATCATCTCCCGTCTCCCGTCTTGCGTCTACCCGCTCTCCGTTTCTGAGGGGGCCGGGGGGAGAGGTCTGCGTCCTTCTCGGCAATCGGATCTTGGGAACCTATTTCCGTGACCGTTCCCCAAGGTTCCGTGCAGAGAAGAGTTCCCACGCCCGTTCAAGCGCCGACGCTTCATCCCGGGGCGTGTTCAGCTTGTACTCAAATCGAAGACGCTGCGTACCGTCCACAACCTCGAAGACCTCGACAAGCCAGAAGTCGCCGTCATGTCCGGCAAACAGCCTGAACTCGCGGTTGTCGTGTCGAATGACCATGTATCGCCTCGCCTTCCAGGTTCGGCGGCAACACTCAGGCTTTCAGAAATGGCAGCCGTGGGCAACGGTGTGCTACCAGCGATCCTTGCCCAGGAGCTTTCGCCCGAGCGGCGTCAACCGTGCCGTACGGCCTTCCAGATGCTCCTTTTCCTTCTGGTTCTTCCCCAATCCCGTGAGGCGTTCGCGCCAGCCCTCGATGCGGCTTTCGCGATGCGATTCGTCGTCGTCCTTCGCGGGGGTCATCGTGATGTATTGCGCGATGCGCGGCCGGTCGGCCGAGTTGGGACTGCTTCCATGGGGCAACAGACTGTGCCAGATGACCAGATCCCCCTCCCTGCCGGCGATCGGCTTCGCCTGATGTCCGAATTCCGCCTGCATCCGCCGCCTTGGGTCGTCCTCCTCCGACAACGTCTCAAGCCACTCCCCGATCCGCCGGTGAAAGCCGGGGATGCACGTGAAGGCGCCCTGGTTCGCCGTTGTATCGGACAGGTACAGCACGCCCTGCACCATGAAACGCGACGGATCATCCAGTGAAATATCCCAGTGCAGATAAGGGCCCTTGAAACTGAATCCAGGCCGTTCCGGCGGATTCAGGCTGGTCCTGTCGAAACTCACCCAGAGTTTTTCGGTCCCCCAGATATCCGCAAACGCCCCGTGCACCTTCGGGTGCTGCCGGTTGTCCCACAGCGCCTGATGCTGGTACATTTCGACCATGATTCCGGGCCTCGGCGGATCCGGGTACCAGGTTTCAGGATCTTCGGGGTCCATGCACAGGAACGCCCACACGGCCCGTTCGGCTTCGCGGCAGTTCTCCGGCGGAACAGCCCGGGGCACCACAACGTATCCGTTCTCCTCCCAGAAATCCAATGCCTCAGCGTCCAGAACAGCCATGTCGACCTCCCTCATCCGATCGAAAAGGAATGAAAAACTCCCGTGAATGCCCGTTGGTACAGGACGGTCCCGAATAGGGCGCCAGAACGAATTCTGTCAAGCCACCTGGACCGCGTTTAACCTCAGTTCGAAAAAAGATAACGGTAAAAGTGGCCTTAAAAAACACAAAAGGTATCGGTGCGAAACGGCGCGTGGCACAACGCCGTGATCCTTCGGGGAACGCTTCAGGCTCACGAAGCATCTCCCCTCCCCGTGTGGGGGAGGCGCCGTGGGAGGGGCTCCGATCCCTGGATCGGACTCGACCGGGACCATGGCCCGGATCGCCTATAGACTGCGTAAACGCCTTTTTTTTTGTGGATAATGCGTCGTTCTTCCTTATATTTCTTTGGCGGCCGTGCTTCGCCTCCACAAGCTGTCCCGAGATCCAGAAACGGCGTGAAACGCGGGCCCGGACGCTGTTGACGCCGCGGTGCCGCGGGAGTTTTCTGATGCGAAATTCTTTCCCGGAACGCCGAATATGACGGTCCGAAAAGTCAAGTTCATCTCCGGATTCGCGGTCATCGTCGCGTGCCTTGTTCTGCTGGTCGTTACCAGTTCGCAGAAAATGGCGATGTATTACCTCACCGTTTCCGAACTGGAAGCCCGTGAGACCGAATTTGTGAATAAACGTATCAAGCTCGCGGGAAAGGTCACGCCAGGCACGATACGGAAACTTCCGGACCGCATCGTCGAGTTTCAGATCTGGGAGCCACTTGGAGGAGAGGCCTTTTCGACGAAACGACCGGTGGTCTACGCGGGCATTGTGCCGGACACCTTCAGAGACGAAGCCGACGTGGTCCTGGAAGGCGAAGTCGACGGCAACGGCCTCTTTCGCGCACACACCCTGCTGGCGAAGTGCCCCTCCAAGTACGAGGGCCAGTCCTACGAAGAAATCAAGGAGTCCTACAGCAGGTAATATCAAACCAGGAAAGCCGGGTCATCCGATGATCCGCGGCTCCCACGATGGCTGAAATTGGCAACTTCCTCATCTGGTTCTCGGTTGTCACGTCCCTCTACGCGGCGGTGTCCGGCATTCTGGCCGGCCGGACCGGCAGGCTGAATCTCACACTCAGCACGGAACGCGCGGTTACCGCCACTTTTCTGATGGTTCTGGCGGCCTTCGGGTTGCTGGAATATTTCTTCCTCAACGACCGCTTCGACCTCCACTACGTGGCCGGCCACTCCAGCCGCGATCTGCCGGTGCCCTATAAATTCACCGCCGTCTGGTCGGGCATGGAGGGTTCGCTGCTGCTCTGGGCCTTCATTCTGGCCGGTTTCAATTTTTTCGCCACGCGAAATACCCGCAGGTTCCGGGGGGCGCTCGCCTCCTACGCGACCGTGGTGATGTCGCTCACCCAGGTCTTCTTCCTCGTACTGATCGGATACTACGAGAACCCATTCCGCGAACTCGGCTTTACGGCGGCCGACGGTCAGGGCATGAATCCGCTTCTGGTCCATCCGGCCATGGCCATTCACCCTCCCATGCTATATCTCGGTTACGTGGGATTCATCGTACCGTATGCGTTTGCAATGGCCGCGCTCCTGAGCCGGCAGGTGGATGAAGAATGGATCCGCACCACCCGGCGCTGGACCATCTGGCCCTGGTTCTTCCTGGGTACCGGGCAGCTTCTGGGCGGCAACTGGGCCTACGTGGTTCTGGGATGGGGCGGATACTGGGGTTGGGACCCGGTTGAAAACGCCGCTCTGCTTCCGTGGCTTACGGGCACCGCCTTTCTGCACTCGGTCATGATCC
>LXNJ01002418.1_pt1 | contig 10281 bp, 11 predicted proteins | sample 809081 | NCBI WGS metagenome assembly LXNJ01 (sample SAMN04870510, study PRJNA318959) | sponge metagenome | biome: sponge; feature: marine sponge reef; material: water | host: Petrosia ficiformis | place: Greece: Milos, Mediterranean Sea | collected 2013-05-29 | depth 5-7 m
CTATGGAAAAGCATGTTGAAGATTACAATTATGAGCCTTTTGCCGATACCGAAGAGTATAGAAAGGTAAACGGCGATATAACAAGAAACTGGGTCCAGATAATGGTCGACAGAGGGGTTGAGAGTCTTGACAGGTTTCTCGACATCGCTACCGGAGCAGGCACAATGGCGCAGCTTTTTTTCGATATGCTTCCTTCGAATTTTAAGGAGTCGGCGGTGTTCTGCCTTGACCAGTCGGCCGGCGCTCTTAAGCTTGCCAAAAGCAGACTTGAAAAAGAGATTGACAAGCTGACCCTTATCAATTCGTCCATACAGGAACTTGATTTGCCTGCGAAAAGTCTCGACGTGGCTATATGGGGTAACGGTATCCACTACCTTGACGAAGAGGAACAGATTAAAAGCCTTAAGGCGATCAAGAAAGCGCTTAAGCCCGGAGGATGGTTCTTTTTCAACACAGCTTTTTACGAAGAGGCAAGACCCGCGGAGACCATACCTTTCTACAGGACCCAAGTAAGAAATGCCGTCCAGTTTCTCAAGAAAGAGGGGGTAAAGAGGGTAAAAGTCGAAAGAAAAGCCGAAGCCGCGAAGTTTCACCCGCGTTCCTACTACGAAGAACTCGTGAGTAATGTTGGATTCGATCTTGTCGATGCCCAAGAGTTTGCCGCCGACCTTACGAAAGAAGCGTGGGAGTATATAAGCTCTTTCCAGCAGTATGCCTCCGGGGCCCTTCACGGCTATCCGGATGAGGCCGCTTCCGATGCGATGAAAAATGCGGTTGAGCCTGCCATCCTTCTCCACGGTGAAGTGAATAAAGACGGCAACCATTTTGTTACCAGAAAATGGCTCTCGATAAGTGCGCGGGCGTGATTCTCCTTCACGGAGATGTTATTCGGCCGGTACGCTGTTTTTCCTGAGAAAATCAAAGGTGTAGAATCCGGTTTCGCACCAGTTCTCACCTACAAACCTTATAGCGTAATTCCCGACGTACTCTATCCTCTCCGGCGCCAGGCCGGTTTTTCCGAGAGGGATCCGTTTTTTAAACGGAAGTTTTCCAGTCCTGCTTTTTTTTCTGAGCCTTCTGCAGGTGGCACAAGGGCAAATTCCCCTGAGTTCTTCATAAAAGAATATGCTCTCTTCCCCGTTATCCCAGATAACCTGAAGAGCTTTTTCGGTAAATTCGTTTATTTCTTTAGGTTTTATGCCCATGACACGATATTTTACCTGTCCGCTGGACAGCAATCGATCTAACAGATTTTATTGTGCTGACGCAAGCGGTTATAATCAAAGCCTGAAATGAGTGAGCAGGAACAGGACGCACTCTCGGCGACAGTAAATTGGGTCCGGGAGGCCTCCCAGATAGTTTTTCTTACGGGAGTCGAACTCTCCCTTGAGGTCGGGCTGCCGGACGTTTCAGATCTGAGTTTCAATCCGGACATAGGAAAATTCAAGAATCGGCTGGAGGTAAGAAAGGAGTACTGGCAGAAGATAAAGGATTTTTATCCCAGAATCTCCGAGGCACAGCCCTCTCCGGCACACGAAGCGATCTACGAGATGGAGTTTCTCTGCAACGTTGACTGCGTTCTTACCCAGGCAGCCGACGGTCTGCACAACAAAACCGGCAGCGAGAAGATAATAGAGATATACTCGACGATAAACTGGGTCCACTGCCACGAATGCGGAAACGATTACCGCACCGACGGGATTCTGCTTTCCCTTGAAGACAGCAAAACCGGTATTCCTAAATGCAAGGAATGTCAAAGCGACCAGATGAAGCCTCCGCTGTCTTTTCCAGGCCAGCCGCTTCCTCACTGGGAGATAAGAGAATCCTGGATGAGGCTTCAGCACTGCGATCTTTTCATAGTCGTCGGAGCGAATCTGGAAATCGAACCAGTGGCATCTTTCCCCTTCCAGGTTATGAACAAGGGAAACAAGGTCGTTGTTATCGGAGAGAGAAAGACCCCGGCTGACGATTATGTAAGTGCCGTCATATACGGAAACCCGAGCCAAGTCATGCCCTACATAGTAGATAAGCTCAAAGAAACGCAAACCATCTCCTGAACCGCGGGAAGCCATGGGAAGGGAACCGGAGAGCAGGTTTGTCTGTCGAGATGAAAATGGATGAGAAAAGCGTTGCCCAGGAGATGGAACGTTACGTTTCTAATCTCGACAGGGACATCTATACAATAAGCAACATTCCCGAGGAAGTAGTTGCCGTCATCTTCGCCTATGTAAGCAGAAGTCCTAAAAGCTTCAGGGAAAACATAGACACCGTAATAAGGGAGCAGGAGATGGGGAGGGACAGGGCGGAGAAGTTCCATGAGAAGTGGGTTCTTAACTACGGTCACGCTTCTGTTGCGGAGCACGCAACCGTGCACATAGGTGTTGAGAGGGTTTCAAGGCTTTTCTCATCCCTGCTTGAATGCGCGAATGAATTTCTCTCGTTCACCGAATATTCCCAGAGATACCAGAGACCGCGCAAAGGCGACAACTACATCCCGGAGGAGCTTGACTCACACCCGGTTCTTAAAAAGGAGTTCGAAGAGCTTTGCGATTTTCAGTACGACGTTTATTCAAGGCTTAACACAGAGCTTTTCGATTTCCTGAAAACAAAATTCCCCGTTCCAGAAGGCAAGCAGGAAAAAGCCCACTTCAGGGCGCTTGAGAAAATAGCGTTTGAGGACGCTAGGTATGCCCTTAACCTCTCCACACTTACGAATCTCGGCATGACGGCAAACGCAAGAGCCATAGAGCAGACCATCTCTGCGCTTCTCTCAAGCCGCTACCTCGAGGCGAGAAAAAGGGCCGAGGAGATGAAAAGCGAGGTCAGGTTCTCCGTTCCGACGCTTGTAAAGTACGCTGACGAAAATCCCTACATAGTCAAAACGCGTGAGGCGCTTGCGGAATACTCGCGTGGTCTTGATGACACCGGAAAAACCAAACCCGAAAATGGCTCTTCCGTTGCTCTTTTTGACTACATGGGACGGGGAAGGGAAAATCCCCAGGTCGAGGCTTTAAGAGAGATCGCAAGAGGGCTTCTTTTCGAATTTTCGGGGCTTTCAGTCGGCGACATAGAGAGGCATCTTTCCGAAAACACTCCGGAGCTTGAGAAAATTTTCTCAATCGCCGTCGAGGCACTTGGAAAGCATGATAACCCGGCCGGGATATTCAGATCGGTTAATTACAATGCGGAATTTGTCCTCAGCGAGGCGGCGTGGCATCAGCTCCTGAGACACAGGAAAGTCAGCTGGACCGTGAAGGAACCTTCTGTTGAGGATGGCGTAACGGTTCCCCCTCACGTTACGGAATCGGGGACAGAGGAACTCCTGCTCGATGCCGTCGGACGAAGCGAGCATTTCTACGAAAAGCTCGTCGACGCCGGTTTTCACGATGTCGCCAGTTATGTTGTCACAAATGCTCATAACAGGAGGGTTTCGGGCAGTTTCGATCTCTGGGAGTTTTACCACCTGACGAATCTGCGGATGTCTGAGGGAGCGCAATGGGATATAAAGAACGTCATTTGGCAGCTTGCGCAAAGCATTGAAAAAGTGCATCCGGTCTTCGTTCGTTCTGCTTTGAAGAGGGTTGATTAAGAAGGGAGAAGAATAACCTGATGGCGCTTCAACCTGTCAGAAAATGTGAAGAGTGCGGTTACGAAACCACGGCGAAAACGGATATCTGCCTTTCCTGCGGAGAGAGGATTCGACGGAGGGCGAAAGGCGGTGTCAGGGGACTTCTTCGAAGCGTGATACTCATAGCGATTGCGATTTACATCCTTCTGTCCACGTTTAAGGTTTTTGGATTTTCACTGACTGCGGGATACTATGGCTGATTCCAATCACGTCTCGAAAGTAAAAGAGGGAGCTGCCGCATGGAACAGGTGGCGAGAGGAAGAGCCCGATGTTATGCCGGATCTTGGCTGGGCGAATCTTAACGGGCTTAATCTTGACGGCGCGGTATTTGCGAAATCTACGCTCAAGCTCGCTTTCTGCAAGGGATGCAGTCTGGTGGGTGCGGATTTTTCCGGGGCGAGCATGCGCGGAGTAAACCTTGAGGTATGTGATCTTCGCGACGCGGTATTCAGGGACGCTAACCTCGAAGGGGCTCACATGCTTGGGGCCGATCTTACGGGTGCCGATTTCACGGGAGCTAACCTCAAGCTTGCCAATTTCGACGGAGCTATCCTTAGGGATGCCGATCTTACGGGTGCGAAAAAACTGCGGGCTTCCCAGCTTTTCAGTCTCAGAGATATTGAGAATCTCAAGGTTTCAGACAAAATCCTGGAGAAGGTAAAGGGCCAATCTCCGCATCTGTTTGAGTGAGACCTCCACCACTTGACCGATTAATTTACGTTTAAGAATGAGCAGGAAAATCTACAGCGTCTCGGAACTCAATTCCTCGATAAAACAAGCGATTGAGCTTGAGTTCGGCGGGGAGATAATATGGGTTGCGGGGGAGATCTCCGGTTTCAAGGGACATTACGCAAGCGGCCACTGGTATTTCTCCCTTAAGGATGAGCAGAGCCAGGTCTCCGCTGCCTGCTTCAGAAGGGATAACCAGCATATAAAATTCACGCCGGAGAATGGAATGGATGTCATATGCGGCGCGCGCGTTGGCGTTTACGAGAAAAACGGTGTTTACCAGCTTTACGTAAGCACTATGGAGCCAAGAGGTATCGGCGCAGACGCGCTAGCGCTTGAAAAACTGAAGCAGAAGCTCTCAGAAGAAGGGCTTTTCGATATCTCGAAAAAACGCCCCCTCCCGTTTCTTTCCCGTAAAATAGGTGTGGTTACTTCCCCTTCAGGAGCTGCTGTAAGAGACGTAATAAAGGTCGTATACAGAAGGTCTCCCAACATTGAGGTGATTATTTCCCCCGCAAGCGTTCAGGGAGATGGTGCACCGGCTGAAATAGTCAGGGCCCTTGAGAGGCTCTACGCCATGGAGGACCTTGACCTTGTGATCGTAACCAGAGGAGGAGGATCGAAAGAGGATCTGAGGGCTTTTAACGATGAAGGGGTCGCGAGAAAAATCGCCGCTTCCCCTTTTCCCGTGATCTCAGCCGTGGGCCATGAAGTGGATGTGACGATAGCCGATCTCGTATCCGACGTGAGGGCGGCTACTCCTTCAATGGCCGCCGAGCTTGCCATAAGGGAGAAAAGAGAGATTCTCGAAGATCTTGTGCAGTTTCGCCGCAGGCTCGATCGTTCCCTCATAAGCCGCCTCGATATGTTCTCCATGCAGCTTGACGGATACGCAAACAGCTTCAGACATCAGATGACATCGCGGATCGAGAATCTCGAGCACCGCATCGAGAACTATTCCGGAAAACTGGATTCCCTCAATCCTTTCGGTGTTCTGCAGAGGGGATATGCTATCGTTTCAAGAGAAGAAAACGGCGAGATAGTGCAGGATTCCCGAACGCTTGAGCACAAGGAAAAACTCGTTTTAAGGCTCGGCAAAGGCAGAGCATTTTGCAGCGTTGACGGTACTGAGAACGAACCGCAGGCCTGATCTTCAGGGGACGACCGAAAGACTTTTAAGCTCGACGACGGATATGTTCTGCGCAAGCAAAAGGTCTCTTGTTCTCTCAGGCGGCGGGACATCCGTGAGTAGGAGCCTTAGTCTTCCCCCGAGGGCGTTTCTTAGGTTCTCGCCCGAGCCGTTTTCGCCTCCGAGCCTGTTAACGACATTTTCAATTTCCGCACCCGCAAGAAAAAGCATGACTGGCATTATCTCGGGAACATCCGCAAAGAAATCTTGGGTGTCCTCTGCTATGGCTCCTCTGGCCGCGGTCTGCAGGTTAAGCAGATTAGCGAATTTCGAAAAAGAACCGCTGCTGGGAAGGTAGGAAAACGTTTGGTCCTCAACAGAAACCGCCCCCAGTTCCTGTTCCGAGAGACACAGGAGATCGAGTATGTCTCCATGGGAAAAGCTTCTGTTCTCAGCCAGTCCGCCCCCCGCATTGAATATTACGGCTGCGGAGTCCTTGTTTAGCGAGCTTCCGAGTGCGTCTATTTCATCCTTAAGCTTTTTCCTGCTGAGAAAGCCGAACTTTACGACGTTTGAATAACTGACTGTTTTTTCCTCCACGGGGATTTTTTCGTTCACACTGAGAAAGGCTTTTTCTATTTTCTCTCCGAGTACGGGGTCATCAGCGAGTTTCCGTGCGTCGTCCGCGCTTGCGGAAAGAAAAAAGCAATTTCCAGACGAGTTCTCAAGGATTGCTCTTGCTTCCTTTACGTTCCTTGCAGGCAGGGAGATTCCCCCTAGCGTAAATACCGCCAGTTCGAAAAAAAGACACGCCAGAGTGTTAGGCGAGAGAACAATTATCCTGCTTCCGGTAGAGAATCCCGAATTCAGAAGAAAACAGGCTATGCTTTCGACTTCGGTCGCAAGGTCGGGCCAGGTGATCTGTTTCCAGCTCCACCCGTCTTTTTTCTGAAACAGCAGCCTTGAGCCGTTTTCCTTTGTTTTTTCCCTGAGGAAATTATGGAAGTTCCTTTCTTTCATATTTCTTTTTCGGACCGCCTTTGCGGATTGTGATTCGGGTAAAATTAAAAACTATAATTTAACCGGTTTACGCGCTATGGTGACGAATTCATGAAAAGGGAACTTGATTTTGAGAAGAAAAATTTCGCGGGGGCGCTTGAGATAGTAGGGACCCTCGTGGAAAAGGGACACAAAGCCTTTTTCGTGGGCGGCTGCGTGCGCGACGCACTGCTCGGCGTTGCGTGCGACGAGATTGATATAGCCACAAGCGCGACTCCGGAGCAGGTGCAGCAGGCGTTTGCGAAGACCGTGGCTGTGGGGGAGAGCTTCGGCGTGGTGCTGGTGATAAAAGGAGACATGAAATTCGAGGTCGCCACTTTCAGGAGGGAATCAAAATACGGCGACGGAAGACACCCGGAAAGTGTCGATTACACCAAAAACCCGGAAGAAGATGTCCGGCGAAGAGATTTTACGATAAATGGAATGCTCTACGATCCGGTTTCGGGGGAGCTTTACGATTATGTGGAAGGTCTTGCGGATCTTGAGCGTGGGCTCGTGAGGACCATAGGAGATCCCGAGACGAGGTTTGGCGAGGACAGATTGAGAATGATGAGGGCGGTGCGATTCACGTCCTGTCTCGGTTTTGAGCTTGACGGGGCGGCGCTTTCGGCTATCCGCGATGCGGCTTTCGGAATATCCGTTGTGAGCGGGGAGAGGATACGCGAAGAGCTCATTAAGATACTCACCCGCCGGAATTCGGGAGACGGACTCAGGCTTCTTAGCTCCTGCGGCCTTCTTGAGCATTTTCTCCCGGAAGTCGAATGTATGCATGGAGTGCAGCAACCCCCTCAGTTCCATCCCGAGGGCGATGTATTTCAGCACACATGTCTTGTAATGGACATGCTCTATAGCAATACCGACGGTTGCTACTCAGAGGAGCTTGCGGTTGCCGCGCTTCTCCATGATGTGGGTAAGCCGCCCACTTACAGCGAATCCGACAGGATAAGGTTCAACGGACACGACAGGGTGGGGGCCAGGATGTCAGAAGGAATATGCAGGAGGCTCAGGTTCTCCAAAAAGCAGATAAAGAGAATTTCCGAGCTTATTCTGGAGCATCTTAAGTTCAAGGATATTTTTAACATGAGAGAAAGTACTCTGAAAAAATTTCTTTCCCTCCCGTATTTTGAGGAGCATATGCAGATGCATCTTGCAGACTGCATGGCCAGTCACGGAAAAACCGATGCCTACGATTTCATCAGGGAAAAGATGGAAGAGTACGGACGGGAGGAAATAAAACCCATTCCGCTTCTCGGAGGACAGGATCTTATAGACCTTGGCTATTCTCCGGGCCCTGTTTTTTCGGAAATGCTGGGGCAGGTGGAAGAACTGCAGCTTGAAAACCGACTTTCCTCAAAGGAAGAAGCTATAGAATTTGTTTTGAAAAATTACACAGATAAGCGCGGTTAGCGGCTATCCTTTGAATTTCGCTTAAAATCTGGGTTGTTTCTGTTGTTCATGCCGGATATCTCTGAAAAGCATGTTTCACTATTCTCTTATGCTCTGAAATTATTTAATGCTTTAACCCTCTTGAATCGCCGTGGAGTAGATGTCGATGTCTTTTGAGCTCATACCTAAGCGGCGCGCTGTGCTCAGCCAGTTTTTCAGGGGAGCCGATATTTCATCGATTATTACCTCGGCCTCTTTTTTCTTCAGGGCGAAAAACGGCGTTGCCTCGCGCGCCAGATTGAGGTCGGCTTCGGGTCCCTGCTCTGAAATCCAAGTTGTAAGTTCTCGAGCTTTTTCCACAAGTGGCACGGGATTCAGGTCGTAGGCGGGTGAGAGGCGCCATCTGCCGTTGCCGTTGTAAAGAAATCCGTGATTACGGAGATGATCGTCAAGATTACCACTCAGCACATTAAAGACGATCCGTCGCCAGAGTTCGTGTAGGTCTTCCGTCGGCGAGCTTGAATGCATGCGTATGATTTCCGCGATGTCGGTATAAGTTGCTTCATCTCCGTCGTTTAGTCCTAGAAGGCTCATGGCTGACAGAAACGGGATACGTCGGTTGCCCGTTCGGTCGAAGCGCCGGATCAGTGCCACCGGCCGGCCGGCGACATCCACCAGTTCCGCATCGGCCACAGTCAGTCCTGCCTTGCGTGCCAGAGTCATCGCCAGTACTTCCCCGTGCGGTATGCTTCGATCATCATCGGGTTTTGGGAATTTGGCGATTGCCAACGTGCCGTCTGTGTTCTCTACTGCGGATTTCGGACGCGCGCCGCCGAGCGGTGAGCCCTCATTCAAAAGCAATTTAAGGTCTTCTGAAGTTTCGGTATTCGTCTGAACGGCGTCAGCCGCGTTGAGAAGCGCTGGCAGTTGAATCAAGGGCGGTACGCGGGAATTACTTATGTGATGATCAAAAGAGTCTTCGCCCTCGCGTCTGAAACGTAGCGCGCCGATGCGTGTATGGTCCGTGACCGCAAGCAAATAATCAATTTCCGAAAGGGTTCGCCTTCCCCCGGTTTTGGCAAACGCTCGCTTGATAAGCTGTCGACCCCAGCGGTCAGGTGCCGCGTCACGGATGGCTCCCGGCAGCGCGGATTTATCTGAAGAAGTATAAAACGGTCCTGCCTGCAGCGGCAGATTCTTCGGATCAATTGCGAAGGCAGCCATGTCACCGAGCCATTCGGCTGCATATTCGAACACAGAGCTTCGGCTGTGGCGCTTGCTGACATAGCGGAATCGACCGACCATTCGGGTACCGCCCGGCTGGTCAACATGGATCTCAATTGCATCTTTCATCAGGGGATCCTTTTGCTTCTGCGTCTTCCGGACATGATCTTCTTGGGCAGACGGTCCTCGTCAAGATCGAGGCCCAAAACATCATTGATACGGTCGGCGACTTGGCCTAGACCTTTGGCAAGCCCGAGGATAGCCAGAACCGTTGCGTATATTCCCATCGAGACCGTGGGGTCACCCTTTTCGACCTTGTAAAGAGTGGCGCGGCTTATAAAAGCGCGTTCCGCCATTGAAACAGTTGAAATGCGGCGTTTTTTGCGTGCAATGGCTATATCCGCGCCGAGTTTGACTAAAGCTTGCCGGGCTACCCGCGGAAGCGTTTCTGGTGCTTGTGATTTCATTGTCCTATATTGTTATCAATTAAGCTTGATTTGTCTATTATATAAGACATTAAATTAAAAGGAAAGGCTATAGATGCACTGATAAGCCTGTGATTGGAGTCGGAAAGCTTCTTTGGGAGATATGTCTTACGGGTGGTCTACACAAGAGGCACGGCTGGTACGCAAAGGCGGAACCTGTAAATGGCGGGTTTTCCCCCGTACCGTGCCGGGGACGCAACGGCAGGTAATAAAAAACGGGGAACAACGTATCGTTCCGCTGTTCCCCGTTTTTTATCGTGTATGCGTCAGATTTTTCCCTGGAGCAGAAACGCTATGAGCAGGGCGTAGATTACCAGAGACTCGATCAGGGCGAGACCGATAATCATTGGCGTCTGAATCTTTGCGGAAGCACCGGGGTTTCTAGCTATGCCGTCAACAGCGGAAGCCGTGGCGAGCCCTTGGCCTACGCCCGCTACGCCTGCGGCTATGCCTATGCCTACTCCGGCACCGATGCCAAGTCCCATCTTCGCCAGTTCTCCTAAGCCCCCCTCAGTCGCGGCAAACGCATCGGGAACGAAAGTCCCAAACGAAGCCAGCACCGCCAGACCTATAAAAGAAAACAACCTTTTCATTTCTTACCTCCTAGATTTATGTCAGTGTTCATGCGCTTCGGCAAGCGC
>LXNJ01002419.1_pt1 | contig 10278 bp, 6 predicted proteins | sample 809081 | NCBI WGS metagenome assembly LXNJ01 (sample SAMN04870510, study PRJNA318959) | sponge metagenome | biome: sponge; feature: marine sponge reef; material: water | host: Petrosia ficiformis | place: Greece: Milos, Mediterranean Sea | collected 2013-05-29 | depth 5-7 m
CCCGGAGGAGTATCCGGGCGCGGCGGCCGGCGTCGGCAACCGCTTCGGGCAGTTCACGCCGTTCGGCTTCAACGGCGGCTACTACTACACGCGGGTGGGCTACAGCTGGTAGTCTGACCGAGCGGGCGGCCCGGGACTCGCTTCCGAGCGCCCGGTGCAGCGGCCCCGGGCCGGCTCTTGATGCCGGTCCGGGGCCGTTCGCTTATCTTGTTGGCCGAACATGAGCGAACAACATACCTCTCCTCCCATTGGCCGGGTGATCGGCACCGATCCGGCCACCCCGCTCGAGTTCTGGGTAGCCGTCAGCGAAGGATGCTTCCTCCAACTCGACGACGTTCTGGTCCTCGAGCGGAAGCTGCCGGGGCGCAGTCAGCCCGTGAGGATCTACGGGATGGTCGCCGACCTTCGCGCCAGGCATGAGGGCGCCCGCTTCGACAGCGATGTCTTCCTCATCGAGGACGGAGTGTTGCCTGCCCAGGTCACCGAGGCGGCCAAGGTACTGGCGACGCGCTTCGAGCCGGAGGTCTACGTCACGCCGGTGCCGGGCGAACTCGTGCGCAAGGCCACCGGCGACGCACGTGACCAGGCGCTCTTCTTCGACGGAATGAAGCGCAAGATACCGGTCGGCCTCTCGCGAGACGGCGAGATCGTCCACGCCAACATCGAGTTTCTGGACGGCACGCGCGGCGCCCATGTCAACATCAGCGGCGTGTCGGGCGTCGCCACCAAGACCAGCTACGCGGTCTTTCTCCTCCACAGCCTCTTCACCTCGGGGCAGTTGGGCGGCGGCGCGCACAACACCAAGGCGCTGATCTTCAACGTCAAGGGCGAGGACCTTCTCTTCCTGGACTGCGCCAACCGCAACCTCGACGGCGAGCAGCAAGCGCGCTACACGGCACTGGGTCTGCCGGCCCAGCCCTTCCGGAGCGTCGAGCTGTGGGCGCCGCCGCGCCAGGGCGACGCTTCGGCCGCGCCTCATACTCAGAGCCGAGCCGACGGGGTGACCTCCTTCTTCTGGACTCTGGAAGAGTTCTGCAGGGACGAGCTTCTCCCCTTTCTCTTCGCCGACGCCGACGATGAGCGCCAGCAGTACACGATCGTCGTGCACAACGTCACCGCGAAGCTGCGTCGCGAAGCCACGCCCGTGGGTGATGGCGGGGTGCGAATCGGCAGCGCCACCTGTCGCACTTTCGAGCAGCTGATCGATGCAATCAGCAACCGGGTTGAAGAGGAAGAGGGGGATTGGGCAGGGCGAGCGATCGGCGGCGGTACGATCAACGCTTTCGTGCGGCGTCTACACGCGGCGCGGAAGGATGTTCGGCATCTCGTGCGTGGCGACGTGCCCAACCCTGGCAAACACCGCCTCGAATTCCAGGAGCAGGTGTCGGTTGTGGACATCGCCAAGCTCTCGCGGCGGGCCCAGCGCTTCGTAGTGGGTGTCGTTCTGCGCAAGACATTCCAGCGCAAAGAGGAGACCGGATCGAGCGAGCCGCTCCAATTCGTCGTGCTGGACGAACTCAACAAGTACGCACCGCGGGACGGCCGCAGTCCGATCAAGGAGATTCTCCTCGACATCGCGGAGCGAGGGCGCTCCCTGGGCGTGATCCTGATCGGGGCGCAGCAGACGGCCAGCGAGGTCGAGCGGCGGATCATCGCCAACTCGTCGCTGCGGGTGGTGGGGCGACTGGACAGCGCCGAAGCGGGGCGCCCCGAGTACGCATTTCTCCCCCCGGCCCACCGCCAGCGCGCGACCATATCCAAGCCCGGCACCATGATCGTGTCTCAGCCGGAACTACCGGTCCCGCTGGTGCTGGAGTTTCCCTTTCCGGCGTGGGCCACGCGGCCGGACGAGGCGGAGGCGAAGTCCGACAGTACGCCGGACGCCACCGATCCCTTCGAGGGGCTGGGAGAGTGAGATTCGCTGGCTACACTCAACCGATCACAATGTAATGATAACATTACAATATGTAATGTGTAGTGGACAAAACCGAAGCTACACTCCTTCCGCCGCCCGCCACCCATCGTGAAGATCCTCCATACCGCGGACTGGCACGCCGGCAAGACCCTGCGCGGTCGCAGCCGGGCCGACGAGCACAGGGCGGTCCTCGACGAGATCGTCGCAATCGCCGAAGATCGGGCGGTCGATCTGGTGCTCGTCGCCGGCGACCAGTTCGACCGCGCCGTCCCCTCTCCGGAATCGGAGCGGATCGTCTACGACGCGCTGCTGCGCCTGGCCCGGACTGGAGCGCAGGTCGTAGTCATCGCCGGCAACCACGACAACCCGCGCCGCCTGACCGCGGTGCGGCCCCTGCTCGAGCTGGCGAATGTCACCGCGGCCTCCTCCGTAACACCGCCCGACAAGGGTGGAGTCGTTCGCCTCAACACGCCGTCGGGAGAGACCGTCTGCATTGCGCTCTTCCCCTTCCAGTCGAAGCGTGGGATCGTCAAGGCCGAGGCGCTGATGAGCGAAGACCCGGACGAGCACCAGAAGGAGTATTCCGACCGTTGCCGCGCAATCGCCCGGGCGCTCTGCGCCGGCTTCACGCCCGACACCGTCAATCTCGTGGTGGCCCATCTGACCGTCGTCGGCGCGACGACCGGGGGCGGGGAACGCACAGCGCACATCTTCGACTACTACGTCCCCGCGGACATCTTCCCAGTGGAGGCCCATTACGTAGCCTTGGGCCACATCCACAAACCGCAGCAGATCCCCGGACGCTGCCCCATCTGGTACGCCGGTTCGCCCTTCGCCCTGGACTTCGGTGAGACCCACGGCGAGCACAGCGTACTGGTCATCGAGGCCGAGGCCGGCAAGCCGGCGCGCGTCGAGCAGGTGCCCCTGACGTCCGGTCGGGTGCTCACAACCATCCGTGGCTCCAGCCTTGAACTCGAAGGGCTGGCCGACGCGACCGGTGACGACTACCTGCGCGTGATCGTGGAAGAGGCCCCCTCGCCCGGGCTCGCGGAGCGGGTACGCGACATGTTCCCCCACGCTGTGGACGTGATCGTGGCCCGGCCGGGAGAAACCGGAACCGAGCGCAAGGCGATCGACCCGGGTGAGCTCCGCGATCCGCGAACGCAGTTCCGCCGCTATCTCGAGGAACGCGGTATCGACGGCGAAGAGTTGACGAAGCTGTTCGGCGAGCTGTTGGAGGAGGAGTATGCTTCCGCTTCGGCTTGAACTGGAGGGATTCACCTCCTACCGTGAGCCCACGGTCGTGGACTTCGCCGACACAAACCTCCTGGTCTTCACCGGGGCGACCGGATCCGGCAAATCCAGCCTGATCGACGCGATGATCTTCGCGCTGTACGGATCGGTGCCGCGCTATGATCACGCCAGCCTGATCGCACCCGTCATCAGTCAGGGGAAGGTGCGCGCGCGCGTGCGGCTCGATTTTGAGGCGCGGGGCAAACGATACACGGCGGTCCGGGTCGTGCAGCGCACTGCAACAGGTGCCACCACGCGAGAAGCCCGCCTCGAAGAACAGGTCAACGGCGAGCCCGCGAAGACGCTTGCCGCTACCGAATCGGAACTGTCGGCGCGCGTCCAGAACGACGTGATCGGCCTCGGCCTCGATCATTTTACGAAATGTGTGGTGCTCCCGCAGGGCGATTTCGCCGCCTTCCTGCGCGCCAAGCCCGCCGAGCGCAGGCAACTGCTGGAGCGCTTGCTGGGGCTGGGCCTGTACGAGCGGTTGCGCAAGGCCGCGAACGTGCGGTGGAGGGTCGAGGAGGGGCGCGCCGACAATCTGCAGTGGCAACTCGACTCGGTTCTTGCACACGCTACCCCCGAAGCCGTTCGCGCAGCCGAGGCCCGGACCGAAGTGCTGGGCCGGCTCCGCGAGCACATCGACGCTGCCGCAATTCAGCTGAGTGAACTCGACTCACGGATCATCGCCGAGACCGATCGTTCGACGAAGGCGGCCGAGCAACTGGACCTCCTGGCCAGTGTCAAGGTACCGGACGGCACGGCCGATCTGGCGACCTGTTACCGTGAGGCCGAACAGGCGCTTCAGCAGGCCAACGAAGTCTGGACGACCGCTGCCCGGAGCTTGCGCGACGCCCGGTCGGCGCGGGAGGGTCTGCCCGAGAGGGCGGCCATCGAGAAGGTGGTGGAGAAGCGCGACGAGCTCGGGCGCCAGCAGACGGAGATCGTGCGGACCCGGCGCAAACTCGAGGTGGCCACGCAGACGGTGGCGGAGGCCGCCCAGCAAGAGAAATCCATCCGTGAAGAGTTCAAGCAGGCCAGGCAGCGTTTGAAGGACCTGCCCGAGCAGTCGGAGCTGGAGAGCATTGCCCGGAAGCACGAACGGCTCAGCGAACTGGAGGACGACGTGGAGCGCGCACAGCTCGGAGTTGCCCGGGCCGAGCATGCGTACGCTGCGGCCGTCCAGCACAAGACCGAAGCGGACCGGGACCTCGAAGCCGCGACGCAGACTCTGGAGGCGCTGCGCGCCGCCCACAGCGCGGCCGACATGGCCCATCATCTACAGGAAAGCGAGCCCTGTCCGGTCTGTCTCCAGACCGTCGCCCGGCTACCCGACCACGCCACCCCCGCCGACCTCGACGCGGCGCGTCAGCGCAAGAGCGCGGCACAGGAAGCATCCACGCTCGGTACCGCCGAGCGGGACCGCACCGCCTCGAAGCGGACCGCCCGCACCACAACACTGGAACTGCAGACGCAATCCATGCAGGCGCTACGGCAGGACCTGGCGGAGGCCCCCGCCCACACCGAGATCTCCAGGATGATGGCCGAGGTCGCGAAGACGGAGACACAGATCCGCCTCCTCGAAGAACGTCTTGACGACGCGGCTGCCGAGCGTACGGAACGCGAACGGGAAGCGAACCACGCCAGCGCGACACTGGAAGAGAAGGAGAGATTTGCCGCGAGCCTGCACAGCGACCTGGCCACCGCACCGTCTCCCGAGGAGACCAGCGGGCTGCTGGAACAAATCCGCGCGGCCGACGAACTGCTGCTTCAGGCCCGAACCGAAGAGGAATCGTCGCGGCAGGTGCACGACACTGCCGCCGAGGCGCGGCAACGCTGGAAGTCACGTCTTGGCGGCGCTTGGAGCGAATATCACGGCGGGCGCGATTCGGTGGCCGAAATGCGCCCGCCGGATGTCGCCGAAGGGGACCTGGCCGGGTCCTGGGAAACCCTGTCGCGGTGGGCCGAAAGCACCCACGCGGCCACGAAGGCCGTCATTGCCCAGGCCGAATCCGATCGCGCCGCCACGTCCCAAGCGAAGAGTCGACTCATTGCGCAGGTCCGGGAACGCTGCGCAAGCGACGGCCTTGTTCTGGAGCCGGACGAAGACCCCGCGCAGAAGGTCTCGGAAGGACTGGGCGCCGCCCGCAAGGATCTCGATCATCGCCGCACGGCTGCGGCAGAGAGGAAGCGCATTGAAGCGGAAGCCGGCGAGACCCGCTCCCGGGCCCTCATCGCCAAGGATCTCGGCAACCATCTCGGCGCCAAGAAGTTCGGCGCCTGGATGCAGAACCAGATCCTCACATGGCTCGTGGAGGGCGCCACGGCCCGGCTCAGGGAGCTGTGCAGCGGCCAGTACTCGCTCGATCTCTCTGACCGGAACGAGTTCCTGGTGATCGACCACCGCAACGCCGACGAACCGCGGCTGGCGAAGACGCTGTCCGGTGGCGAGACCTTCCTCGCCTCGCTGGCGCTCGCGCTGTCGCTGGCCGAACAGGTTGCCAACCTGGCCGCGCACGGAAGCTCGAAGCTGGAGGCGCTCTTTCTCGACGAGGGCTTCGGCACGCTCGACTCGGAGACGCTCGATGTCGTGGCCGCCACGATCGAGCAGTTGGGCACGGAGCGCATGGTCGGCCTCGTGACGCACGTCCCGGAGCTGGCGGGGCGCATACCGGTTCAGTACCGGGTGACCAAGGTTGGCAATGCGTCCTCGGTGGAGAGGGTCGAGACGTGAGCGCCCGGCGCGTCGAGGGGCTCGCGATCGAGGGGTGGTCGCCCGAGTACGGCGCCCCGGTAGAGGGCGACCAGGACGAGGTCGACGAGGCCCGGGTCGACGCTGGGGCGGAGGTGCCGGAAGGCGAATGGCGCCCCATGACTCCAGGATCACAAGCCGAGACTCCGGCCTACATCGATTTTGTGGACGGGGTGCGGCATATCGAAGCCAGGATCTGGATCACCGGCGAAAACGGGGAAGCACGCCTCGGGACCTGTGCATCCTACGCGGCGGGCGTAGTCCGATGCGGGCGAAAGGCAGAGATTCGGGCGGTGAAAGTCGGCCGTGGCTTCTTCGGACTGGATCCGGTTCCGGATCTTGCAACCCACGCCGGTACCTTCGCGGGGTGCCCCGTGGCGAACGATGACATCAAGCAGCTGGTCAACGGTCTGCAAGAGCGGATGGGGCAACTGGAGGTCGAGGTGGCCGGCCCGTCAGGCGATCCGGGCTCCCTCATCGTCCTCGACGGTCCCCTGAGGGGCCGGCAGCGCATTCCCGGAGCCATCGGCTACGCCAAGAGCCACCGCGCCCAGTACCTACCCGCCGGTCCCCGCGGCGTGGTGGCGCAGCTGGCACCCGGACAGCGCACTCCGGTATTCCTCATCCAGACCAAATACACCCGCTATTCATGGTACATGCGGCTGAGCGAGGCGGAGGGACACCCCTGGGCCGGGATCGTCCGGTGCGAGGCGTGGCCCCATGGCGGCCTGGAGCATATCACAGCGATGGCGGATGCAACGGCTATTGCGCTGCCCAGGTTCGCTTCCGAGCCACACAAGGACGATCGTGCGCCGCAGAACCTCTATCCCATCGCGGGCCTTGAGCGCGAGTTGCGGCGTCGCCTCGGAGACCGGGGGATGGTGCTGCGCGCCCTTCAGCGGGCGGTAGCTGGCTTCCGCCCCTAGTGCTCCAGCCGCTCCAACGCTGCCTTCGCGTCCTGATTGCCGGCATCCGCCGAGCGCGAGTACCAGTCCCACGCGGCATCCAGGTCCAGCGTCACTCCCCGCCCGAACTCGTACGACTCGCCGAGCCGTAGCTGCGTGATCGCGTCGCCCTTCTCCGCGGCACGGGTCCACCACTCGACTGCCAGCGCGGCATTCTCGTCCACGCCCCGGCCCTCGCTGTACTGGTTGCCGATGTTATGGGCCCCCAGGACATGTCCCCGCTCGGCGGCCCGCCGGTGCCAGAGCGCCGCCCGCTCGTGGTCGATCGGCCTGCCCAACCCCTCGTCGTAGGCCGTTCCCATGAGGAAGATCGCCTCCAGCACCCCGGATTCGGCCGCGCGCTGCACCTTCCCGATCACTCCTTCGGCGATGTCGCGGGCCCGCTCCTCGTCCTGGGCGAACCCCATGCGTCCCGTGGAATGAACACGCGCCAGCCACATCATCGACAGCGGCCCCCCGCCGGCAATCGCCTCTTCCAGGAGCTCCCGCGCCCGATCGTTGTCCACACTGCCCGCCACCCCGGTGTACCAGTCGATGGCCTCGAGGAGAACCGGGTCGGGCTCCTGCGGGGCGCCGACACAGGTGGTCGCGGTCAGGAGCGTGGCCGCAACGAGCGGCCGGAAAAGTGCCGGGGCGGGGGCATGTCCCATCCGGACATTGCCTTGTCCCGGGTCGTTTCCGCGGGACCGCCTCAAACCAGATCCTCCCCCGCGAGCCCCAACCGCTCCAGCACCTCCGGCGGCGGCCCATCAAAACTCGGCAGCGGGATGTTCCCCACGTAGCCGATATCGCGCATCCCCTCCTCGGTAGTCCAGAACCCGGTCGACACCATGTCGCGGAACTGGTCGAAGAAGCGGGCCTGTGGCTTGAGAGCGGCGGGGGCGTCGGGCTCGAAGCAGATCTCGTCGCAGATCTCGTGCTTTTGCGCCAGCGTCAGGGAGGGGAAGCCGGCCACGTCGAACCGCTCCCGCGCGGTGCGATTGAGCCACGCAAGGCCGCCCCTCAGCGCGATGAGGTTGTCCTCATGGCCGGGCGCCGACACGAACTCGTTGACGTAGTCGGCGACGCCGACCGCGCTGGCCGCCGGAGAGCGATCATCGGCCGGGATGATCACGTCGGCGAGCGCCGAAACGAGCCGCATCTCCTCGTCCATAAGAACCATGTCCCAAGGGACAACGGGCGCCAGCATGTCCGGATCGGTCGGCGTGCCGGCGGCCATGGGGTTGCTCGGGGGCAGGGGGTTGAACCCCGACAGGGCTTCGTGGGCCGATCCGGTCGACTGGGCGGCGTCTTCGGGACCGCACGAGCCGGCCGCGCCAAGTGCCGCGCCCGCGGCGATGACCTTCAGGGCCCCGCGCCGGGAGATCGCGTCGGGCTCCGGCAACCGGGCCGGAGCACCGGCCGGGCCAACCGGCGGCGCCGACCCACCGCCAGCCTCGGATCCAGTGCCGTGCGCCCCTGACCCGCCTGCAGCCGCGGCCCCGGAATCCGGCCGTCGCACCCGCGGATCCTCGCTCATCAGATGCTCCTCTGCCTGAGCTGCTCGACGATGTAGTCGCTGGCCCGCCACGCGATCGCCATGATCGACAGGGTCGGATTCTTGTCCGCGTTGGACACGAAGGGCGCGCCGTCCGTGACGAACAGATTGGGCACGTCCCACGACTGACAGAACTCGTTGACTACCGAGGTCCGCGCATCGTCACCCATGCGGGCGCCGCCGACCTCGTGGATGATCTGTCCGCCCTTCGAGATCGCCTGCGCGCCGTCCGTGTGGACGGTCGAGAGCACTTGCCCGCCCATCTCGTCCACGATTTCAGCGAAGGTCTGCTGCATGTGCACCGCCTGGCGAAGCTCGTGGTCGGCCCACTTCCAGTGGAACTTGAGGACCGGGATGCCGTAGCGGTCGACGCGCTCCGGGTCGATTTCGCAGTAGCAATCGTCGTTGGGGATCATCTCGCCCCGGCCGTCAAAGCCGATGAAGCTGCCGTAGTAGCGGCGGCAGTCGTCCTTGAAGCGCTGGCCGTAGCTGCCGCCCGTCAGGGGCTCGAGGCCCCCGAAGGCGCCGAAGCCGGGCATGCGGCGCCCGCCGCCGAACTCGATGTGGTAGCCGCGCGGGAAGTCGAGTTGGCCCGACAGCTGCTCGCCGTACAGCCACCACGGCATGTACATGTGGATCGCGGAGGCGCCGTCCTCGTTGTGCGGGGGCAGCGCCTGGAGCGCCGGGATGTGGGCGCTGACGCTCGCGCCGACGGTGTCCATGACATACTTGCCCACGAGGCCGGAGCTGTTGGCAAGCCCGTCCGGGAAGGTGGCGCTGGTGGAGTTCAGGAGGATGCGCGCGGACTCGCAGGCGCTCGCGGCAACCACCACCACGCGCGCCGCGGCGAACTCGTCGAGCAGGGTGGCCTTGTCGACGTAGTGCACCCCGGTGGCGCGTCCCTGCGAATCAACGGTCACCTCGCGCACCATGGCTCCCGTGCGGATCTCGAGGTTGCCGGTGGCGAGCGCCGGAGGAAGAAAGACGGTTGTGGACTGAAAGTTGGCGCGGATCGAGCAGCCGCGTCCGCACGGCGTCGCCCAGTAGCAGGCGGCGCGGCCACGCATCGAGTCGGCGGTGACGCGCCGGGCCAGATCGTTGTCCGGGAACAGCTCGCCCGGGAGGCGGTCCGGATCCTGAGTCTCGGTCAGGATAGCCAGGTGGCAGGGGATCACGGGTATCCCCAGGCGGCGGCAGGCTTTCCTGGTCAGCAGCTCGTACCCCCGCGGCTTCGGCGGCGGCTGCAGAACTCCCGGAGACGAGTTCGGCGTGTTCTCCAACCCTTCGTTCGAGCCGTAAACGCCGATCAATTGCTCGGTTTTGTCGTAGTATGATGCCAGATCGTCGTATGACATGGGCCAGTCGAAGCCCAGCCCGTCTCTGCTGCGGGGTTTGAAGTCGTACTCGCCCATGCGGAGCGAAATCCGGCCCCAGTGGTTGGTGCGCCCGCCAAGCATCCGCGAGCGCCACCACATGAACTCCGAGCCCTCGGCCACCGAGTACGGCTCGCCGGGCACCTGCCAGCCGCCGTCGACGGTGGCGTCGTAGAAGCCGAAGGGCTTGTCCGCGGTGCCGGCGGCGCGCAGGGGCGCGTCCTTCGGCAGCTGGAACATCGGAGTCTCGCGCAGCGGGTCGTAGTCGCGTCCGGCCTCCAGCAGTAGCACGCGCAGCCCCGAGGTCGCAAGAATGAACGCGGTCATTCCGCCGCCGGCGCCCGAGCCGACGACGACGGCGTCGTACTGCGTCTGGGATTTCAACGGCCAGCCTCGCGGCGGGTGCGCGGGGGCGCTGTTCTCGGAGGCGGCCGCATGGCGGG
>LXNJ01002420.1_pt1 | contig 10278 bp, 7 predicted proteins | sample 809081 | NCBI WGS metagenome assembly LXNJ01 (sample SAMN04870510, study PRJNA318959) | sponge metagenome | biome: sponge; feature: marine sponge reef; material: water | host: Petrosia ficiformis | place: Greece: Milos, Mediterranean Sea | collected 2013-05-29 | depth 5-7 m
AGGCACGTCATACCGATCCGAATTCCATCTTCAGTAGGAACGCAATTGGCATTCGGTTCGTTCACATCAGGCGGCGCAAGGACTAATCCCATGCGATCAGCCTCTGCAAGTAATCTCTCAACCCGCTTCGTGTCGCCACGTTCGACTGAGATCGCCGCAGCCATGTACTCATTGGGGTAATTGGCCTTCAAATACGCAGTCTGATAAGTAACGACTGCATACGCCGTCGAGTGAGCCCTGGGAAACGCGTATTCCGAAAAGCCCAGCATCTTTTCATATATCTCAGCCGCGACCTTTGGTTCGACACCATTTCCACGGCATCCTTCAGCAAAGCGATCCTTGAGCTCGACGAGCTTCTCACTTCTTTTCTTGCCCATCGCCTCTCGCAGAATATCCGCTTCACCGCCCGAGAAACCCGCCAATGTCCTCGACACGCTCATGACATCTTCTTGATAGATCATGAGCCCATAGGTGTTCTCTAATACCGGTTCAAGTAAATCATGATCGTAGCTAACCCGTTCTTCACCCCGCTTCCTCAACGCGTAGCTTCTATCGACACCCGCATTCAAAGGTCCAGGTCGGTATAACGCTACGAGTGCGACGATATCTTCAAACTGATCCGGTCTGAGTTGGCGAATGAGCCGCTTCATTCCAGCTGATTCCAGTTGAAACACCCCCTCAGTATCCGCGGCAGCAATCAGCCTGAAGGTATTTCGATCATCTAGTGGGATGTCTTTGGCGTGTAGGTGAGATGAGATGTCTTCGCGTGTCAGGTTGATGGATTGGATCGTGCGCTCGATAACGGTCAGGTTCTTTAGACTCAACAGATCGAACTTCACCATACCAGCCTTTTCAACATCATCTTTATCGAGTTGAGCCACTAGCAAGCCTGTTTCCTCGTCGAGCTGACAGGGCACAAATTCCTCAAGGCGGTCCGGTCCAATGACAACTCCAGCAGGATGTACTCCCGAAGTAGCGACGACGCCTTCGAGCTTCCTACTCTCCTCTAGAAGCTCTGTGCAACCGTACGCCGCCGCTGTTTCTTCTATCTCTGGGATTTCCTTACACGCATCCTCCAGTTTCGTACCCGGTTTTATCGGAATCAATCGCGTGATTCGTGAAACATCGCTGTGCGTGTAGCCTAGCGCGCGTCCCATCCCGTGAATGATGCCTTTGGCTGCCAAAGTGCCTTGAGTGGCGATCAATCCCACGCACTCTCGTCCGAACTGCTCGACAACATACCCCACCACCTCATCACGGCGCTGAGCGCAAAAATCAATATCCAAGTCAGGCATCGAACGGCGATCACGATTCAGGAGTCGCTCAAAGAACAGTTTGTGCTTTATCGGATCTAACCCGGTGATACCGAGCAACATGGCGACCAACGAGGCCGCGCCAGACCCCCGGCCGGGTCCAACCGGAATTCCTTGATCACGCGCCCATTTGACAATGTCGCTGACGATCATGAAATATCCGGCGAATCCCATGTCGATGATGACATCAAGCTCGTAGTCAGCGCGCGTTCGATAGGCCGCATAATCGGACTCATCAACCAGAGATTGTTCGTCTGATAGAAATTGCTCAAGTGCGTCGCCGACTGTTCCACGGAGGATTTGAGCGTTTTCCTGTTCATCTTCCTTCGGGAAAGGACGTTGGTAGTACGTACCTGTCTCGACCTCGACATTGCATCGTTGTGCAATCTCAATACTGTTCTCGATGGCGTCCGGCAAGTCTTTAAATTGCGCAGCCATGTCCGCTGCTGAACGCAAGTGTTGAAATGGACTGTATTGACCTTTCCAGGAATACGACTCGCCCATGTGTTCGCTACGTTGAATGCATAGTTTTGCATCGTGAAGTACGAATTCATCTTCTTTTACGCAAATCACATCGTTCGTCGCAACGAGAGGTGCACCTTTCGCGCTGGCAAGTGGGACAACCGACTCGATGTAATCGTTTTCATGAACGCGACCGGTGCGAGTGATCTCTGCGTAGAACCTATCACCAAAATGCTGGAGGTACCAATCAAGTAGCCTTTCCGCACTGTCATAGTCGTCTGAAAGGAGACGCTGGCCTAAGTCCCCTGCTACGCCACCGGAGAGCAGAATCAGACCTTCATTGAGTTCTGACAGCATCGCGTAATCAGCACAACCGTCGCTCTCGACGTTGCGGGACGCATTCGTCACCAGCCGCAGTAGATTGTGATACCCGTCCTGATTCGCGGCAAGCGCCAGGAGTTTGGTCTTCCCGCTCGGACCGAGAAGCGTTAGATCACATCCGAAAATCGGCTTGATCCCTTGCTCAAAACACGCGTTCTGAAACTTCAACATCGCGGTGAGGTTGCCTTTATCGGTCAACGCGACGCACGACATGCCGAGTTCTTTGACGGCCGGAACTAACCGGTCTAAGAAAACAACACTATCTACGAGCGAGTATTCGCTGTGAACTGCCAAATGGACGAAGTCACTCATGTGAACCAACGAATTGACTGCGCCACACATTCCGTACGGGGGCGAAACTGCGACGATGAATCTGACAAGGACCGAACTTCCGGAGGAGCGTCAAATGCAGTGCGGTTGGATAGCCTTTATGGCGCTCAAATGCATATTGCGGATAGGATCTCGCATAGTCTTCCATCATGCGATCCCGAGTAACTTTCGCCAATATGGATGCTGCACTAATCGCGGCCATTTTCGCATCCCCGCCTACGAGCGTAAAAGTCGGCGCCGGAATCGCCGGATCTTTATCGCCGTCGACCCAAACTTCGTCCGCTTCAACGTTGGTTGCGGTATATGCTCGACGCATCGCGAGCAGACTTGCTTGAAGGATATTGAGGGAGTCGATTTCCCGCGCATCTGCGATACCGATCCCGTACGCGAGCGCTCGTTCTTTAATCTCGTCAAATAAGCACTCGCGCTTCATTCGCGTCAACTTCTTACTATCGGCCAATCCCTTAATGGGTAGTTTCGCATTGAGCACAACGGCTCCAGCAACCACGGGTCCTGCTAATGGACCTCGTCCGGCTTCATCGATGCCGACTAGAAACTGGATACTTGGGTTATCGCGTCTCGACAAGCGAAAGTACGGTTTCTGCCGCACGATTCGCGGCATTCTGTTTCAACGACCGGTGGAGTGACGTAAATTCGCGCGTCAATGCTGTTCTATCTCGGTTCATCTGCTCGACAAGTGCGGTAGCAAGATTTTGAGGGGTCGCATCGTCCTGCAAAAACTCTGGGACAAGGGTCTTGTTAGCAAGTATATTGGGAAGTGCAACTTGGTTGATAAACATCATTGAGCGGATCACTTTCGCGGTTAAAGCACCGATTCGGTAAGCCACAACCATCGGTGTTTTCAGCAGCATCGCTTCTAATGTGCTCGTACCCGATTTCACCAGCGCGACATCGGAAGCCGCCAACACTTGCGTTGCTTCTAATTCTGTAATTTCAACATCGAGCGAAGGGAATTGACGGTGTAATTCCTGCCATGCCTTGCGAACCGCCGGATGTCGAGCGGGTATCACCACGTTGATTCTCGCTCGATTGACACGTTGCTGAAAGAGCGCCGCAGCCTCTAAGAACATCTCGAAATGAAATCCTATTTCCGAGCCTCGACTTCCGGGCATCAGACACAACATCAAAGAATCACTCGACCAACCGTTGAGAGTGCGTGCTTTCGCCATCATGGCAGCTTTGCCTTCGTCAGGATCAAAACGATCAGCGGTCGGATGACCTACGAACACTGCACGAATGCCATGGTCGTCGTAAACCTTCGTTTCGAATGGGAACAAAGTCATGATGACGTCAACGGCTTTGCCGATCCGTTTTACTCGACCACGACGCCATGCGTAAACGGACGGGCTCACGTAATGTGCGGTTGGCACGCCGCGTTTTCGTACGCCACGTTCCAGTAGCAAGTTAAAGACATTGAAGTCAACGCCGATCACTACATCGACGGACGTTAACTCGCGGATGAGTAGACGTAACAGTCGTACGAGACTACCAATTCGTAACAACGGGTCGACGAATCCGTTGATCGCGAAACGATCCATATCTGCCAGGCTTCGCAGTCCCTCTGCAAGCATCGCGTCCCCACCGACACCTACGAATTCGACGTTCGCATGACGGTCTGCAATCGCCGTCATCAGCGAAGCACCGAGCAAGTCACCAGACGGTTCGCCGGCGACGATGCCTATTTTTAAGGGATTAAGGGTCAATGCTTCGCGCGAATGGACGCGCGTCTAACCGCTGGCGACCAGGAGCTCCGTCGAGCATACAACACTTTCGTCGACAAGCGCTTCACACCCGAATTTCATGATGTCACGCCGCTCGCTAAGCACCTTTGCATCCAGTATCAATCGGTCACCGGGAACGACTGGTCTCTTAAATCGTGCCTTGTCCATACCGGCAAGCAGGAAGATGCCGCCATGTTCTTCAACCAAAAGATTGCGCGAACGTGTCGCCAAAATCCCGCTTACCTGCGCGAGCGCCTCGACGATTAGTACTCCAGGCATGATCGGCTTGCCCGGAAAATGCCCAGTGAAAAACGGTTCGTTCGAGGAAACGTTCTTCAGACCGCGTATACGCGTACCGAGTTCAATCTCGAGGACTCGATCCACTAATAAGAACGGGTATCTATGTGGCAGATAGTCCGTGATCGCGAAGTCGACATCTTGTTCAGACATGCATTCGCCTATTTCGCACTCGAAGAGTTCACGTCGTTACTCGTCTGTTTTTCCAGAATTCTCTCAACTCTTCTTAAGCGCTTCACGATAGTGTCTAGCTCATTTAACCTCAACATGTTACGACGCCAAGTTCGATTATCCGTGTGCAATGTTGCACCCGAATACCGCCCTGGTTCCGTGATGTCTCGAGTCACGAGCGTCATCGCTCCAATCTCAACGCCTCCAGCTATCGAAACGGGGCCTTCGCCTGCAACACCGACCGAGCCCCCGAGTACACAGTACTCTCCCAAGGTAACGCTTCCTGCAAGACCCGCACAGCCACACATAATCGTATGCGCTCCTAAGACACAATTGTGCCCGATGTGCACCTGATCGTCGAGCTTCACGTTGTCATGTATGACGGTATCATCGATCGCGCCTCGATCAATCGTTACGCTTGCCCCAAGTAAGACATCGTCGCCAATCAGGACCCGACCAACTTGCGGGATCTCCTGGAGCGTACCAGTCTCATCGACCGTTATGCCGAAGCCGTCGACACCTATCGCAGTATTAGCGTGCACCGTACATCCAGCACCGATTTGAACGTCGTGATAAATCACTACGTTTTCGCGAATGCTTGTCTCCTGGCCAATCGCCGACTGCGCACCGACGCAAACGTTTGTACATAGTTCAACGCCGTCTGCGATGACGCAATCTGCACTTACGCACACATTCGGTCCGATTCGCACACCATCACCTATCTGCGCGGAACTGTCAATCCGGGCAGTAGGATCTATGCCGATTGGTATTCGTTCACGTTTGTCGAAATCGTTGGCGATTTCTGCAAACGCAAGTTGAGGGTTCCTGACGACGACCGAAGGAATAGGACACTCCGCAACATTCTCTGCCGTGAGCAAAACTGCGGTAGCCTTGGTCGTGTGCAGTTGCGCTCGATACCTTTGATTTGAAAGATGAGTGAGATCGCCGGTCTTAGCGTTCGCGAGCGATCCTACCCCAGAGATACAAATCTGTTCGTCGCCTATTACGCGCCCCTGAGTCCGATGTGCGATCTCGGCGAGCGACAACATGGTCCGTTTGGTCGTCGTTGAATTACACCACTTATTCGGTGATGTTGTTCATTTCCTCTGTGACTTTTCGCGTGATATTGTGCTTCGGATTGACGTAGAGCAGCACGTTGGGGTTATATTGATAGACGATATCGAAATTCTCTAACTCAACAAGATCCCTCAGTGCCTTTTGGAATTTAGGATTAAGGGCCGAAAGCAATTCATCGCGCCGCTCCGTTAGTTCACGCTGCAACTTTTGTGCACCTACCTCCAGATCGAATTGCATGTCTTCCATTTGCTTTTGCATCTGGCGACGCTCTTCTTCGGACGTCACGGCACTATCGTTTATTAGCTTCTCACGTAACTTTATGAAGTCCTGTTGCAGTTGCTTCAGCCGATCACTTTCTGGCGCAAATTCCTCTTCGATCTGGGCGAGAGTTTCCTTCGCCTCTTCCGTCGCCATGGCGGCTTCTGACGAACTGACGACTGCAATTTTTAACTGCGCAGACGCGGCCATCGCTGCATTGAGCGCGAGCACAACACAAAGCAACTTCAATAATTTAGGAACCATAAATGCCTCGGAAATATATGGGCGTAGAACGCGGCAGAAGCGCGCTACGCTGGGCTAAGCATTATATTCTTGAGACTGATTTCGACCGTGCTTTAAGTCGACCAATCCTTCTGATCAGAACTAGCTAAAACGTCTGCCCTAATTCAAAACTAAAGACCTCGGTCTCGTCTAAATCATTATGGTTGAATGGATAGCCAAGCGAGAAAGACATCGGACCCATACGAGTTAACCACGACACAGCGATTCCCGTCGAGCCTCGTAGTTCCTTGAAGCTAGGTGAGAAGCAGTTCAAGCTCGTTTCGGAACAGTGATCGCTGAAGATATTTCCAGCATCAACGAAGTAGAGGGATCTAACTTGCCCTCTATCTTTCATGAACGGAAGTGGAAAGACGAATTCCGCTGAGAATTCAGCCATGATATTTCCACCGAATGGACGTCCAGGTACATTCGAGTTGAAATTTGTCAGCGCCGTGCTCCTCGGTCCGAGCGAAGCTCTTTTGTAAGTTCTGATTGAACCGAAACCGCCGCCGTAGAAATGTTCATAGAACGGATATATCTCCGTTTGACCGTAAGCACCCCCATATCCCAAGTCAGCATTCAAGTGAATGGCATAGTTCGAATTAAGCCCGGGTACTGGGAAATACTGTTCAAACTGCAAGTTGGCTCGATAGAACTCCAAGTCACTGCCAGGAATCGAAATCTCTAAGGCCGTGACCTGCTTGGAACCGCGGGTCGCGAAGATTGCTCGATTTCGAGTGTCACGCGACCACAACCCTTCGATCTTGTAATTCAAGAACTTTTGGCCACTTGAAGCGATGAAGTCTTGTATTTCTTCGGCTTCTGACCCACTTTGCTCCACGTCGGTGTACTCGACTCGACCAGCGAATTGAAGCCGCTTCGTCTCTCCGATTGGAAAACCAAACCGAGCACCCGCACCAACAGCCGAAGTTGAGAAGGCGTTTAAATTCAGCGAGCTATAGTCCGTGTCTCGGATGAAGACACTGAGTCCGCGACTGACACCATCTTCCGTGAAATACGGATTGATGTACGTGTACGAAAAAGACTTTCGATAGTCACTCCAATCCAACGAAAGACCAATGTTCTTGCCTGTTCCAGCGATATTCGCCTTCTGGATCGACGCGCCAAGAATCATGCCAGAAAGCTTCTGATAGCCGAGTGACCCCGTGATGGAACCGGTCGACTGTTCCTCTACTTGGATTTCGACGTCGACGAGTCCTTCCTCACCCGCCACCTCCGGGGTCTCAACAGCCACGTCCGAGAAGAATCCCATGCGTTCCAGTCGAACCTTCGACAAATCAATCAAGTCTGTGGAAGCCCAAGCCCCCTCGAGTTGCCGCATCTCTCGCCTTAGAACGGTGTCCCGCGTCGTCGAATTCCCCGTGAAGCTAAGTCTTCTCACGTATGCGCGTTTACCTGTATTCACCATGAATCGAACATTTACAGTTCCGTCTTCATTGATTTCAGGCACGGCCGTCGCGGTAGCAAACGTGTATCCATAGCGTCCTAGCTGGCGTGTGATGAGCTCCTCTGTCGCAGTCAATAGTGCACTTGAGTAGAGCTGCCCTTCGGATACAACAATTAGCTTCTCGATTTCTTCCGGGTCGACGTCATCGAGGTCGCCGACCAACTCGACATCGCCGATCAAGTGCTTCTCGCCCTCACTGACATTGATCGTCACGTAGACTTGCTTCCGATCGGGGGTCATACTTACTTGTGTTGAATTGATCTTGAATTCAATGTAACCACGATCTGTATAGAACGCCTCAATTGACTCCAAATCACCCTGTAGTTTTTCTCGAGAATATCGGTTTTCGCCGCTGATAAAGCCGAATAGCGTAGGTTGTTTCAGCTCCATCCGGTCAAGTAGAGTTCTCGTGTCGAATACTTCATTACCGACGAAGGCGATTTGAACGATTGTGGCACGTTTACCCTCTTCAACCTCAATCTCTATACGGACGCGGTTCCGAGGCAACGTGTCGATATCAGTTTCGATACTTGCCGTGTATTGGCCTTGAGCCACGTACTGTCGGATTAATTCGATGCGCACCCTATCGAGTGTGGCTTGTTTGAAGATCTCGCCTTCTTTCAGTCCTTCAGCGGCCAGTCCCTCCAGAAGCGCTTCAGTCGGAACAGCCTTGTTACCACTAATCTCTATTGCGACGATAGACGGTCGTTCGTCGACTTCTACCAGCAATATGTCGCCGTCGCGATTGATGCTAACTTCGTTGAAGTAACCCGTCTTGAAAAGTTCTCGAATCGTCTCGCGTACCGTCTGTGGGGTCGCAATATCGCCGAGTTCAAGGCTCATAGCATTGAATACGGTTCCAGGCGTTACACGCAGCAAGCCCTGAACTCGAATATCCGATACCTCGAAGCTGTAGTTCGAAAATGCGAACGTGCAAGCCCAACATAGCAAAAGCCCCAAGGAGATCTTTATCCGACGCATAGTTAAGCCTTCAAGAAGTGCATTTCGTCATTCAAAACCTACAGAGTGCTCAAATAACGACATTTCGTTCGATTATAGACCCGCAAATTAAGAGGCAGTTCCGCATATTCCACCTCAATTTCGACTATCTTCGACATGCATATTTGCGGTAAAAACAACCTGAGTTAGCGGGGTGGAGTCAGCGCGACTCTTCGTTGGACCCAACTGAGTGCTCTAGGAGGCGACTAAACGCGAAATATCGTTATATAACGCGAAAATCATGATCGAACCCACCACGAACAGACCGATCCGCATGCCGATTGCTTGTATCCTCAATGGAATAGGCTTGTTGGTTATCCATTCCACGATGCCAAACAACACGTGACCGCCATCAAGCATCGGTATCGGTAGTAGGTTGATGAGCCCAAGTGCAATTGTCAGGAGGGCGAGCAACATGAGAAAAGGCGTAATGCCAAGCTCGGCCATATCACCGGCAAATTCGGCGATTCGCACCGGTCCGCCGAGGTTGCCCGAGTGGACGTCGCCGACGATCATCTTATAGATAGACTCTGCCGTCAAAGCAATGTAATCGATCGTCTTTTCGAACGCCACCGGCACCGCAGCAATCGGTCCATATCGAACCATTCGACCAACCTGCGGGGAAATTCCTGCTTGACCAAAAGTAACGCCGTCATCGGCAACGATCAGCCTCGGTGTAAGCGTAAGCGATGCGATTTCGCCGTCACGTTCAACTGAAAGTACCAGCTGTTGATCGGCGTTTTCTCGGATCGTCGCGACCACTTCCAGCCATGATGTGATGGACTTATCGTCGATACGCGAGATGAAGTCTCCAACACGGATGCCGGCAAGCTCTGCTGGAGAATCCGCGGCCACGTAACCGATATGGGCGCGGAATTGTGGCTCGAATCCGATCGCGAGCATCACATCGGGATCGACTTCCTCGGACAACCAATTCGTGATTCGAACTTCATATTCACCTCGATTAGTCTGAATCCAAATCGAACCAGTGTCCCCCAGTCGCTCCGCGAGCGCAAGATTAACGTCCTGCCAGGAGTTCATCTCGTCGCCATCGACGCGCAATATCTCCTCGCCCGGTCCGATTCCTGCAATCATCGCTGCCGATTCAGGCAAAACGCCACCCACATAGGGCTCTAACTCGCGCGTTCCCGTGACGAGCACGATATAGATGATGAGAAATCCCAATAACAGACTTGCGAAAGGTCCGGCAGCAGCTATAGCAACCTTCCAACTCGGCTTCGCATGGGAAAACGCTTCGTCCATTTCTTCGGGCTGAGGTTCATCAGAAAACTCATCCTCACCGAGCATCCGAACATAGCCACCTATTGGGATTGCCGCCAGTTGATACTCGGTGCCGCGACGATCTTTGAACGACCAGATTTTTGGTCCGAAGCCGATTGAGAACGTAAGAACCCGAACGCCCGCCCAACGCGCAACGAGAAAATGCCCCAGCTCATGGAAAAACACGAGAATGAGGATCGCGACCACAAACGCGATG
>LXNJ01002421.1_pt1 | contig 10275 bp, 7 predicted proteins | sample 809081 | NCBI WGS metagenome assembly LXNJ01 (sample SAMN04870510, study PRJNA318959) | sponge metagenome | biome: sponge; feature: marine sponge reef; material: water | host: Petrosia ficiformis | place: Greece: Milos, Mediterranean Sea | collected 2013-05-29 | depth 5-7 m
TATAGTCAGATTCGTTCCAAGGATCGTGACCAAGCCGTGACGCGCCGGGCGGACGGATTCTTTCAAGAGGTCATAGACCGATATCCGGAAAGTGCTTTCGTTCTCGAGGCTGAGGAAAAGAGCAAATCGGCGCGTGACATCCTGGCGGCCCACGAATTGATGGTGGCGAACTTTAACGAAAAGCGCGGCAATCTGACTGCCACAAAAGCCCGCCTGCGCAGCCTGATTGAGCAATACTCCGAAACGGATGCCACCGTGGAAGCCTTGGGTCGGCTCGAACAGATATTGAACGAAGAGGGTAACGTCGAGTTGGCCGAGCTGGCGGCCCGCGCTCAGTCTGCACGGAGAGCGGCCAGCCAGGCTCCCAGCGTGGAACCCCCCTTTTATTCCCCCCTATTAGGGGGGACACAGGGGGGTGAGGACGAGGTGACCGGCTCGGACGGTCTCCTCGTTGCCGGAGTCGATCCGTTATTGCTGCTCGTTTCCGAACTGAAAAAACAGGAGGAGGCAGAACGCCTGGCCCGGACGGAAGCGGATGCGGAAAGACTGGCAGCAGAAAAAGAGGCCGAGCAGGAGGAGCGGGCACTTGATGACGCCTTTGACGATGACCGCTCCTACGAAGTGGGTGACGATTATCGGGAAGTAGACTTGGAGGCCTTGGAAGCAGAGCGGGCCGCCCTGGAGACTCCCGACATTGAGGAGCTGGAATTCGACGTTGAGACAGACGATATCGGACCCTTGGAACTGACCGAGCAGGATGTAAAGAGGGAAGGTGTCCTTCCATCAGCCAGAGATGCTGGACACGTTTCCTCTTTCTCCGACGAGGACGATATTGATCTTTCTGACGATGACATCCTCACCCTTGACATCGAGGACGACGCTATTGCGCTTGAGGAAGATGCTGAAGCCTTGGAAGCCGCTGGGGTGTTGGACGCTGAAGAAGAAGCTGGGGATGTCGTTGAAGAGATTGCTACAGTCGAGGACATGACTAGCGACGATGAGGTTGAAGGCGGCGCAGAGGTGGCCGAGGCAGAACCTGTCCTGAGCCCAGTCGAAGAGGAAGCCGAGGACGACGAGGCAGTTATCGCAGTCGAGCAGAGTGAGCCGGTTGAGCTGGGTGAGTCAGAGGTTGAATACGCTGAAATAATAGATGAGGAGGCCGCCGCTTCCGACGTGCTCACGAACGGAGATGTCGCACTCAGCAAAAGAGGAAACGTTTCCTCCAATGATAGAGAGAGGCTGGAAACGTTCCCTCTTTCAGGACGGGAGGCCGTTCTGGGTATCGATATTGAGGAAATAGATTTCGAGTTTGAGGACGAATGAGACCTGTCGCCTGGGCAAAGAGTGAGCGTCGCCGAGCCTCTTTCCTCTTGGGAAGAGGCTTTTTATTCTATTGGAAAAATAAGACAGCATGAAACACGCCGCAGCCCCTGTTCCAAAGAGCGTCCGTGAGGGAAAAGTCCTGGTGGTCGGCGTCGGCGGCCTGGGCTCTCCGGCGGCATTGGCGCTCGCCCTGGCCGGGGTGGGAACGATTGGTCTGGTGGATTCGGACCGGGTCGAGCTGTCAAACTTGCAACGGCAAATCCTGCACCTTACCCCGGATATTGGAAAGCCAAAGGTCGATTCGGCCAAGGAAAAAATTCAGCAACTCAACCCCGCGATAACAGTGGTGACCTATAACGAGTGGCTGCATGCGGCTAATCTCGCAGATATCTTTGCCGGCTATGATTTTATTATTGACGGGACGGACGGCGTGGCCACAAAGTTTCTGATCAATGACGGTGCCGTGCTGCTCAACAAACCACTCTCTCACGCTGGCATTGTCCAATTTCACGGTCAGGCATTGACGGTCTTACCCCATCGGACGACGTGTTTGCGTTGCCTGTTCCCGGTCCCGCCTCATCCTGATGAGAATCCCACCTGCCAGGAGGCCGGCATCCTTGGCAGCCTGGCCGGCAGTCTGGGCGGCGTGCAGGCTGCCGAGGCTGTGAAATACCTGAGCGGAGCGGGGGAACTCCTGACCGACCGCTTACTGACCTATGACGCCCTGGCCTTACGCTGGCGAGAGGTCCGGGTGCGCCCCAGCCCGCACTGTCCGCTGTGCGGCACGCCGCGGACGATTACGGGCTTACAGCCCGAAGCCTATGAGTTGGAAAGACTCTGCACTCCTGTCTGAATGAAAATCGGGCAGGGTGATTGTCAGACCGGCGCAAAAACGTAACAGTAGAAGCGCGAAAGAGTAGATGAGTGATTCTGAATCAGGAGGGAGTGCATATGAGTGCTCAGGTCCGTATCCCAACCCCGCTACGCCGCTTTACCGGCGGTGCGGAAGCAGTCTCGGCCGATGGAGCCACGGTTGGGGCCTTGGTCGATAGTATAGAGAGTAATCATCCTGGGATTAAGGAACGGTTGTGTGACGAGGCGGGCGAAGTCCGTCGCTTTGTCAATATCTTTGTAAATGGTGAAGACATTCGTTTTATCAACAATCTGGATACGCCGGTGAATGAGGGCGACGAAGTGTCTATCGTGCCTGCTATTGCCGGAGGCTCTTTTTGCCCCCGTCTCGCTACGCTCGGCACCCCCTAGAGAAAAAAGGGGGGTAAAGCGTGTCACTCCTGCCGAAAAGAGTCAACGTGTCCTCCCAGGATAGAGAAGAGATGCTGGATACATTTACTCTTTTTCCGACTGAGGGACCGCCGCCAGTCGGCCCCTTGCGTGTTCCGTCGGTTCTGCATCTGATTGGGAATACGCCGCTGCTTGAAATCACCCGGCTGAGTACGGACATTCCTCCAGGCGTCCGGGTCTATGCCAAACTCGAAGGTTTTAATCCCGGTGGATCGGTCAAAGATCGCCCCGCGCTGTGCATGCTCCAAAAAGGGATTGAGAGCGGCGCGCTGACCCCGGACAAGATTATTCTCGATTCCACCTCCGGGAATACCGGGATTGCGCTGGCCCTGATCGGAGCCGTGCTAGGCTACCCGGTCGAGCTGTGTATCCCGGCCAACGTCAGTATAGAGCGAAAAAAAATCATCTCCGCGTACGGGGCAAGAATGATTTTCAGCAGTCCCATGGACGGCTCGGATGGCGCCTTGGAGCTATGTCGGGAGCGGCTGCAAGAGCGTCCCGAGCGCTATTTCAAACCGGATCAATACTTTAATCCACACAACTCGCTGGCTCACTACCAGACAACCGGGCCGGAGTTGTGGTGGCAGACCAAAGAGCAGATCACCCACTTTGTGGCCGGCATGGGCACCGGCGGCACCTTGATGGGAACCGGGCGCTATCTGAAGGAGAAAAACGCGGACATTCAGATTGTTGGGGTTGAACCGGATGATGCCTTTCACGGCCTTGAGGGGCTGAAGCATATGGACAGTTCCATTGTGCCCGGCATCTACCATGAGGAGCAGCTTGACCGAAAGATCAGTGTTTCCACTGAAGACGCCTATGAAACGGTGTACCGGCTTGGTCGTAAAGAAGGGGTTTTGGTTGGCCAGTCATCCGGCGCGGCGATGTGGGCGGCACTCCAGGTGGCCCGTGAGATCAAGCAGGGAATAGTGGTGACGCTCTTCCCGGATTTTGGAGACAAATATCTCAGCACCAATCTGTGGATCGGCTGGAAAGAGTATAATCAGCGGCAAGCCCACACTCAGGCACAGGGAGCAGCGTGACGGAGACATTGGGGTCCATTGGGTCCATTGGGTCGGTTGAGTCCATTGGGTTCGTTGAGTCATTGAGTCCATTGGGTTCGTTGAGTCACTGAGTCCATTGAGTCTTGACCCTATAGACCCTATAGACCCTATAGACCCTATAGACCCTATAGACCCTATAGACCCTATAGACTCAATAGACCCTACAGACTCAATAGACCCTATAGACTCAATAGACCCTATAGACTCTATAGATATGCTCGAAGACGCTCAGATCGAACGCTATAGCCGACAGATCATTCTGCCCCGGGTTGGCGGAAGGGGGCAGGAAAAACTGCTTCGGAGTCAGGTGTATGTAGACGGGGACGGGCTGCTCGCTACCGCTGCGCTTTTTTATCTCGTCGCGGCCGGCGTTGGGACTATTGGCGTGGCGCGGGCCAAAGCCGCTCCAATCTTTTCCGCTCTTGCGGAGCAATCCCTGGGACCGGATGAGCAACCGCTGGCACACACCCTCAGGCGTCTGAATCCTGATTGTAGCATTGTGACCCATCTGGATGAGGACGAACAACCGGCTCACCACTATGATCTGGTTCTGGCAACAACGGATGCATTGCACGATGGGTGGTACGCTCGGCACAAGCCGTTTGTGTGGGGAGCGGCCAGCGGAGAAGGCGCCTGTTTATTCGTGAGTCGGGGAGACAGGGCTGACCGGCCCTGCCTGCGCTGTCTCTTCTCGGAACACCCACCCCGGCCCTATCGGGCCACCCCTCCAAGGAGGGGAGAGAAAACCGTCCCCGACCCGCTTGACTCTCCATACGCGCTCTTTTTGGGTACCCAACTCGTTACCGAAGCCCTGAAAATCATCCTCCAGCCTGAGGCGGAGAGCCCGCCAAAACTGTTGGCCTATACATTCCCGGCGTTTCACTGTACCGAGCAGACGGTTGAGAAGAACCCGCACTGCTCGGTCTGTTCGACACAAGCCCATGCCTGTCCTGAGCCTCGCCGAAGGGATTGAGGAAGGAGCGGACGTGGAGACCCAGGGGCCTCAGCCCGCCTCGAATAAAAAGAATTCCTATTCCCTCACGCACCTCAAGTGTCTTGAGGCTGAAAGTATTCATATCATTCGTGAGGTGGCGGCGGAGTTTGATCACCCGGTCATGCTGTACTCCATCGGCAAAGATTCGGCGGTCATGCTGCATCTGGCACGAAAAGCGTTCGCACCGGGGACACTGCCCTTCCCTCTGATGCATATTGATACGACCTGGAAATTCCGGGAGATGATCGCCTTCCGCGAGACCTACATCAGACACGAACTCGGCCTCGACCTCATCGTGTATATTAACCGGGACGGGGTCACAGCAGGCATCGGCCCCATTACGCATGGGTCCAAAAAACACACCGACGTGATGAAGACGCAGGCCCTCAAACAGGCGCTCGATCAGTACGGGTTTGACGCGGCTTTTGGGGGCGCCCGGCGGGATGAAGAGAAATCACGAGCCAAAGAACGGGTGTATTCGTTCCGTGACCGTAACCATCGCTGGGACCCCAAGAACCAGCGTCCCGAGCTATGGAATCTGTACAACTCCACGCTTGATAAAGGCGAGAGCATCCGGGTTTTTCCGTTATCGAACTGGACCGAGCTGGATGTCTGGCAGTATATCTACCGCGAAAACATCCCGATTGTTCCGCTGTACTTTGCCAAGGAACGTCCGGTTGTCGAGCGCGACGGAGTGCTGATTATGGTCGATGATGACCGTCTACCGCTCCATCCGGGTGAACAGCCGCAGTTGAAAAAAGTCCGCTTTCGCACCCTGGGCTGCTATCCGCTGACGGGGGCGATTGAATCCGAGGCGGACACCCTGCCGCTGATTATTCAGGAAATGCTGCTGGCAACGCGGTCCGAACGGCAGGGCCGTGTCATTGATTTTGACCAGTCCGGCTCCATGGAAGAGAAAAAAAAGGAAGGCTACTTCTAAATAGCAGGATGTCTCACCAATCCGACCTGATCGCGACCGATATCGAAGCCTATCTCGCCCAGCATGAGCGCAAGGACCTGCTACGCTTTCTGACCTGCGGCAGCGTGGACGACGGCAAGAGCACCCTGATCGGCCGGCTCCTGTACGACTCCAAGCTGATCTATGAGGATCAGCTTGAGGCGATAAAAAAAGACTCGGTTCGACATGGCACGACCGACACGGAGTTTGATCCCGCCCTGCTGACCGACGGCCTCAAGGCCGAACGCGAACAGGGCATCACCATCGATGTCGCCTATCGCTATTTTTCGACCGCCAAACGCAAATTCATTATTGCCGACACCCCAGGCCACGAGCAGTACACCCGGAATATGGCGACCGGCGCGTCAACCTGCGACCTGGCCATTATCCTGATTGATGCCCGCCACGGGGTCCTGACCCAGACCCGGCGGCACAGCTTTATCACCTCGCTCTTGGGGATCAAGCACATCATTGTTGCCGTCAACAAGATGGACTTGGTGGACTACAGCCAGGAGGTCTTTGAGCGGATTGTCAAAGACTATACCGACTTTGCCGCCAGACTGGAGCTGAACGATGTGCGTTTCCTGCCCATGGCGGCGCTGCGCGGCGATAACGTGGTGCACACAAGCGAGCATATGCCGTGGTATACGGGCAGCCCGCTGATGCACCTCTTGGAGCAGGTCTATATTGCCTCGGATGCCAATCTGATCGACTTTCGCTTTCCGGTCCAATACGTCAATCGTCCCAACCCGGACTTCCGTGGTTTTTGTGGCACGGTGGCCTCGGGCATCGTGCGGCCGGGCGACGAGGTCATGGTGTTCCCGTCACGCAAAACAAGCCGGGTGAAAGCCATCCATACCTTTGAGGGGGAACTGGAGCAGGCCATGCCGCCGCTGGCCGTGACCCTGACGCTTGAAGACGAGATCGACGTCAGTCGCGGAGATATGCTCGTTCACCCCAACAATATCCCCCTCATCGCCACGCGCTTTGAAGCCATGCTGGTCTGGATGGCCGAGGAGCCCCTGCAGCCCGGCAGGCAGTATTTTCTCAAGCAGACCACCACCATGGCGCCTGGGGTCATTACCGATGTGCGGTATCGTATAGACGTGAATACCCTCCACCGGGAAGACGCCGCGCAACTGACACTCAATGAAATCGGACGGTGCGCCTTTGCGCTCGAAAAGCCGATTGCCTGTGACCCCTACCGCAAGAACCGCGCGTCTGGGGCGTTTGTCGTCATAGACCGCCTGACCAATAACACGGTCGGCGCCGGGATGATCATCGACCGAAATCAGTCTTTTGGGTCCGTTGAGTCAAGACTCAATGGACCCAATGACTCAACGGACCCAACGGACCCAAAAGACCCAACGGACCCGATGGCCGAGCGTGAGCAGGCCCTGCAACAGCACGCGCTCACGGTCTGGCTGACGGGTTTGTCCGGCTCCGGAAAATCGTCCATTGCGGAACGACTTGAGCAGCGTCTGCATACCGAAGGGTTCCACGCCTATCGGCTCGACGGCGACAATCTGCGCCTGGGACTGAATCGGGACCTGGCCTTTTCCAAAGCCGACCGCGCAGAAAATATTCGCCGCATTGCCGAGGTCGCGCGACTCTTTAACCAGGCCGGGCTCATCGTCCTGGTGCCGGTCATTGCCCCCTTTCAGACAGACCGGCAACACGCGGCGGAGATCGTCGGCGCGGACCGCTTTTTTGAGGTGTATGTGGACACCCCGCTTGAAGTATGCGAGGAGCGCGATGTGAAAGGGCTGTATCACAAGGCGCGGGCAGGGGAGGTTGCAGACTTTACCGGTATCTCCTCTCCATATGAACCACCGCCAGCGCCGGCACTCCGGCTGACGACGGTTGGCCACACCGTCGAGGAATCGACCCAAGCCGTGTTCCAGGCGATCGCGGCCCGTATCCGGCTGTAGGCGACTGTCTGTCCGCCCGCCTTATACATATCTTCTTGAGGAGGTTGGATGGTTGATCTCAAGCGTATCATCACGACGGGGGTTCTTGTTCTGACGTGTACGCTACCCGCGGCAGGTCAGGATCAGGAAGAAGTCCATTTCCGGACGCCAACCCAAACCGTGGAGGAGCAGTTTCTGTTTCTGAGGAAAGGGATTCAGGCAGAATATTTTTCGCGTGAAGTCGGCCAGGACTGGGATCAGATGGTGTTCTGGCCGCACGGGGCCGCTCGCCCAACCCATCTGGTCGGCTGTATTGAAGAAGTCCTCGACTGTTTGAGCGGCGACTGTGGTGAGTCCTTTGTTGTTGGGGATAAACTGACACCGAGCGTCCAGGTCATTGACTTGCAGACCCGGACGGTCACCACCCTGGTGCGTGGGATGACGATTTGCGACGGGATCAGGACGACATCCTGGGGCACGGTGATCGCAACGGAAGAGGACTTCGTCAGCGACACCGGGGCGGTGTACGAAATCCTCGATCCGCTGACGAATGACGAGTTTACCATCCTTGAACGCGGCAGTGGCGACGCTCCGGCCCGGATCGTGGATCAGGCCGGACAGGACGCCTCGGACCGCATTATCAAGCGCACAGCATTCCCGGTGATTCGATACGAAGGCTTCCTGGTGCATGAAACCGGCGTGGTGATTGCGGGCGACGAAGAACGGCCCGGCAGCTATCAGCCGGGCGATACCGACGGCGGCGGCGTGTATAAATTCATCCCCACTCATCTGTACGACCCCGACACCGGGCCTGTTGCCTCCCTCGATACATCCCCCTTGATCGCAGGCACAACATACGCGCTGCAAGTGTCGTGTCGGGACGACCTCCAGCAGTTCGGCCAGGGCTGCGAGATTGGCAACGGCGCCTGGATTTCACTCACACCAACCGCCGCATCCGAGAGCAGTACTGATACGGGCAAGACCCGCACTGGGCGCGAGGCCGCCAATGCGGCTGGGGCAACGGGCTATTACCGTCCCGAAGACCTCCATCGTGACCCGATGTTCAGCGACCCCGACCGGCCCGCTGCCGTTCGCTTCTGTTTTGCCGTTACCGGGAACCATGCCGGCAGCAACTATGGCGAGGTACAGTGCGCGATTGACCGGGATGTGACTGCGGCAACCGGGGCAACGGGGGAAATCGTGCTGAACCGTTTCATTGAAGGCAGCCCCGAATTCAGTCAGCCGGACAATCTGGCCTTTCAGCCGATAACGGGGGTGCTGTTTGTTGTCGAGGACAATGGGACGAGCCAGGGGAATAGCGATGTGTGGGCCTGTCTGCCGGACGGCGCGGACGACGATATCAAGTCTGACGGCTGTGTGCGGCTGCTCAAAATTGCCGATGGTTCTGCCGAGTCAACCGGTTTTCTCTTCACGCCGGATGGCACCGAGGCGTATTTTGCGATCCAGCATAGTGCCGACGGTAATATGCCCTTGGTGGACGATTTTCAGACCGATGACCTCATCCGGCTGTCCGGGTTTCGGGTCAGACCCATGCAGTATGATTTTGGCGCACGGACAGCGTACCGTCTCGAAAGGCAGTCCTATCGCTATTTCGGTTTTGGAGCCGAAAACCAAATCGAGTAGCTCTGAGCACGATGAAGCGTCTCCTGGTCAGTCTTTTGAGTCTTTGGGGTCCGTTGGGTCTCTTGGGTCTTTGGGGTCTGGACTCAACCGACTCAATGGCACAACCGACTCAACTAGCACAACCGACCCGAGCGGTCAGCTCTCCCCTCACGTCGGTTCAAAAGGTTGAGCTGCTGAAAGGATGGACGGCGGTGTTGCCGCCCCGCTCCCCCGGCTCGGGACTGGTCGGCGTCTATAACCCTGAAGCGGTGATTCCTCCGCAATGCTATACCCGGACCGAGGGTGTCTTTAATCCGTGTTACGTCTGTCATCAAGATCATATCTCAGGCCGTGAAAATCGGATGAACGATGCCCATTTGCAACGCGCGTATAGCTTTAGTGACCACGGGCAGACCAATCGCTGGCGGAATCTGTTTGAAGACCGTAGTGAGCGGGTTGCTGCGATCAGCGATGAGGACATACAGGCGTGGATTAACGAAGATAATTTTTCCGAACTGGCCGACCGATTGGAGGCGGTTCACTTTCGAGGCTATATTCCCCGACTTCAAAACCTGTCTGATGGGGTAGCCGCCTTTGATGAAGAGGGCTTTGCTAAGGATGGCAGCCATTGGGTAGCTTTTAGCTATAAGCCCTTTCCGAGTACGTTTTGGCCGACCAATGGGTCTACCGATGATGTCATGATCCGCTTGCCTGCTCAGTTCCGACAAACGCAAGATGGCGCCTACTCGCGCGAAGTGTATAAGGCCAATCTCGCGATTCTCGAAGCCGCGATTAAGGGCTTTGATAGCATTGGCAGCCTGCCCATTGATGAGACTCAACTCGGCCAGGACCTGGATGGCGACGGCGCGCTCGGCCGCATTCACGCCCTCACCCGCCCGGCAACCTATGTGGGGGCGGGGAGTGATACGCGGGTTGAACCCTATATCTATCCCCACCGGACGGAATTCCTGCATACCGTGCGCTATGTTGGTGTCAGCGCGGACGAGAGCATCACAAATGCGCGGCGGATGAAAGAAGTGCGCTATATGCTGAAGCGGGATTTCCTGTCCCCCACCGTCCTTGGGCATTACTACGACGAGG
>LXNJ01002422.1_pt1 | contig 10269 bp, 8 predicted proteins | sample 809081 | NCBI WGS metagenome assembly LXNJ01 (sample SAMN04870510, study PRJNA318959) | sponge metagenome | biome: sponge; feature: marine sponge reef; material: water | host: Petrosia ficiformis | place: Greece: Milos, Mediterranean Sea | collected 2013-05-29 | depth 5-7 m
TGCAAAACGCCGTCCTGAACGGTTTTCGGGCTATCGAACCCGGCGTCCCCGGCCGTGACACCCACTTTGTGCGCTCCCTGTACCGCGGCGTTGGCACCTTCGGGAAGATGCCCCTGCGCGGCCCCTTCATAACCAGGGCAGAGGTGGACGAAATCGCCCAGTGGATCGACGACGGTATGCCTGAAGGGCCTCAGGAGGAGTGAAGACTTCGTCCATCACTAACGGGCTTCTGATTGCAAGTGCAGGGGCGGGTTTCTAGCCGGCCCCGGCACTTGTGGTCCAATGAGCCTCTCGTCGCTCCACCCGCTTTGGGTTCTTCGCCCAAGAAATCAGGGGCTCACCGATTGGTGAGCCCCTGAGGTTTTGCCGTGGTTGAAGGTTCGGAAACGGGCGGTTAGACCAGCACCGGGTCCTTTACCTTGCTGTACACCTGTATGCGGCCGCGGGTATGATCCAGGACGCAGAGGCGGCCCTGGCTGTCAATCCGCACGGCGCAGGGGTGGGCAAAGTTGCGTTCGTAGGTCGGGTCGTTGGCGAAGGCCAGCGCCCGTTGCCGGATCATGTCCGGATTGGAAAGCAGCTTGTCCTTGCCCCACTGGGACATTACGTGGTCGCCCACCATCTGGGTGACGAAGCGACCGTCGGGAGCCAGGACCTGTACCCGGTTGTTCAGCCAGTCAGCAACATAGATATCGCCATCTCCGTCCACTGCCACGCCGTTGGGGCGGTTGAACTGGCCCACGCCGTCGCCAGACTGGCCGTAGCTGGCCTGCCACTCGCCGTCGGAACTAAAGACCTGGATGCGGTCATTGCGCCAGTCGGCCACGTAGACGTTGCCATCCTTGTCCAGGTCGATTCCCCAGGGCATGTTCAGCTCGCCGGGGCCGCTGCCGAAGCTGCCGAACTGACCCAGGTATTGGCCGTCCAGGGTGAATTTCTGGACCCGTGAATTGCGGCTGTCCACGACGAAGACGATGCCGTCTTCGCTGATGGCGATTCCGGCCGGGCGATCCAGTTCTCCATCGCCGGAGCCACCGGTGCCCCACTTGCCCAGGAACTCGCCGTCCTTGGACATGATGGTGACCCGGTTCAGCCACTCGTCAGTGATGAAAAGCCGTTCCTGGCTGTCTAGGGCGATGCCGGCGGGCCATATGAAGTTGCCGTCTTCCTCGCCATAGGTGCCGAACTCGCTGATGTACTCCTCGCCCAGGGTGCAGGCCGTTACCCGCACACCGTCGGGACGGTTCTCATAAGACCGGTTGACCACGTACACCGTGCCGTCGGCATCCACTGCCATGTCTGAGGGGTTGCGGAACCCCGTACCAGCGAACTCGTTACGGCCCACAGAGTGGCTGTACTCGTACGTCCGGCTGGTAAGACCAAAGAAATGGGTGCTCATGCTCTTACCTCGTCAATATGCTTTGTGTTGCTCCAGGAACCGACTCTTCTTCCTTTGGAGGAATGAGCCGGACCCGGATTCTCGGTTGATTCAGTTGTTCCTGTTTAAATGCCTGGTGGGGGGCGGGTTTGAATCCCGCCCCAATGGTCAATAGGGCCTACAGGAAGCTAATCTTCTCGAAGGAGCCGCCAACGATGGGTTGGGGGTCCATCTTGTAGAAGTCTTCCACTATGGTGGTGTAGATGGAGCGGAAGTCCATGCCGTATTTGAGGTTTCCGCCCTCTTCCTGCTGGCTGGGCTCCAGGGACGGGTACTCGCCGTAGATGCCGCCCTTAACGTGCTCGCCCACAACAAAGGCGATGCCGCCGGCGCCGTGGTCGGTGCCGGAACCATTGTCGGAGATGCGGCGGCCAAACTCGGTGAACATTAGCAGCATGACTTCATCGCTGGCATTGTGTTCTCTCAGGTCCTGGTAGAAAGTGTCCACGTTGTTGGACACGTCCGTCCAAAGGCCGGAATGCAGGGAGGCCTGATTGGCGTGGGTGTCAAAGCTGTTGTACGGGGAGGTGGTGTAGAGCACTCGGCTGCCGAACCCGGCCAGATGGGTCTGGGCGATGTTCTTCATGTACTGGCCGACTACCGTGTTGGAGTACTCGACGCTGCTGGTGTACTTGTCGGGGGCGGTGGCCAGGATGTCGGCTCCCTTGAGGGCGTTGGTGCCGGTGCTGTGGATGTAGTCCATGACGGCGCCAGTGCCCATGGCCGGGGAGTACATGCGACCGAACACGTCCAGAGCATCATTGCGCTGCTCTTCGCCGTCGATGCCGGTCAGCAGTCCATAGGTCTCCAGGTTGCCGACAGAGGCGACGGGCACGCCTTCCATTACCAGAGCGCGGGGAAGGCCGCGGCCGAAGTTGACGCCAGTCAGCACGTTTTCAGCGTTGGGGTCAATTTCCTTGAGGACGCGACCCAGCCACCCCTCGGTGCCGATCTTGTCGGGCTCGCAGGTGTGCCAGATGTCCATGGACCGGAAATGGGAGTAGCTGGGGTTCTGGTAGCCGACGCCCAGGAAAATGGCTAGCTTCCCTTCGTCCCAGAACTTCTTCAACGGACCCATGGTGGGGTGGAATCCCAGGTCGTCATTGATGGGAATAATCTGCCCTTCGGGAATGCCCAAAGTGGGGCGATAGTCCCGATACAGGGGATTGCTATAGGGAATCACGGTATTCAGGCCATCGTTGCCGCCGGAAAGGGACAGAACGGCCAGTACCGGGTCTTTCTGTGTAGAAACCATATCCTTTTCTCCTTCTACTAAATTACTCGAACTGGAACTCTGCCGTAGCGGCAATCATCTGGAACATTTCGCCGGTGCGGCGGGAGAACTCGGCCTGGTCAAAAGTTCTGAGATCGCCTTCCTTGGAAGCGTGCGACCTGAGCTGCTGCAGAGTGTCGCCGGTGACCATCAACGGACCGGTCAGGTCCAGGCAGCCTGCCACGAACTGGTCGGGGGTCAGGGTGTCGCCCTGGGCCCGCAGGCGGTCCACCAGGGACTGGACGCCCGGAAGCTCTGTGTTCCCCATCAGGTCGGCAGCAAAGTTAATGCGCTCAACCAGCGTGCCGCTGTCAATCCACTCGCGGCCGGTGTGCCAGCCCTCCACGGTGGGGGGATTCATCAGGTCCATGCCCATGTACTTGGGCTCCTGGGAAAACTCGAACAGCCCGGGTTGGATGTCCCGGTGCTCGCCTACCAGGCGCATGGTGCCTACCACCATCTCGGCGGGGTTCTTGACCTTGGCGTATCGGACGTCCTCGGCCTTGAAGAAGTCGGACTTGAACAGGACTTCCAGCATGGCCTTGATTTCGTAGCCGGAGTCGAAGTAGGCCTTCTCCATGGCCTCGATGGCGCCCATGTCCCGCGGGGGAGTCAGACGCCAGGCCGGAACCTGCACGTCGTCGGCGACGAAGAAGTTGTAGAGATGACGGGCCAGGAATCGGGCGGTGGCGGGCTGCTTGCATATAATGTCCAGCACGTCGTCGCCGTTAAGGTTCCCGGTCTCGCCCAGGAAGGTCTTATCGCTGTCATCGTGGTCGGCCGGGTCGAAGCGGAACTCCCAAGGGCTGCGACCATAGGGGAAGGGCGGGTAAGAGGGAGCAATGTTCCAGCCGGTGAAAGCGCGGGCGCAGGCCTTTACGTCGTCCTCGGAGTAGTTGAACTCATCGTCCTTGCCAACACCCAGGGAGAACAACTCCAGCAGTTCCCGACCATAGTTCTCGTTGAGGTTAGTCTTGTGGCTTTCGCTGTTGTCCAGGTAGTACACCATGGCGGGACTGGTGGACAGCAGTTGAAGCATATTCCGGAAATTGCCCATGCCGTGGTCCCGGAACATCTGGATCATTCGACCCATTTCCTGGCCGCTGTCAATCTTGGAATGACCGGCGCAAAAAATCATGTGCCAGAAGAGGGCCATCTTCTCCTGCAACTGGCGAGGGGTGTTGATCATTCGCCAGACCCACGCCTGGATGTTGGTCTCAATGGCGGCCGCTTCGTGATAAGCCGGCATGTACCGCATCAGCAGGTCTTCCTCGACATTGGGCACCGAGTCGGGGTTCAGCAGTTCATCTACCACGCTGTCGTAGCCTTGGGCAGCCTTGGCCTCGATCTCATCGCGGCTGGCGCCAAAACCGGCGCGCCGCAAAAGGTGGGCCATCAAGGCAACATCTTGTTGGTCAGCCATACAGTCCTCCTTGCATTTTTTATTTTCAGTACGCTGATTCCACTGGCCCGGTCGTTAACCAAGCCCCACCGATACCGGCCAACCGCCTATCTGAAAAGTGCTGGACAGGCCGTTGTTTGGTACCGATTATAAGGTAGAAAAAAGATACCTTAACACCTATTGGCTGTCAATATTTTGCGGTGCGCAGTTGGTGCTGTCCTGACTTTAGGATGAACAGTCCAGAGCAGGTCCTTGAGCAAGAAATGCAGTCGTGAACCGCCGTAAAGATTGGTAGCCAAGAGCCTAAATCGGCAGCACCGCCTCTGTCCGTTGTTCCGGCAAATCTATCAGGAAGGTATTGGCATTGAAGGCCAGCAGGGCGTAGTAGCCGAAAAGGGTGCAGAGCTCGGTCAGGCCCTGGGCGCCGTACTGTTCGTGGGCCGCCTGGAATGTGGCATCGCTAACCTTGCGAGTGCTGAAGAATTCCAGACCCAGGTTGACCACTGCCTGCTCATCAGCAGCCAATTCGGGCAGAGGCTGTCCGTCCCGCAGGGCATCCACGAAGGCGTCAGGGATTCCCTCGCGGCGAGCGCCGGCAGCGTGGGCATTCCAAATGAACTGGCAGTCGTTGGCCCGGGCGGTGACGATCATGGCCAGTTCCTGGATGCGCTTGGGCAATGTGGACTCGTCGCGCAGGTAGTTTACCAGGCTGTTGGCCCGGCGGCGCATTTCGGGGCTGTTGATCATAGCGGAGCCGGGGCCGCTGGTAATAGTTCCTCCGCTGGCGGCGGTCTCGTGGTCAAAAGCCTCGCGCAGGTTTTCGGGCACCATGTCACGGGTGGTTGCAGGTGTTCGCACCGGTGGGCCTCCTCAATTCACGAAGATGTACAGGGTTTACAGGATGATAGCGTTTTTCGAGGTCAGTTGATAGTAGCTGGCGTCAGCGCCATGGTAATTGGACCTGGAATTCCGGGGATTTTAGGGGCGGTCAGGACTCGGGCGGCACGAATGTGACATCCAGAGTCTCTCGCAGGATTTCCCCGCCCATGCAGATGGCGACCACGTCGATAACATTCCGCTCCGGCTGCAGGCTGATCGTAGTCGAGAAGATACCCAGCTGGTCCACGGGAAGGGCAATGCCGTTGACCGACACCGTGGCATCCGACGCAGTGCGTCCCCAAAGTCGAACGGTAGGCTGGCCCACTGTCCTGTCCTGTTCATCGGGCTGGGTAATGGTCAAGAAGCAGGGCTCCAAAGGCAGATAGGTAACTGTGAGGGTCTTGCCCTGACGCTGACCGCCGGGATTGATGGCGAAGATGTCCAGGTTATTCACGCCGGGAGCCAGGGGAACGGAAAGCCGGAACCGTCCCTCCTCGCCGGCTGCTACGGCCCGTCCCCGCACACTGACCGACGCCCCCAGGCTGGTTATACCCTGGATGGTTACCGATTCTTCCCGGATAATGCTGCGATCCAGGGGCGACTCGATGATGAGTATGGGCGGTTCCGGAGTCGGCGTGGGTGATGGCCCGGGTGTAGGCGTAGGTTCCGGTACCGGCGTGACGGTGGGAGTTGGCGTAAGTGTGGGCGTGGGGGTAGGTTCCCGCGTGGGCGCGGGTGTGGAAGTTGGCTCCGGCGTCAGTGTCGATGTTGGCGTGAGCGTGGGTTCGGGCGTGGGCGCCGGCGTCGGTGAAGGTACCGGAGTAAGTGTAGGTTCCGCGGTTGGCGCGGGCGACGGGATGGGCGTTACCAGAGGAGGGGTTTCCGGCGGCGCAGCAGTAGGTGCGCCCGGCCGGTCTAACACCTGGACGCAACCCAGCAGCGCTATAAGGCACAGGCTGGCCACTTTCAGCAATCGAAAGAGAAGGGTATTAGTCCGGGTGGACCGGGGCCGGCCGCCGCTGGGATGGAAGGTCATGCCACAGGTTCCCCCGATTTCCGGCCCGGCCTGGTGTGGAGCGGCAGGGTTACCGTAAAGCAGGTGTGATGGTCCGGGTCCGGGTCGGTGATGCTCTCGACTGTCAGGTCGCCCCCATACCGGTTGGCGAGAGTATGAGCTATGAAAAGGCCCAGGCCGGAGGTGGTGCGCTCCTCGTGGCGCGCCACTTCCGGTGTCCATCCCCGGTCGAACAGGTAGGGCAGGTAACGGGCGGCGATGCCCGGACCGTCGTCCCAGACGCGGATGTGAAAGTTGTTATCATCCCTGGTCAACCCGATTTCGGCAAAGGACATGGCATACCGAACGGTGTTGTCCACCAGGTTGGTAACAATGTGCTCTATGGCTGAACTGTCGCTATAGACAATGCCAAAGTCGGTGGGTTCGGACCACCATACTATTTGCTTGCTGGCGTCGGCGGCCACGAGGCCGTAGCGGTCTACGATGCGGCGCACCACCTCCACAGGTTCTACGGCGTGCAGGCTGGCGCCGGTAATGGGCGTCTCCAGCTCAATCAGGACCTGCATATTGGACATCATCAGACGGAAACTGGGGGTTTGCTCCTCGATTTCGTCCAGCAGTTCCCGGACGGAGGGTGGAACTTCGGTCCCCATGGTCTGCAGCTGCTCGCGAATCTCTCGCTCCTTTCCAAGGATGCGGCGCAGGGGACGGCCCAGGTCGTGGTTGAAAAGGTCGAAATACTGCTGCGTAACCTGGGTCCAGCGCTCGGCGAAGCGGGTTTCCTCGTCGGCAGCCTGGCGCCGGGACCGAAGCAACTCGGAAACAAAGTAGGAAAGGGTGGTTACGGCAAGGCCCAGGATGACCAGGGACGCACCCACGTAGGTAAGCGGTTCTATCCCCCAAATACGTGCGAACATGGCCTCGCCAACGAAGGGGGCCAGTACCAGGCCAGCTGCACCCAGGACCAGAACCACACTTCCCAGCAATCGGAAGACGCCGCCGGGACCCACAGGGCGAAGCCAGGCACGGGGAAGGCTCCAAGACAGGGAGTTCCTCAGGTTAGGTAACAGCACGGTCTCACATTTGCGGGGGAGCCAGCCGGTAACCCCGGTCCCTTACGTTAACTATCAGGTCGTTGGCGCCCAGCTGTACCCCCAGAGCCTTGCCGACAGAAACCTTGATTTCGCGGATTCGCACTCGCAGGGAGGCGCGGGCTTCCTCGCCCTCCGAGTAGCGTTCCAGCCGGCTGAATGGCACAAGTTCGCCGGGGCTACGGTACCAGGCGGCGGCCAGTTCCCGAAAAATCTCGAACTTCATTCCGTGAATGTCGGTTACCGGGGACATGACGTCGTCCCTCTCCTTGCGGGCGGATACCGTTTCCGCTCCCACGTCCACCAGCAAGTGGGCGCCAATGGGAATAAGCTCGGGACTGGAACCCATCAGGCGCCGCAGCCGCAACACCACCTCTTCGGGGCTGGCCAGTTTATCTATGAAATCTACGGGAGCATTCCAGCGCAGCGCGCCCCGTACAGCCGTATCCCTCGCCGGTCCCTGGGCGTACTGGGTGAACATCAGCACCGGCAGGGTAGGGTAATGTTCCACAATCTGGCGCAGAATCTCCAGACCCTTGAACTGGTCGTCCCGGTGCTCCCCCAGACGCACATCCAGCAGGACGCCGTCAGGACGTTCATCTTCAATGGCGTAAATGGCGGCAGTCTCAAATTCGTCGCCCACCAGCCACTGGGACTGGGGCTGGACTATGATGGTCTGCCAGCCTTCGTCCTGCAGACGCCGCTGCACCGCCTTGACGATGGCGGATTCCCATTCGTCGTCGATTATCAGTATCTTGCTGTCCGGCATTTTCTTGCTTCCAGGTGAGTTGAATGCCCCGGCGACCAGTCTTAAGTAGTCGCCGCCCGGGCTTCACCGGGTAGATGTCCTGGATCAGGATTTCATCCTCAAAGGTGCGAAGGTCTGAATTCAACACTCCCTGTATGTCGCCACTGGCATCAACCCGTGCCTTGATGCGGGGATTGGGACTATCCACGCACTCCACGGCGTCGGGGCCCCGCTGCACGTCCCATAAATCAGTAGCTCGGTCGCATTTAACGGTGAGGGTATGGGAATGACGATCTTCAAAGGCAGACGTTTCTTTCACGTTGTCGCTATTATGTGTACCCAAGATGTGGGAACCTACTGTTCGGGCTTCGGAAATCGGATAGTGCCGAGCAGTTCCAACTGCAATGCGGCCATGTAACTGTGTTGGCCGCCAGGGTCTATGATATGCAGCCACCGCTCCCCAGGAGGCCTTATCAGCTGACCCTGAAAATCGTAGACCAACTAATCTCTTTCGTTAATGATACCACGCACCTTGATGGGAAAGAATGTGCAGAACTTTCCAGCCAATCGCTAGTCGCCGGTGGAGTAACGGAAAGGCCCCCTCTCTACAGGAAAGAGGGGGCCGCTTAAACCAACTTTGTGCTGGAGTTCTTGGTCAGGTCTCCTTGTTTAGGTTGTCCAGAAATTCCACGTTGTTGGCGTATTTGGAAAGCCGCTCCAGTACGCGCTCCGTGGCGTTGGTAGAGCCGTCGTTGGAGATGAGGGATATCATCCGGCGCAGCAGCCAGATCTGCTTCATGGTGTTCTCGTCGTACAGCAGTTCCTCCCGGCGGGTGCCGCTACGGACGATGTCGACAGCAGGGAAGAAGCGGCGGTCTGCCAGCTTCCGGTCCAGGTGCAGTTCCATGTTGCCGGTGCCCTTGAATTCCTCGTAAATCACCTCGTCCATGCGGCTGCCCGTATCCACCAGGCAGGTGCCGATGATGGTCAGGCTGCCGCCTTCCTCGATGTTACGGGCGGCGCCGAAGAACTTCTTGGGCGGGTAAAGGGCGGCGGGATCGATGCCGCCGGAAAGGGTGCGCCCGCTGGTTGGCACTGCCAGATTGTAGGCGCGGGTCAGGCGGGTAACGCTGTCCAGCAGTATGATGACGTTCTGGCCGTTTTCTACCAGTCGCTTGGACCGCTCCAGTGCCAGCTCGGCCACCCGGCACTGTTCCTCCACCGATTCGTCGAAGGTGGAGGCAAAGACATCGCCATCAACAGCTCGGCGCATGTCGGTAACCTCTTCAGGGCGTTCACCGATCAGCACCACCATCAAGACCGCTTCGGGCATATTCATGGAGACGCTATGGGCGATCTGTTTCAGGATGGTTGTCTTCCCAGCCTTGGGCGGCGAGACGATCAAACCTCGCTGGCCCAGGCCGATGGGAGCGAAGAGGTCAACCATCCGGGTGGAAAGGTTGACGCTATCGGTCTCCAGCACAACCTGGCGTTCCGGGAATATGGGGGTGAGGTATTCAAACTGAGCCCGGTACCGGGCGTGAACCTGGTCGGTTTCCAGCCCGTTGACCCTTTCAACCCGTACCAACCCGAAGTACCGCTCTCCTTCCTTGGGAGGGCGCACCTGGCCCGTTACGGTGTCGCCCGTGCGGAGGCCGAACCGGCGAATTTGCGACTGTGAAATATAGACGTCGCCCGTGGCCGGCAGGTAGTTGATCTGGCGGAGGAAGCCGTATCCTTCATCCATTATCTCCAGGATGCCGGAGGAAAGCAGGGCCTGCTGGGAAGATACAGCGTGCAGCATCCGGTTGAGGACGTCTTCCCGGCGCACCGCGGCCAGGGCGGCGCCGTCTTCCAGGCCGTAATCTTCGGCTAAGTCCAGCAATTGCTCCTTGGTCATAGCCCCCAGTTCGGCCACGTCCATCATCCTGGGCTTGAAAGTAGTTGTCATCATCACCTCGATTTACTCTTGGGACCGGCCGCTGTGCGCTGTGCCGGTGGGCCGTTACCGACCCGAATTGGAAATAAGGGGGTACAACCCCGAACAGGGAAGCCTTCCAACTGTTAATTGGTCATTGGGACTGAGGTAGCCGGTGGGGGGATTCTCCCGCCCAACCTGCCTGCTGTTACGGGTCAACCATTCCAGTGCTGGACCTGATCGGAGAGGGGGAATCGCTGAATATGTCGAAATTTATAGAGAGCTATGCTTCTTGAAGAAGGGCCTCGAAACTAAAGGTTAGGTAAACACATCAATTATCATTTGGCCATTGTGCATTCCATTATGTCAAGGCACCCGGCCACATTATTTCAGGCGTTGCCCGCTTTTTCCCAGTCCTGCAGGAAGCGGGCGAGCCCTGCGTCGGTCAGGGGGTGCTGCACCATCTGTTTCAGGACGGGGTAGGGCACGGTGGAAATATCCGCCC
>LXNJ01002423.1_pt1 | contig 10267 bp, 9 predicted proteins | sample 809081 | NCBI WGS metagenome assembly LXNJ01 (sample SAMN04870510, study PRJNA318959) | sponge metagenome | biome: sponge; feature: marine sponge reef; material: water | host: Petrosia ficiformis | place: Greece: Milos, Mediterranean Sea | collected 2013-05-29 | depth 5-7 m
GGCCGGTGGCCACGGCGTCGACCCCCAGCGCATCGGCCCGCCGCAACAGCCTGTCGAACTTGATGTGGCGGTTGCACTCCACGCACGGGTTGGGCGTGCGGCCGGCGGCGTGGTCGGCGACGTAGGGATCGACGACCCGGTCGGAGAAGTCCTCACCGAAGTTGAAGACGTGGTGGTCGATGCCGAGTGCGTCGGCGACCCGGCGGGCGTCCATCACGTCGGCGACCGAGCAGCAACCTGTGTCCGACGGCCCGCCCCACAGCTTCATCGTGACGCCCACGACCTCGTGGCCGTCCCGGGCAAGCAGCGCCGCCGCCACCGAGGAGTCCACGCCACCCGACATGGCCGTCATCACCTGCATGAGCCGCTCCCCGGCGTCCCGAACCGGCCCGCCGCCTAGGCCGCCGCCCGGCGGAGTTGGGCGACCGCCGGCGGCAGCACGGCCAGGGCGGTCTCGACGTCGGCCCCGGTGCTGGCGGCACCCAGCGACAGGCGCAGCGAGCCCCGGGCCAGGCTCCGCGGGTAGCCCATGGCGGCCAGCACGTGGGAAGGGTGCTCGGCGCCGCTGGCGCAGGCCGACGCCGCCGAGGCGTAGACCCCGCCGCGCTCGGCCAGGAACAGCAGAGCCTCACTCTCGATGCCCTCGAAGCAGAGGTGGCACGAGCCGGGCAACTTCGCCGAACGGTCCACCGTCACCCCGGCGCCCGTCGCCGGCCGGACGCCCGACTCGGTGACGCCCGGCACCGCGGCCCGCAGACCATCGGCAAGCCGGTCGCGCAGCCGGCCGGCTCGCTCGGTGACCTCGCCGCGCCGCGCCACGGTGATCCCCGCCGCCCGGCCCAGGCCGACGATGCCGGCCACGTTCGGCGTGCCGCTGCGGCGCTCGGACTCCTGGCCGCCCCCCACGATCTGGGGCTGCAGCCGCACGCGATCGCGCACCACGAGGGCGCCCACGCCCTTCGGGCCACCGAACTTGTGGGCGCTCACCGAGACGAGATCGGCCGGCGCCGCCAGCGTGGCCACGTCGAGCCACGGGAACGCCTGCACGGCGTCGGTGTGCAGCAGCGCCCCGGGTGCGTGCCGCGCCATCAGTTCGGCCACGTCCCCGAGGGACCAGATCACGCCGGTCTCGTTGTTGGCGAGCATCACCGACACGAGCCGCACGTCGCCGTCCAGCGCGGCGGCGAGCGCGTCCATGTCCAGCATCCCGTCGCCGTCCACACCCACGACTCTCCCGCCGAGCTGCTCGGTGGGACGCAGCACCGCAGGGTGCTCCACGGCGCCGCACACCACCGTGCCGCCGGAGCCCCCCGAGCCGGCCGCGGCGCCGAAGATCGCCAGGTTGTCGGCCTCGGTGCCGCTGCCGCAGAACACGATCTCGGCCGGTCGGGCACCCAGCGCCTCGGCGAGGATGTCCCGGGCGTCGTCGGTGGCGCGGCGGGCGTCCCGGGCCATGCGGTGCGCTCCCGTGGGGTTTGCGTAGCAGGCGTCGAAGAACTCCCGCATCGACTCGACGACCTCGGGATACATCGGCGTGGAGGCCGCATGGTCCAAGTAGGCGACGGCTGCCATGTCCCCAGGCTACGAGGCCGCCGGGCTCGACGGCTGATGCGGGCAAGGCCCGGGTCGCCACCTGGATTCCGGCCTTCGCCGGAATGACGGGCGGGTGGGCGGAATGACATGATCGGTGGGCACGGCGTTGCATTCACGCCGCGGTGCCCGACAGGCTGGGAGCGTGGAGGGCTACCACCCGGGAAGCTACGGCGAGGCGTTCGCCGACGTCTATGACGAGTGGTACTCCGAGGTGACCGACACGGTGGCCTGCGTGGCCACCGTCGCTCGACTGGCGGGCGGCGGGCCGGTACTGGAGTTGGGCGCCGGCACGGGGCGCCTCGTGATTCCCTTGGCGGCGGCCGGCGTTGACGTGTGGGCCCTGGACGCCTCCCGGACGATGCTGGCGGCCCTGGCCGCCAAACCGGGCAGCACGAGGGTGCGCCTCCTGCTCGGCGACATGGCCCGCCCGCCGGTGCGGCCCGGCGCGGGCTTCGGCGTGGTGCTGTGCGCCTTCAACGCGCTGTTCAACCTGCCCGACGTCGGCGAGCAGCGGCTCTGCCTGGAGGCGGCGGCGGGTCTGCTGGCTCCCGGCGGGCGGCTGGTCGTGGAGACATCGCTCCCCGGAGGCGCCCCCGACCCCGACACCGGACGCCCGGCGTCGCCGGGTGACTTCGAGACCGACGCCGTCGACGTGCGGGCCCTCGAGGAGGATCGGGTGGTGCTGAGCGCCTGGCAGCACCGGCCGGCGAACCAGGAGATCCGCGGTCAGATGATCGACATCACCGCCGCCGGCATCCGGCTGCGCCCCTGGCAGCTGCACTACCGCACGGCGCCGCAACTGGACGCGACGGCACGCGACGCCGGCCTGGTGCTGCTGGAGCGCTGGTCGGACTGGCAGGGCGCGCGCTTCGACCCGGTGCTGTCGACCGAGCAGATCGCCGTCTACGGCCTGCGCCGATGAGCCTGCCCGTCGAGCGCACGCCTCTGGTGTCACGGCACCGCACGCCGGAGAGTCGGGGGTGACGCGCCGATGAGCCTGCGCGTCGAGGTCGTCATCCACGCCTCGCCGGCAGCGGTCTGGGGCCATCTCGAGGACATCGCCTCGCACACCGCGTGGATGGCCGACGCCGTCGCCATCGAGTTCCTGACCGACCGGCGGCAGGGGGAGGGCACGCGCTTCGCCTGCCGGACGCGGGTGGGGTTCCTGTCCACCACCGACCTCATGGAGATCAGCGAGTGGTCGCCGCCGCGGCTGATGGGGGTCCGCCACTCGGGCGCGGTCTCCGGCGAGGGGCGCTTCGAGTTGCATCCCGCCGGCGACTCCACGACGATGACCTGGGTGGAGCAGCTGCGCTTCCCATGGTGGTTCGGGGGCCCGCTCGGCGCCACGCTCGCCCGACCCGTGCTGCGCCGCATCTGGCAGGGCAACCTCAACCGCCTCAAGGATCTCGTGGAGGCCACGCCCCACCGCTAGGCAATGTGCCGGGCGCCACAGTTGCGTCGGACGTCACTCCGGCGTCGGCCCGAATCCATACATGTCGGCGCCCTATGCGCCCTCATCGCAGCAATCAGCCGCAGCCGGGCGCAAGCGCGGCGTTCTCGCTAGAAGATCGGATCGATCCAAGTGGTCGCCGTCACGAGAGCTGTGAAGAAGAACAGCCCGGCAAGTCCGGCGCCCGCCATCGAGGCCACCCAGCGCGGCACCCGACCGCTGCGATCGGGCGTGAGCAGTATCCAGCTGGCCAGCAGGCCGCCGGCCAGACCGCCGATGTGACCGCCGATGGAGATGTTGGGGAAGAGGAACGTCGTGATGAGGTTCAGCACCAGCAGCCCCATGACGCCCGAGTCGCGGGCCCGCCGGCCGGTGGCCCGGGTGGCCATGACGTGGGCACCCATCAGCCCGAACACCGCCCCCGAGGCACCGATCGTCAGCGCCCGCGGCGACACAAGGAGCGCGCCCAGCGAGCCGGCCAGCAGCGCCGCCACGTAGAGAACCGCGAACCGCACGAACCCCAGACTCCGCTCCAGCGGCGCCCCCAGCAGACCCAGCAGCAGCACGTTGAACCCCACGTGGAGGATGTTGGCGTGCAGGAACCCGCTGGTGAACAGGCGCCACCACTCGCCGCCGAGATCCACGGCCGGACCCCACAACGCGCCGTTCTCCTTGATCCGGCCCAGCCCGCCGACGCCGCTCCACACCGAGCGCTCGGAAGCCGCCGACACGACGAACAGCACCAGGTTCGCCGCCACGAGGACGCCGGTCAGCGCTGCAGGACGCTTCTTGAAGGCTGCCGGACCCGTGATCACGACCGGCTTCACGCGGCGACGCCGCGGGACCGCGGCCGGCCGTCCGGCTGCGGTTCCGACCGGCATTCCCCGGCGGGCGGCCGCCAGGCAGTCGGGGCAGTGGAACCCCACGGGGGCGATGATCTGGCAATCGGCGCAGATCAGCCGGTCGCAGCGCTGGCAGCGCACGCCGGTCGGGCGGTTGGTGTGCCGGTAGCAGACCGACTCCGGTCCTGCCCGGTCGCTCACCCCGTCACCCTACCGGCGTGCCGGGGAGCCTCCCGTGCCGCGTCGCCGGCCCCGGCGGGGGGTTACGCTGAGCGCCGAGCAGTGGAGGCCGGAATGAGCGCGAACGCCATATTCGCCCACCAGGGCGGCTGGGACGAGATCCTCATCATCATCGGCCCGCTCGCCGTGATCGTGTGGGTCGTGGCGCTGGTTCGCCACCGAATGCGTCGGGAAACCGACGCCGGTGCCGAGGTGGATGCCGAGGCCGGCAGCGGCGTCGACGCGCCCGCCTCCTAGCCCGTGCCCACCGCCTGCCGGCGGGCCCCTCAGCCGGCAGGCACCCAGGAGATGTCGGCGCCCAGGGAGCGCAGTTTCCCGACGAGGTCCTCGTGGCCCCGCCGGATGTGCCGGGTGTCGCGCACGACCGTCTCGCCCTCGGCTCCCAGCCCGGCGATCACGAGCGCAGCCCCCGCCCGGATGTCGGTGGCGCGCACGGGGGCGCCCGAAAGCCGCTCCTTGCCCCGCACGATGGCGCAACGCCCCTCGACGCGGATGTCCGCACCCATGCGGATCAACTCGCCCACGTAGCGGAAACGGTTGGCGAACACGTTCTCGGTCACGAGACCCACGCCGTCGGCGAGGCTGAGCATGGCGACGAGCAGCGGCTGGTAGTCGGTGGCGACCCCCGGGTACGGCAGCGTGACGATCTCCGTCGCACGGAGCCGGTGCGGCGACATGGCCCAGAGCCCGCCCCTGATGGTGGACGTGCGGAGGTTCATCTCGCCGAGCTTGTCGCAGAGCATCCGCAAGTGGCCCGGCTGGGCGCCTCGCAGCGTGATCTCGCCCCCGGCGATGCCGACCGCCGCCAGGTACACGGCTGTCTCGATCCGGTCCGACACCGGCGTGTGATCCACGGACCTCAGCGGGCCGCCGCCGTTGATCGTGATCGTCGGGCTGCCGGCGCCGAGCACCTCGGCACCCATCCTGTTCAGGAACGCCGCCAGGTCGGCGATCTCGGGTTCACGGGCTGCGTTGTCGATGACCGTCCGGCCCTCCGCCGCCGTGGCCACCATCATGATGTTCTCGGTTGCGCCGACGCTCGGCCAGGCCAGGCTCACCTCCTCGCCCTTGAGCGTGCTGGCCCGCGCGTGCACGTAGCCATGGCTCAGGTCGATGTCCACCCCCAGGCGCTCGAGGGCGGCCAGGTGCATGTCGATCGGCCGCGATCCGAAGTCGTCGCCGCCGGGTAGCGCAACCATCGCCTCCCCGCAGCGCGCCAGCAGCGGGCCCAGGACCGCGATGGAGGCACGCATCCGGCTGACGAGGTCGTAGGAGGCGTGTGGGCTGAGTTGCTGGGGCACGTCGATGTGGAGCACGTCGTCGCCGCCGTACCGCAACCGGCAGCCGAAGCTCTCGAGGAGCTCGATCATGGTGTCGACGTCGGAGATGCGGGGCACGCGCCGCAGCGTGAAGTGCCCCTCGGCCAGAGTTGTGGCCGCCAGCAGCTTCAGGATGCTGTTCTTGGCCCCGCCGATCTCGACCTCGCCGCGGAGCGGCCCGCTCGGGCGGACGAGAATGTCCGAGCGCGGTGGCGCAGCGGGCGGCGAGCCCGAGCGGGAGGCGTCCGGACCGGGCCGCTCCGGCGAGCCGGCGCCGGGCACGGCAGTGTCCTCAGCGGCAGTGTCCTCAGGCCGAATCATCTCCTCCAGTATGCTCGGCCCATGCCCGGGGATCGGCGATAGGAGCGCGGTTGCCCCGTGTGACCTGCACTTCTACGTGCAACTCGGACGAACTGCAGCGCCTTCTCCGACCCAGGCGGGACGTCGTCGTCGAGGAGTTCGACTCCGAGCGGGACAGGCAGGGCGACGCCGAGGCCGCGGCACCTCCCGACGCTTCCTTCCGTGCCGTCGGGGGCCCCTTCCGGCACTATCGCCGAACCGTGCACATCGTGGGACACGGTCCGTACGCCCACTTGGTCCGCCGGCGGATCAGCCAGCGGCTTCCGACTCCGGCCCGCGCCTGGCTGCTGGGCCCGCTGGTCGGTCGTGCGTTGCGCCGTTCCGGCGCCGATCCCGGCGAGGCCTCCTCTCTCGTCCGCCAGCAGATCACGTACCAGCTCTCGGTGCCCGTGTGGTCCTGGTTCATGACGCCACTGGTCTGGCGGGAGTTGCGCCGGCCCCGCACCGACGGCAGCCAACCGTTCTGGGCGCCCGCGGAGCGGCTCGACCCCCGATCCGGGCAGGTCCTGGGGCTGCTGTGCCTGCTGTCGGTGGTGGCGGGCTACCTGGGAACGCTGCTGAGTCAGACCATCACGTTCGCCTTCGACGAGTTCGGCGCCGGACTCGCCACGCAGGGGAACACGCTGACCGCCGTGCGGGTGGGCGTCCTGCTGGCACTGGCTCTCGTGGCGCTCGCCGACCGGCGGGGACGGCGGCCCATGCTCCTCTTCGCCGCCATCGCCGGCTGCCTGGTGGCAGCAGCCGGGGCGGCGACCGTCGGGGTGTGGACCTACGGTGCCAGCCAGACCATCTCCCGCAGCCTGTCCACGGCGATGTTCGTCCTGCTGCTGGTGATCGCCGCGGAGGAGGTACCCGCCGGGGCGCGCGCCTATGCCGTGTCGGTGCTGACGCTGGCGGCCGGCCTGGGGTCGGGCATGGTGGTGTGGCTGCTGCCGCTGGCCGACCTCGGGCTGCGCGCCTGGCGCATTCTCTTCCTGGCGCCGCTCCTGGCGCTGCCGCTGGTCCTGTTCTGCTCCCGCCGCCTGCCGGAGAGCCGGCGATTCAGCCCGGAGCGTTCGCGGGCCGGCGACCGGCCGGACGGCGGCTCGGCCCAACCCGCCGGCGGTGAGCCCACGCACACTGCCGACGCGGCCCCGCCTTCCGAGCCCTCCGGGGGTACCGCACACTCGGGGCTGGAACCGGCGGGACGGGCCGAGCGGCAGGCCCGCCGGATGAAGCGCCTGACCCTGCTGGGGATCGGGGCGCTGCTGTTCTCGATGTTCGCGGCGCCGGCCTCCCAGTACCTCAACGAGTTCCTGCGCACCGAGCGGTCGTTCTCCGCCAGCCAGATCAGCGTCTTCCAGCTCTCCATCAACACGCCGGCGGCGATCGGGGTGCTGGTCGGGGGGCGCTTCTCCGACGTGCGGGGGCGTCGGCGGATCGGCGCCCTGGGCCTCATTGGTGGCGCCACGTTCACCGTGCTGCGCTACAGCCAGGCGGGCTGGCCGATGTGGATGTGGGGCATCCTGGCCGGCATCTTCGGTGCCGCCAGCGTTCCCGTCATGGGCGCGTTCGGCGCCGAGTTGTTCGGCACCGGCAACCGGGCCCGGTCCAACGGTCAGATCACAGTGCTCGGCGTGATCGGCTCCATGATCGGTCTGCAGATCGTCGGTCGCTTCACCGATGCGGGAGGCGAGTTCTGGAACGTCTTCGCCATGGTCGCCGGTGCTCCCTTGCTCGTGGCACTGCTGGTGCTGCTGGCGTTCCCCGAGACCGCCTGGCGCGAGTTGGAGGATCTGAATCCCGAGGACGCCAGGTCCGCGAGCGAATCACCGCCGAGCGCCGCGGCCTGACCCGCGCCATGCGGTCCGCTGGTCTTTTGGCGGAACGCAGCACCACACCGATCAAGTTCGCGAGCCCGGCCTGGGTCCCCGCACTGGTCGAGCCCGCCTGCAAAGCGGATCCGCCGATGCACTCCGGCCGGGCATGTCGTCTCAGCTGGTCACGTGCTCCAGCCAGCTGCGCACCGCAGCGGTCACGGCGTCGTCGTGGGCGGGCCGGGTGTCGTGGCCGCAGCCCGGGATCCACACGTGGGTGACCTCGCCGGGAATCGCCGCCGTCTGGGCCACGAACTCCTCCGGCATGCCGAACGGGTCCCGGTCGCCGCTCACGAACAGACACGGCACACCGAGGTCCCCGAAGTGCGCCGCCCGCAGCCGGTCGGGGAGCTTGGGCGGGTGCAGCGGGTAGCTGAGCAGCACCAGCCCGGCGGCGGGGAGTCCGCCGGCGACGACCAGCGAGCAGATGCGCCCGCCCATGGACCGACCACCCAGGACGAGGGTGCCCGGATCGATGGCCTCCTCGGCGCACATCGCCTGCGCCTGCTCCTCGATGAACGGCACCAGCCGCTCGGCCCGCGGCGGCGGAGCCCGGCGGCCGTCGCCGCGCTGCGGATAGCCCGCACGGCGCACCGGCAGCGGCGCGAGTGCCTGTTCCAGGGCCACCAGCGTGTGGTGGCCGGGGCTCCCGCCGGCACCGGGTGCCAGCAGCACTCCCCCAACGGCCCGAGGCTGGCCGCGGCCGCTCACGACAGGAGGATGCGCCGCGCCTCCACGAGGTCGCTGATCCGCTCCCCCGCCTCGCCGTCGGCACCGCCCGTATCGGGATGCACCGAGGCGACCATGAGGCGGAAGCGCTTCTGCACGTCGGATGTGGCGAGTCCGTCGAGCGACTCCAGCCCCAGCACCGCGAGCGCCCAGGTGTGCGGCCGGGGCACAGCCGGGAGTTCCGCCCGGTGGCCGTCCAGGAACCTCAGCAGTTCGCCATCGCTCCCGCCCGGCCAGGTGAGGACGCGCCGGACCAATCCCAGGATGTCGTGTCGCTCCTGCCAGGACAGCTGCTTCGTGGCGTAGATGGCCCCCAGCACGTACTGCGCCTCCGAACCGCCCCGATCGCTGAACTCGAAGAGCGGCCGGCCGTCGGCGCGGCGCAGCAGACGATGGCGGCTGCGTGTCAGACCGATCCGGTCCTCCTGTAGCCGGTGGCGCAGCCGGGGCTGGCGGATCCGCTCGCCCCGGGCGATCTGGCCGATCAGCAGGGGCAGATCCTCCAGGCTGTCCTCGTCGAGGCCGTCCAGATGGCGACCCACGACGCCCGCCACGAGTACGGCACCGGGACGCAGGGGTGAATCCAACGGCAGGCGACACTTCCCCACGGCCACACGCCGCGTGGGCACCACCGCCCGCGAGTGGAAAGTCTCCAACTCGGCCAGGATCACCGCGCCAACCTAACCGGCCCCGACGGCCTCCTGAGCCGAGTCAGCCAGAATCTCCCTCTCTGACCCATCGCCGGTGACGATGCTTGATGGCGCCCGGCAGGAGCCCGTTCGAACCGACGATCCCCGCGGCTGCCCTCACCGGCTCCGGCCAGAAGCACCACACCGAAGCAACCAACGCTGACGATCTCGTCACCGGGGGCTGCGTTAGCGTTTTTCGATGGCCCCCAAGCCCACGCCCGTGCCCGATCGCTCGTCCGCGACCACCTGCGCGAACATCCCATCCCCCACCGCCGAGGCCGCGGCTGCCCCTTCGATCGGATTCGTCGGGCTCGGCACGATGGGCCGGCCGATGTGCCTGCGGCTGCTGGAGGCCGGCCACCGGGTCGTCGCCGACGACATCGACGAGGCTGCCGTGGCGGCGGTCGTGGGGCGGGGTGCCGAGGCGGCCGGCTCACCGCGGCTCTGCGCCGAGCGGGCCGACGTGCTGCTGACCTCCCTGCCGATGCCGCGGCACGTGGAGGCCGTCATGGCCGGTGACGCCGGCGCTCTGGCTGCATTGCGGCCGGGCTCGGTCTGGGTCGACCTCACCACGAACAGCCCCGAGCTGCTGCGCCGGCTGGCCGGGGCGGCGCCCGGCGGCGTGTCGGTCGTCGACTCGCCTGTGACCGGGGCCGTGGACGGGGCCCGCCGGGGCTCGCTCACGCTCTTCGTCGGGGGCGAGGCCGCGGTCGTCGAGCGGGTGCGCCCCGTGCTGTCCCATCTCGGCCAGGTCGTCGAATGCGGACCCTTCGGCGCCGGCAGCGTCGTCAAGCTGGTCACCAACCAGCTCTGGTTCGCCGCCGCGGCCGCGCTCGGGGAGGGCTTCGCCGTGGGACTCGCCAACGGCGTGGACTTGCGCACCCTGTGGCAGGCCGTCCTCGCCAGCGTGGCCGACAGCTTCGTGGCCCGCCACGACGCCCCCAGCATCTTCGCCGGCCACTGGGATCCGTCGTTCCCACTGGACCTGTGCCTCAAGGACCTCGGCCTGCTGGTCGATCTGGAATCGAACGTCGAGGCCGACCTGCCCATGACCGCCGCCGCCCGCGCCGCGTTCCAGCGCGCCGCGGCGCGCTACGGCGGGCGGGCCGGCGAGATGTCCGTCGCCCGGCGGATCGCCGACGACGCCGGCCTCTCGATGCGCCTCGACGGCGACTGGGTGCCCCCT
>LXNJ01002424.1_pt1 | contig 10267 bp, 4 predicted proteins | sample 809081 | NCBI WGS metagenome assembly LXNJ01 (sample SAMN04870510, study PRJNA318959) | sponge metagenome | biome: sponge; feature: marine sponge reef; material: water | host: Petrosia ficiformis | place: Greece: Milos, Mediterranean Sea | collected 2013-05-29 | depth 5-7 m
CGAAGATTACCCGGAAGAAACCATGCTATTACATATAGGATTCTATGTGGTTCATTACATCCGCCACGGATTCCTCCACGGTCTGCCGTGAAGTGTCGACCGCCAGATCGGGATTCACGGGTGCTTCATAGGGATCGTCTATTCCGGTAAATCCCCGGATCTCACCCCGCCTCGATCTAGCGTACAGTCCCTTGACGTCGCGCTTCTCACACTCCTCGAGCGGAGTGGAAACGTACACTTCGATGAACCGGCCGCAGCGTTGCCGAACTTCCTCCCTGGCTTCCCTGTATGGCGAGATGAGGGACACGATCGTACAGATTCCGTTCCGTTCGAGGACCGACGCCAGGTAACCCACGCGGGCGATATGGGCCAGGCGTCCCACCCTGTCGAAACCCGTATCGGGGAAGACGGCCCGGATTTCGTCGCCGTCCAGCCGCTCTGCCTTGATGCCCTTTTCTCTAAGACTCGTGTAGACCCGGTCCGCGATGGTGCTCTTTCCCGATCCCGACAAACCGGTGAGCCAGAGTACGAAAGGTCTATGCGCCTCGCGCGGTCCGTCAGCCATGGTCCAACGCCTTCGTTTCCCGGTTCGAACCGTCGTCCATCCCCATCCCTTTTCAGCGCATACCATATTAGGGATCTCCCGATGAATTGCAACTGATATATGAAATGATCCGCATGGTTTTGTCCGGCGGGTGTTCCTACTACTAAATGCCTTGACTGCGACCTGGATTGTTCCGAGTATCACTTTGTTGTTCGCCGTACGTCCGGTACGGCACGTACGTAGTAACGCTACCACCGTCAATCAGGGGGTTTCTTGCGATCCGTAAGTGCCATGCTCGCGTCCGCGGCGCTGGTTTTGAGTTGCGCGTCGGCCCCGAAGCTGCAGCATCCTGCCCTTGATACCGACGTCCCCGCACGGTGGACCGGAGCAGCGTCGGATGGCGATCCCGTCGGGTCCGGCTGGTGGAGCGACTTCAGCGACGCCAGGCTGGATGGACTCATCGACGAAGCCCTTTCCCGCAATTTCGAACTCAAGACCGTCACGGGCCGGATGCGGGCCGCCCGGGCCCAGGCGCGCATCGTCGGCGCCCCCCTGCTCCCCCAGGTGAACCTGGACTTCAACCGTACCAGGTCACGCCGGAACTTCATCGGGTTTCCCATTCCCGGCGGCAGCGGCGGTGTTTTGAAGACCACGTCGACGAACTACGGCGTATCGACCAACATCAACTGGGAAATCGATCTGTGGGGGCGGCTGAGCGACGACAAGGCGGCCGCGCTGGCGGATCTGCAGGGATCGCAGGCCGACCTGTACGGAGCCCGGTCATCCGTCGCGGGGCAAACCGCGAAGGCCTGGTTCGCCGCCATAGAAGCCCATCGGCAGCTGGAGCTTGCACGGGCCACCAGGGACAATTTCCAGGTGGTGAATGAACGAATAGAAAACCGGTATGCAAGAGGACTCAGGCCGTCCCTCGACCTGCGTCTTTCGCGGTCCAACGTGGCCACGGCGGAAGCGGTGGTCCTGCAGCGCATGCAGCAGTACGACGGCGCGGTACGTCAACTGGAAATTCTCCTCGGCAGGTATCCCTCGGCGAAATTGACGGTAGCGACCGACCTGCCCCCGGTCCCCGAAGCCGTACCCGCGGGGCTGCCGGCGGACCTCATCGCCAGGCGGCCGGACCTGATGCTGGCCGAACGGCGGCTCGCGGCGGCCGGCGCGCGCATCGGCGTCGCGAAGAAGGCGCGGTACCCGGCCCTCCGCCTGACGGGTTCGGGCGGGACGGCCTCGGCCTCGTTGACCGACCTGCTCGATGGTGATTTCATCGTGTGGAGCCTCGCTTCCAGCCTGCTGCAGCCCCTGTTCCAGGGTGGACGGCTACAGGCGGGCGTAGCGCTCGCCGAAGCCAACCGCGAGCAGGTCCTCGCGGATTTCGCGGGTCAGGCCCTTCGCGCCTACGGCGAGGTGGAAACCGCCCTGGTGGCGGACACGCTGCTGAAACGGCGGGAGGCGGCCCTGCTGGAAGCATCGACACAGGCCGCGGCCGCCCGTGAACTGGCGGAATCCCGGTACCACGGCGGACTGAGCGACGTGATCACCATGCTGGACTCCCAGCGGCGCGCCTTCGAAGCCGAAGGACAGTACCTGGCCGTTCGGAGGCAACGTCTGGATGCCCGGGTGGACCTCTACCTGGCGCTGGGCGGCGGGTTCGTACGAACGGGAACGGAAACCGGAGAAATACAGGAGTGACGAATGAACAAGTGGGTTAAGAGGTTATTGCCGCCGGCCATAGTCCTTGGCGCGTTGCTGGTCCTGGTATTCCTGGTGCGCAGCAGGCCCGTGGTGGAAAGCAAGCCGCCGGTTGTCCCGCCGCCGCTGGTACGGACGACCATCGCGTCCCTGGACACGGTCCAGATCACGGTGCGGTCCCAGGGGGCCGTGATGCCGAGGACCGAAAGCGCGCTCTCGGCCGAGACGGACGGCCAGATCGTCTTCGTTTCGCCGTCCTTCGTACCCGGGGGATTCTTTGAAAAAAACGAGCTCCTGGTACGCCTCGACCCCCGTGACGCGGAGCTGGCGGCTACGCGGGCCGCCGCCGACACGGCGCGGTTTGCCACCGCGCTGCAGATCGAAGTGGAAGAATCCCGGCTCGCGCAGGACGAATGGCGCCAGCTGGGTTCGGGCACGCCCATGCCGCTGGTCCTGAGAGAACCGCAACTCGCCCAGGCACGGGCGAACCTGGAAGCCTCCGTCGCGGCGCTGCAACAGGCGAAGCTCAACCTGGAACGAACGGAAATCCGCGCGCCGTACGCCGGCAGGATACGTAAGAAGAACGTGGACGTGGGACAGTTCCTCCGGAGGGGCGATGCGCTGGCGACCATCTACGCCATCAATTACGCCGAAATTCGGCTGCCCATACCCGATGAAGAGCTGGCTTACTTCGACACCCCCATGCAATTCCGCGGCGAGATGGCACGGTCCGAGGGTCCTCCGGTCGTAATCAGCGCCGAGTTCGCCGGCCGACGACACCGGTGGGAAGGGCGGGTGGTCCGCATGGAAGGCGAGATCGACCCCATGAGCCGGATGGTCTACGCGGTGGCCAGGGTCCAGAATCCCTACGGCCGCGGAGCGAACCCTGACCGGCCGCCCCTGGGCATCGGCCTGTTCATCGAGGCCGAAATCCTGGGCAAGCGTGTTCCGGACGTGGCAATATTGCCCCGTACGGCCATGCATGGAGAAAACCGGATCGCCATAATCGATGAGGATAGCCGGCTTCGGTTTCGTATGGTCGACGTCCTTCGAATCGAATCCGACCGGGTCCTCGTCCGAAGCGGGATAGAAGCGGGCGACCGCGTGTGCCTGTCCGCCCTCGAGACCCAGCTGGAAGGCATGGAAGTCCGTGTCCTCGAAATGAACCCATCCGGAACCTACGTACAGGAAGAGGAAGGTACGGGCAAATGAACTACGTGCTCGCCTGGTTCGCCCGGAACAACGTGGCGGCCAACCTGCTCATGATGACGATCATCGTAGGCGGCCTGCTGATGATCTCCCGGATCAAGGTCGAGATCTTCCCTGAATTCGAGACCGACATCGTCATCATCACGGTCCCCTATCTCGGGGCGGCGCCGGCCGAAGTAGAAGAAGCGGTATGTGTCCGGGTGGAAGAGGCCATCCAGGACCTGGACGGAATAAAAAAGCTCAGCTCCACCGCGTCTGAAGGGTTCGGAAGAATCCTGGTTGAAGTGGACCCCGACGCCGACGCCCGCACCCTGCTCCATGATCTGAAGTCCCGCGTGGACGCCATCGACACTTTCCCCGATGAAACCGAAAAACCGGTACTCCAGGAGATCATCTTCAGGCGCCAGGTCATCGACGTCGCCGTGGCGGGGAACCTGGATGAGCCCTCGATGAAACGGCTCGCCGAAGAGATGCGCGAAGACCTGCTCGCCCAGCCGGAAATCAGTTACGTTACCCTCTCAAGCGTTCGGCCCTACGAGATTTCGATCGAGATTTCGGAAGCCGCGCTCCGCCGGTACGGATTGACGTTCTCCGAGGTCGTCAGCGCCGTTCGAAACTCCTCTCTCGACCTGCCCGGCGGTTCGGTGAAGACCCCCGGCGGCGAGATCCTGCTTCGGTCGAAGGGGCAGGCCCTGGTAGGGTCGGAATTCGACCGGATCGTGCTGCGTTCCCGGTCCGACGGCACCCGCCTCCTCCTCAGCCACGTGGCCCGGGTCGTCGATGGATTCGCCGAAACGGACGTGTTTTCCCGTTTTGACGGCAAACCGGCCGCCCTCGTCAAGGTATTCCGCGTGGGCAACGAGAACATCCTGGACGTTTCCGGGGCGGTGCACCGCTACGTGGAGGAAAAACAGGCGGAACTGCCGGACGGAATCGAGCTGATCGGCTGGCAGGACCAGTCCCGCCTGCTCGAAAGCCGTCTCAACCTGATGATCAACAACGGCCAGCTGGGCTTTCTGCTCGTCTTTCTGTGCCTGGCGCTGTTCCTGCGTATCCGGCTGGCGTTCTGGGTCGCCATGGGCATCGTCATCTGCTTCCTGGGCACCTTCTGGATGATGCCGCTCCTCGATGCTTCCATCAACATGCTTTCGCTCTTCGCCTTCATCATGGTGCTCGGGATCGTGGTGGACGACGCGATCATCGCCGGGGAGAACATCTACGCGCACCAGGAACGGGGCGTGGAACCCGCGACGGCCGCACGCATGGGCGTCCAGGAAATCGCCAAGCCCATTACCTTCGCGGTCCTTACGACCATCGTCGCCTTCTCTCCCATGTTCTTCGTGGAAGGACTCATGGGGAAGTTCTTCGAAGTGTTCCCCATCGTGATCATCCTCATGCTGCTCTTCTCCCTGGTCGAATCGCTGCTCATACTGCCGACCCACCTGCGCCACGGCCAGCCGAAGCGCAGAGACAACCCGCTGCCCGGTACCTTCCTGCTGGTCAGACCGGTCTACCTCGTGTTGTTCTATGCCGACAAGTGGCTGTACGATCTGCAGGACAACGTGGCACGGTATCTGCGGCGTTTCGTGCAGGGATTCTACGTCCCGCTGTTGAAAAAAGCCCTTGAATGGCGGTACGTCACGCTTTCCATCGGCGTAGGCGCGATCATCCTTACCATCGGACTCGTGGCCGGCGGTATCCTGCGGTTCGTGTTTTTCCCACCGGTAGAAAACGAATTCGTTTCGGCCCACCTGACCCTGGCCCAGGGGACGCCCGCCGAGGTTACCGACCGGTACATCTCGCAGATCGAGGAAAGCGCCGTTCAACTGCGGAACCAGATCGGCGACGAAACCGCCCGTGACGATCCCGATGGCGACACCCGGGTGATTCGGAACATCATGGCGGCGATCGGGGAACAGCCGAATGCCGCCCGTGCGCAACAGAACGCGGGAGGCCTTACCGCATCGGACCAGTCTTCCCATATCGGGGAAGTCGTCCTGGGCCTGTCCCCTTCGGAGACGAGGAATATCAGCGGCGAGGAAATCGTGAACCGCTGGCGGGAGCTCATCGGACCGATCCCCGACGTGGTGGAACTCTCCTTTACCTCTTCCCTGTTCAACGCGGGCGAGGCGGTCAACATTGAGCTGTCCAGCCCCGATCCCGACGACCTGCTCCAGGCGACGTCCGAACTGAAACGGACGGTCGCCAACTACAACGGCGTCATGGACGTCGCGGACGATTTCCGGCCCGGCAAGCAGGAAATCAGGTTACGCGTCACGCCCGAAGGCGAGGCCCTCGGCATCACCATGGCGGGTTTGTCCCGGCAGGTCCGCCAGGCCTTTTACGGCGAGGAAGCGCAGCGGATTCAGCGGGGCCGGGACGACGTCCGCGTCATGGTGCGTTATCCCGAAACCGAAAGACGGTCCCTGGGCGACATGGAGAACATGCGGATCCGCACCCCGACCGGTATCGAGGTGCCGTTCTCCCTCGCGGCCCGCGCGGAGATGGGACGGGGCTATTCCAGTATCCGCCGCACCGACCGCAAGCGCGTCATCACCGTCACCGCCGATGTGAACGATGCCGTCGCCAGCTCCAATGACATCCTGATCGACCTGACGTCGTCGTACCTTCCGTCCCTGATGGCCAAATACCCCAACCTGACCTACACGCTCGAAGGACAGCAGCGCAACCAGCAGGAGTCCATCGAGAGCCTGAGCTTCGGCTTCCTGGTCGCCCTGCTCGTGATCTACGGACTGCTGGCCATTCCCTTCAAATCCTACGTGCAGCCCATGATCATCATGAGCGTAATTCCCTTCGGCATCGTGGGCGCCGTGATGGGGCACCTGATCATGGGATTCGCCATCTCGCTCCTGTCCCTCTTCGGCATCGTCGCGCTGTCGGGCGTCGTCGTGAACGACAGCCTCGTGCTGGTCGACTTCATCAACCGCGGGCGCGATCGCGCGGGTGAGGGCGCGAACCTGCACGAGATCATACAGAACGCGGGAGTCGCCCGATTCCGGCCCGTCCTGCTGACCTCGCTCACCACGTTCGCCGGACTCACGCCCATCCTCCTGGAGAAGAGTCTGCAGGCGCAGTTCCTCATTCCCATGGCCATATCCCTGGGATTCGGCGTGCTCTTCGCAACGGCCATCACGCTGATCCTGGTCCCTATCTGCTACTATATCCTGGAAGACGCCCTCGCCATACTGGTCCGCATCCGGAACAGGTTGAGGGGACAGGTCCTGGAACCGGGCGAAGCCGCCGAGTCGCCGGCTTCCTGACCGCACCCCGTACCCCTACAAACTCCTTGCCTGCACCCCCTTGAACCTCCATCTTTCAAAGAGGCCCGGTACCGCCTGAAGGGGCCATGACCGGGAGGATTCCGGAGGACGGAAACCGCGACGGGTCAACGTACGGAGGGCACCTTGCCTTTTCACGCCGATCTGCATCTCCATTCCCATTACTCGCGGGCGACCAGCAAGAACCTGAACCTGGAACACCTGTACAAGTGGGCCCAGCTGAAGGGAATCCGCGTGGTAGGCACAGGGGATTTCGTCCACCCGGGGTGGATGGATGAACTGGAGGAGAAACTGCAGCCGGCGGAGGAGGGCCTGTTCCGCCTGAGACCCGAACTCGAAAGCGCCATGCAGGACCAGGTTCCGGCCGCCTGCCGCGCGCCGGTCCGTTTCATGTTGACGGTCGAGATCTCGAACATCTACAAACGGCTCGGCCGCGTCCGCAAAGTGCACAACATCATCCTGGCGCCGGGCTTCGACGCAGCCAGGACCATTCAGGCCCGGCTGGGAGCCATCGGCAACATCCAGTCGGACGGACGTCCCATCCTGGGGCTGGACTCCCGGGATCTCCTCGAGATCACCCTCGAATCCGATCCCATGGCCTGCCTCATCCCCGCCCACATCTGGACGCCCTGGTTCTCGGCCCTGGGATCCAGGGGCGGATTCGACCGGATCTCGGATTGTTACGGCGACCTCACGGAGCACATCTTCGCCGTCGAGACCGGGCTTTCCTCCGATCCGCTCATGAACTGGCGGCTGGAGCAGCTCGACGACTACGTACTCGTCTCCAACTCCGACGCCCATTCGCCCGGGAAGCTCGGACGGGAAACCACCCTGTTCGATACGTCCTGCAGCTACCCCGCGATCTACAGCGCATTATCGGACCCGGAAGACGAAGGCCTGACGGGGACGGTGGAGTTCTATCCCGAAGAGGGCAAGTACCACTACGACGGGCACAGGAAGTGCGGGAGAAGGATGCATCCGCGGGAGACCATCGCCGAAGACGGGAAATGCCCCGAATGCGGCAAGCCGGTTACCGTGGGCGTCATGGCCCGCGTGGAAGAACTCGCGGACCGCGACGCGGGGAAAAAGCCCGCCCGGTGGCGCCATTTCTTCAGCGTGATCCCCCTGCCCGAGATCATCGGCGAGGCGAAGGGGGTCGGACCCGGTACCAAGACCGTGGACGCAATCTACCAGGACATGGTTTCGCGTCTCGGCAGCGAACTCGACATTCTCTTGGAATTGCCCGAAGACGACGTCGCGCAGGTCGGCGGTCCTTTGATCGCCGAGGGCATTCGGCGCATGCGGGTCGGTGAAGTGGATATCCTGCCGGGATATGATGGAGACTACGGGGTCGTCAAGTTGTTCAACCAGGCGGACCGGATGAAAGGCGATGCGCAGATGGCCCTGCTCGACGGGCCACAGGGTACGGTTCGAACATCGTCTGAAAAGGCGGCCGGCGCGTCAAGCAGGGAGGCCTTGCGTAACGAAGTTCCCGCAGCGGATGAGACCTCGATCGAGACCAACGGGTCGGTGGAAGTCATCGAGCCGCTGCCGGTCGCAGCGAAACCGCCTGCTCCCGTGGAGACGGCCATCGCGCCTCCGTCGACGGAACCGGAAGAAGCGGCGCCCGGCCATGCCGTGGTCGCGTTGGCGGAACAACGCAACGGCGGGGCATCCGTACCGGGTTCCCTCAACGAAAATCAACGACTTGCCGTGCAACACACCGGAGGCCATCTGCTCATCGTGGCGGGACCCGGTACCGGAAAAACCCACACGCTGACCCACCGCATGGCGTACCTGTCGCGGCACGTAACCGAGCCCGGCCGCATGCTGGCCGCAACCTTCACGAATAAGGCCGCCGGGGAACTGAAGACCCGGCTGGGCAGCCTGCTTGACGGACAGGTACAGGACGTCATGGTCGGCACGTTCCACGGAATCTGCCTTGCCCTGATGCGCCAGTGGTCGCGTCGAACGAGCATCCCCTTCAGTCTGAGCGTGGCGACGCCCGACGACCAGGACCGGCTGGCCCGTGCGCAGTGGCCGCTGGACAACGCGGCGCAGATAAAGCGGCGGCTGGAAGAGGTCGCCCGGTGGAAGGCGTCGGTAAGAAGCGGGGAAATGCCGGAGGCGATATCGGCCTATACCCGCCTCCTGCGCAGACATGGGCTCCTGGATTTCGACGACGTCATCATGGAGACCACCAAGCTGCTTCGATCGGACGAGCGGTTCAGGCAGGGCGTGTACGAGCGGTTCAATTACGTTTTCGTGGACGAGTACCAGGACATCAATCCGGCCCAGCATGAACTGCTGAAGATCCTGGTGGAGGGCGGAGCCCGGATAACGGCCATCGGCGACCCCAACCAGGCGATCTACGGCTTTCGCGGCGCGGACACCCGTTACTTTCACTCCTTCGAAGTCGACTTCCCCGGTGCGAAGATCCAGTACCTGAAGGAAAACTACCGTTCCGCCGCTTCCCTGCTCGACGCGTCGGCCCAGGTCATGGGCGCTTCTCGCACCGCCACGGCGGCGCCCCTGGTCGCCGCCCTGTACGTCCAGGGCCGCCTGGTCTTGAAAGAAGCCCGGTCGGACAAGGCCGAAGCCGAGTACGTCGTGCACCAGATCGAACGGCTGGTGGGGGGAACCAGCCACTTCTCGCGGGATTCCGGCCGGCTGAAAGACGAAGCGGCCCCGGAAGCGGAGCGATCCTTCGGCGACATCGCCGTTCTGTACCGGATGAACAGTCAGCATACCCCCCTGGTGGAAGCCTTCGAACGTAGCGGGATCCCCTATCACGTCGCCGGCAACACGTCCCTCATCAACCGGCCCGGCGTACAGGAAATGGTCACCCTGCTGCAACTGGGCGACGGCCAGGCCGTCACCACCGGTTCGGCGCTGCGGTGTCTGTCATCCACGATCGACGGGCTGGGAGACCGGACCGCGGAACTCATCGAAGCCCTGTGGAATCGGCGCACGCAGATTACGATCGACCACGTGGGGGAACTGATGGACCAGCCGCGTCTGCTCATGAAGCGATCCAGGGCCGGCGTGGAAGCCCTGATGGAGGACCTGAAAACGATAAACGCCGACATGGAGAAACGCGCGGCGGCAGATGTACTGAAAACCCTGGCACACACATCCATTTGGGATAAATTGAAGTGGCGGTATCCCAGGGCGGACGAGAGCCTGCGCGAACTGACCCGGTGCGCCCGGATAGAGACGGAATTGCCGGTCATGCTCGACAGGTTGCTGCTCAGCCAGGAATACGATGCCTACGGCGAAGCGGCCGAGCATGTGAATCTCATGACGCTTCACGCGGCCAAGGGGCTGGAATTCCCGGTCGTATTCGTCGTGGGCTGTGAAGACGGCCTGTTGCCCCTCCAGCAGGGAGAGATGGAATCGGACGTGGAGGAAGAGCGCCGCCTGTTCTATGTGGCCATGACCCGTGCCAGGGAACGGCTATACCTCGTACGGTCCAAAAAGCGCATGCTGTTCGGCGAAATGCGCTCGACCC
>LXNJ01002425.1_pt1 | contig 10264 bp, 5 predicted proteins | sample 809081 | NCBI WGS metagenome assembly LXNJ01 (sample SAMN04870510, study PRJNA318959) | sponge metagenome | biome: sponge; feature: marine sponge reef; material: water | host: Petrosia ficiformis | place: Greece: Milos, Mediterranean Sea | collected 2013-05-29 | depth 5-7 m
GGGAACTCGGCAGCCTCGCCAACCTGGAGTTGCTGGCGCTCGACGGCAACGAACTGACGGGCACCATCCCCCGGGAACTCGGCAGCCTCGCCAACCTGGAGTGGCTGGCGCTCGACGGCAACGAACTGACGGGCACCATCCCCCGGGAACTCGGCAGCCTCGCCAACCTGAAAAAGCTGGCGCTCGACGGCAACGAACTGACGGGCACCATCCCCCGGGAACTCGGCAGCCTCGCCAACCTGGAGTCGCTGTGGCTGCGCGACAACAACCTTTCCGGCACCATCCCATCGGAACTCGGCAGCCTCGCCAACCTGGAGTCGCTGGCGCTCGACGGCAACGAACTGACGGGCACCATCCCCCGGGAACTCGGCAGCCTCGCCAACTCGAAGGTGTTTCTCGACGACCGGAACAAGCCGGGATTCGACGGCGGCAATGACGCAGGTACCGTCCCACAGGAACAGGCCAAAGCTCAGGCGACCGGTCGCAGGCAGAAACGCCAACCTCTTGATCACATCGTCGATGGTGTGCGGGGTGTAGTTGTCGGCATAGGCGCATGGATTGTGTGTGTGATCGCAGTCGAGGGCGGATGGCTCGGCGTCTTCCATGCTGCGTTCGCCTTAGGATTGATGGCGGCGGTGGCAGCGACAGCGGCAGAGAAAGCTGAACCGCGGAGTGATCCAGACCAGCGCTGGAGGAGGGGCATCGCTGCCTGTGTTCTCGTCCTCATTCTGTTTGTGCCGTTGCTGCCGTGGTGGCTGACTGCGGTCGTCTTGGGATTGACGGAGGCAGCGGCGAGGAAAGCCAAACCCGGGAGTGATTGGGAGAAGCGCTGGGGGTGGGGCATCGGCGTGTTCCTTCTGTCTGTGCCGTTGCTACAGTGGTGGCCGGTCGGGTCTTCGTTCGAACTGCTGAGCGCGCGATTGTCTGAATCGGCGGCGCGTGGGGTGGCCCTGTCCGCTTTCAGCGTATTCGGATTCCTCGTCGGTGTCATCAAGTCCCTGCGTGACGCTCCGTGGAGCTTGGTCAGCATGGCGAAATACGCGGTGGGGCTGGTGTTGCTGGTCCCGTTCGTGTTGGGCGTGGTGGTTCCCGATCCTGGCATCGGAGGTGGTTCCAGCGCTGCCGAGACGGAGGAGGACACCAATCTTTCCGGGACGGAGGAAGAGGAGAGGCGGCTCAAACTCGGTCTTGAAGCGTGGCGTCGGATTCAGGCTACCCTCGCGGAAAAGGACTTTCTGGAGCCGTGGCAAGCGGATGGCATTCCTGGTCCTCGCACCCGTGAAGCCGTTCGGGAGTGGCAGGAGGAAACTTCGGCACGTCAACCAACCGGGTATCTGACCGCAGCGGCGGTTCAGGTTCTTATGGGCGCCCGCCCGGCCCCACCGGCGGAGCACGTCCCTCCTCCCCCGACGGCCGACACGAATGTCCGGTCGACCCAACCGGGGGAGGAGGACGCGGAGCGTCAACTGTCCGCGCTTCTCCAAGAGGCGACGGCGGGAGACGAACGCGCGCAGATCGATGTGGCTCTTGTGTATCTCGACGGCCGAGACGGAATCGACAGAAACTACGCGGAGGCCATACGTTGGTTACAGGCTGCCCGGAACAACGGCGAGGCAGAGGCTGCAATGCATCTCGCCCTGATGTATGCCGCCGGGGAAGGCGTGCCGGCCAACCGCGATCAGGCGTTGGGTTGGTTTCGGGAGTTCCTTGACGCGCATGGCCAAGGCGACGCGCCGAGTGCTACGGAACTGTACGGAGCCTTGGCTGCTGAAACGGCGGAACTGTACGTACAACTCGCCCATCAGTATCTACAGAGTTTCGTTGTTAACGAGATGGAGCCTACAGGTGTTGTCCGGTTGGTGTATGCCGTGGGCACCGACCCCGACGCGACATTTCGGCGTGCAGGCGGGCAAGTTCGCGACGTTTTCGAGCAGGGAGCTCGCGACATTCGGGATCATGGTCGCAATTGGTCTCCGTCGGCGAGCACCCGCACCGTACTCGACCGAGGTGCCGCAGCCCAGCGTCAACGTTTGCGAAACGCGACAAGAAGTGATGTATCCAGCAACTTGGTCGATCAGATGCGCAGCATCATACGGCAGGAGCACGAGGCGCAACACAGCAGCCTGTACCAGTCCGCGCTGGAGGCCTTCGAGAACGAGGAGCAAAGGTTCAGGAATATCATCGACAATAAGTCGGCGCATATCGGCGCCATCAAGATCGACGCTGAACCCAAGGATGCCACGGTCTTCATTGACGGCGAGCTCTACGGAACCGTGGATGACATGGACGATGAACATGGACGAGCCGTTCTTGCTGGACAACGGACGATCCGCGTGTCGCGCCTTGGCTATCAGACTCACGAGGAGATCAAGGATCTTCGCCCTCGCGAGCGATATGTGATTAGCGGGCGCCTTGAGCGTTTGCGAGGCGGTGGCCACGGTCGGCATCAACAGCACAAGGAGGGATGAAGATGAGAACGATAGCAATGTTGTTGCTGTTTGTTGGGGCAGCGCAGCCGGCGGCGGCGCAACTTCGGCAGGTGGTTGAGGAACCATTTGGAGTGCGACAGAATGCGTCAGAGACTGCTATCGCCCAACTTGCGGGACGGACCCGCGTCAAGTCGAAGGGGCGGATAACCGCGGGCGCTTGGTTGGTCGTGGCGGGAGGGGCGAGCGTCCTATACTGGTACCTTCAATGCGGAGTCGCGGGACCTGACGCGGATCGCTACGACCCGCCGTTCAAAGCTTCGTACGATACCGACGTCGATGAATGCGTGCTGGACGGGCGTCCGGATAGTGGGGCACCACAGGTCTGGGCGGAGCCCGACCGCGATCCGCGATTCCTGTTGGGCGGTGTTGGTGCGGCTGTATTTGGAGTGCTGCTCGCAACGGTGTGGTCGGAGGTGGATGCCAATGACACGGTCGCGTTGCGCGCGCGCCCTGACGGCGCCGTGGAGGTGTCGAAGCGGATCAATATCTGGTGACCTTTAGCAAGAGGAGTGAGTCGCTCACATGTTAGCTTCGTGGTGCAACAGTCCGAATCCCACGGTATGGTGGCTGCTTCCGGTGGTGTTGGGCGTTTTCGGTCTCGCGGTGGTCTGCCATCTGCGGTGGCGGCAACTCAGAAAGTGGAACCTGGGAACGTGGCCTGGGAATCCTGTCTTCAGGCTTGCGCCGTATTTGTGGTACGGCGCTGTCACGCTCGTGCTGCTGCTCGGACTGCCGATGCTCTCCGTCGGGTGGTTTCTTGGGGGGACGTGCCTCTGGGAACAGAAGCTCGTCAACATCCTATGGCTGTTCGCGGGAATCGGCGTTGGCTGGTCTGTTTGTTTGGTCGGCTTGCTTTTCGCGAAATTGCTTTACTTGAGAGGGGGACGGTAGAATGCCGAATACGCTCGTGGCATGTGGTGGTACCGGGGCGCATGTGGCTTTGGCGCTGTTGCGGTTTCACTTGCTGGGCTACCCACTCGGTTTCTTCTCCCGTGAGTCAAACCGGCGGGGTGAACCGAAGCCGCTCGACCTCCCGAGGTTCTACCTGGTGGATCAGGATTCCGGGACCCGCCAGGTAGAGAAGGAGGAGGACCAAACGGCGTGGCAGCGCGTGGGCACGCTGCTGTCGACACATCCCGGCTGTGATGACTGGCGCGGCACGATCGGGCGGCCCGAGTTGCCGAGACCGCTTGAGATCTCGCCGCTGCCGCTTGGGGCGAACGAAGACTGGTTCGACGCGCCAAACGACATTGTCGCGAATCGTTTCGTGGACTCGCGGTATGCGGAAGTGCTCATGTCGGAACGGCAGCGCCAGATCAACTTCTCGCTCGGGATGATGGGCTCGCCGGCGATCGGATCGCTGCTCTTCAGGTTGAAGTCGTTCGATCAATCGGGAGCGCGACTAAACAGGGACGGCGAGTACCAAGCTCTCCTCGGGGAAACTTCCGGGCGCGTCGTGGTCGTCGGATCGGGCGTGGGCGGCACGGGCGCGTCGACTGCTCCGACGTTGGCCCAGAAGCTTGACCCCGCCAACGTGCAGGCAATGGTCGTGATGGTTCTGAACTGGTTCCATTTCGGGATCGAGGAGCTTTCGGGGGACGTGCGCGGCAGGGCGCAGGCGCGGAACCAGATGATGGTCGAGAACGCGAACTCTGCGCTCGCGTACTACGGTGGCGACTTGGCCAACGCGGTTGCTACCGTACCGGTCGGTATTCCGCAGGACGCCTGGGTAAACCGGCGGTATACTTCGGACAACCAGCAGCCCACCCACGAGGCCTACGTCCACGGCGTCGGCGCCCTATGCGCGCTGCGTCATTTCCTCGACGCGGAGGCGTATGAGCCCGGGCTGTACCAGATGAGAGCCGAGGATCCGATGCGGCTGGGCGGCGGCACCAGCGTTCCCGGCGGCACTCTACAGGATCTGGCTGACCAGGCATCGACGTTGGCCAGCACCCTCAGGACCTTCGCAAACGTGCTGACGGAAAAGTCCTCCGGCAGATGGACGCATGTATCGCCGGCCCTGCGCAACGCGGTGAGCACGTTGACGGCGGCGGAGGGCGCGGGCGCCGAACTGGCCGATTTGGCCGATGGCTACGGGCGTCATGTGGACTGGATGAAGAACACGCTTGGCATCGTTCCCCGGCCGATCGACTACTTTGCTAACGAGTCGGCGTCGCGCCGTCGTTTGACGATGCAGCCGATCAAGCCGATTGCCCCGGCGACCGATCCGGAGCCGAACGCCAGGGCGCTCTTTCACTGGACGGCGGCTTGGGTCCGGGAGTACTACAGGTCGGAGGAAGCCGGGCGGCGCGGACTTGTCGCCTCGGGGCCCGCCCGAGCGGTGGGAGCGTATTGGCCGGCACAGCTTGCTGAAGGCGAAGGAGTGGGGTTGGGTGCCGGCGTGAATACGCCCGGCCATTTGGCGGCTATCCCTCCAGCCAATGTCGGGAACACGCTCAAGGGATTCGTCGACGCCGACGCCGTGTCGCAGAACGGATGGCCGCATCCGGTTGCCGCCCCCGGACACTACCGCTCCAAGATTCGCAATGATGATGCCAAGGCCAAGCGTCAATTGGAAGTCCTTCTTGTGAGCCTAGTGCTGGGGCATCTGAGGTTGGAGGCGCTCGGGCAACCGGAGAACCCCGAGCCGGTATCACTGGAGCGCCTTCTGTCGGAATACCGCACGGAACCCAACGAGCGCCTTCGGGATGTCGCGGCCTACCAGGTCGTCTACGACGACGGCAACAGGCGCATTGCGTTGGCTTTCAACGCGCCGGAAACGCTCTTCTGTCCATCGCCTTGGTCCGAAGGCGACCGGCGCGCCCGGGCGTGGGCCGCACTGTGGCGACAACTGACCGGCTCGGAACAGGCCGACAAATGGATGACCGATGAGGCTTCTTGGAATGTGGACGCGCAGAGGGCGGTCCGTCAGATTCAGTCCTGGCTGGTAGATCTAAAGTCCCAGACGGATCGCTATCCAGGCACCGCGCCGGCGTGGACGCACATTCTCGGGCCGTTGCCGCCAGAGCGCACGGAGGATTTCGGTACGGGCGAAGTCGTGCGGGCCTACTGGGGCGAGGGTGATGGGGCGCGGATGGTCGACATCCCTCTGCCAACCCGGGAAATCGAAGGATTCTGGCGGAATCCGGACAACGAGATCACCGAAGCGAACGATCTGGCCAAACTGCGCAAAGAAACTCGCGAGTGCGAGGGCTACAAGACGGTGAGCTTCACGCCGCCGGCTCGCGGGGTCAACGTGCCCCAAGAGCTGAGCGGGTATTGGAGGGGCCATCTTGAGGAGCTCCGCCGGCTTGGCATCATTGCCGCGTTCGACTCGGACCCGAGCCGGAATCAGCTGTTCTTACAACTTCGGGATCGTAAGTGGGCGATGTTGCCGAACACTCGCATCCTCGATCCCGCAACGATGACCGTGGACCGATGCCGTCCTCTCGAACAGGATCCCATCCCGGGGTCCGGCACGCCCGAAGGCGCGCTGCTCTACCCTCACCTCCCTCTACGCTCCGACTATATCGAACTGGTCCGGGACGACCACAGCATGAGCGTTGTGAGTCGCCTGCCATCCCGGCTGGACGGATTCATTCCAGAGATCGACGTTGGCGGAAGCCGCGACACGGCCGTTTGGCGTCTGGCCATGAGAGGATGCCCCAATCGCGTTCAGTTCTCGGTGAAGATTTCGGATGGAGAGCAAGGCCGTGATCGCGCACACTGGATGATCTGGCCGCGGTTTCGTTCTGACGACCTCGGCCACTGCTGGCGTGCCTACTATGTCTACGAGCACTGCACAAACGACGCTCTGCGGGTGGAGACCCTGTGGCTTGACCCCGACCGGTCGACGCGGGAGGACACGCCGGTCGTGCGTCGCGGCCCGCTGGCGCTCGATCGGGACCGGTCGCGGCCGGTCAGTTTCAGGTCGGGCAACGAGCGCCGCCACGTCGGCGGCCCGCCCATCGCGTTCAACTTGCGTGACGAGAAACGGAATGACGAGGAAATGGGTCTCTACCTGATTCCGCTCAATCGTGTGGACAGGACATCTTCCGTGGAAGTCGGGATCGACTTCGGCACCTCGCACTCCGTGGCGTCCGCAACCGGCGACGGCGGCGCGGAGTTGGTGCCCCTGGCACCGGAACTGCATCACGGCAAGACCGACGACCGGGTAACGCTGCATGTGAGCGAGAACTGGGACCACGTGAAGCCGAGCGATGACCGGGCGAGGCGCCGATCACTCTCGGTCAGCGGAGGCTGGTTGCCGACCTATGTCGACTCGGTCGAACCTGAGACGATCGGGATTCTGCCTTCCGAACTCCTGACCCCATTTCCGTTGCAAGACCAGGATCGACAGCTTTCGGACTGGCAACCGTATCGCGACTACACTATTCCGTTCTTGGGAGTTCAGCGTGCGAATATTGCGGACTTCGTACTGTCGGACTTCAAGTGGAAGGTGACGAAGCGTGGCTTCCGGAACCAGGAACCCCTGTTGCGCCGGATGTATCTCGCAATGTTGGTGGAGCTGGTGATGGCCGACATCGTCCGGCGCAAGGGTTTCATGCCGGAAGAGGCCTACTTCACCTTCACCTATCCGCTGCGAACTCCCACGAGCGACGTAAGAGCATTCATCGATACCCTTCGCAAGGTATTGGCGGATGGCAGCAGCAGCTTGGGGATCCAACTCGGTCTGACGAAGGACAAGGGGATCTACAGCGAGTCCCGCGCGGCGAAGGGCGGGACCAACACGCCGGGCGAAGTCAGTGTCGTGGGCGACCTCGGTGGTGGAACGCTGGATCTCTTCATTTCCGCCGAAAAGCTCCCCGGTCAAGGTTTCGAGGAGGTGGCTGACAGTGCCAGGCTGGGCGCCAATCTGCTTCTTCGTACGCTCGCCGAGCACGAGAAGATGTTTCTGCCTCGCCATAACAGCTGGGGGGGCAGTGTCGGCCAGCGTGAAATGCAATTGCGCATGTGGATGCGCGCGATGGGAGCAAAGTCGTTGTTTGGCATGGAAACCAGCGGGAATCCACCTGTGATGCCCGGCACGCGCGTTCAGGGTTTCGCGAAGATGGCGGGTGCCAATAACGCTTGCGCGCTGATCGACCGCTATTTCAGGCTGATCGTCGACTATATGTCACGAAGTATCGTCGCCTATCTTGCGCGGCACTGGTATCCCTTGGTGGAGCAAACACCATCCGGTGCGGTTGACAACTTGCGCCTCAGGGTATATCTGCGCGGGAATGGATGGCGCGTGTGGTACGGGACCGACGACTATCAGGTGATTCGGAATACCATGAAGACATGGATCGAAGAACGCGCCAAGTCGTTATGGCGGACGATGCGGAAATCGGATCCCAACCTGCTTGATCGGGATTTCCCAAGCGGACAGCACTGGGCGGTCGGAACCGATGGCGACGCCGTGCATCATAAGGACATGCCGATCCGGCAGGCGCTTGGTCAGGCCGAATCGCACGAGGATGTGGCGAACTCCACGTACACGCACGCGCTTGTGGATTTGTTCGTGCATCGCAAAGGCGACAAGCCACGCCGCGTTGCTTGGCACGAGGCGCTGCCATTCGAGATCGCGGAGCAAGGAGCAAGCGTGGTCCTGTCGGATGTCGCCCCACCCTTGCAGCTCGGTGATCCGCGGATGGATCGACCGGATGTCCTGGCGAGTTTCGAAGACCAGTTGCTTCGGGAGATCAATATGAAGTTGTCCATGTCCGAAGCCAAAGTCGACTACCGCGGATACAACGCGCTCGTCGGGCCGGTGATCTGGGAGGCCGCTTTCAAGTCAGCGCAGTTCATCAAGAAGGGAACCTGAGGAGGGGTTGATATGAGTTCAGAAGCGCGTGTGACCGGATACGCGGTCGCATTGACCCTGGCAGCCGGCATCCACGCTGGTTGCGACGCCCCGGTGCTCGTTGAAGAGTTCGCGGTCGAGGGAACGGCGGAGCTGGTGCCCGACGAGGGCGCCGACACCACAGGCACGGCGGGGTCCGCATCCCCCGCGGCCATCAATGTCCATATCGATGTCTCCGAACCGATGGCCGGGTTTATTCCACCGGCGTCGAACAGCGACGAGTTTCCGGCGTTGCGCACCGTCGCTCTCAACGTGCAGAGCCACTTGGCCCGAGCGTACGGTGGCGTCGGTATCGCGACCCGGTGGTTCGGCGTCGGGCACCAGCTTCGCCCGTTGCGAAGCCCGCCAAGAATCGAGCGGCAGATCTTCGACGGTCGAGCGACTCGGCTGGACCTTTCTGTCGCCGCCATCCTCTCGGACCTTCAGAGCGGGCAGACCGAGGCGGCCGCGCTGATTACCGATTTGATGGCAACCGGGGACCTGACCGGGCCGCTGAATGTCTCCAACCAACTGGAGCCGTGGTTGCAGTCGCCCGACGTGCAATCGGGGGACTACCACGTGGGGTTGCTCGGCGTGCGCGCCAAATACTGGGGCATAGGGCGTCCGGGGCTGTGTTCCCTGCAAAACGGCCTCGGTTGCTGGTACGACGAGAGAGCACGGGAATACCGCCGCGTAGACGGCTCTCAGGAGATCCCTTTCTATGTGTTGATCTTCGGCTTGGGTGCCGACCGCGTGAGGAGCGTGATGGAGGCGGTTGAGGCAGGCGTCCGGGAGGGAGATGACAGCCTTGCGGTGCAATGGGAACTCCTGACTGAGCGCCCGCCCGACGAAAACGACGCGCGGATCGAATGCAGCGTGGCCGGGCGTTCCGACGGCGGTACAATGGAGTCGCATGGGGCGCTGTTTTGGGGGTCCGAAGCGAGGCAACAGGTCTACTGCCAGCGGAATGACGCCCTGGTGTTGTCCTGCAACGCGACGGATGGTGGGTTCCAAGTGACCGGCGGGACGGTCGTGCAAGCAGATGCCGCGTCGACTCCACCCGGCGCGAGCATGATTGGCGATACTCTCCGAATCGACGCGAACTGCGAAAACCTGCAGGGATTGGGCGTAGAGTTCACTGGCCGCATCGACCGTCCGGGAGAAACCGACTGGAGCGGGTGGACGACGGAGGTGGACGACCTGGGTCGAACGCTGCATCTCGATAGCTTCCTTCAGGAGGTGCGCCTCGACCCGAGAAACTATTGCATGATCCTCTCTCCCTTGTTGCCCTTCGATGGCTGAGAGACAGCGCCGGACGCGTAGCCTGACGGAGGCGGGATGTAGTCGGAAAGATCGAATGATGGAGTACACCGATGCTGAGCCACGCCGAAACACGGAGGGACGCACTCGTGCAGGTCGGCCGTCCGGGCTGCGGTGGCCCGACCTCTCCCGCGCCTCCACGCGGAGGCCGTTGCGCTGCCGAACGGAGTTTCTGGGAGAAGGCGGCCCCGGCACGCCTACTGCTTTCAGCGGCGCTCTCGAACACCGACGGCCACGTCCGCGGCCTGAGAAGGAATAGGCATGGCGATCATGTTGCCCCCACCGAGATTCCGGGAATCCACGGCCCGGTATCCCGCGCGGAACAGGACATGGCTTTCCGTCCTCGGCGTCCGTCGAACGGCAGGGTAGTCGGCGAGGAAATGAGGGCACGGCAATGAACCACGGGATGTTGTAGAACGGTAATCACCTGACAGATGTCCCCCGAAGGGGACGGTGGCCAGACCGGCCTCACCGAGGTTAGTTGAGAAGAGGTCCAGTCTGTACCGGTTCCGGTTTTCTGGACAAGTGGACGGCTTAAACATCAGGCCGCCCTTCGGCTGAGCTTCTCGCGGGCACGGGCCGGGGTCATGTACCCGTGGCGCTGGAGGAG
>LXNJ01002426.1_pt1 | contig 10259 bp, 8 predicted proteins | sample 809081 | NCBI WGS metagenome assembly LXNJ01 (sample SAMN04870510, study PRJNA318959) | sponge metagenome | biome: sponge; feature: marine sponge reef; material: water | host: Petrosia ficiformis | place: Greece: Milos, Mediterranean Sea | collected 2013-05-29 | depth 5-7 m
CATCCGTCCGCTACGGCGAGCTCGACGGTTATGGGCGATCCTGACGGGAGCCCTGCCTGCACTGAGCGAAACGGGCTCCACCCGGTCCGCCGCCATTCGAACGGCGCCCGCGACCTGCCGGCACAGCACGTCCTCGTACGCGACGTCGCGCGATCCCATGCTGCGAAACGACATCACCGTGGGACCGGAGTGAGAGTGCGATCCATTCAGCAACAGACCCTCGCCCGGCACGCCCGCAACGCGTTCGACCAGATCACGTATCCGCCGAACCAGGTCCGGCGCAAATGAGATGAGATCCGACGTTACAATTGCCAGCCGGGTCCGACCGTCGTCCAATACGAGCGCACGTGCGAACAGATCGTCGTAAACCGATTCGGCCGGCCCCTTCCGGTTTCCGAATCCGCAAAGGGAATTGCCGATTGGCGGGGTAATGTTGACCTCTGCAACGCCGCCCTTCAGTTCGCCCATCACCGAAATCTCCCAACCCACTCGTGCAAACCGCTGATCCGGCAACGGGCTGCTAGAACTGCCCATTCCGGGATTCGTACTTTGTGGGTTTGCCCAGCGTCGGACCCCCGTTCATTACCCACGCAGCCACCCATTCCATCATCTCCCCGGACGAGACCCGTGGCAGTCCCATGAGATTGAACAGCGCGCTCGCATCGCCCAGCAGGGCCGTGTGGCTCTCTTCACCCTCAAGAACAGGTGTCCGCCCCATCAATTCGCCCAGCTTCAACGCGACGTCGCGGATTCCCAGGTGATCGGGCCCGGTCAGATTAAGAATCCGCGCGGGGCTCTCGCACAGCGGAAAACTCCGCGCAAGATAGGCATTCGCGTCTCCCTGCCAGATCTGGTTTACATATCCCATGGCCAGATCGATCGGTTGTCCGGTCCAGACCCGCTGGGCGATATCCAGAAATACGCCGTAGCGCAACTCCGTTGCGTAAAACAACCGGATGATCGCGAGCGGAGTACCGTTCCGCTCCGCATAGTATGCCGCCAGTCGCTCGCCTCCCAGGCGGGACTGCGCGTATTCCCCAATCGGGTCCAGAGGCGACGACTCCACCGAACCGCCGGAATCCGGTGAAACAAACCGGTAGACGTTCCCCGAAGAAACATAGATGATTCGTGAATCCGGAAATCGCTGCATCACCTTACCGGGAAGCAGCGCGTTCATCGCCCACGTGAGGGATTCGTTTCCGGTTGAACCGAATTTGTGCCCGGCAAGGAGGATGATGTGGCCAACCTCGGGCAGGGCGCGGAGCGAATCGTCGTCGATCAGGTCGCACCGTACGGTCCGTATGCCCCTGGCTTCCAGGTATTCCCGATCATCCGGACTCGAGAACCGCGAGACCCCGATGACGCCCCTGGCGCCGGAACGCACCAGAAGTTCGCCCAGCGTTAACCCCATCTTGCCGGCGATGCCAAGTATCATCACCTCGCCGTCGATTCCGGATACCGCGTCCCTCACCTCGGGAACCGGTTCGGTCATCTGATCGACCAGCGCGGTTTCGGTCTCTATAGGATCAATCGTGAACTTCGACATCTCCATCGCCGCTCCCTCAAAAAGTGGACCCCGCACGCGCCCCTTCCTGCGGTTGGATTGGCCGTCGTGCATGATCTTTGCCCCGTGACGCCGTTGCTTCCAGCCAGCGGTGGTGACATCCGTGTACCGGGAACGAGGACCCTTGCTCCCGCGATCGGAATTCCATAAGCCGATATTTTAAATAAGTGCACATAGATATTAAATTTACTAAAATTATGCACGCTGGACAACAATATAAAATGTAAGTTCATCTTACACAACCGAAAATTCGAGTGTATACTCTCCCGTAGCCAAAGGAGTTGACTTTACTCCCGCGGAAACCTAGGTTTAGGCGCTCACGTTCGGGTTCCGTACCGTACCCGATCGAACCGTCATCGGGCCCCGCAAGAACTCAGGATCGTCCTTACTCCCGGGAATTGGCACTGCCCATGAGTTTTTTCGCACAACTCTACAGCATTCTGGAGGGCAAACGCCTGCTTATCGCCCTCACCATCGCCTGCGGGCTCCTTTTTGCCGCCGCGAACCTGCTGCCGCCGTTACTGATCAGGGAACTCATCCGGTGGCTGACGGAAGGCGCCAGCGGCGCCGATCTGATTCGGATCAGTCTGCTCCTGATAGGGGTCTACCTTTTCCGGGGCGCAACCAGGTACGGTTACGGGTACTTTTCCCACATTGCCGCCTACCGCGTGATGCACGACCTGATGGTGAGGATCTATCGACACCTGCAGAGCCTGCCCCATCGCTTCTTCAACAGGCAACGGACCGGTAACCTCATATCCCGTTCAATCAACGATGTTGAAGCCCTGGAGGACTTTGTCGCTCACGGCATCCCAGAGACGGCATTGGCCGCGATCATACCCGTATCGATGATTGTCGTGCTGTTCACTCTGAACCCCGAACTCGCACTCATTACCCTGATCCCCATACCGCTGACAACCCTGCTCATTTACCGATACGTCTCAAGGGTCCGCGCCCTCTGGAACGCCGTTCGCGCGCATCTGGCCGATCTGATCGCCCTGGTTCAGGACAGCTTCTCCGGCATCCCGGTCATCAAGTCTTTCGTGCAGGAAACCCGGCGCGTCCGCCTGATTGAAGCCCGGAGCCGGAAGTTCAGAGACAGCAGCGTAACCGCCAACCGCATATCCCTTCTGCCCGCCGGAATCATTGAGGCCGCGGGCGGTATCGGCATCGTTCTGGTCATCTGGAGCGGCGGGAATATGGCGCTGGAAGGCGTCATTTCGGTTGCGGATCTCTTTGTTTTCATTGTCTACATGGGCCACATCTACCAGCCGTTTCTCCAGCTCGCCTCGTTCAACGACGTCCTGCAGAAAGCCGTGGCCAGCACCGACCGCGTCTTCCAACTCCTCGCCGTTGAGTCGGACATCGATGACGCCCCCGACGCCATTGTGCCGAAAGCCATGAACTGGGACATCAGGTTCCGCAACGTCACATTCGGATACGATCCCGAAAAGCCAGTGCTCCACGAGGTCGAATTCGACGTCGAGGCCGGGGCAATCATCGCCATTGTCGGCCCTACCGGCGCCGGCAAGACCACCGTCGCCAGTCTGATTCCACGCTTTTACGACCCTCAGCGAGGCGGGGTCTTCATTGGCGGGTACGACGTCCGCACCCTTCGGCTGGCCTACCTGCGCTCGCAGATTGCAACCGTGTTCCAGGATGTCTTTCTGTTTCACGCCACGGTACGTGAGAACCTGCTCGTCGGCCGTCCGGACGCAACGGACCGGGAGGTCCGGGAAGCGGCCCGGACGGCCAACGCGGAGGACTTCATCCTGGATCTGCCTGAAGGCTACGACACGCTTGTCGGGGAACGGGGCATCCGGCTTTCCGGCGGGCAGAAACAGCGGCTGTCCATCGCACGCGCGGTGTTGAAAGACGCCCCGATTCTGATCCTGGACGAAGCCACCTCCTCCGTGGACGCCGAGACCGAAATCCTCATCCAGGAAGCCATCGCACGCCTTACGCGCCATCGTACAACGATTGTGATCGCGCACCGGCTGTCCACCGTGCGCAATGCCGACAGGATTCTCGCTTGCAATGCCGGCCGTATTGTCGAATCGGGCGCCCACGAGGACCTTATGGTACAGGATGGTCTCTACGCCCGCATGGTGCGTACCCAGGAGATATCGCGCGGCTGGCGTATTCCCCAGGCCCGTGAAAACGCCGCCGACTGACCTTGTTACGTCATGCTTCGGGGAAGTAAAACCGAATATATGCAAGTAGATAAAGGTGATTTAACTTCTGATTACCAGGATACGCCAGGTCACCGGACGTGAACTGAAAAAACGTCCTTTTGGACGACCGTTACGCCCTGATTCAGGGGTTTTCGCCGCGTCGCCGGCGGCGCGCAATCTTGCGGCGGGTGCCGCTGTCTGCCCGTTCGGAATCATTTCTCCCATACCTCCACGTCGACGAATGCCGTTCGCGCCGCGTCTCGGGCGACGCGCCGTGTGTAAGTGACGGACGGGCGGAATCCGGCCTGCGAGAGCGTCGCCGCCTTCGATTCGAATCCCGCGTCGCAAAAAGCCAGGTACCTTTCCGCTTCCGGAAGCGCCAGCGCGCCCAGCAGGTCGTGCGAGCGGTCCCAGAAATGCGGATGGCAATACACGTCCACCACGCAGCTTCGCGGCCACAGACTGTCGAATGACCACATCGCAAGGCCCGTCACTGCCGTGGTCTCCCGCTGTCGCAACACCATCGCCCGTGCGCCCTTGCCATTTGCCCTGAGCGTGGACGCGTCCCGAATGAACGGCAGGAGCGGGCTCTCGGTAGACTGCCTCCCGAAAATTCCCATACCGGCACACCGCGTCACACCGGGAAAATCTCCCGAAAACAGGGCCGTCGACGCAGGCCAGTCTCGCCAGTCCAGTGCGGCCGCTTCCGCCGGTCCTTTCGCGAAATAGACCGCCTCGAACGCATCCTTTGAAGTCGAATAGTAATCCATATAGCCGCTGTGAGGTTCCAGGCCTTCAAATCCGTGCATCCGGTATAAGTGATAGGGATGCGAGTCGTAACCCGTCCCCAGGTAAAGCGCCCGTCCGCCCCGCCGTCTGAAATGATCCATCATCACGCGCATCAGTTCCATCGCCGCGCGCTTCCGCCTGTCCTCCGGCCTCGTAAACACGTGGCCGAATATTCCCACCCCCCGCGTTTCGACTGTGCTCATATTGGCAAACGGAATCCCTCCGCGATGTAGAATATAAAAGTACGCATCGGCGTCCAGCCGTTCCCGAAGCACCATCGTGTTACCCCACCGCCAGATTTCGGACTTGTGCTCCAGAAGCGCCTCGATCCGTTCCGCCCAATCCGGGTCCGGACCTTTCACAACCCCCGCTTCCACCCGTTCGCCCGATTTCAGTGTGATCGTGTCAATGGGTTCGTACATCGCATCCCTCATCCGAAAAACGGGATATCCAGATCGAAGAACAGGACAAGCCCGATCGCCAGAACGACCCCCGCGAGCAGACCGATTCTCTGCATTCTCGTGGCGGACTCATTCCATTTAACCATAATTTAACCTCCGACGCAGGGAGATTCGCCAACCGCCTAATATATGCACCGCCCGAATGCTGAAAAGCGCAAAATGCCCGTTGACATCCCGACGGCCATATCCTACATTGCACACTGCTTGAAATCTTCCCGGCGCGGCTCGGTGTAGCAACTTCCCGTTGCGTCCGCCGGGTTTTCACGTATACGGAGGCAGCGAATGACAGACGGGAGATTCGGTTTCGGCATCATCGGCTGCGGCGTCATCGCGCCTACCCATCGCCTGGCGATTGATGCATGCGACGCGGCCGAACTGGTGGCCGTCTGCGATACCGACGAAACACAGATCCGGTCGTTCCTCGCCGGCATGGAAGGCGGCGCTGCCGGCGTTCGCACGTATTCAGACTACAGAGCGCTTGTTGAGGATCCACGGGTCGACGTCGTCAGCGTCTGCACGCCCTCCGGCCTGCACTTCGAAGGCGTCACCGCGGCCGCGAGGGCCGGCAAGCACGTGCTGTGTGAGAAGCCCCTGGAGATCGACGCCGGCCGCATGACGGAAATGACGGCGGCATGTCGCAATGCAGGGGTGAAACTGGGCTGCGTTTTCCAGAGCCGCACCAGTCCGGACATGATCAAGGCCCGCGAAGCCATTCAGGACGGCCTGTTGGGCCGGATGGTTCTGGCCGACGCCTATCTCAAGGACTACCGCTCCCAGGCCTATTACCGGAGCGCAGGCTGGCGGGGCACATGGGCACTGGACGGGGGCGGCGCCCTCATGAACCAGGGCGTACACGGCGTGGACCTTCTCCTGTGGCTTATGGGCAGCCCCGTCGAATCCGTTTTCGCCCGCGCCGAACACAAGGTACGCGACATCGAAGTGGAAGACACGGCCGTGGCCAATCTTAAATTCGAGAACGGCGCGTTTGGCGCGCTCATCGGCACCACGTCGTGCAACCCCGGCGAAGCACGGCGCATCGAGTTGCACGGAGACCGCGGCACCATCACGGTCAGCGGCAGTTCGATAACACGCTGGGCGAACACCGTTGAAGAAGACGGCCGCGCCGAAGACAGCGAACCGCCGAGAGAAATTGAAATTGAAGGCGCGGTGGCCGACCCCAGGGACATCGGAAGCTCGGGGCACGTATTCCTGGTCGATGACCTGGTCCGGGCAATCAGAGAAGACCGTGAACCTTACGTTACCGGCGAGTCCGCCCGCGGCGCGGTCGACCTCATTCTGGCGATCTACGAGTCCGCCCGAACGGGCAGGGAAGTCGAGGTGCGGCACGCGGGCTGATCCCGTGCGGCGGGCTGCACGGTGCGACGCTCTCCAACACCCAGGAAGGGACGATGCAAAAATGGCAAAAAACAGCAAACTCGGCTGGGGCATCATTGGCGCCGGCATGATCGCAGGCCATTTCCGGTCCGGCATCGAAGCCTGTCCCGACGCGGAACTGGTTGCCGTATGCAATTACAATGAAGACAAGGGACGGAAGTTCGCCGCCGAGTCCGGAGGAATCAGATATTATAAAAACTATCAGGACCTGGTCGCGGACCCCAACGTGCATATCGCCGGTATCTGTACCCCGTCCGGCATGCACGCCGACAACGTGATTGCGGCCGCCAGGGCGGGCGTGCACTCCCTTTGTGAGAAACCGCTGGACGTCACACGCGAGAAAATGAACCGGATGATCGATGCCTGCCGCGACGCCGGCGTGAAACTCGGCGGTATTTTCCAAAGCCGAACCAGCGATGAAGCCATTAAGGTTCGGAACGCCATCAGGAACGGAGAACTCGGCAAACTCGTACTGGCGGATGCCCTGATGAAGAACTACCGCTCACAGGCGTATTACAACAGCGCCGGGTGGCGCGGAACGTGGAAGGACGATGGCGGCGGCGCGCTGATGAACCAGGGGGTACACGGGGTGGACCTTCTGCTGTGGCTGATCGATGACGACGTCGAATCCGTGTTCGCCCGTGCGGAACACAAGGTGCGCGACATCGAAGTGGAAGACACCGCCGTCGCCACGATTAAATACAGGAGCGGTGCTTTCGGGACGCTCATCGGCACCACGTCCTGCAACCCCGGAGAGGCGTCTCGCATTGAACTCCACGGCAACTCCGGAACCATCACCATGAGCGGTACACGGATTACGCGCTGGGCAACCACAACTGAGGAAGACGGCCGCGCCGCCGATGCGTTTCCGCCCCGGCAGATCGCCGCGGCAGGCAACGTGGGCGCTGCCAGCGCCGTCGCGCCCGGTCATGGCTTTCTTGTAAACGACATCACCCGCGCCGTTCTGGAAGACCGGGAGCCCTGCATCCCGGGCGAGTCCGCACGGAAGTCCGTAGACCTGATCTTGGCCATCTACGAATCCGCCCGGACCGGACGGGAAATCGTGATGGACGGGTGGTAGGCGCCAGGTCTGCCGGAACGTCACAGACCCCGATCCGACGGATTGTGGTCGGGTGCGAACGCCATCGGGCAGCAAAAGGGAACAGCCGGCTGCGAGACCAGAAACCGGCTGTTCCTTTCGTTTTTTCTCATGTCCCGCGTCTTCAGGCGCCGCAATCTTCCACCGTCACGACCCTACCCGTTTCCGCGGAGGCATAAATCGCTTCCACGACCTCCACGGCTCTCAGCCCGTCCTTCCCCGAAATTCCGGGAGGCCTCCCGTCCAGAATGGCGTCGACCGTCTCGCTCAGATACACCCGGCCCGATACACCGCCGTAGCCGACTGCCGCATCGGACGCGATCCTCAACGTTTTCCGGGGTCCCTCCTCGAAGTCGGGGTGGTCGCTGACCACAAAGACTTCGTCCGCGGTCCCGCCCCACGCCGGGCTCCAGGATACCATTCCAAGGCTGCCTCGAAGGCCAATGAAAAGATCCCTCCCGGCGGGATAGGCTTTCGGTACGGAATAACTGATATCCAGCGTGGCTGTCGCGCCGTTTCTGAATTTCACAATACCGAAACTGTTGTCTTCAATATCCAGCCGGTGCTGCAGGTGGCTCACCATGCCTGTCGCCTGCAGAACCTCGTCCGCCAGGAACCACCTGAACAGATCGATCCAGTGCGTACCCAGATTGTGCATCGGTCCGCCGCCCGCAATCGCCCTCCGATTCAGCCACGGTGAAATCCCGTTTTCCATGTAGCGCAGAGGCGAACCCGCCGCGCACCGCCCCTCAAGCGCGACAATCTGCCCGAGTATGCCGCGATCGACAAGCTTCTTGATTTTTCTGGAAGCCGGATGCGCGCGCCAGCAGTAGGGCGACGACAGGGTCACGCCCGCTTCTTCGGCGGCCGCGATCATACGCCGGATACCCTCGGAGGTGTCCGCCATCGGCTTCTCGACAATCACGTGCTTAGCGGCGGACGCCGCCCGTACCACCGCGTCCGGGCACTCCGCGTGCGGCAGCAGAATCACCACCAGGCCGATATCCTCCCGCGCGAGAAGTGTGTTGTAGTTCTCGTACCCGTCGATCCCGGTCTGCCCGCACACCCGCTTCAGGTAGGCCGGATCCGCCTCCGCGACGGCCCGCACCTCTGTCCGGTCGATGGCATCGAAATGCGGAAGATAATCCAGCGAATGAAGGTGATGAAATCCGATTATCCCAACCCCGAGCCTCTCCATCGAATCGCATTCTCCGTTTAGGCCGGCCGCGCCTTCGTGGCCGCGATATCCGGCGGTTTGCATTCATCCGCACCAATCCACGATGGCGCGTGCGAGGACTTCCGCACCCGCAGCCAGACTTTGTACGGGAATCTGTTCCTGGCTTGAGTGTGCCACGCCCAGCGTTCCCGCGCCAATCACGACGGCGGGGACGCCGATCAGATTCGAATAGAACCACGCATCGCACGACGCGGGCATCGCCGCCACCTCTGCGGCCTGTCCGCTTGCAATACAGGCCCGCTGCAAAGTCCTCACGATGGGATGATCTGCGGGCACCTCGTTGCAGTCGTGACGATACATGAAGTCCATATCAAAATGGTCCGGGAGCCAGTCTCCTCCCTCGGTTTTCAACGCGCCCTCCATCTCGCGCATCACTTCTTCCCTGTTCCGGTTTGGCAGGAATCCGAGAACGCCCTTGAACGTCGCCTTTCTTGGCGCCATCGCCGGCCAGTCCCCGGCCTCCAGAGTACCGAACGTGATGGGCATCGGGTTTTCATACGCATCGTATAGCAGGTGTCCTCTGGATTCAGCCAACAGCCTCCCGTGATATCCCTCCAGTATCTCGATGGCGCGCATGGCCTCCTTCAGCGCGCTCACCGTGCGCCCCGCCTGTCCGCTGTGGCCCGCCCGCCCGTAGACGTTTACCGTGAACCACACCGCACCGCGTATCGACGGCAGGATCTTCAATTCGGAGGGCTCCAGAACCAGGGCTGCATCGGCCCGGTCGTTTCCACGCACAAACGCCAGCGTTCCGTTTCCGCCGCATTCCTCCTCGATGACCAGGTGCCCGATCAGGTCGCCCTTCAGCGCCACTCCCATCTCTTTCAGGGCGGCGAGCGCAAGATAGAGCATGGCCGCCTGTCCCTTGCAGTCACATGCACCGCGACCGAATACGACCCCGTCTTCCACGCGCCCGTCGAACGGGCGGTCCTGGTCCGACGAGGCGGGCACGACGTCCATGTGCGTATTCACAATCAACGACCGTCCGCCGCCAATGCCTTTCCTGACCACCCTCAGATTCGGCCGGTCGTCATAACTGAGATCCGGCAGCTTGAACGAATAGTCGGGGTCCTCCTGAATCGAGTCTGCAATGGGCACAAGTTCACGTTCGTCGACCACGGCTTCCATCCGGGCGTGTAACATGCGCATCGCCTTTCCTTCGTTTCCACGCACGGACGGGATGCGGATCAGATCACAAAGCAGCCCTACCGCATCTTCCTTGTGAGTCTCCACTGCGGACTTCAATAGCCGGTTATCCAAGAGCGCACTCCCCGGATCCGTGGCGGCGTGTGATGCCGGATCCTCCATTGGTGGAACTGCGTGACCGTCCTTCCGGGCTGCTGACAAGAACCGGCCGGGTCATCCGGCGAGTTCTTCGAGCGCACGGTCCAGGATGTCGATGCCCAATCCCGCTTCCTCTTCGGTGATAACCAGAGGCGGCGCGATCCGTACGACGTTTCCATACAATCCGACCTTACCGAGCAGAAGACCGTGCTCTCCCGCCCTCAACAGCAGGTTTGACGTGAGTTCCGGCGCGGGC